>Ga0315277_10003667_pt1 | contig 20798 bp, 15 predicted proteins | sample YL17G05_15_MG_FD_203695 | JGI IMG/M metagenome (GOLD analysis project Ga0315277, IMG submission 203695) | Sediment microbial communities from Yellowstone Lake, YNP, Wyoming, USA - YL17G05_15 | ecosystem: Environmental > Aquatic > Freshwater > Lake > Sediment | place: USA: Wyoming | collected... | reverse complement strand
GGGGTGATCACCTACGTCGTAACGACTACAATTGTCCTGGTTGGCATATCGGCGGGCATCAGTCTACTCGCTCCGTCGACTTACAGTTCCTGTCCGCGGCTAGTACCCTCGTCGGACAACAAATATGTGGACACACTAACCCTATGGGACGGCGAGTGGTACCTGGCGATCGCCACGGACGGGTATTCGTACGATCCGACTGGCGAATCGAACGTCGCTTTTTTTCCGGTTTATCCCGCGCTCGTCGAAATTCTTCACCGGATCACACGACTTCCCATCCGTCTTGCCGGGCTGTTCGTGTCGCATGCGTTCCTGGTTGGTGCACTTGGGCTGCTGATGATCTACTCCGAAAGCCGTGCGGCGAACACGCGACCGGGATTGGTCCCGTACGTCGTGCTGGCGTGCGTACTATTCCCAACAAGCTTCTTTATGCGAATGGCTTATACGGAATCGCTCTTCCTTTTCACAAGTCTGTTGGTGTTCATCGGCCTCGCTCGGAAGTGGCCGCTTCCTGTGATCGCGGTTATTGTTGGGACGGCTACAGGCATACGATCGGTGGGCGTAGCACTGTTGTTGCCTTTCGCCCATCACATATGGGAGCAGAGCCGGTCATGGCGTCAGGCATCCGTGCGGCTTGTCTGTGTCACTCCGCTCGCACTGTGGGGGTTGTTGGATTACATTGCGTTTCAGTGGTGGTCGTTTGGTGAGCCCTTTGCTTTCGCGAGAACACAACGCTTCTGGAGCCTTCGCCCTCCCGTTGAATTCGCCGAGTTCTGTTCAGCCCTCGTGTCGTGCGAGCCGATCTGGTCGGTCTATGTTCCCGGCAAGCCGGGGTACTGGGGTGCCTTCGATCGAGGCCTGCCAGTCTTCCTAAGCTACCAGGCGGCGAATCCCGCGCTGTTCGTGTTGGCAATCGTTCTGGTTTGTATCGGAGCAGCGAAGCGTTGGCTATCGGGGCGTGAACTCGTGTTCGCAGCCGCTCTGTTGGCGATCCCGTACGTGATGGTTGGTTTCCGGTTTTGCATGGCAAGCCAGGGACGGTTCATTTCTGTGGTCTTTCCCATCTATATCGTGCTCGGGCATCTGCTTTGCCGGATGCCCACATTGCTGGCTGTGGCGACGCTCGCTCTGTCAGGCATCTATCTGGCTGTCTTTTGCGCGATGCTGGCTGCGGGTTACTTCATTGTCTGAACCCACTGCCCGGTGCGATAGGCCGCCCGGTTGGTGTAGATGTGGGCGATTGTCGGAGAGTCCCCGGGTGACTTCCACCCTCAGCGCAGATCGCGGAAGAATCCACGGATGTCCTCCACGAGCAGATCGGGCTCTTCCAGGGCGGCAAAGTGTCCCCCCGATTTCATCTTCGTCCACCGCGTGACGTTGTAGGAGTTCTCGACCCACTGGCGCGGCAACTGCGGGTGGACGGGGAACAGGGCGCAGCCGGTGGGCACGTCAATGTATTGGTCGAGTGCCTCCGCCAGGATCATGCTCAAATGGATGCCGCAGACGTGTGCCGCATCCTGGCGGGCCAGCCACGTCGAAACCAGGGCCCCCCAATCGCCGCCCTGGGCGCCGTACCGCGTGTACCCCAGTCGGTCCATCAGTTTCGCGAAGACCTCCGCCACGCGCTTGACGCCGAAACCGGGCTGCCGCGGCGCGTCCGAGAAGCCGTAGCCGGGCATGGAGGGACAGACCACGTGGAAGGCGTCTGCCGCACGGCCACCGTGGGCAATAGGATCGCTCAGCGGCCCGATGATCTTGGTCAGCTCGAACACCGACGCCGGCCAACCGTGCGTGACGATCAGAGGGATCGCCCGCTTCTGCCTGGAGCGTTGATGGATGAAGTGGATCCCCAGGCCGTCAATCTCCGTGCGAAAATGGTCGAAGCGATTCAGGGCCCGCTCCTGCGCCCGCCAGTCGTACCGGGTCCGCCAGTAATCGCACAGCTCCTTGAGATACGACAGCTCGGTGCCGTAGGTCCAAGCGGCCCCTGCAAGCTGGTCTGGGTAGCGCGTGCGGACAAGCCGGTCACGGAGATCCTCGAGGACGGCATCGGGGACCGCAATCGAGAAGGGCCGGATCGCCTCGGGCTCGTCTTGGGTCTGCGCTGCCGCTGACTGGACCATACCTGCCATCCCAACTGTCGCGGCTGCCGATGCCTGCAGGAACTTTCGCCGGTCGACGCCGCCGCGTTTGCGTTGGTCACTCACATGTTGTCCCTCCCCCGTGCCCAGCTGAACTTTCGCAAAAAACGAGGGCTACGCAGCCCTGGGAAAATGGGCATTTCCGAGTCGCGCACGAAATCACCCCGTGTCGTGCCAAAGGGCCGACATACCTGTAATTGCGAACCGTCGCGGAAACCTCGGGGTTTCACACTGGGAAATCTGCGAAAGTTCAGCCAGGTGAGGTCGAGTAACGAGCCCTTTTGAAGAACCCTCCCGCTAGCGCCTGCCGGAGGTTGCGAGGTGCTCAGCAATTATCTCAGCACAAACTTGCGCGCCGTTGGTTTCCATCGTCTCAAGAGGCGCCGGACTGTCCCTAAGTCGTCGCAAATGCTCTAGCCAGTCTCCGGCCAGAAAACGCGGCAGAGGAATCTCGCTGGCTTTGACATAACGGCAGGCCGACGCTCGGAGAATCCCGTCCTCCCGAAATCCCGTTCTAGGTGGAAAAAGGATTCCTGTTTGACATGCTATGCTGTCAGCAAGTATGCCGTAGCCAAGTTTAGAGACTACGATGTCGCACACACTCAACACGTCCGGGAAACTCAAGTCCGGTCCAAGTACTACATGTCGAGCATTCCTGGGCAAGTCGCGAGAGCCGACGCCGAGGCAGAGGAACAGGAAATCCTTAGCGTGCTTGGCAGCCGCCGCCAGCGCAGGAATTGATATGTTGCCGCGCATTCCAATCATGACGCGCGTGCGCGAATCTCGTGGGTCAGCACCTAATCGGCGCAGCACTTCTTCGTGAGGCCGCTGCGAACGTCTTGTGATCAAAGGCACATCCGAAACGTGGCGGAAAACGCTGACGTCATGGCTGAACGGCAGCCTTAGGTAAGTGTGCATCTTTGAATACCCCTGCCGAATACACTCCAGCAGTCTCTCGGACTCCTCATGATACTGCAGATAAGGCTCGTATATCCAATCCCACGTGAAATTTCCGATTCCTATGCAGGGTACGCCAATTACGTCTGCGAGGTCGCCAGCGAGGTACGGAATATCTGCAACTACAAGGATAGGTTGTTCGTGTTGCAGGAAGTCAACCTCGCTGCCTATGATGTGTTCACGCTGACGAAGGAATGACGCCAATCGCTCGACCGTCGCTCGCGAATCTACGAACAGCGTTTGATTCTCCTCAACGACCCCGGAATCTAAGTAAGCGTGCTGCACGTTCTCCGACCCGGCAGACTGCGCAGAGAAGAACTCCTTTGGCACGCTCGTCCGGATGCACACCCTAAAACAGGAGTCAACTTCGCGTAAAGACCGAATCACCTCAACGATGCGAACGGCATGACCATATCCGTGTCCGCTCACATAAAAGACAACTTCAGTCATCGGCGTCCCACTCGCATTTCCATCTCCACTTGCTGCCTGCTAGCAAATGGTGACAAAAGAACCTGGTCATTGTCGTTCCGCCTTCTTGGCGGTCTCATACTTCCAGACTTTATCGAAGTGCTCTTTGCCAATCTTGTACGCACGATGGTCACAGTGAAACTCCAACAACGGGGTCTCGCTACCGGTCGCGGAAACGAAATACGGATGAAACACCATGTCAAGATGATTGAAACAAAGGAAACACCCGTAGTGATCATGGAGTGTGTATTCAACCCTTCCATCACTCTGCCTAGTCAACTTATCCAGGAATCGCACGCAGGCCGTGATCATCTCTTTCGTGGCCACGCGGGCACTTTCAAATTCGTGGCGAAGGCTCGCCGCTTGCGAGTCTGGATTCAGTAGAATGAACCGGGCACGAATCTTGCTCTCATCCACAGCGTTGAGGAAGCAGTGTTTGATGGGACCTTCCTTGGCCAAGAAATCTGCCGCGGCGACGCCCATCACGCACAGGGTAGTTTTTGGAGATCCTCCGGCGCTTTGTATAATTTGCTGAAGCAGCTTCTGTGCCTGTTCCCGTTCTTCATAGGCGGGGGCATGCACTAGCCGGTGTTGGGGAACAAGGAGGAGCCCAAGGCTGAATACGAGCAGACTGCTGAAGACTCCCAAGCCCGCGCCAATCAGAAGAGTCGGGGCAGCGATGAAGCAAGCGAGGACCATCAGTACAACAAGCATTGTGAGACTGATAGCAAACGTAAGCCATGCGATCGTGTCGGCAGGCCCCTTGTTTTCCTGCAACCAAGTCCTAACGAATTGCAGTTTCGATTTCAGCATCAGGACACCCTACATTAGCAGGAATGAGAATGGGAGGAGTGGTACGGCGGTTCCAAGCTGTGCCTGCATGTGCGAATTGCCCTGCCTAGGACACTAGTATCCTTTTATCGCGCGGATGCTTGTAGCAGACTGGGAGCCGTGAGAAGGAACGAGGGAACCATGCCAAGCGACCCAGTCCTTTCATGACGGTTCGGCTCAGTGCCTAAACGCGTCGATTGGAGGTGCAAAACCGGATGTAGACGCAAATCGCAGTGTAGGAGGGCGCTGCGTGGCTGTCAAGAAGGGTTGACAGCCCTGCAATGGCCGGTATGGCCCAAATCGGCCAAACCACCCCCACGATGACAGGATCCCGAGATTGCCGCGTCTTGTGAGCGAGCGGTGCCGCGCGGACTTGCTGACCGCAACTCGTTGCCGCATGAATGAACACCGGGGCCGGGAGCGGCGCAGCGGGCCGGCTCCCGCTTGACATTTCCCCGCGGGTCCGGCAGGTTGGTTGCAGATCGAGCCGAGGTCCAGCGTCAACGGCAACGCGGGGCCAGAGGCGATTGGCCCCGTTCCGGTGGTTGAGTATGCCAGGATTCGATTCCAAGAAGAACATATTGCTCACCGGCCGGCCGGGCTGCGGCAAGACGACCGTGGTGTGCCGTGTCGTCGGGCTGCTGGCGGGTGCCACTGGCGTCACGCCAGTAGCACGGCTGGCCGGTTTCTACACCCAGGAAATCCGCCAACAGGGCAAGCGGCTGGGCTTTGAAGCGATCGGCCTGGGAGGCGGCCGCTGCGTGCTTGCCCACGTCGGCGCCCGCACCAAGTGGCGGGTCGGCCGGTACAACGTGGAACTGGACGCCTTCAACGCGCTCGTGCAGTCCGAGTTGGGCAAACCGGCCGACGCCGTGGACCTGTTTGTGATCGACGAGATCGGTAAGATGGAGTGTTTTAGCGGGCTGTTTGTGGAGGCCGCCACCAGGGTCTTGGGTGGTCCCGTGGCGGTGCTGGCCACCATTGCCGCCCGAGGCGGCGGGCTGATCAGCCAGGTCAAGGCCCGCTGCGACGTCGAGATCATGACGGTCTCGGTCGACAACCGTGAGGGACTCCCCGGGCAGATTGTCGGCCTGCTGACATCGAGGTGAAGCGGACCTGGGTGGCGAACTCGGGAGTGAACTGCGAATCGTCAGTGCCGGAGGGTTTTCGTCGGGAACGTCTCGGGAAGCTTGAAAGGCCGTGATCGGTTACGGCGATTAGGAGGTGACGAACCATGCTCTCGTTTCGCAAGGCAGTTCTGTTCGGGTTCCTTGTTTGGCTGATCGCGTTCATGGTGGCGTTCGCCATGTTCCCTATCCGAGAATCCTGGCGAGCTCTCTTTGAATCGATCATGCCCGTGGTCGTAACGGCCGCTACGGTCGGCTTTGCACTGCTGTACTTTCGGAAGGTGCCGACTGCCTTTGTCCGAGAAGGCGTAATGCTGGGCGCGCTTTGGTTGGCTCTGAACGTGGTGATCGACCTGCCGCTGATGCTCACCGGCCCCATGAAGATGACGCTTCTGGAGTACGCGGCAGACATCGGGTTAACGTACTTGATCATCCCGACTGTGACCATCGGTATCGGTTTGGCCCGTGCACAGCGTGGACCGGCCTGACGCGGAGACGCGAATGCCGCCTGGCAAGCGTTTGGACTTGGCCCGTCTGCGGCAAAGACCTACGCTGGTTGGGCCGGCACTTGCACGGCTCCCCTTCCCTTAGTTGTGGCAGCCTGTATCATGGACGGTGTGTAGAATCGCACCTTCTGCCCCAAGCCCCCGGAGGCCCTCGTGCGTCCCTGGAAACTTGCCGAGACGAACTACGGCGTTGTCAAGCAGCAGCGGTATGAAGTAGCCGTGCTGCCGCTGGGCGCCACCGAGCCGCACAACCTGCACCTGCCCTACAGCATGGACACCCGCGAGGGCGACCTGGTGGGCGAGAAGATCTGCGAGGCGGCCCACCAACGCGGGGCCAAGGTGATCTTGCTGCCCACCGTGCCCTACGGCACCCAGACCAACCAGATGCAGTTCCCACTGGCAATGAACGTCAATCCGTCCACGCTCGCCGCCGTAGTCACCGACCTGGTCGATTCGCTGGCGCAGCACGGCATCCTCAAGGTGGTGCTGTTGAACAGCCACGGCGGGAATGATCTGAAGCCGGTATTGCGGGAGCTGTACGGGCGGACGCCGGCGCACTTGTTCCTGTGCAACTGGTACGCGATCTTCGACGACGTCTACCGGCAGATCTTCCAAGAGCCCGACAATCACGCCGGCGAGATGGAGACCTCGATCGCGCTGGCCTACTTTCCAGACTTGGTGGCCCACAACCCCGACGGTAGCCTCACGGCCGACCAGGGCCAGCCGGCCGAGACCCGCTTCGAGGCGATCAACCGCGGCTGGGTCTCGATCACCCGACCCTGGCACCTGCTGACGACCAACGCCGGGGTGGGCAATCCACACGCCGCCACGGCCGAGAAGGGCCGCCGGCTGATCGAGCTGCTGGTCGATCGCCTGGCCGGGTTCCTCGTGGAGCTCTCCGCGGCCGAGCTGGACGCGCGGTTTCCGTACTGAGCTGATTGCGGTGGTCAGGTAGCGGGGTAACGGACCGTAAAGAGATAGCCTGTGCAATTCTGACGTAGGACGGCCTTTTCAGGCCGTCGTTTTTGCGGGACGGCCTGAAAAGGCCGTCCTACGAATTCGACCAAGTTGTTCTTTTACGGCCCCTAACGACGTCACGGCGTACTCGGTACTGAGTACCGAGCACCGAGCACTCAGTACGCCGCCGGTTGACCCTCATCTGCCCGTCCGATATGTTGAGCGTTTTCGGACTTCTGCAATCCACGAATTCAACCGGGCGAGGCAGACTCAGCGATGGCGTACGACGTAACGTTGATCACCGGCGACGGCGTGGGGCCGGAACTGGCCGAGGCGGCCCGCAGGTGCGTGGACACCACCGGCGTGAAGATCCGCTGGGACGTGCAGGAGGCGGGCTTGGACGTGATGCAGCGAACCGGCACGCCCCTGCCGCAGTCCGTGATGGAGAGCATCGCACGAACCGGCTGTGCCCTGAAGGCCCCCATCACCACCCCGGTGGGCACGGGCTTCCGCAGCATCAACGTCTATCTCCGCCAGCAACTCGGCCTGTTCGCCTGCATCCGACCCTGCAAATACTATCCCGGGGTCCGCACCTTCTTCGCCGACCGCGCGGTCGACCTGGTGATCGTCCGCGAGAACACGGAAGATCTCTACGCCGGGGTGGAGTTTCAGGTGGGCAAGCCGGAGACTGGTGAGCTGGTCGACTACATCAACCGCGTCTCGACCGACCGGAAGATCCGCTCCGGCCGTGAGGAGACGGGGGTCTCGATCAAGCCGATCAGCGTTTCGGCCACCGAGCGGATCGTCCGCTGCGCGTTCGACTACGCCAAGGAAAACGGCCGCCGGAAGGTCACCGCCGTGCACAAGGCCAACATCATGAAGTACAGCGACGGGCTGTTCCTGGAGACCGCCCGGCGAGTGGCCGAGGAGTACTCGCAGACCGGCATCGAGTTCGAGGACCGCATCGTCGACAACATGTGCATGCAGCTCGTGCAGAAACCCGAGCTGTACGACGTGCTGGTGCTGCCGAACCTCTACGGCGACATCGTGAGCGACCTGGCGGCCGGGCTGGTGGGCGGGCTGGGGGTGGCGCCGGGCATGAACGTCGGCCCCGGCGGCGCGGTCTTCGAGGCCACCCACGGCAGCGCACCGAAGTACCGCGGCCAGAACAAGGTCAACCCCACCGCGCTCGTACTCTCGGGCATGTTGATGCTCCGCTATCTCAAGGAGAAGACAGCGGCCGATCGGTTGGAGCGGGCCGTGGCGGCGGTCGTGGCCGAGGGCCAGCACGTGACTTACGACATGAAGCCCAGCCGCGACGATCCCACCGCGGTGGGCACCCGCGAGATGGCCGAGGCGATCTGCCGAGTGTTGGAGGCAGAGTAGGCGCGTGGCTCGACTCGGCCTGACCAGGCGGCTATAATCTTACTGGCAAGATTGGAGGTGCCTTATGCCGACATTGGCAACAACCCGCATGTCTTCCAAAGGGCAAGTAGTCATCCCCGAGGCCATCCGTGTGCAGTTCGGGCTGAGCGCGGGAACGCAATTCGTGGTTCTTGCACAGCGCGACGTGATGATTCTCAGGGCTATCACCCCTCCCCCGATGGATGAGTTCAGCGAATTGATCGCTGCCGTCCGTAGAGCAGCGCGCCGGATCGGCATGCAGAAGTCCGCCATGGCGGCGGCCACGGTCAGAGTGCGCAGCCGAAGGCGCGCCGGTCGGAGTGGCAAGTGAGAGTCGTGGAGAAGGGGATCAGACTATGCCGCAGCGTGTTGTCTGTCTGGGGACTGCTTGGGCATTCGTGTTGACTATCGCCCAGCCGGGCGTGGCCCAGTTGGCCGCCGGGGGGCCGCAGCCGAACATCGTCTTGATTATGGCCGACGACATGGGCTTCTCCGACTTGGGGTGCTACGGGTCGGAGATCATGACGCCGAACCTGGATAAGTTGGCCAAGGACGGGCTGCGGTTTACGCAGTTCTACAACTGTGCCCGCTGCTGCCCCACCCGGGCTGCGCTGTTGACCGGACTCTATCCGCACCAGGCGGGCGTGGGGCACATGATGGACGATTACGGCCGCGAGCACCCCGGCTATCGGGGAAACCTCGGCAGCGACTGCGTGACGATCGCCCAGGTCCTGCAAACGGCCGGATACCAGACGATGATCTGCGGCAAGTGGCACGTGACGCGCTTCGTCGACCGCGAAGGTCCCAAGTACAACTGGCCCTTGCAGCGGGGCTTCGAGAAGTTCTACGGGACGATCCACGGGGGCGGGAGCTATTTCGATCCGCCGACGCTCAGCCGCGACGACGGTTTTGTTCGCCCCCTTGGTGCTGACTACTATTACACCGACGCGATCAGCCAGCAGGCCGCCGAGTACATCGAGCAGGCCGCCGCGGTGAAGAAGCCGTTCTTCCTTTACGTGGCCTACACGGCCCCGCACTGGCCGCTGCACGCCCCGCCGGAGGTCGTCGCCCGCTACCGGGGCAGGTACGCCAACGGCTGGGACGGCTTGCGCGAAGAGCGCCACAAGCGGATGATCGCCCTGCGAATCGTCAAGGCCCAGTGGCCGCTGACGCCCCGCGACCAGAGGGTCAGGGCCTGGCAGCAGAACCCCTACAAGGCGTGGCAGCAGCGGCGGATGGAGGTCTACGCCGCGCAGGTCGACGCGATGGACCAGGGCGTCGGCCGGATCATGGAGAAACTCAGGCAACTGGGGGCCGAGCAGAACACGCTGGTGATTTTCCTCTCAGACAACGGCGGCTGCGCCGAGGAAATCGCCTCCGGCTCCAAGGGGCTGAGCATCCCCGAGAAGACCCGCGGCGGACGGGCCGTGCAAGTGGGCAACGACCCCAACGTCACGCCGGGCGGGGAGGATACCTTCCAGAGCTACGGCATCGCCTGGGCCAACGCCAGCAACACGCCCTTTCGGCTCTACAAGCACTGGGTCCACGAGGGCGGCATTGCCACCCCGTTGGTGGTCCGCTGGCCTGCGGTTATTGCCAGCGGCGGCGGGCTCACAGACCAACCGGGCCACGTGGTCGACATCATGCCCACCTGCCTGGCGGCAGCCAAGGTACCCTACCCGACGGCCTATCGCGGCTCCACGCTGATTCCCTTGGCAGGCCAGAGCCTGTTGCCCGTCTTCCAGGGCCTTCCCCGGCAGCGGGGCCCGATCTTTTGGGAACACGAGGGCAACCGGGCCATCCGCGACGGTAAGTGGAAGCTGGTCTCCCGCTTTCCCGACGCCTGGGAACTCTACGACATCGAGGCCGACCGCACGGAAATGAACGACCTGGCCGCGAAGTTCCCTGTCATCGTTGAGGATCTTTCCGGGCAGTACGAGGCCTGGGCCAAGCGGTCGCACGTCGAGCCGTGGAGACAGTAGTGGACGGCGAGCCACGGGGCAAACGCTACGGTCCGCGCCGCTGTGCTGTGGTAAACCCAAATACCGTTCAATTGGATGGTAGTATCAAGGAGGATCAAGTGGCACCGGCGTCTCGCCGGTGTGACATCAGTGAACGCGTTGCCATGAGTTGCGTCACACCGGCGAGACGCCGGTGCCACTGTGCTGACGCCATTCGCCCTCAATCGAACGGCATTGGGGCAAACCCGGCCGCCTGCCGCAAGCCTGGAGCGGGGTCTGGGTGGCCCACACGGGATACGCCGTTGACTCGCTGCGTGGGATCAAGTACAACTCCGCCTCTCGCATAGCCGCCACTGATCACCCCTGGCCATGGAGGGCAGCGCTGCGTGGACTCGTTGCCCAATTCAGTCTGCCGGACGTCACGCGTTGCCCTCCGCCCGGATTGGCGGTCTTGGTGCCTGGACCACCTGCTGCCGCTGGCGGCGGTCGTGTTCTTTCTGGGCGTGGCGGCCGTGTTCATGGCCAACCTGGCGCGGAGCGAATGGCGAAACTGTTTCGTGCGGGCGGCCCTGCGGATGCAGGCCGGCGAGAAGATCCACGTGGTCGAGAGCTTAGCCTACGCCTATCCGCCGGCGATGGCCATGCTGGCGGTCCCGTTGGCCAATCTGCCGCCTCGGGCAGGGATGTTCGGCTGGTACCTGGTCAACGTCCTGGCGACGTCCGTGGCATTTCTGAGCGCCTGGCGGCTGGTGGGTGGGCCGTCGCTGGTCCGCCTCCCCCTACCTTGGCAAGGTGTCTTCTGGGGAGGGGTGCTGCTGAGTGGCCGGTTCTTCGTGGCGCCGTTGGCCCACCAGCAGTTCGACATGGTCATTGCCGCGTTGCTCCTGGCCGGATGCTGCCGGATCTGGCGTGGCGGTGATCTCTCGGGGGCGGCCCTGATCGGGGTGTCGGCGGCCATGAAGTGCACGCCCCTGCTGTTCGCCCCGTACTTGGTCTGGCGGGGTAAGCCGCGAGCCGCCGCCCTGCTGGTAGCACTGGCCGTGGGGCTGAACCTGCTGCCGGACCTCCTCTGGCCCCAGGCCTCCGGGGACCTGTACTTGGCCGACTGGGTGCGTACGTTCCTCGGCGTCGTCGCGCACGAGGCGCCCGGAACGTGGCATGCGGACTTGCTCCAGAATCAGTCTCTATCCGCGCTGTTCGGCCGAATCGCGCAGTTTAGGTGGCCATCGTCCGCTGAAGACCTCACGGCCCTCGCGCCCGCCGCGAACGTGGCTCTTTCCTTGCGACTGGCCGTCTACGGCACCGGCCTGCTGCTGCTGGTGGCAACCACTTGGCTTTCGGGCAGTCCGGGGCGGCCGGCCGCGACCGTCCCCCGACAGACCGGGGAGCCGATCCCCTTCGAGCATCTCCAAACCGGCACCGAGGCGGCCGCCGTCCTCTGTCTGATGCTCTTGCTGAGCCCAATGAGCAGCAAATCCCACTACGTCGTGATGATTCTCCCCTCGCTGCTGATCGTCCGGGCGGTGGTCGAAAGGCGGAGCCGATGGCCCCGCTGGCTGCTGTTGCCGTTGATCGTTTGCGGTCCCCTCAGTACGAAGGGCCTGATCGGCAAGTCGCTCGGCGACCTGACGCTGATCTGGGGGCTGCCGACCTGGTACGCACTGACCGCCCTTGCGGGCGTTTGGCTGCTGATGGCGGCGGGAAAAGCCGGACGCGATGCCGCAGGCGCGCAGGAAGCACCTCACCTGCGCGGCGGGGCGGGGGTCGGCCGTCCTGCGGTGGCCGGGGGGGCTGCCGGCTCTCGCCGCACCGCGTTGGACGGCGAGTCGGCAGGCGGCGAAGCGAGTCTTCCCGCCGGCGACGACCCGGACGCCTGCTGTAGGATCGAGTCGTCCTGGTAGAAATGCGTGGTATCTTCGCTGACCAGCCGGATGTCCAGCGGCCGGCAGTGGACCTCGGCACGGAACACGTGGTTCCCGGCCGTCTCCGCCCGGGCGCGAACCTTCAGCACCAGGTCTGCCCCAGGGGCAAGTGATGCGATGGGGCTGAAGACCAGTTGTCCCGGCTGGATCTTGTACTGGGCACCCTCGGCGGCAGTTGGCTCGATGCCCCGAGAAAAGTAGGTCATCACCTGGACGTCCGGCGCGTTCTTTGTTCCCCGGTTGCGGATCCGTACCTGGTAAGTCGCCTCCTCTCCCACCGGGACCGGCCCGGTGGGATCCTTCACCTCCAGCGCCAGGTCGGCGAGGGCTTCCACTCGGGTGGTCATGCCCGCCGAGGCCGTCAGGTCGCCGTCAGCGTTAGATACGACGTTAATCTGGGTGGAGCCGGGGGAGTCGAGGCGGCAATTGACGAGGAATACCCGTTCGGCAGCCGGGTCGAGGGTCTCCAGGTCCCATGCCAGCTTGTTCCCCTCGGTCTCGAGCCGGGCCCCCTCCACTCCGGACAGATACTTGGCGCCCGGCGGCAGGCCGACGGAAAAGCTCAGCTTCCTGGCCGGGGCAGTCCCGGGGTTCCGGACGGAGATCCGATAGGCGGCCACCCCGCCCACGTATTGGATCTTCGGCCCCTCCACGTTGACTTGCAGCGCGGCCCGGCGGACCAGCACCTTCTCGGCCAGCTCGGCATGCAGGCCCCCGTCGCCGCGGACCTGGACCTTGATCGTCAGGTCACCGACCTGGCGGGCGGTCAGCTCGACCTCGATGGTCTTGCGCCCGCCGGCCTCGATCCTCCCCAAGTTGTGCGAGACCGGCTGGTTTTCACCTGCCCCGATCGGCACCAGTTCGATCAGTACGTTTTCGGCGTCGCCGTTGCCGGTGTTAGAGAGCTTCAGGGTGTAGACTTGCTTTTCGCCGTAGAGAACCTCCTTTGGCCCGTCCAGCCCGATCACCAGCTTCGGCTCCTGGACTTCGATCATGGCCTGGGAGGCGACGGGCTGGTAATCCCAACGGACGGCCAGATCAAAGGGGCGGCTTTCGCGCGGCACGATTTTCAGGACTAGTCTTTCCCGGCCCTGGGAAGGCAGGTTTCCGACCCGCCACTGAAAGGGCTGAGCAGCCCGATCTGCGGCGGCCGCCTGCGTGGTGCCCGTGCTCACCTGGGCACTCGCAACCTCGGCCCACGGCGGAAGGGTAACGAAGACGACCACGTCCTCGGCAGCCACTTCCCCGCGATTCTGGATGGTCACTTGGTAGGCCGATTCCTTTCCGACGGCAATCTGCCGCGATCCCGTCGTCTCCACGCTGAGAACCGGACCCTTCCGGGCGAACAGCAGGCCGGGTTCTCCTGCCACGGCCGGAGATGCATCGCTAGGTGGGACAGCCGGCGTCGTCCGCTGTGCGACCAGGGGCCGGGCGAACGGCCCGACCTGGAGCGGTCGTTCCGGCGGGATGGCGGGGTTGGTGCGTCTGGCCACCGTCGGGGTTCGCGGTCCAGAATCACCAGGCCGCGGCACCATCGCGGAGTCGGCGGCAGGCGCGGAATCCGGACTCGGGCGGGTCGGGCGGCTCCGGTCAAAAGCCGATTCCCGAAAGCTGCTCAGCCGTTCGTGTAAGGGGAGCATCGTCGAATCGGCCGGGCCGGACAGGTTCTCGGTCGTCGCCCTCGCCCCGAAAGGCGATCCACCGGTTCGGATGGTCCCGGGGAGCGTCGATCCCGCCGGGCCGCCTAAGCTCCTTTCTCTCGGAGCCTCCGCTCGGGGAGATCCCGCTAGGCGAGCTGCCGGAGGGCCGGGCCGCGATCCGGCCGACGCGGGCTGGCGGGCGTCTGCCGCGGCCGACTTGGAATCCGACGGGTCGGTTCTTTCGGTGGGCTTCGAGGGGAGCGTGAAAATGCTGCCGGCGCGGGCTGAACTGGGCCCGTGCGTCACCCGCTGCGCCGTCGGTGCCTTCGCCCCCTGCCTGACCGGGCGCTTTCCCTGTACTTCGTCGCTAGGGGGCAGACCCAGAAGCCTCCGCGTGAAGTCGTCGAACTGTTCTGTCAGTGACTTTGGCTGCGCCGGCTTGGGGAACATCTCCCGTCCGGACGGCGGCGGTGGCCCTTGGGCATATCCCGGAGAAACGACCCCCAGGATCCCACCAGCCAAAACGGCCGCGACAAATCTCTTCCTGGACATGACAGCTCCCTGCGCACGGAAGTGGACGGCGGGTTGTGACAGAACCTCATGTTGGGTATCGGATGATAGGGTTTTCCGGGTTTAGCCAGCTTTTCCCGAATAAGCGAAGATACCGATGAGGAAAGATGGAGAGGTTGCGCAAACTTGTGTCGCCGGGAGAGCCAGCGCAGATTGCGATGCACCAATCCCATTTCCGGCTACCTGGTATTCGCTGCCAATTGGCCCCCGGGGGCATGGGGGCCGGCGGAGGATTACTCAGGGATAGGCGGAGAAGGCCCGGAGGACGGTCACCTACAAGATCAAGGTGGGCCGCTCGAAGTCGGTGCTGGGGCCGTATGTCGACACAGAGGGCCGGCGAACCGCTGGGCGCCCGGGAAGGGCGACAAGAGAAACTGTCCCCGTAGGGCGAAACTGGATCGCACGCAGACTTAGGCAGCCCGCAGAAAATGATCTACCCCAGAATGGACGGTTCTGGTAGAAGGCACCTTTTCGGGGGAGGAATCGTGGATTTCGGGTCTCAGGGACGAGACTATGTTGACAGAGTTGACGGAATCGGTGAGGGACACGATCCAGTCGGCAGCGCGAAAGCTGACGGGATTCCAGCGGCGACAGTTTCAGGCGGAGATGGCGATCAAGTATTGCCGGAGCAATCCGCGTCGCGCCGAACGAATCTTTGGCTGGGGACGGGACGCGATCCACACCGGCTTGAACGAACTCCGCAGCGGGATTCGTTGCGTGGAGAACTACTCGACGCGCGGTCGTCATAAGAGCGAAGAGAAGAGTCCCGAACTGGTGCAGGAGATTCACGCGCTGGTCGAACCGAAGAGTCAGGCAGATCCGAAGTTCCAGACGCCGCTGGCCTACACGCGGATCACGGCGAAGGCGGTGTATGAGCGGCTGGTGGCCAACGCGGCGGGAGACGGGCGGCATGTGCCGGCCGAACGCACCGTGCATGACATTTTGAACCGCTTGGGCTACCGGCTCCGGCGAGTCCAGAAGACCAAACCTCAAAAAAAGTCGAGGAAACCGACGCCATTTTCGACAACCTGCGGCAAGTCCATGCGCAGGCCGCGCAAGCCCCGGAAACGCTCCGCATCTCCCTGGACACCAAGGCCAAAGTGAAGATCGGCGAGTTCTCGCGCGGCGGGGTGGCCCGCGGACGGAAGTCCGTGCGTGCCGCCGACCATGACATGCATCCTCAGGCGGTGCTTGCGCCGGCCGGCATTCTGGAAGTCGACAGCGATCAACTGAACGTGGTCTTCGGCACGTCCCGTGACACCAGCGACTTCGTGGCGGATTGTCTGGAGTTGTGGTGGACCAACCGCCGGGCCGTGCATCCCGGCGTGCGTCGGCTGTTGATCGATCTGGACAACGGCCCAGAAATCGCCAGTTCCCGCACGCAGTTCATGAAGCGTCTGGTCGAGTTCTCGGATCGGCACCAACTGACGCTGGAATTGGCATACTATCCGCCGTATCACAGCAAGTACAATCCGATCGAGCGCTGTTGGGGCATCCTGGAGAACCACTGGAACGGCACCCTGCTGACCTCTGTCAAGACCGCCCTGGAATGGGCCAAGACGATGACCTGGCGCGGCGTGGCTCCGCTTGTGCATCTGCTGGACCGCGTCTACGAGACCGGCGTCCGCCTCTCGCCGCGTCTGTTCCGCCCCATCGCCGCCCGCCTCGAACGATCAGCTTCGCTGCCGAAATGGAGCCTCGTGATCCATCCCGAACCCGGGTAGACTATTTCCTGCGGGCTGCCTTAGTGTGCTGCGGCACTAAAGCCTTAGCACTGACCCCTCTCCGCGAAAACCCGAAAGAAGTCGAACCATGCGGCGGGCTATCGCGTACGTGCTATTGTTGCTCTTCTCTCTGGCGTGCCTGATCGGTATCGCAGAGTACAGAAAAGCCCTGCGAGCCGATCGTAAGAACGCCCACGCCTACTACGAGAAGGGTGCGACCCGGCTCGGGGAGCACGAGTACGACAGGGCTATCGCTGACTTCAACGAGGCCCTCCGGCTCGACCCGAAGCTTGCCGACGCGTATTCCGGCCGGGGCGCTGCCTGGGGCTTTAGCGGCGATAACGACAGAGCCATCGCCGACTTGAACGAGGCCCTCCGGCTGGACCCAAAACTCGCCAGCGCGTACTACTACCGGGGGGTCGCCTGGGCCTGTAAACGCGATAACGAGCAGGCCGTGGCCGACTTCACCGAGGCCCTTCGGCTCGACCCGAAACATACCGAGGCATACGACGAGCGCGGGCGTGGCTACTATCAACAGGGCGATCTCGACAGGGCCGTCGCCGACTACGGGGAGGCGCTGCGGCTCGACCCAAAGAGTGTCCATGCCTACTACGGTCGGGGCCTCGCCTGGGGCAGGAAAGGTGAGTACGACAAGGGCGTGGGCGACTTCACCGAGGCGATCCGACTCGACCCGAAACATGCCCAGGCGTATCACAACCGGGGCGTCGCCTACTATTACGCGCAGAAGTACGACCACGCCATCGCCGACTACACCGAGGCCATCCAGCTCAACCCGAACGATGCCGAGGGATACTGCTACCGGGCCCTCGCCTGCGAGAAGAAAGGCAAGATTGACAAGGCCGTTGAGGATTTCAACGATGCGGTCCGCCTCGACCCGCAATATGGCGAGGCCTATTACGGGCGGGGCCTCGTCTACGAGAAGTGGGGCGACAAATCGAAGGCTGAGGAAGACTTTGCACGGGCGAAGCAGCTCGGATACAAGCCTGACCAGAATCGATAATCTGTATCGTGGGCACGGCAGTCACCCATGCTGCTGAGGCGCGGTTACGCTTGAATCACGTTAGGAAGGGGGGCAGTCCTTAGATCTTAGTGTGCATGTTGCGGGACTAGAATCTTACGCCTGACCCCTCCCCCGACGGCCGGGCTCACCTGCGCCGCCGAGACCTTGGGCGACAGCTACCGCTACAAGGCGTACGGCGAACTCTTGACCCAGAGCGGCTGGACACAAAACCCCTTCCGCTGGGTCGGCCGCCAGGGCCTGATCAACGCCTGAGCCGGTAACGGGTCCACCTGGTTCCTGGGCGTCGGAACTGCCGTGCCGCTAACTACTTCGGCCCTCCGGGCGGCCTCCAACGATGCACCCGCCCCTTGACGAGATCGGCCCTCTGCGCTATGAACACAGACTCAGCGGGTGTTCGGGCAGGCAACCCCGTCGCAAATCGCATCATTTCAGGAGGAAGACACGATGGGCGGACTCTACGGCGTTGCTTCGAGGACGGACTGCGTTTCGGACCTTTTTTATGGAACCGATTATCATTCCCATCTGGGTACCGTCCGCGGTGGGCTGGCGGTCAGGAACGAGCGGGGATTCACGCGACTGATCAAAGACATCACCACTTCCCAGTTCCGCAGCAAGTTTGAAGACGACCTGGGCAAGCTGCACGGCCCGCTGGGCATCGGCGTGATCAGCGACTACGAGGACCAGCCGCTGCTGATCGGCTCGCACCTGGGCACCTACGCCCTGGTCACGGTGGGCCGGATCTTGAACCTCGACGCCCTGGTGGCCGAGGCCTTCAGGAAGCAGACCACCCACTTCTCCGAGATGAGCGGCGACGCCGTCAACCCGACCGAGCTGGTGGCCACGCTGATTAACCAGGCGGGGAGTTTTGAGGACGGCATCCAACGTGCCCAGCAGGCCATCGAGGGCTCGTGCTCGCTGCTGCTTCTGACCGAAGATTGCATCTACGCCGCCCGGGACCTGTTGGGCCGGACGCCGCTGGTGATCGGCCGCAAAAATGGTGCACGGACCGCCACGCTGGAGACCTGCGCCCTGCCCAACCTGGGATACGAGGTCGAGCAGTACCTCGGGCCGGGAGAAATCGTCCGGATGACGGCGGAGGGGGTGGAGACGCTCCGGCCGCCGGGCGAGACGATGCAGATCTGCGCCTTTCTCTGGGTCTACTACGGCTTTCCGGCGTCGAGCTATGAGGGGATCAACGTCGAGGTGGTCCGCAATCGCTGCGGGGCGGCCCTGGCCCGGGCCGACGACAGCCAGGTGGACATCGTCGGCGGCATTCCCGACTCGGGCACCGGGCACGCCATCGGCTACGCCAACCAGTCCGGCATCCCCTACGCCCGCCCGTTCGTCAAGTACACCCCCACCTGGCCGCGGAGCTTCATGCCGCCCGACCAGCAGATCCGCGACCTGGTAGCGCGGATGAAGCTGATTCCCATCGCCGAGGTGATCCGCGGCAAGCGGGTGCTCTTTTGCGAGGACTCGATTGTGCGGGGCACGCAACTGAAAGACACCATCCAGCGCCTCTACGACTGCGGGGCGTCGGAGGTGCACATGCGGCCGGCCTGCCCACCGCTGGTCTACGGCTGCAAATTCCTGAACTTCTCCCGCTCCAAGTCGGAGCTGGACCTGGCCGCGCGGAAGTCGATCAAGGAGCTGGACGGGGACGCCGACGGGCATCTCGACGAGTACGCCGACCCCAGCTCCGAGCGCCACGCCGCCATGGTTGACCGCACGCGGCAGCGGCTGGGGCTGACGACGCTCAGATACCAGCAACTCGACGACCTGGTGTCGGCGATCGGCCTGCCCAAGGAACAGCTCTGCACCTATTGTTGGGATGGGGCCGAGCCCTGGTGCTCCCGCCCGGCCACCGCCGCGCAGGAGTACGCCGTATCCGCGCATCCGAGGTGATTCCGGCCGCCGCGGGGGAAAACAGGGGCTTCATCATCGTTATCGGGTCAAGACGCCGAAAGCCGTGGAATTCCAGGTGTGCCACGGCGAATTCCAGGTGTGCCACGGCCGGGCACGGCTGACACAGCCGTGGCACACGGGCCCGATCATGATGCGACACTCTCAGAGAATGCCGACCAATCCTCGGATAAGGAGAACGCTGATGCACCACGGCAGCCGCTCGATCGCGCCGGTTCTGTTGCTGTTGTTGGTCTTGTCTTTGGTGGCGGGATCGCCGGAGAAGGCGGCTGCCGGCCCGATGGCAGGGCAGCCGGCCGGGACGATCTCGCTGGCCGGAGAGTGGGGCTTCCGTCTCGATCCGGAGGACCAAGGCATTGCCAAAAAGTGGTTCGACGCCGTGCTGCCGCAGAAGGCCAAACTCCCCGGCTCGACTGACGAAAACGGCTACGGCACCAAGACCGCCGAGCCAGAGGCGTTCTGGCTCAATCGGGTCTACAAGTACGTGGGACCGGCGTGGTATCAGCACGAGGTCGTGATTCCGGAGGCCTGGCGAGGCAAGCGGGGCGTCCTGCTGCTGGAACGTTGTCACTGGGAGACCCGGGTGTGGGTCGACGGCGCGGCCGCTGGGATGCAGGACAGCCTCTGCACTCCCCACGAGTACGATCTGAGTAAGCTGATGACGCCGGGCAAACATCGTCTGGCGATTCGTGTGGACAACCGGGTGAAGATCAACGTGGGCAAAGACGCCCACTCGGTGGCCGACCACACGCAGACCAACTGGAACGGCATCGTCGGCCGCATCGAGCTGGTGGCCACCGATCCGCTGTGGATCGACGACGTGCAGGTCTACCCCGACGTTGAGAAGAAAACCGCCAAGGTGCTGGTGACGGTCGGCAACGCCGGTGGTCAGAGGGCGGAAGGCGAACTGACGGTCGAGGTGGTCGATCTGGCCGTCGGTCCGGACGTGACCCCCGCAGGCCGCCTGTCGATTCCTTCCCGTAAGGCCCGCTCGACGATCGCCGGAGACAAGCCGACACAGGTTGCGATCGATCTTCCCCTGGGCCAGCAGGTGAAGCTCTGGGACGAGTTTTCGCCGGCCTTGTACGGATTGAGCGTATCGCTCGCGGCGGAAAGTCAAGGAAAGCGGTTTACCGACCGGAAGCGGGTCCGCTTCGGCATGCGGGAGTTCCGCACGCGGGGCACGCAATTCACGATCAACGGGCGGCTGACTTTCTTGCGCGGCACTTTGGAGTGCTGCATCTTTCCGCTCAGCGGGTATCCGCCCACGCGGCCCGAGGGCTGGCAGCGGATCATCCGGGCGGCCAAGGCCCACGGGCTGAATCATTTCCGCTTCCATTCCTGGTGTCCGCCCGAGGCGGCGTTTGAGGCGGCCGACCGCGAAGGGTTCATGTTCCACGTGGAGACGCCCGTCTGGACGGTGCTGGGAGGTGATCCGCAGGTCGACCAGTTCGTCTACGCCGAGGGCGACCGCATCTTGAGGGCCTACGGTAACCATCCCTCGTTCTGCATGTTGGTCGTGGGAAACGAGCCCAGCGGGAAAAACCAAGAGGCGTTCCTCTCCAAGATCGTGACCTACTGGAAGCAGAAAGATGCCCGCCGCGCATATACGGGCGCGTCGGGCT
>Ga0315277_10003666_pt1 | contig 20799 bp, 18 predicted proteins | sample YL17G05_15_MG_FD_203695 | JGI IMG/M metagenome (GOLD analysis project Ga0315277, IMG submission 203695) | Sediment microbial communities from Yellowstone Lake, YNP, Wyoming, USA - YL17G05_15 | ecosystem: Environmental > Aquatic > Freshwater > Lake > Sediment | place: USA: Wyoming | collected... | reverse complement strand
AGGATGGCCTCGATGATGGTATAGGTCAGCACCCCGCCGGTGGTCACTAGAGTCTGGAGAAAGGAGAAGCCTCCCGCCTCGGCCAGTGGACGGAAATGCGAGATAACATACCGGCCGGAGACATCATTGACCTGGAATCCCACGGCGCCCGCCAGCAAAGGTAACGAGAAGCGCAACCCCTTGGTCACGACTCCCCGCGCAGCCGGCTGCCTGAAGAAACCCAGGCGCTGCACTTCCCACATGCTGTACAGCACGGAAACCGCCCCACCCGCGATCCAGGCCGTGAAGATGATCGGTAGCGTGAGCCGCCGATGTGCCAGGAGGAGCAGCAGGATCGCATAGGCCCAGGAGTTCGTACACAGGAACTGAGAGACATTCGAAACCTCGATGCGCTTGACGGCGATGAAGTAGCGGGCCAGCTCACGCTGGAGGTAGGCGAAGGGGAACACCAGCAGACCCATGCGGACGATGGTGCGGTACCGCGCCAACTCCGTGTGCTTGATCACCGCGCCGTCTAAGCCCGTGGCCAACACCAGGCTGACCAGCAGCAGGGAGGAGAGCACCTGGAACCGGAACGCCCCTTTGAACACAGCGACGCCTCGGTCGCGTGGGAGTCCCGGTATCTCGCGCGCGACATACGCGTAGAGATCGAGGCCGACTACTGTGACTCCCACCGGGATCGCGGTCGCGATGAGGGCGTAAGCGCCGTACTCCTCAAGCGTTAGGGCTCGCCCGAGGATCACGATGAGCAGGGCGTGGGATATGATGCGCGCCAGGGCGAAAGCGAACGTATGGAGGTACTGGCGCGCGATCCCTCGATCGCCGCCGGTGGGCTCAGACGGCATCCTGGGGGACCTGGTCACGGCCCTGCGGCGACAGCCGGGCATCGAGCAGCCAGAACCGCGGGTCACGGGTGAAAGAGTCCAGCCCTATCGCCATACGCTCGATGTTCTCCGGATCCATCACGTCAGGGCGAACGTGAGGAACGCCCAGCCAGCCTGGGAACGACCCTTCGTAGATCGCCGCCAGGTAGCGCAGCAACACCTCTTCGTCCTGCTCTTTGTGGGTCAGGGCGTGAGCCACGAGCCTCGGCATTTCGCGGAGGTCATGACACACATGCGCCAGGCCGCACGAAAGGTAGAACACATCACCCAGGACGATCGCTGGCACGCCGTACAGCAAAGCTTCCCACCCCATCGTGCCGGTAATGGTGACCACGGCCTCGGAGCCGCGGATCAGAGCGTGGGTGTCATGATAAGGGCCTAGGAGACGCACATTGCGCAGAGCCTTCAAGCGCCGGTAGTAGCCAACCGGCCGGCGCCCCAACATGGGGGCATGTTCCTTCACGTACAGCCAGTGGGAGGCGGGAAGCGCCTTGGCTATGGCCTCCACGACGGGCAATTGGTCCACGAGGTGGGGGGCCTGTATCAGCGTCGTGGCCTCAGGCTGGAAATGCAGGCCGAAGAGGAGATAGCGCTCTCCAGGCCGCGGCGGCTCGAAACACGTGCCGGCCATCAGCAGTCGCGATCGGATGACCGCGGTGGCGCGCTCCCGGATGCTGCGCAGGGGCGGAATGGTGAGGTAGTCGCTGCCCCTGCCCCAGCCCTCGAGATGGCTGCGGCGAAAGCGGCGCATGATCTCGCTGACTCCGCGCGATGTCACTGTCGGTGCAAACCAGCCGCCCGTGTTCATGTAGTCTGGCGGCCTGCCGGAAGCACGGAATCCCTCCAGGAAAGCCTCCGCACACCTTCTGCTATCTCCGGAAGGCGTGGACTGTCCGGCTGCTGCGAAGATCCGGTCCACCAGGTACCAGGTCTCACAATAGCTGGCCGAGAACGTGGTGCGGCGGCTCGGCTGGCGGGTGTCGTACATCAAGCGATACTCGGCCCCGAAGGAGGGAGCCACTATCGCGCCGAGAATGTCGAGAAGATAGGCGGCGCCAGGGCCCAGGACGAGGCGCAGGCGATGCCGGTCGAAGAGGTCCTCCCAGAACTCCACGAGCCCGACCAAGTACCGCAGCTGCGTTGCCCGGTCGCACGAGACTAGGTGCCGGTCGGCATAGATGTGCCCGCCGAGGTATGGGTCGCCGTACTGAGCATCGAGGCGTTCCACCCGACTGGGTGAGATGTCAAGCGAATCCCATCTCTGCTCCAGGAAATCGCCGATGTTGGCTGCCGGTATTCCGGCTTCCGCCACGGCCTTGCGGTAGCGGTTGCCCCAGGTAACGGCAATCGCCTCCCATCCACTACGCGCCTGCAGTCGTTTGATGACTTCGAGAAGGAACGGGGTCTCGTCGTAACAGCAATGAAACCCAACCTTCACGAGACGCGCTCCTGGGCCGGGGGTCCGCCCACCGGATAGTAGAGGACCACGGCACACCATGTGTAGACCAGGAAGTTGAGGGGGAAGCGGTAGAGGAACGGATGGAACACGAACAGGCTGAAGAAACACATGAGCAGGAAAACACCCGCGGCGAGAAGCAGTGCGGCCTCCTGCGGTCGGGCTTCGCGCCGAAGGCGCCTCCCCTTGGAGACACCAACCCAGCCGCTTCCCACTATCACAACTATCAAGCCCAAGGTGACCAATGCCCCGCTGTTCCTCAGAGTCCGGAAGAAGACCGGCTCGTGCTTGATCAGCTTCAGCGACGTCCAACTGCCGAAGAAAAACGACTCCCAGAACGACGCAGTCATGGAGGGCTGCAGCTCAGCGGTCACCCTCTCGACATCGGCCTTTCGCTTCACAACGGAAACGCGCGTTGGCTCTGGCCGGACGTTGCCGACCACCCTCGCGGCCAGTTCTCGCGGAACATTCGACGGCCAGACAGTCACAAGAGCCATCAGGCTTGCACCCACGAGCGACAGCAGGACGAGACGGCGGTGGCGGACAACGAGAATGCCCACGAGAAACGCAAGTGGGAGGAAGATGAGCAGAGCCAGCGACTGACACAGGATGATACCCCCGACGCTCAGCGCGATGGCCAGCAACCACTTCCAGGACCACTTCCCATTGGCGTCCAGCTGCATGATGGCGAAGACCAGAAGAAAGGCCATTACGAACCCGAAGTTGTTGGCGTTGCTAAGAGTGGAATAGGTGCGATGCTCGAACCGAGTCCTTGGCAGCAGATAGGTCTGCGCGTAGCCAAGAATGCCAACGACCACCATGTTCGCCACCAGCCACTTGTGCCAGCACCTCACTTGCTGGCTTGAGCGCAGCCAGATTCCCCCAAGCACCAGGACGCTCCCGTACATCAGCAGGTCCCGCACATCGTACCGAAGCACATCGTTGGGCGGGCGGTGCGACAGGTGGAGGAAGGCCAGCACCGTGCCCAGAAGGGCCGTGGCCAGAAACACCGCCACCAGTCTTCTCTCGATCCCGGGCTCCGGCCAGATCTCCTTGCCTGACGCTCTCCACGCCCTGACCCATAGAACCGCTCCTACCAGCGTGAGCGCCACCCATACCCCGTCGCGCCCCAGGCTCAGCCACACCGGGAACGTCCCCTCCAGGGGCATCATCTCCAAAGGATCTCGCGGGAAGAAGTATGCCAGGGTGTACCAGAACAGGGCGAAGACGACGTACGGGCAAAGCGGAGACAGGTTCGCCACGCGCTTACGCGGCCCGGTTGACATGGTTGGCAGCCTCCATTCTCCTGTGGTAGTCTGGAAAGCCTGGCCTGCAGAGACCCGTTTCAGGGCTCTCCTTGCGGCGGCCTCGTCCCCTTGGCCTGTGCCGTTCCGGACCGCCAGAGGCCGCTCGTCCGCAGTATCCCAATCACCAGCCCACTGGCACCGGCAGCGGCGCGCGCCCCTACGATGATCGGTGCTAGCAGTCCCGCACCAACATCACGCCGCAGCGCCCGCGCCACCAGCGGCAGCATCGGCAGGAAGAGGAAGACGCCCAAGTACGCGACGCAGACGGCTAACGTGGCAACCAGCGATCGTGTCAGCAACCCGGCGGCTCCTGCCACCAGCGGTAGGCCCACCAGGCTCAACACCTGAAAGCGCAGCGACTTGGGGCGGTAGGAGTCCTTGAGGATCTTGTCGCGGTGGCGACCATACAGGATGGCCGTCCAGTAGGCGTGGCGGAACTTTGCCCGGATGTAACGCCGCAGCGTCTCGGGATGTCGATGGTAGCAGAAGGCATTCCTCGCCAGGCGCAGTCCATGCCCCGCCGACACCAAGCGATAGGAGAACTCCATATCCTCGTTGGAGGCCTCGGGGAAGATCGCGTCAAATCCGCCGTGGTCCAGGAACACGCGCCTGCGAAAAGCGGCCGCGTAGGTGCCGATGTGGTCGATCCCCGCGCGCTTCTCCATCAGGGCGTACCGCTCCTCGATCTCGATCTGGACGAAGCGCGCTACCACGCTCCGCTGCCGGCTTCGGTAACGGCCCTGCACCCCGGCAACATCTGGGTCCGCCTCCATGGGAGCCGTGATCGCGCGCAGGAAATCATGGTCGGCCTCGCAGTCCGCGTCCACGAACACCAGGTATTCGCCGCGCGCTTCCGCCGCTCCCCGATTGCGCGCGGCAGCTGGCCCGGCCCGAGGCTGACTCACAACGCGAACATCCGGTGATAGCTCAGCCACATCCCGAGTCCCATCAGTGGACTCATCGTCGACGACAATGATCCCGTAGGCGCCTCTCGGCATGCTCTGTTGCTGCAGGGAATCCAAGCACGCGCCAACGGTCCGCTCGGCGTTGTGAGCGGGCACGACGACCGATAGGACAGTGCCATCACTCATCTCGTTGGCTGCTTCCCCGAATCCTCCCAAAGCCGCCCCACCGCAGGGGCACTACGCCGTGCTGCACCCACCCGAGGCACATACAGGTCCCGTTCTTCTGCTGACCAAGACGACGCTCCTGCCTGTCACGACCTGCTGTTCGCCGGCTCCCCCGCCCGATCCTTTGGGCCCATCCCGATCGACCCTCAGACCTCCATTCTCGCTCGCAGCTAGTCGCGAGCAGGCCGCTTGCTGGCGCCTGGTGGAAGCTGGCACCAGCAGGGGCATCGACGCCCGACGGGCGTCCGGCGATGGCGGGAGAGAACCGCAACAGGGAGGTGTCCGCAGGCTGGCGACGAAGTCAACTCACCACTGGGAGAGCTAGCCTTGACACATGAATCGGCTCTGGTCACTGGAGGGGCAGGCTTCATCGGCTCCCACGCGTGCGATGCGCTGCTGCGCGAAGGCATGCGGGTTGTCGCCGTCGATAACCTGCTGACCGGCCGTTGAGAGAACATCTCTCATCTCATCGATGACCCCCACTTCACGTTCGTCGAGCATGATCTCTGTGAGCCGCTCCTGCTCGATGCTGATATTGGCTTGGTTTTCCACTTGGCGAGCCCTGCCAGCCCTGTCGATTTCACCAGGCTCCCTTTTCACATCCTGCGTGTGAGTTCGTCCGGAACCTGGAACGCGTTGGATATCGCGTTGAAGCATCGCTCTCGCTTCGTGCTGGCCTCGACCTCCGAGGTGTACGGTGACCCCCTGGAGCATCCTCAGCGAGAGACCTACTGGGGCAACGTCAACACAGTTGGGATCCGTAGCGTCTACGATGAGTCAAAGCGGTTCGCTGAGGCGCTGGTGACAGCCTTCAGACGCTTTCGTGGTTTGCCCACGGGGATCGTCAGGATATTCAACACCTATGGGCCTCGTATGCGACCCGATGACGGCCGGGCGGTCCCGACCTTCATCGCGCAGGCCTTGGCGACGAAGCCGCTGACGGTCCGTGGCGATGGGACCCAGACTCGGAGCTTCTGCTATATCGACGACCTGGTCGCCGGTCTGCTAGCGTTCGCTGAGTCGGATGAGCCGGGCCCTGTCAACATGGGGAACCCCGCGGAGACAACGGTCCGCGATCTCGCCGGATTGATAGTCGAGCTATGTGGTGCGGGCCGTCGCGTCACCTATAGTCCTTTGGGCGCAGACGATCCGAAGCGGCGGCGACCCGACATAACGCTGGCACCGGCTCTGCTCGGGTGGGAGCCGCGAATCGACCTCCGGACTGGGCTCACTCGGACCATTGAGTACTTCCGGGACAATCCCCCGGCCGGCCCAAGTGCCACACGGCGGCCCCAAGGCCCCACCAGGGATAGTGTGTGATCCATGGGCTCGCCGGGAAGCGGATGCGGAGCCTGGGGAAGGGCCACCCCCATTCCCGTCATCCTCTATGGGTCGGCTAGGCGAGTGACGGACCAGTTCCTCCCGTGTCGCTCCCAGTCTGGATCCGGCCATTCCGCGCTTCCCAGCGTCGACGCCCCAATGGCTGACATCTCACCGGTTGAGAGCGCAGGCTTCTCCAGGGAGCGAGCCGTGGCGCCATCAGGTTCCCATGGCCGGAGCTAGCGCGCGATGCTGGTCGTCGCCCCGCCAAGCTCGCCGACAGCGCCCTGGCCGCGGTCTTGCGGCCAGCCTTCCGCGGTTCACTGTGACAGTGCCAGTGTATGCCGTTCCCTGTGATGTGCTCATGGTCTCGCTGCGCCCTCTGGATGCCTCTGACGTGAGCTGATCCCGCGCTGGCCTGCCCAGGGTCCGCTGTCGGTCGAGCCGCGAGGCGAGGCACCCGTCGACCCCGGAAGGAGAACGCGTTGCCGGATGCGGAACTAGAAGGGGCGTATCGACCGCGGGATTGCTGGAAACCATGGGATCCCTGAGCAACGCGCTCAAGAGACTGGCGGATGCATCCCTCGCCGCCATTGGGCTGTTCTTCTCCACGCCCGTATGGATGACGATCTCGCTTGCCATCTTGCTGAACGACGGGTGGCCTGTCCTTTACACCCAGCCGCGCGTCGGTCTGGGTCGACGCGTCTTCCTCATATACAAGTTCCGGTCGATGATTAGGGACGCGGAAAGGTACACGCAAGTAGTGTACGCGACTCACGACGACCCCCGGATCACCCGGGTGGGCAGAATCCTGCGGAAGACGGCGCTCGATGAGCTCCCCCAGTTGCTGAATATCCTCAAGGGGGACATCAGCTGGGTAGGGCCCCGGCCGGCCCGGCCTGAAGAGGTCGTCGGCTATCTGCGAGACATTCCCCGTTACGACGAACGTCACAGGGCGCGCCCCGGTCTGACAGGCCTGGCCCAGGTCTACGGCAGGGACTATGCCGACATACGGGAGAAGCTCGCCTACGACCTCCAGTACGTAGAGCACAGGACCCTTCTGCTGGACTTCCGCCTCTGCGTGAAGTCCTGTTTGAACACCGCCCTGGGACGCTGGGACGCGGCCCGCCTGTCTGCGGAGCAAGACTCGTCCGTCACGCCCGGTTCCGTCTAGTACCTCTCCTTCCGCCACTTCGCCCCGCCCTCGGACAGCTCGGCGTACAGCCCCTCACGTTGCCCAAGATATTGCGCTCCTCCAGCTCCCGGCTCAGCTCGGGCCAGCTCCTGTCACCGGGCGGTCGTCGCGGCCGCTCGCCCTGCAGTCGGCGTCAGATGGCGGAACCGAACTCCCAGGCAGTTGCGAGGGGGGAGCTTCTTCTGTCCTGCACGGCCGTGGGTCAGCACCTGCTCTGGGCATGCACCCCGAGACGACGCAGCGATGCACGATGAGACAGGCTGCCGATGCTAAGTGGCCCTTGGGCGCCGGTTCGGCAGCCCGGGTGGTGTGCAGCGCCCGACAGATGAGAGCAGAGCAGCGGGAGCGGCCCTTGTGACGGGACGGAAGCGTAAGACAGAGACCCCCTGGGGAAACAAGAGTGCCGGATCAGGCGCAGTGAAACGCCACAGGCCGCGAGGTGGCGTTGGCCGCTATGGGCAGAGCCGTCAGGCGGCCAGCCGGTAACCGGCAATGCAGATGGCGGCAAGAACGTGTCGCTCGAGACTGGCCGGCACTGTCTTGGCTGACTTCTCCGGCTTGTTCTACTGCTCACCGCGATAGATCACACCATCAAGGCCGCGGCTGTTCGGATCGCCTGCCCAGAGGTACCCTCCACAGGAAGAGACGGCACCCGGAGGTGCTGCCCACTGGTCCATATGGTGGATGATCCCTGACCGCGCACAAGCTCAGGAACCGCTCAGGGGTGTCCCATCGCTATCTGACACCCGCAGACAGGACGGGGTGCGCGTCGGCACGGGTCCAGCGGGATACAATGGAGCCTGCTTGCGGCCGCGGTCAGGCTGGCGAGTGCTCCTTGTGCCAGCGCCAGGTGTGGTAGAGGCCCTCGCGGATGTCGACCGATGGAGACCAGCCAAGAGCGGCCCGGGCGCTGGTCGCGGCGAGCGCGCTGCGCCTGACGTCTCCAGTGCGGGCCTCGCCGAACACGGGGTCCAGCCCGCTGCCCGTTACCGCGTCCAGATGGGCCGCGAGGCGGAGGACGGAGGTCTCGATGCCGGTTCCGATATTGTAGATGCCGTGCTCGGGGCTCTCGATTGCCTTCAGCGCCGCCTGGGCGGCGTCTCCGACGTAGACGTAGTCCCTGGTCTGTTCGCCGTCGCCGAAGATGACAGGGGGCCCCTTGCGAAGGAGGCGGCCCACGAAGATGGCCACAACACCGGCTTCGCCGAACGGGTCTTGCCGAGGGCCGAAGACGTTGGCGTAGCGCAGACAGGCATATGAGAGGCCCTCGATGCGACCATACATCGCCACGTACTGCTCGACCGCGAGCTTGGCCACGCCATACGGGCAGGTAGGTCGGGTGGGATGGTCTTCGCCCGTGGGAACGCTCTCCGGAACACCGTACACGGCGGCACTGGAGGCGAACACGAACCGTCGCGCTCCATGATACATGGCCTCCAGGAGCACGTTCAGGCTGCCCGTGATGTTGCAGTTGGCGTCGAAGGCGGGGTCTTCCATTGACTTGGGGACGCTCGCCTGGGCTGCATAGTGGCAGACGATCTCCGGCTGCTCCTTCGCGAAGACGTCGGCCACTCCGCTACGGTCGGTCACGTCTACCTGGTAGAAGGAGGCGTCCCTGGGGACATTCTCGATGCGACCGGTCGCAAGGCTGTCCAGCACAGCCACCTCCCGGCCCGACTCAAGCAACGCCTCTACCAGATGGGACCCGATGAAACCAGCGCCGCCTGTGACGAGTGCCTTCATGCTGGCTGAGTCTCTCCTTTGCCCGTGCGAACCGCGGCTTCCCGCTGGGGCGGGCCCGCGAGGGCGCCCGGAGGCCTGATTCCGAGCCGCGCAACAGCAGTTCGGGGTGGGGGATGGGCGCGCTCAAGCAGCTCTGCGGCCAGCGACGCGTGCGTCAGACCGGCGTCTCCGGCTGCCGAACGGAAACGGTGGGCGCTACGATGCTGGCCGCGAACAGGCCACCGACGACCGCAGCAAGCGGCACCCATTCCAGCCATGGATGCACGGTCTGCAGCAGCGCGCGGTCCGTCCCCTGTGGTGCGCCCATGAACCTCCGCTCCGCGACGGCTGTAGCCCGATGACTCTCTTGGGTAGCGACAACACGGCGGGTACCCGCGGAACCCCTCAGAAGGCACCATGTCCCGAGATACTCGCATGGCAGTCATCGCCGCAATGCAGCGATCTCCCTGAGAAGCTGTGTCAAAACCCGATGAGCGCGCCGCAGACGGCTCCTGGTCGGCTTTGACACAGCGCGCAGCTGAGCCCTGATAGGCGCTCTAAGTCTAGCTGCGCCCGCGAGCCGCGTCAAGTGGCAAGAGCTGTGAGCGCAGCCGTGTGTTGGGGCCTCCCGTCATGGCTGGAGCAAACGGTTTCTCGTACGGGCGCTCACGAACGTCAGCTGCCACTAGGGGTCTTCAGGCGAGGAGACAGACAACGGCATGTCTCGGCGAGCAGGTTTGTGTAGAGCCGGTCCGATTCGGCGACCGTCTTCTCCCACGAGTAGTGGGCCGTCATAAACGCCCGCGCGGATCTGACCATCGTCCGACTCAGGTCATCGTCTTGGGGCAGCACCGGGATACCCCATCCTGTCCAGGAACCCATATGGCGAGTCCCGGCTTGAGGATGCCCGTTCGGCAAGAAGCTGGTGAGGCACTGCGAGCCATCTCAGGGTGGAGTCTGGACGAGCGCCGCGGAGCCGTGACGGCGTGACCCCCCCATGCAGGCCAATGGACGCGATCCCGGACATCTCGAGCGATCAGCAAGTGCGCGGTTGACGTCCGCTACGCGGCTTTGCGGGAGTACGAGTTCAGCGGACCGCCCAGGAACTGCTCACACTCTGCTCTGAGTCCTTGATCAGGTGTCCGGCAGACCAGGGCTTCGATGTCCCCCGGTGTCCTGGCGCGCCCCGGCCTGGCGGTGCGTCGGGCGCTGTAGTCTCACTTCTGCCGCTCCAGTCGCCGCTGCCAGGCCAGGATCGTCTCCGGCTGTGCGATGCTCACCACCTCCTTCATCAGCGACCGGCCCATCGCCAATGCAGCCTCGGCCAGCGATCGACGTTCCTCATCGGTGAAGCGCAGACGGCCCGGTGTTTCTCCCTGGAGGGTCCGGTTCTCAAGCCTGAGGTATTCGTTCTGCAGATTCAGCTCCCGGCACAACAGCCGCGCCACGGTGGCGATGATCGGCAGCCCCACCCAATCCAGTCCTGGCTCGGTGCCCTTCTGCATCCTCAGTTCCCTTCCACACCAGGGGTGTCCACGAGCGCAGGGGATACCACGATATGGGCTGTTCTCGCACTCTGCAAGGCAGATGGGTTCTAGGACAGCACGGCACCCGGCCGCAACGGCAGTCCAGGCGACCCAGCCGAGCCTTCCGGGCAGGAACCAGCGCCCCACGGCGGGAATACCCCTCCCATCACCCGCGGGCTCGGCCTTATGAACGTTCTGGCGATTGCTGCTCACCCCGACGACTGCGTGATGATGTGCGGCGGCACTCTGGCGAGATACACCCAGGGCGGGCACAACGTCGTTATGGCCGTCTTCTGCCAAGGGGATTCCAGCATTCCCTCTCTGCCCGCCGAACAGGCGGCGCAGATCCGGGGCCAGGAGACCCGCGCAGGCGCACAGCTCATAGGGGCCGACCTCGTCATCTTCGGCCGTGCGGACGGCGGCGTCTCCACCGATGAGACTGCTCGGCGCTGGGTCGTGGAGATCATCCGCAGGACCTGCCCGGACGTCATCCTCTCCCACCACCCTTCCGACTACATCCCCGATCACCGCCGGGCCGCGGAGCTCGTGGACGACTGCGCGATTGAGGCCACCTGCCCCCACATCGTCACCGAGTCTCCCCCCTGCAGCCAGCTCGGCCTGGTGCTGTACATGGAGACTGTCGCGGGCCTCGGGTTCGTGCCCGAGGAGTTCGTTGATATCACCGACACCTTCGAGACCAAGCGCAGGATGCTCGCCTGTCACGAGTCTGATATCGGCTCTTGGCGGGACCACCCCGTGGTCGACATGATGGAGTGGATAGAGGTGGTTGCTCGCTTCCGCGGTATCCAGGCCGGGGTGCGCTACGCCGAGGCATTCTGCCGTGCTCCTGTCTGGGGGCGGATGGAGACCCGGCGTCTGCTTCCCTAGTGGGACTGCCAGTATCAGGAGGCCATCGTGCCGGACCAGCCCAGCGAAGAGACCCACATGTGCGAGACCTGCGGCGCCACCACCACTGGCGCCGGCCACCTCTGCCGGCCCTTCCAGTCCGTCGCCCCCTACACGTGCGAGTACTGCGGGGCCGAGACCGATGATCCCCGGCACATGTGCTACCCGCAGATAGAGCACCTGAAGTTCCAGTGCGTCCACTGCGGCCGCCTGGCCGCCAGGTCCGGCGCGCTCTGCCACCCCAAGCGCATCGCCGGCACGTAGGCCCCGGCGCGCATCGGGGGCCGAGCAGTCCCTGGTCCGCCGCCGGCACAACCCGGCCGCGCCCCTCCGCGGAGAGATGCGAGGTGTGCTGCGGCTCACAGACAGGAGGTCGTGCAATCCCATGATCACCCCCCAGTCCGCAATCCCCACCCGCCGCCTCGGCAAGACCGACCTGACGGTCACCGTCATCGGCTTCGGCGGCATTCCCATCCAGATCGTCCCCGAAGAGCAAGCCATCGCCACCGTGCGCCGCGCCCATGATCTCGGGGTCCGCTTCTTCGACACGGCGCGAGGCTACTCCAACTCAGAGGAGCGTATCGGCAAGGCCTTGGCCGGCCGGGGCTATCTGGTCGCCTCGAAGTCCGGCGCAGCTGACGCCGCCGGGGCCTACGAGCACATCTGTACCTCCCTGGCCAACCTTCAGCGTAGCCAGGTCGACCTCTACCAGTTGCACGGCGTCAACGACGACGAGGACCTGGCCAGAAGAGCTGGCCCCGGGGGCGCCCTCGAAGGCCTGCAGCGGGCCCGCGACGAGGGCAAGATCGCCCACATCGGGATCACGGGCCATCGGCCGGCGACCCTGGCGAAGGCGGTCGCGAGATGCGAGGACTTCGCCACCGTGCAGGTCCCGTTCAACCTGGTCGAGAGCGAGAGCCTGGACGAGCTGATCCCGCTCTGCCGGGAGCGCGACGTGGGCATCATCGCCATGAAGCCCGCGGGCGGCGGCAACTTCACCAACGCGCCCCTCGCCGTCAAGTGGTGCATCAACCAGCCCATCCACGTGGCCATCCCCGGGATGGCCAGCCCGCAGGAGGTCGAGGAGGACGTGACAGTCGGGCTGGGCGATCTCCAGCTTTCCGCGGCCGAGCGGGAGGAGTGCGAGCGCATGAAGGCCGAGCTCGACCGGCGCACCTGTCGCCGGTGCCGCTACTGCGAGCCCTGCCCCAACGGAGTCCAGATCGGCATGCTCCTCCACGGCCGCAGCGTGATCCGACGCATGGGCGCGGCCCGGTTCCAGGAGTGGGGCGCAGCCGAGATTGTGGCCAGCGCCGCCCAGTGCGTCGAGTGCGGCCAGTGCCTGGAGAAGTGTCCGTACCACCTCCCCGTCCCCGAACTGGTTCGAGAGGCCGTCGCCTACTACCGTTCTGTGCCCGACCTCCGCCTCGACTAGCTCCCGCTCGCCTCAGAAGCTCGCGGTGATCGACACTGGGCCCGGCGGCGGCGGGAACACGATCCAGTCGCCGTCGATCTGGAACTCGAGCCCGGGCGCTCCCTCGGCCTCGACCGCTCGGATCCGGGCCGCCTCGGGATGGCGCAGCCGAAGCCGGATCCTGGCCGGCGGGTTGCGAAGCGGCGGCGCCAACTGCACCGTCATCTTCCCGTCCGCCACGGCCGACGTGATCTCCATGTCCACGGGCCCGAAGTGCGTCGCCGCCCTGCGGATGGCCACCCGCGACCCGTCCGACAGCCACTCCCGCGGCAGCGCCCGCCCCAGGCACAGGTCCTCCCCAAGCTCCTGCACGAACATCAGCCGGAGCCAGTTCGTCGACTGCGCCTCGTCAGAGGTCTTGAAGAAGTCCCCCGCCCAGTCGGCGAACGTGGGAAGGGGATGCTCGGCGCACATGCGAGTGTCCTCGCGGAATGTCACGGCGAGCGAGTTGAAGTAGGCCCGCAGGTAGTGCGGCACATCGTCCCTCAGGAGGTAGGCGATCGGGTGCCACAGCAGGTTCGGCTGAACGGAGAACCCGCCCCGGTCGAACCACCATTCCGCCGGATGGTCCACCGCGTAACCGTACCGCGGTGACAGGTACCGATTGTCCTCGTAGTCCTTGACGATCCAGGCCGCCTCGTCGCTGTTCGCGTCCACCAGCCCCGTGCACACCAGGTGGATCGAGCCCTCCAGCGTCTCCCGGATCCACCCGAAGTCCCGGCCGCGCAGGTACAGGCGCGAGGGGAAGTGCGGCACGTAGCTCCCATCCCGGAGCCGAACCAGTGGCGCGCGCACGCTCGCCTCCCGGAAGCCCGCGAGGAGATCGCCGCGGTACGCCTCCGCCTCCCGTGCCAGCCGCTCCCCCTCCGGGTGACCGATCTCCAGCAATGCCTGGGCCGCGTGGTCCAGGCCCCACCAGTTGAACGCGTTGCTCGACAGCCAGTGATACCACTCGCCGATGTCCTCCAGCCCCCCAACTGGCAGGAACCCGTGCTCCAGCGGCCGCCCTCCGCCGGGCCCACCGGCCATCGTGGCGCCGCGCTCGGCGATGATCCACTCACAGCCTCTGACGATCTTGGGTGCGGCTCTCTCCAGCCACGCCGCGTCCTGCGTATAGCGGTAGTGTTCCGCCAGGCACCAGAGCACCCACCCCTGGTGCTGAACGTAGTACTCTCCTGCCTCGTAGCCCCCCGAACCGTAGAACTGGCCCTCCCGGCTGGCGAAGTCGCCGCTGAGCCCAGCGCTTCCCTGGTAGTGAAGGAACACTTCCAGGCAGCGCGCGGCCACGTCGTGATAGCCGCGCCGGTCGAGGTCGGAGATGCACATACAGGACTCGTTGGCGTAGTTGCCGTAGGTGAACGAGCCCACGCGCGTCATGATCCGATCCGAGCCGACCTCCCGGTCATTCGTGATCAGCATGTGGATGAGGTGGGCCCGGTGGAAGTCGTTAACGTCCTGCTCCGGCGTCTCGATCTCACACCCCTGGCTCACCCGCTGTCGCCAGAAGCGCCGCACCTCCCCATGCTCCGCCCCGAACTCCTTGGCCCGCAGCGCCTCGACCTCGGCCGGATCGTCCAGGGCGAGGAACGGCACCTTGAGCACGAGTTCGCTCTGCGCGCCCGGGGCGAGCGCGGCCTCGTACACCAGGCCCGAGCCGGACTCGGTCACAGCGCCGTCCGCGCAGCTCACGATCATGCGCAGCCAGTTCTCGCCGCCGGGCCCGCCCCGGGCCATCGCCAGGTCGCCATCCAGAGACAGCGGCTCCGCCGACTCCTCAGGTATGTCCGGGTCGCGGCGATCCCTCAGCCGGACCGCACGCACCGGCAGCCGCGCGGTAACGCAGTCCTCACCCGTGTTGGCGAAACGAAACCGGATGAACGCGGCCACTGGGTCGTCCCCCTCGCGGGCTCCCGCGAGGATGGAGGCGCAGGCCGGGGCCGCAAAGGCGACCTGCTCAACTCGAAGCTCCCCCTCAACCCATGCCGTGTGGATGATCGGCAGGTAGCCGTCCTCCACGAAGCGCTCCACACGCAGCAGCCGCTCCAGGCCGAACCGGTAGCACGCCGTTCCCTTCCCCTTCAGCCTCGGCGTGTCACGCCCCGGCACCCGGGCCACGAAATTCGGTGGACACAGCAGATCGCCGTCGGGCTCGACCCGGAACTTCTGCCGCCCCCCTTCGCACCCCAGCACGAACGGCATGCGCCGCCGCGGCGGCATCGCCTCCATGGCCCGCCGATAGCTCTGCTCGGGCCTGGACGCGATCCGGTCGTAGAGGCTTGCGCCTCCCGTGACCGCTGAGGCAGGAGGCTTCCGCCCCCGCCGGGCAGGCCAGACGAGCACCCCCAGGTCCGGCGCGTGCATCACCTCGCCCGCGGCTACTGGCTCGACCAGGAAAGAGAATCCGCGCCCCGGGCACCTTACCGTCGCGATCGCGCGGTCGGGATGATCGTCGCCTCTGCCTACTGGGTACCGCAGTCTCAGGCGCAGGCCTCCTGCCCGTGCCCGGGGCGGGACGCGCCAGCTCGCAGGGCCCGTCACCTCCGGTCGCGCCCCTGAGGCCAGAGGCCGAAGGGAGAGCAGCTCGCAGTTGTACGTCTCGATGCACCCCTCCCCAGGCTCGGGGGAGTCCCACCAGACGCAGACGCCAGCCTCGGCCAGCCCGGCCTCGACGAACGCCTGCACCTCGACCGGCCGGCCCGTGCCCCGCGGCAGCTCCACCCTCAGCTTCATCGTCTGGCGGAAGGTCACGCTGTAGTCCGAGCGCTCCGGGAACTCTCGCGCGGCCAGCGGGCGGAACGCGAACTGCAGCTCCTTCTCCGAGGCCTCGCCCTCCACGTCGGCCGCCTGCCACTCACCGTGGTACCAGTCATCCATGGGGCGCCAACCATGCCAGCCGGAGGCATCGCTGTCGGCTCCTGTGCCCCGGTCCTCCCACCTCTGCTCGGGCCAGAGCCGGCGCCAGTAGAGGATCCGAACGCTGTCCGCGGCGGGCGGCTTCGTACCTTCCGGGAAGCGCAGCACTACCCGCGTGATGTCCCGCGGCTCCTCCCACCATACCTCGTGCGCCGGTGGCTCGTCTGCCAGGCGCGCATAGCCGAACGGCGCGACGTCCAGCATGGGCCCTCCTGTCATCGCTCGCGCGAGCTCGAAGGCTTGGCCGCTACCCAGCCAGCTTCTTGCTTAGCTGCGCCACGCGCCGGCCCAGCTTCACGCACTCCTTGCAGCCCCTCTCGTCCGGAGCCCCGAAGGCCACTGCCCCGTAGTGCGCGCCGCTGGCATCGCCCTGCACCACCATGCCGTGGATCAGCATCGCCCTCAGGATGTCCAGCACCGTGGTCTCCGTCCCGCCCCCGATCGCGCCCGAGGAAGCGAACGCGCCTCCCACCTTCCCGGTCATCTTCCCGTGGTGCTTCACGCTCTCGTCAATCAGCGTCTTCAGCTCGGCCGCCATCCCCCCGTAGTAGACAGGCGACCCCATGATGATCCCGTCGAACTTCAGCAGGTCATCCGGCGTCACCTCAGCCGTCGGGCGGACCTCCACCTCCACCCCCGCCACCTCCTTGGCCCCCGCGGCCACCGACTCCGCCATCTTCTGTGTGTTCCCGCTCCGGCTGTAGTACGTCACCAGCACCTTCGCCATCTTCGCCTCCTCCCGTAGCTCATCTCTGCCAGGCCCTCACCTTTCGCACTCCGCCCGCTTTCCTCCTGGCGCCCCCGGCCACCAGGCCTCCTTCCGGCAAGCTCCGCCGCCGCCCCCCGAGGCCTGGGCGCACGCCTCCCACGAGCCCGTCCCCCGCACCACGAGAGGGCTTGACAGCCCCGTCACCTTATGTTACCATTCTCGCAAATGCTAACAGGCCGACCGCTGACCGAACTCGCCAAGACCCTCCGGGCGCTGTCGGACCCAACTAGGCTGGCGATCCTGCGCCACCTCGCCGGCGGACCGCGGTGTGTTGGCGCGCTGGCCCAGCGCCTCGGGATCACCCACTCCGCCGCCTCTCAGCAGCTTCGCCTCCTGCGGGAGGCCGGGCTGGTGGAAGGTGAGAGACGCGGCTACTGGGTGCACTACTCGCTGTCACCCCGGCGCGTCCGCGGGGCCTCGGCACAGATCTCAGCCTGGCTCGATGGGCTCGTCTCTGGCTCTCGCCAGAACTGCGCTCCGAGCGCGAAGTGCCCCAGGCGTAGCCGGCCCGCGCGTCGTCGGCCCCCAACCAGGAGGTAGCAACGATGGGTGCATCCAAGGGCAAGTGTGACAAGGGCAAGGACCCCAAGACCTGTTCGCCCGCGCAGATCAGGGAGTGCCACGGCGCTGCCGCCGCTCACACCTGCGGGTCAGGCAGGCGGGGCGCGAAGAAGAAGGCCTCTTCTCGGTAGACTCCCGCCAGGCCAGCCTGGACCAACAGCCCAGCTGTAGTACCAGAGGCCCCCTAGAAGAAAGCCGTCGCCGCGCGACGGGCCAGCTCGAGCAGCGGGCCCGGATAGGCCAGTCCCACCACGACCAGCACGCACACCACCACCGCCGCCACGGCGGAGGGCTGGAGGCGGACCGGTTCCCGGCCCCCGGCCGGCTCTATGTACATCGCCCGGGCGACCATCAGGTAGTAGTAGAGCGACAGCACGCTCGCCAGGACGCCGATCAGCACCAGCCCGTAGAGCCCGCTGCGGATCGCCGCCCAGAACAGGAACAGCTTCCCCCAGAAGCCCGACAGCGGAGGAATGCCGCCCAGCGACAGCAGCAGGACCAGCAGCGCCAGGGCCAGCGCCGGGTTCCGACGGCTGAGACCGTGGTAGCTGGTGATCTGGTCGTCCCGGGCCGACGAACCCACCATCGTCACGATCAGAAATGCTCCCAGGTTCGTGAAGAGGTACTGAGCCAGGAAGAACGTCGTCGCCAGGGTCCCCAGCGACGAAGTGGCAGCCACCCCCACCAGCGCGTACCCAGCCTGCGCCACGCCGGAGTAGGCCAGCATCCGCTTGATATCGCGCTGGCTCAGGGCCAGCAGGTTCCCCACCACCATGCTGAGGCCGGAGATAGCCACTACGAAAACAACCCAGCCGCTGGCCGCCTCCAGCATCGGCCCCATCAGCACCCGCATCAGGGCGGCGAACCCCGCAGCCTTCGAGGCCGTGGATAGGAACCCCGTCACTGGTGTCGGCGCGCCCTGGTAGACATCGGGGGCCCACATGTGGAACGGAACCGCCGCGATCTTGAAGCCGAAGGCGGCCAGCACCAGGATGATCCCGACCATCAGGCCCGGGCCGAACCCCTGCCAGGCCACTCGCTGCGCGACGGCCGCGAAGACCGTGGTGCCCGCGCTGCCATAGATCAGGCTCGCGCCGTACAGGTAGACGGCCGCCGAAGTCGCCCCCAGGATGACGTACTTCAGCCCGGCCTCCCCCGACCGCGGGCTCTCCTTCGCATAGGCCGTGAGCACGTACAGGCTGAGTGTGGAGAGCTCCAGGCCCAGGTACAGCGTCAGCAAGTCCCCCGCGGAGGCCATCAGCATCATGCCCAGTGCTGAGAAGAAGAGCAGGGCGTAGTACTCCCCCAGGTGCCGGAAGCGTTCGGCCGCGAAGTCCGCGGAGCCGATCGCCGTCACTGCGACGCCCAGCAGAAAGATCCCCTTGAAGACCAGTCCCAGTCGGTCCAGGACAACGGCTCCCCCCCACAGGGAGACGGGCGCCGCCAACCCTGGCCACCTCCCGATTAGCGACGCGGCGATCGCCGCAGCCGCAGCCGCGGCGAACCACCCCAGCCACTTGCGGCTGCCCCCTGTCTGGACGAGATCGGCCAGAATCACCACCAGCGCCGCGGCCAGCGTGAGCAACTCCGGCCTCAGTTGTCGCAGCATCTCAGCCATCATGGCACCACCAGCGACCCCACGCTGCGGCCGATGAGGTCAGTGAGCGGCGATGGATAGACCCCGATGACGACCAGCAGGCTGCCCAGGACCACCAGCGTGACCCACTCGGTAGTCCGCGCGTCCCCCACCTCCCCGTACCGGGCCTCGTCTAGAGGGCCGTGGAAGACCCGCTGGAGCACTCGCAGCACGTAGGTCGCGGTCACCACGATCGCCACCACTGCCCCCACCGCCAGGATAGGGAAGAGCGGCACTCCCCCGATCGTGTAAGACTGCCAGTGCGCCCGGAACGCCCCGAGGAACACCAGCAGCTCGGCCACGAACCCGCTCGTGCCGGGCAGGCCGAAGGAAGCCAGGCCACCGATCGTGAACGCCACCGCAATGCCCGGCATCTGCCTCGCCAGCCCTCCCATCGCCTCGATGTCCCGCGTGTGGGACTTCTCATAGACCAGCCCGACGAGCGCGAAGAAAAGCCCGGTCATAATCCCGTGCGAGAACATCTGCAGCACCGCGCCGTTGAGAGCCACCTCATTGGAGGCGGCCAGCCCCAGCATCACCACTCCCATATGGCTGACGCTTGAGTACGCGATCACGTACTTCAGATCGCGTTGCCCCATTGCCACATAAGCCCCGTAGGCGATGTTCACCACCGCGATCGCGCCCATCAGCCACAACCACGCGTGCGCCCCCTCGGGCAGGCAGCCGAGACCGACGCGCAGCACGCCGTAGGCCCCCAGCTTCATCAGCACTCCCGCGTGCAGCATGGAGACGGCCGTCGGAGCCGAGGCGTGGCCGTCCGGCGACCACGTGTGGAGCGGCCAGATCCCCGCCAGAATCCCGAACCCGATGTAGAGCAGGAGGAACGCGACCACCTGGAACCCACGGCTGTACTCCGCCTGCGACAGCACCGTGAGGTCGAAGGTGCGAGGGGCCCCTGCCGGCAGCGCGGCGGCGAAGTACATCCCGAGGATCCCCACCAGCATGAAGGCGCTGCCCGCCAGCAGGTACAGCGTCAGCTTCATCGCCGAGTATTCCTTCGGCCCAGTCCCCCAGATCCCGATCAGCAGGTACATCGGGAGGACCGCCAGTTCGTAGAAGAGGAAGAAGAAGAACAGGTCCTGGGAGACGAAGACCCCGAAGACCCCGGTCACCAGGAGCAGCAGCAGGCAGTAGAACTCCTTCGTCCGGTAGACCACCGTCCAGGAGGCGAACACCCCACAGAAGATCACCAGGGCCGTGAGCAGCACCAGCGACAGGCTCACCCCGTCGGCGGCTACGAAGTAGCTGATGCCAGGGTCCACCACCCACGCCGCGCGGTCGGCGAACTGCAGGCCCCGCAGCCCCTCCCGCAAGTAGACGAGGCACAGCTGACCAGACAGCAGCAGGCAGATGCTCGTCGCCGCCGCCGCGATCAGCCGCACCGCGAGCAGGTTGCGCCGCGGCACCGCCATGATCACCAGGGCCGCCGCTAGCGGCGACAGCAGGATCACCGTGAGTGGGTGAGCGACCAGCGTCATGGCCGTCCCACCAGCAGCGCCAGCAGGGATTCCTCACGCCCGAAGACCACCACCAGCCCGACGATCAGCCCAACGATGAAGACCAGAGCGTAGAACTGCACCTGTCCCGTCTGCGCGAGCCGCAGTCGACGGCTGGCCCGCCCGCACATCCAGGCGACCCCGTCCACCATCCCGTTGACGACGTGCCGGTCGAACCACGCCGCCGCCGCCGAGCCCGCGATCACCACGCGGGTCGCAAACAGCTCCCACGCCCGATTCAGGTACCACGCGTTCCTGAGGAGAAGTCGCACGGCGGGGACACGCGCGTTGAACGCCGCCGACGAGACCAGGTTGGCCCGGTAGGCAGCCCAGGCCACCGCTATCCCCCCGAGGGCTCCGACCAGAGCGAGGGCCATCACCGCCGTGGAGGCGGTTTCCTGTCCCGCGTGCACCCCCAGCACGTCCGCGAAGCCGCCCGACGTCCACGGCACCCGCCACTTCAGCGCCCCGGCCGCCGCTGCC
>Ga0315277_10003665_pt1 | contig 20803 bp, 22 predicted proteins | sample YL17G05_15_MG_FD_203695 | JGI IMG/M metagenome (GOLD analysis project Ga0315277, IMG submission 203695) | Sediment microbial communities from Yellowstone Lake, YNP, Wyoming, USA - YL17G05_15 | ecosystem: Environmental > Aquatic > Freshwater > Lake > Sediment | place: USA: Wyoming | collected... | reverse complement strand
GCCGCCGATAATGATTAAGTTTACGATGCCGGTCCTCGAGGGGCTGGGCTTCGCGAAGGAAAGCATTTACACGACGCTCGAAAACAGGATGAAGTGCGGCGTCGGCAAGTGCGGGCGATGCAACGTCGGCAGTACCTACGTGTGCAAGGACGGGCCGGTCTTTACGGCGGCCGAGATTGCGCGGATGCCGGCGGATTATTAGAGAAATGAACAGGGATGCCGCTGCCCTGTTGAAAACAGTAAACGGCGCGTGACGTCAGTTGTGGATGGGGACGTAGAAGCAGCGGGCAGGCGCATATTTCCCGCAAACCGCGGAAGTTCGAGCCTGTCCCCGCTTTTCCTGTCCCCGCTTTTCCTGACCGGCGGCATTCGGAGTTTTGAGCAGAGCGTTGGCATCCGTATTTGTACGTGTTCTTAGAAAGGGGGAGCGCATGAAGAAGGGCATCAGTTACTGGTCGTTCGAGAACGGGCTCTCAGGGGAAGCGAGGCTGTCGAAGTGTTTCAGGGAGGCGAAGGCCGCCGGGTTCGAGGCGATCGAGGGGGCGCTTTCGGGCCAGGGGGAGCTTACGCCCGCGACGACCAAAGAGGAGTGCGCGGCGATAGCCGCCGACGCGAAGGCCGCGGGCGTCGAGCTCTCGAGCCTCGCCACGGGGCTTTTCTGGGACAAGAGCCTCACGGCAAGCGACCCCGCCGTCGCCGAGCAGGCCCTCGAGGTGGGCAGAAGCCTCATCGAGCACGCGGCGTGGCTCGGGCTTGACGCCGTGCTTGTCATACCCGGCGCGGTGGACGTGTTCTTCCTGCCGACGGCGGAGAAGGTCCCGTACGACGTCTGCTACAAGCGCGCGAAACAGGCCGTGAAGAAGCTCGCGCGCGTCGCGGCGAAGAACAAGGTCCGGATCGGCATCGAGAACGTCTGGAACAAGTTCCTCCTGTCGCCGCTGGAGATGAGGGACTTCATCGACTCGTTCGAATCGAAGTGGGTGGGTGCATACTTCGACGTCGGCAACGTCATGCTCACCGGCTTTCCGCAGGACTGGATAAGGATACTCGGGCGGCGGATCGTGCGCGTTCACGTCAAGGACTTCAAGACCTCGGTCGGGACGGTCGACGGTTTCTCGGACCTCCTCGAGGGCGACGTGCCTTGGGAAGCGGCCATGAAGTCGCTCAAGGCCGTCGGCTACAAGTCCTACGTGACCGCCGAGATGATCCCGTATAAGCCGGGGCTCCTCGAAAAGACGTCTGCCGCTCTCGACAGGATACTGGCTTACGGCCGATAGCCTCCTCGGGTGATTATCACCCGGGGGCGATTATCACCCGGGGGTGATTATCACCCAAAGGTGATTATCGCCCGGAAGAGATTGTTCCCGCTCGCGACTTCGCGCGGGAGAGGATTAAGCGGTCCGGAGAAACCGGGCCGCTTTTTTGTTTTTCCGCGGTGCTTATCGGGCATCCGGGGGCTATTCGCCGCGTTTGACAAGGGAAATGCATGGGGTATATTTCCTCTGGAGGGTTTGAAAACCGAGCGGTTGGCCGCGTTTTGCGAGGCGCGGGCGTCGTGCGGCGCCACGGCAAGGCGGCGTCCAGGCCGTCGAGGGGATTCGAGCGAGACGGCTGGGGCGCGGATCGCCTTACGACAGCGTGGCGTTTCTTTGTGCAAGGGGGTGCGCGATGCTCGGGTGGGTTGCAGCGGTTGCGCTTGCGATTGCGGCCGGCTTTGCGGTGGGGGCCTTCGTGCGCAGGGAGAGGGCGTTCTTCGGAGTGCTGCACGAAGAGGTCGCGGGCATCAGGGAGCAGGTCGAAGACGCGCGGCTCGAGCTCAAGGCCATGGCCGGCGGCCAGGCAGGCGAGATGCTCAACCGCGTCGAATACGACGACTACGAGATCGCCGACAACCTCGACCGCATGAACGCGCTTCTGGATCAGCTCAACGGCCTCATAAAGGGCAAGCGCCATGAACGGCGCGAAGGCCGGCAGCCGTTCTTCAGGGAAGACGAGCCTCATCGCGGGTCGCATCTCGTGCCGCTCGATTTCGCGAGCCCCGAAGAACTGAGGAAGTTCGAGGCGCTGCCGCCCATAAGCGACGAAGAGATAAAGGCGACGGACTGGGAGTACCTCTTCAACCGCATCCGCACCGACGACGTCGAGTGAGAACTACCTCAGGCCGTACTCGTTGATCTTCCTGTAAAGTGTGCGCTCCCCGATGCCGAGGACGCGCGCCGCCTCCTCGCGGTTTCCCCCCGTCTTATCGAGCGTCGACCTTATCAACTCCTTTTCAGCGTCGCGAAGCGTCGTGCCGGTGAGCGCGGGCTGCATCGGCGCGCCCGAACGCGCCTCCTCGGACACAAGCGTCAGCTCGGACCTCTTCACGATGTAGTCGGGCAGGTCGTTCGTGTCGAGCACGGCGTCGTCGGAAATGACGACCATGCTCTCGAGGCAGTTCCTGAGCTCGCGGACGTTGCCGGGCCAGGGGTAGCGGTAAAGGAGCTGGCGCGCGGCGGGCGTGACGGCGGTCACGGGCTTGCCGTGCGCGCGGCTGAATTCGTCCGTGAAGGCGTCGACCAGGGGCGGGATGTCCTCGACCCTCTCGCGAAGCGGCGGCAGGTAGAGCGTGACGACCTTGAGGCGGTAGTAAAGGTCCTCGCGGAAGCGGCCCTCGGGGACCTCGAGTTCGAGCTCCTTGTTGGTCGCGGCCACGAGGCGCACGTCGACCTTGACAGGTTCGTTGGAGCCGATGCGGAAGAGCTGGCCGTATTCGAGCACGCGAAGGAGTTTGACCTGCGTCGAGGGCGGCATGTCGGCGACTTCGTCGAGGAAAAGCGTGCCGCCGTCGGCGTATTCGAAGCGCCCCTTGCGGCTCGAGAGCGCGCCGGTAAAGGAACCCTTCTCGTGGCCGAAGAGCTCGCTTTCGAGGATGCCTTCGGAGAGCGCGGCGCAGTTCAACGTGACGAAGGGCTTGTTTCTGCGCGGGGAATTCTGGTGGATCGCCTGGGCCACGAGTTCCTTGCCGGTGCCGCTTTCGCCGACGACGAGGACTGTCGCGGTGGTGGGGGCGACGGCGCGGATGAGGCGAAGCACGCGGCGCATGGGGGCGCTGCGGCCGATGATGGACTCTATGCCGTAGAGCTCGCCGGAGGGGCGGCGGGAGACGGGGAGGTCGCCGCCGAGGCGGCCTTTTTCGACGGCCTTGGCGACCGTGGCGCGGAGTTCGGCGAGGTTGAGCGAAGTGCCCTTGACGAGGTACGTAAAGGCGCCGGCCTGCATGGCTTCCACGGCCGACTCGACGGTTGCGTAGCCGGTAAGGACGATGACCTGCGTGGCGGGCCTTCTGGCGCGGTAGGCCCTGAGGATCGCGATGCCGTCCTGGCCGTCCATGCGAAGGTCGGTGACGACGACGTCGTACTGGGCGGATTCGACGCGGCCGAGCGCGCCCTCGGACGTGTACTCCACCTCGCAGGCATAGCCCACGCGGCGCAGCGCCTCCGCGGCGGCGTCGGCGTGGTCCCTTTCGTCGTCGACGATGAGGATTTTCGGCTGGGGGTCCATCTCAATCGCCTCTTCGGGGTAGATGAAGCATTCTACGCAAAAGGGCGGTTTTTCGCAACCCGCGCGTTGACACCCGCGCGTTGACACCCGCGCGTTGACACCCGCGCGTGGCCGCGCGTTGGACGGATCGCGTCAGTCGCAGCGTGCGAATTCGGCCCTCAAGCGCTCCACATTCTGAGCGTAAGGTCGGGTTGCGACGGAGCTTCGGGCGGCTTACCCGGCGGAGGTGGAACCGGGGCCGTCGATGGGGAGATACACGCGAACCGTGGTGCCGGCGCCGGGACCGCTTTCAACGTCGATGCGGCCGCCGTGGTCGTCGACGATGCGCTTGGTGATCGCAAGCCCCAGGCCCATGCCTGTCGACTTCCTGGAAAAATAGGCCTCGAAGATCCGCGGGACGTCGTCGGCCTCGATGCCCACCCCGGTGTCCTTGACGATTATAGCGACGTAGCCGTCGGCGGCGGACGTCGATATGTCGAGCGTTCCGGACATCGGCATGGCCTCGATGGCGTTGAGCAGGACGTTCAAGAGCGCCTGCTTCACGAGGCCGGCGTCGATGCGGCAGACGGGAGGGGCGGCGGCGAGGGTCGACTTGAGGTCGATCCTTGCGCGGTGGATCTCGGGCTTGAGGAAGGTGATGAGGTCGCCGACGAGGGTGTTGATGTCCACGTCCGCGAGGGCCAGGTGCCTGCGGCTGGCGTAGCGCAAGAAGTTGTCGAGGACGTCCTCGAGCCGGCGAAACTCCTTCATGATGAGGGTGAGGCGCAGGCGGGAGGAGTCGGGGATATTGGCGGCGACGAGGTCCTCCTCCAGAAGGTGGAGGTTCAGGTTCAGGGCGCCGAGGGGGTTCTTGAGCTCGTGCGCGAGGCCGGCCGAGAGCCTTTCGAGGAGTTCCTCCTCGCGGCGGCGCTCGGCGCGCTCGCGGGCCCTGGCGTAGCGGCGCAGGTAGAAGAGGACGAGGATGAGCGCGACGCCTATCGACGCCGCTGCGAGCGAAGCCAGGAATGCAACGCCGTTTTCCATATGCGCGAGGCCCTTTGCGTGAAAGGAAAAAGCCCGGAAGGCGCGGCGGCCCTCCGGGCTTTGGCGTGCTTCTCTTACGCCTTGTTGACGCGGGTTACGTTCTGCGCCTGAAGACCCTTGGGGCCCTGGACGATTTCGAACTCGACTTCCTCGCCGTCCTCGAGGTTGCGGAAGCCGTCGCCGGAGATCTTCGAGAAATGGACGAACACGTCCTCGCCGTTCTCCTGCGAAATAAAGCCGAAACCCTTCTTCGCGTCAAACCACTTCACATGACCAACTGCCATACGTTGCTCCTTTTAACCGGTTGGGGCGCCCAAGCCCCGGTCCGAACCTGAATATCGCGCCGTCCCGAGACGGCGCAGTCTGTCAATTTTCCGTAAGGCCCGCTCTCGGGCGAACGGGCCCGTCTGCGGACGGTTCGAAACCCGCCCCGCAGGCATCCGGGCGCGGTCGACACGGCGCCCGGAAGGCGTTACCAGGATATCGAGGGGCGGACGGCCGCCCCCCGAGGCGCATCAAACTACTTCACTACCTTGCGGACGTTTTGGGCCTGAAGGCCCTTGGCGCCCTGAACGATGTCGAACTCGACCTCTTCCCCATCCTCGAGGTTGCGGAAGCCGGATCCGGCTATATTGGAAAAATGGACGAACACGTCTTCGCCATTCTCCTGCTCGATGAAACCGAACCCCTTTTTCGAGTCGAACCACTTTACGCGACCTAATCCCATTGAAATCTCCGTTTCTTTTCTGAGCCGGGCGGTCATCCGCCCGAGCGTTACCGCGCCGCGGGGTGACACTCCCGCGGCAATTGAGACCTTACGCCTTGGTTCGCGCGACGTTCTGTGCCTGAAGGCCCTTGGGGCCCTGGACGACGTCGAAAGTAACCTCTTCGCCGTCCTCGAGCGACCGGAAACCGGCCCCGACGATGCTCGAAAAATGCACGAACACGTCCTCGCCGTTCTCCTGTGAGATAAAGCCGAAGCCCTTCTTGCCGTCGAACCACTTCACCTTACCAGACGCCATTCATCTCTCCTTAGCCAGTTGCATATGGAACCACGATCCTCGGAAAAAAACAACACACTGCGGGGCGCTGCTTCGATTTCTTCTCTTGCCGCCTCCTTTTTGAAAAGAGAACCCGTGTTTCAACCGGCGCTGCCTGACGCCGGATTATGGCTCTTTTGGTCCCTCAGCGCGGCCTTGCGGCTGAGGCGTATCTTGCCCGAGTCGTCGATGCCGATGACCTTGACGGCGATCCTGTCTCCCATCCTGACGACGTCGGTCACCTTCGAGACGTAGCCCTCGTCAAGCTCGCTGATGTGGCAGAGGCCTTCGGTGCCGGGGATGATTTCGACGAACGCGCCGAAGTCCTTGATGCCGCGCACCGTGCCGTCGTACGTCCTGCCGATCTCCGGCTCCTCGACGATGGCCAGGATCGCCTCGCGGGCCTTCTCGATGGCCTCCTTTTCGGGGGCGGAGATGGTGACGGTGCCGTCGTCGTCGAGCTCGACGGTGGCGCCGGACTCTTCCTGGATCTTGCGGACGACCTTGCCGCCCGAACCGATAACCATGCCGATCTTGTCGGGGTTGATCTTTATCTTGACGAGCTTGGGCGCGTAGACGGATATCTCCGGGCGGGGCCTCGCGATGGTCGCCAGCATCTGGCGCAGTATCGCCATGCGCGCGTCGCGGGCCTGCGCAAGCGCCCCTGCGATGATCTCGTCGGAAAGGCCCGGGATCTTGGTGTCGAGCTGGATGGCCGTGACGCCGGTCTGCGTCCCGGCGATCTTGAAATCCATGTCACCGTAATTGTCCTCCTCGCCCTGGATGTCGGTGAGGAGCACCGCCTGGCCGCCTTCCTTCACGAGGCCGATGGAAACGCCGGCTACCGGGCGCGCGATGGGGACCCCTGCGTCCATCAACGCCAGGGTCGCCCCGCAGACGGTCGCCATCGACGAGGAGCCGTTCGACTCCATTATGTCGGATACGATGCGGATCGTATAAGGGAAGACCTCCTGGACGGGGGCGATGCATTCGACGGCTTTCTCCGCGAGCGCGCCGTGGCCGATGTCGCGCCGCGAGGGGCCCCTGACGGGTTTCACCTCTCCTACGGAGAAGGGGGGGAAGTTGTAGTGAAGCATGAACTTGCGCGTGTAGTCCTCGCCGAGGCTTTCGACCATCTCCTCGTCGAGGGCGGTGCCGAGGGTGACCGTGGCGAGGGCCTGGGTCTCGCCCCTTGTGAAGAGGGCGCTGCCGTGCGTGCGCGGCAGGACGCCGATTTCGCAGGTAATCGGGCGAAGGTCTTTCGGCGTACGGCCGTCGGACCTTTTTCCCGCGAGTATGCGCCTGCGCACGACCTCGCTTACGACGGCGTCGAAGGCGCCGTAGACGGCCGCGACCGACTCGGCGAGTTTCGCCTCGACGGCGGCGGCGGACGCCTCCGCGCGGACGGCGCCGGTGTTTTCGCCGCGGACCTGCTTGGAGGCGGCGTCGAGCGCCTTGTCGATCTTGCCGGAGTAGTTTTTCCTCACGAACTCGGCAAGCGTATTGAACGACTCGTCGACGGGGACGGCCTGCTTGGGCTTGCCGCATATGGCCGCCAGCTGCCGGATGAGGTCCGAGACCTGCGCGACGTGTTTTCGCGCGAAGCGGATGGCGTCGAGGACCACCTCCTCGGGCACCTCTTTCGCCGATGATTCAATCATGACGACGTCTTCGCCGACGGCCGAAACGACGAGCTCCAGGTCGCTTTCGACCAGCTGGCTGACCGTGGGGTTGAGGATGAACTCGCCGTTGAGGCGGCTGACCCTAACGACGCCCACGGGGGTCTCAAACGGGATCGAAGAGATGCAGAGCGCCGCGGCGGACCCTATCATTGAAAGGACGTCCGGGTCGTTTTCCGCGTCGGCGGAAAGGACCATGGCCATTATCTGCACTTCCTCGCGGTAGTTATTCGGGAAGAGCGGCCTCAGGGGGCGGTCAATCATCCTCATGGTGAGGATTTCCTTGAAGGTGGGGCGCCCCTCGCGCTTGTAAAAACGGCCGCCTGGAATCTTTCCCGCAGCCTGGAGTTTCTCCCTGTAGTCGACGGTAAGGGGGAAGAAGTCGGTTGACTCCCTCGCAGGCGCGCTCTGCGCCGTGGCGAGGATCACCGTGTCGGCATACCTTACAACCACCGCCCCGTCAGCCTGTTTCGCGATCTTGCCAGCCTCGAGAGACAACATCCTGCCGCCGATTTCCTTTTCGACCTTAATTGCACTTCCGCTCACGATTTTTCTCCTATCCGCACTCTTGCCATCTTTCCTTTTACCTTCCGGTCATGCTCGCCGCTACGCCCGCTTGCGATACGCATTTCCAGTACGTGTCTTGCCGAGGTCAAACAGCGCCCATCCCTGTGTCGTCGAAAAAGGGGACTGGCGCGACTCCCCCGGAAGCCGCGGAACGCACGAAAGCCGCCCGCGCCTTCGACAGGGGACTATACGCAAAGCGAAGACTCTCCTCGCCGAAGCTCGATTTACCGCCTTCGGAGGACTTTTCGTCGCTTTTCTTAGGGGATGGGTGCATCCGCAATTCGGAGGGGTACTACTTGCGCAGGCCCAACCGCTCGATAACCTTCTGATAGCGCTCCTTGTCCAGTCTACTCAAGTATTTCAAAAGCGAAGAGCGCCTGCCGACCATCTTCAACAGCCCGCGTCTGGAGGAGTGATCTTTCATATGAAGCTTCAGGTGTTCAGTGAGATCGGTGATGCGCCTCGTCAATAGCGCTATCTGTACTTCCGGGCTGCCGGTATCGCTGTCGTGTATCCGGTAGCCTGATACAACCTCCGCCTTCTGCTCCTTCGCAATTACCATCTAACCTCTTCCTCAAGTCTCCTAAGTCTCACCGTTAGAATCGCAGTAGTATACCCCGCAGGGGGTTAGAGCGCAATAGAAAAGTTGCGGCTGGGGAAAATGAAGCCAAGCCCACGTGCCCGGCCCCCTCGCCGTGCCCCCTGCCGGACTGATGGGGCCGCCGCAGGACAATACAGAGGTTGGTCCTTGCCTTTCTCCGCGATCCACCCAAGACACGCTGAAAACAGCGGCATTTGCCCCCTTTTCCAGCCGGTCGATGCCCGCCGCGTCAAATGAGGCTCCTGACGGGCTCGACCCTGATGCCCTTTTCACCCTTCAACGGGCAGACGTTCTCGCACTGGCCGCAGCCGACGCAGAGGACCTTGTCGACGTAGGGGCGCAGGAGCTTTTTCGGCTGCCCGGTCTTCAGGTCGATGACGTCGACGGATTCGTCCTTGAGCGCCTTCTCTGGCACCGGGCAGTGCTCGACGCAGACGCTGCAATCGGTGCGTTCGACGTAGGGGATGCACTTGTCGGTCCTCAGGTACGCGGTGCCGAGGTGCGTGTCGTGCTTCTGGCGCGGCGTGAGTTTCCTTATCGCGCCGGTGGGGCAGACGGCGGCGCAGAAGTTGCCGACCGGCTCGCCGTCGGGGATGCAGTTGTAGTCGCAGTAGCCGATGACGGGCACTATCTTCGGCGTCCAGACGCCTGCGAGGCCCGCTTCGAAGCCGGCCGGGTGAAGGGCGTTTGTGGGGCAGGCCTTCATGCATTCGCCGCAGCGAACGCAAGCCGCCACGAACCTCTCCTCGTCCTGGGCGCCGGGCGGGCGCACGAGGCGGCCCTCCTCCGTCCGCCGCTGGGTATTCATCATGAGGATTGGGGCGGCCGCGACGCCCGAAGCGGCGGCGAGGAGAAACTCGCGCCGTCCGGGGATCACCTCTTCGTCGGCCTTCGCCGCGCCGCGGCGGGCACGCAGGCTCAAGGTCAGCGCGCCGACCGGGCACGGCGCTATGCACAGGCCGCAGAAGGTGCATTCTTCGGGGTAAAGCGTCCTGCCCTGGATGGCGCCCACGGGGCAGACGCGGCCGCACCTGCCGCAGTCGACGCATTTGCCGGCGTCGAGGCGGACCCCAACCGGCCGCCACTTCCCGGCAAGGCCGAGCATTGCCCCGAGGGGACAGAGTTTCCTGCACCAGAAACGCTTCTGGTACGCCTGGACCGCGACAAGCGCCGCGAGCGCCGCCATGAAGACGCCGAACTGGACGTAGTAGTGGTCGGCGTCGTAAAGGATGTTCTCCTGCCTGAGGACGCTCTCCGTCCGGCCGAGGGTCTTGGCGACTATGCGCGTGGAGCGCAGCGTCTCGCTCTCGAGAGGTTTCTCAAGGACGACTTTCGCCGCGCGGTCGGCCGCGGGCAAAACGGCGACCGCGTAAGACCGCGTGACAATGGACATGGGATCGAGCCAGCCGGCGACCTGGGCGCCGAAAACGGCGGCGGCGAGGACGCCCGCAAGAAGGAGGTACTTGGCGCTGCGCAGCCGCGAGTCGCGCGACTGCGGACGGTCGAGGCGCTTGAAGAAGAGCGCGTCGAGGACGTCGAAGGTCGTTCCAAGCGGGCACACCCAGCCGCAGAAGAATCGTCCCGCGACAAAGGCGCTTACAAGGGTGACGATGCTCAGGAAAAGGCCGGCCACGGCGGCCCTCGCCGCCAGCATCGCGGCCGCCGCCGCAAGCGGCGACAGGCGGACGAAGAGGTCGACGGGCAGGATGCCCTTGAGCGCGAGGTAACCTTCGAGCGGGACGACCGCCTGCGTGAGGAGAAAAAGAAAGAAAACGAGAAACGCCGCCTGCGCCGTGAGGCGCGACGCGACGATAAGAGGACGCCTTCGCGCAACGCCGATGACGAATACGGCGGCGACTATCGCGACGAGCGCGGCGGAAAAAACGTAGTCAGCGAGCTGCATGAGACCGCCTCGAAAACACGGCTGGGGTAGAGCTGTGCATCGTCAGCCCCGGATAACCTGGATCTTGGAAGGGTCCACGACGCCTAATCCGAGTTCGCCGGCGGGCGCGAGGAAGGGGATCCTGCGGCCGGGGGCGATCTGCCAGGGGAGGTTCGCGGCGGCCCACGCGTCGACCGTGGCCGCCTCGACGCCGGCGACCACCACGCGGGGGGAGCGGATGTCTTCGGGCGTTCCGCCCTGTGGGCCGTGGGCTACGAGGATCGAGTTTGCGTCGAGGACGTTCAACGTCGGGACGACGCGCGTCGAAAAGTCGGCGAGTTTCTGGCCGAGGTCGGTGTGGATCTCGCCGCGGTCGCCGCCCATGACGCCCATGAGGTTTTTCATGGCCAGGGTCAGCGTGCTCGAGTCGTGATCCTTGCCGATGGGGACGTTTATAACGGCGTCGGCCTTGAGGATGCCCTCGACCACCGGCCAGTGCTTGAGGATCTTGCCGGCGGGGATGGGCGTGTCGACGTACTCGTAGTCCTCGATGAAACGGACCACGGCGCCGGCGGCCTTCGCCGCCGCCTCGATGCCCGAACGCGAATAGCAGCGGCGGCGATCCTCGCAGGGGCGGTCGTAGACCTCGACCTTCGCGGCGCCGGCCTTGACGCATTCGTCGATGACCGCCTTGACGACGTCGGGGTTGGTGTTGGCGCAGGCCGAAGGGGGCCTGTTCCAGCCGATGTTCGGCTTGACGACCACCTTCGCGCCGGGCTTTATGAATGCCTTCATGCCGCCCAAAAGGGCGACGGCCTTGACCGTGTTATTGTAAGGCGTGTCGTCCTTCGCGACGCTCACCTTGCCCTTGAGGCCGGCGGCGGCCGAGGCCTGCGGCTCGTTTCCGGCAGGAGAGCTGGAAGAGGCCAGGGCGAACGCCTTCGGGCGCGTCCTGCCGCCCGTGATTACGTAGAAGCCTGCCGCGGCGCCGGCGAGTCTGAAGAGGGTGCGCCTGTTCATCCGTGACATCAGGGGTGCTCCTGTCTCAGTTCAACTGGTACGTCTTTACCTGGTCGATCATCATCTGGATGGTGGAATACATGACGTCCTGCGAGTCCTGAGTCTCGGAGGGTTTGAGGCCCGTCCAGACGCCGGCGATGGCGCGGCCTGAGCGCTTGAACCACGTGGCCTCGCGGGACTTGTCCGACCCGAGGAATTTCGCGAAACCCGTCGCGGCGGCCTTGGCGGCGTCCTCCGTCGGGTAGATGACCGTAAACCCCGTGAAGGACGCCGTGCGGAACTTGAAGTCGCCGATGACCATGAGGGTCCCTTCGCTGAGGCCGAGGACGTTGTCTTCGCTGACGAAGTGGAGGTTCTTCAGCGCGAGGTCACAGCGCACAAACCGCGTGGTGCCTTTCACGTACCCCTCGACCTCGACGACGCGGAAAACGTCGGGGAGGCCGGGGGCGCGGGGGATTTTCTTCGAGACGAAAGCGAGGAAGTCCTTGACGGCGGCGGCGACGCCGGGCTTGTCCTCGAGGGCGTAAACCTTCACGCAGTAAACGTCCTTCCAAAGCCCGCCCACGAGGCCAGAGATGTACGCGGCCCGGGGGAGGTCGATCGCCTCGGACTTCGTCGTGCTCGAGCCCGAGAACCTCGTGTACGAGTAAATGCCGTAGGCGTCCTCGACGGTCTTCATCCTGTATATCTCGACGTCGATGGTGCCGTCGTTGGGGCCGGTGTACTCGGCGGCGGCCACGGTCTCGAAGTTGTACTTCATGTACACCTCGCCCGCGCCGTCGATGAAATCGTAGATCTTCTGCCCCGGGTAGAACGTGATATCGGCGGAAAACGCCCAGCCGGCGATCTCCTGCGGTTTCGGGAAAAAGCCTCTCATCTCGTTCTCGACGGCGGGCGAGGGCGTCTCGACGGCGGGTGCCGCAGGGGCCGATGCGGCGGGCGCGGACGCGGCTGACGCCGAAGACGCGACGGCAGAGGCGGCCCCCCGCGCGGGGGGAGCGGCCTTGGCCTCGTCGGCCGAGTACGCGGGCGCGGCAAGGAAAAGCGCCGCGAGCGCCGCGAGGGCGAGGATCCTCATCTCTACCTCCCTATTCGAACAGTGCCTGGGCGAAACGGTCGGCGTCGAAGGGCTCGATGTCGTCGCACTTCTCGCCTATGCCTACGAATTTTACCGGGATGCCTATCTTATCGCAAATCGCTACGACGATGCCGCCCTTGGCGGTGCCGTCGAGTTTGGCGAGAAATATGCCGGTGGCGTTTATCGCGGCCTTGAACGCGCGCGCCTGCGCAAGGGCGTTCTGGCCCGCCGTCGCGTCGAGGACGAGGAGCACTTCATGAGGGGCGCCTGGAATCTTCTTGCCGAGGACCTTGGAGATCTTGGCGAGCTCGCGCATGAGGTCGTCGCTGGTGTGGAGGCGGCCGGCGGTGTCGACGATGACGACGTCGGTCTTGCGGGCGATGGCCGCGTCGCAGGCGTCGTAGGCGACGGCGGCGGGGTCGGAGCCCATCTGGTGCTTGACGATATCGACCTTGACGCGTTCGGCCCATATGGCCAGTTGCTCGCAGGCGGCCGCGCGGAATGTGTCGCTTGCCGCGAGAAGGACCTTCTTGCCCTGGGCGCTGTAGTAGTGGCCGAGCTTGGCGATGGAAGTCGTTTTGCCCGTGCCGTTTACGCCGGCGACGAGGATGACCGCGGGCGGCGTCGAGGGGAGAACCATGGCGGAGGCGCCCTTGCGCAGGCGCCTGGCGATATTGTCCTTGAGAATCGCATAGACGGCGTCGGGCGAGGGGTCCTTTTTCGCCTTGACCGCGGCGCGAAGGTCGGCGATTACGGCGTGGGTCGTCTCGACTCCGACGTCGGCGCCGATGAGGATCTCCTCCAGCTTCGCGAGAAACTCGTCGTCGACCTTCGCCGAGAGACGAAAGAGGTCCGAAACGCGCATCGAAAGGACCTGGCGCGTCTTCTCGAGGCCTTTCTTAAGTTTCTCGAAGAGGTTACCGAGCGCCATGAGCGACGGCCCTCTGGTGGAGTTTGTCTACCTCGGCGCGGCTCACTCGGGAGGCGCCGATCTCCGTGTCGATGATGCGGCGCCCGTGAAAGTCGCTGCCGCCCGTAACGACAAGGTCGAGTTCCGCGGCGAGGCGGACGGCGTCGGTCGTTTCGGGCTCCGTGTGGCGGGGGTAATGCGCCTCGAGGCCGTCGAGGCCCGCGGCCGCGAAGGACTTTATTTCTTCGTGCGTGAAGGCGCTGCCCGGGTGCGCGAGGATCGCCGCCCCGCCGGCGGCGTGAACGAGGTCGATCGCGGCGGCGACCGTGAAACGCGTCTTCGGGACGAAGGCCTTGCCCTCGGGGCCGAGAAAATCGCGGAACGCCTCGTAGACGCTTGCGGCGTGCCCCTTGTCGATCAAGAGCTCGGCGACGTGGAGGCGGCCGACGGAGGCGCCTTCGGCGATGTCGAGGACTTCCTGGGGGTCGATGTTGACGTTGTGGCTGGCGAGCCGTTCGAGGATGGCGTGAAGGCGCGCGCGGCGGTTGCCCTGGAGGACCGACAGCACGGCGCGGAACTTCTCGTCTTTTGAGTTTATGTAGTACCCGAGTATGTGGACCTCGCGGCTGCCCAGCTCTGCGGAGAGCTCGACTCCGGGGATGATCTCGAGGTACCCGTACGTGCCGACGGAGTCGAGCGAGCTGACGGCGTCATGGTCGGTGACGGCGATGATCTCCAGCCCCGCCAGGCGCGCAAGGCGGGCGACCTCGGGAAGCGAATAGGCGCCGTCGGAGGCGGTTGTATGTATGTGAAGGTCGGCAACGTTCAGGAGCCTCATTCCTTTGAGACCTCGTCCTTGTGGATCTTGTCAAGGATGCCGTTGACGAAGGAGCCGGAGGCGGCGGTGCTGTATCGCTTGGCGAGTTCCACGGCCTCGTTGATGACGACCTTGGGAGGGACGTCTTTGTGGTATGTGAGTTCGCAGACGGCCATCCTGAGGATGGCGCGATCGACGGCAGCCATGCGCTTCAACTGCCAGTTCTGGGCGGCCTTTTCGATCAACGGATCGATCTCGCCGATGTGCTGGAGGGTGCTGTCAAAGAGGTCGAGGGTAAACTCGCGCAGTTCGCTGTCCCTTCCGACGGCCGAGAGCCACTGGCGCGCGTCGCTTGTGAAATCTTTTCCGAGGACGTCCGCCTGGTAGAGGGCCAGCATCGCAAGGCGTCTGGCTCGCGTCCTTTTGCGCATCGGGAAAACCCCAAGAGCGAAGAGAACCTCGCGGCCGCGGGCTACTTTCCGATCTTCGCGAGTAAGTCGACCATCTCGATGGCGGCAGCCGCGGCGTCGAAGCCCTTGTTGCCGGCCTTGACGCCCGCGCGGTCGATCGCCTGCTCGACGTTTTCCGTCGTCAGAACGCCGAAAGTGACCGGCACGCCCGTCGAAAGCATGACGTGCGCCAGGCCCTTGGCGGCCTCGGAGGCGATGTACTGGAAGTGGGGGGTCCCGCCTCTGATGATGGCTCCCAGGCAGATGACGGCGTCGAATTTGCCGGACTCGGCGCACTTCTTGGCCACCAGCGGCATCTCGAAACTGCCGGGCGTCCAGAAAAGCGACAAATCCTTTCTGTCGGCCCCGTGACGCACGAGGCAGTCCTCCGCGCCCGCGATGAGTTGCCTCGTGATGAGGCTGTTGAACCGGCTCGCCACAAGCGCGAACTTCTTGCCGGTCGCGATCAGTTTCCCTTCGTACGTCTCCATCGGCGGCCTCCCAGAGCCCTTTTTGCGGCCGAAAACAACCTAATAAGAATACCCGTAAGGGCTTGGACTGCAAGCCTTTTCCGAGCGGCGCAGGCCACAGCCGGATGCCCTTCTTGCCGCGAGGACAGGGGTCCTTACGATACCTACCCAACGACAAAATCCCTGGCGCCTGCGGGAAGGGGCGCGTATATTGGCTTGCGGGGAGTTTCGTGGGCGTGACCGGAAACGGGGATGCTCTGTTGAAAAGAGCGCGGGTCGCACTTGACGGCGCTTGCGCATGCGGGCGGAAAAGCGGGGGACAGGCACGAATTTCCTTCAAATCGCGGAAATTCGAAGCCAGTCCCCGTTTTTCCTGCTCGGGGCACTACAAGTTTTCAACAGAGCAAGACGGGGACTATTTCCGGTCCGGGGGGTAGGAGGGGGCGGGTATGAAGGACAAAGACATCCTGCGGATCCTCGGGCCGGCGGCGGTCCTCGTTGTGGTCGGCGTCCTTCTCATGCTCTATTTCACGACGGCAAAGCCCACGGTCGTTGTGAGGGGGACGATAACCGACGCGGCCACGGGGCTGCCGATTGTGGGGGCCCGAGTCTCAGACGACGCGTACGGCCCGAAACCCTACCGTAGCGCGGTAACGGATGCCGCCGGCAGATACAGTTTCACAACGTGGGCCGAAGAGCATTACATGCTGGTGGAAGCGGCCGGGTACAGGAAACAGCGCGTCGGCATCACGGGGGACATACTCCAGCGCGAAGGCGAAAGGGTACTCGACTTCGCGTTACAGAAGTAAGACCGCGGCGTGCAGAGCGTTCGCCGGGTCGCACGAGAGAAGTTTTCCGGTCCGGCGAGGAAGGCGGGGCGACGAATCGCGCCGGGCGTGCCTGGAAGGCCGGCGCCCAATCCCACCGGCGCCGGGCAGTCGCAATCCTTGTTATGAGGCGCGCACTCCGGTACAATTAAAGCGCACGCTTTTCGCACGAGGCCGCTTGAGAGACACATGGCAAGGCTCCCTGCAAACCCAGACGACGTCAGGATGTCGCTTGGCGAGCACCTGACGGAACTGCGCAGGCGCATTATACTTGCGTTAATCGGCATAGGCGTCGCCTTAGTCGTCTGCATGGTGTTCGTGAAGCCGCTCGTCCGCTTCATGGCTAACCCCGTCTACGATGCCGTGAGGCAGGTTGAGAGCGATATCGCGCGCCAGAACGCGGCGGTAACCGGCCGGCAGGCGAACCCCGGTCCCGCGCCGGCGGCCGCCCCCGACGAGCCGCTTCTGGTGGTACTTGCGCCGACGGAGGTCTTCGTCACGAGCATGAAGACCGCTCTCGTGGCCGCGATAGTCTTAGCGTCGCCGTGGGTGCTCTACCAGTTCTGGCTCTTCATCGCCGCGGGGCTCTACCCGCACGAACGGCGAATCGTGTACATATTCCTGCCGATATCTGTGGTGCTGTTTCTGGCGGGGGCGGTCTTCGCGTACACGGTCGTCCTCAAGTACGGGCTATACGTGCTTCTCACGTTCGCGGGGCTCGTCGGCGACATGGTGAGGCCGACCATCAGGCTTTCCGCGGCGATCAACTTCGTCCTCATGATAGCGGTGCTCATGGGGTGCGTGTTCCAGCTGCCGCTGGTGATGCTGGCCCTGGCCAAAGTCGGGCTCGTGAAGAACAGGAGTTACGTCAGGTACTGGCGGTATGCGCTGGCGGGGATATTCATCGCCGCGGCGGTGATTACGCCGACGGGGGACGCTTTCAACATGATCGCAATGGCCGCGCCCATGCTCGTCCTCTACTGGCTGGGCGTGCTGCTCGTGAAGCTATTCGTCAAGGAGCGCGCGTAGGGCCGCGGCCGGGGCGTCACTTCATTTCCCGCTTCTTTTTCCCGGAGTCGAGAAACGCCTGAAGGATCACCTGCGCGGCGACGGCGTTGACGCGCTTCTGCCGCCTGGCGCGGGACATGGAAGTCTCGCGGAGCGACCGCTCGGCCCGTGCGCTCGAGAGGCGCTCGTCCCAGGTGCGAACCGGCAGCCCCGTCTTTTCGGCCAGAAGGTCGCGAAAGGCGAGCGCGGCGTCGGCCATGGGGCCGAGGGTGTCGTCCATGTTCCGCGGCAGGCCTATCACGATCTCGTCGACCTTGCGCTCACTCGAGAGCGCTGCGATCCGCGCCGCGGCGGACTGCGCGTCCGCGGCCTCGACCGTCTCGAGCGGCTGGGCGAAGATGCCCGACGGGTCCGATACTGCGAGGCCGATGCGTTTGCGACCGTAGTCGACGCCGAGGAAGCGCATGCTCTTTACAGGAACTTTCTCAACTCTTCGCGCCGCTCGATGGCGGCGATGAGCTGCTTGAGGTCCTCGGCTCGCTGTGCCGGGCAGACGAGGGTGGCGTCGCCGGCGTGGATGACGACGAGGTTGTCGCAGCCGAATACCGCGAGAAGATGGTCGTCGTCCGAAACGGTGATGCAGTTCTGCGACTCGAGGAGTTCCGTGAGCCCCTGGCGGATGTTGCCCGCCTTGTCGGCCGTAGAGTAAAAGCGAAGCGCCACCGGAGATCCGACGTCGGTCCAGTCGAAGTCCGCCTCGACGAGGGCGATGTTCGGCGCCTTCTCCATCACGGCGTAATCGATGGAGATCTTTCTCAGGGGGGCGTATGCGGCGGCAAGCGCGCGGTCGAATTCGCCCGTGCCGAAGAGCGCCCCCAGCGGCGCGATCGCGTCGTGGATGTCGGGCGTGAAGGACTTCGCCGCGTCGAGGATGGTAGACGCGTGCCAGACGAACATGCCCGAGTTCCAGTAGTAGCGGCGGTCGTTGACGTAGCGGCGCGCGGTCTGGTAGTCGGGCTTTTCGTGGAAGCGTTTCACGCGGAACGCCCCCTCGGGCCCGGGGATCGCCCGGCCGCGCTCGACGTAGCCGTAGGCGGTGGCGGGAGCGGTCGGAGGAATGCCGAACGTGACGAGGAACTTGCCCGCCTCGGCAACCTCGATGGCGCGCTTGACGCACTCGTGGAACCGTTCGATTGGCGATATCAGGTGGTCCGCGGGGGCGACAAGCATCACGGCTGAAGGGTCCCTGGCCGCGACGATCGCAGCCGCGAGAAAAACCGCCGGCGCGGAGTCGCGGCCGACGGGTTCGCCGACGATGTTTTCGCGCGGGAGTTCGGGAGCCTGCGCGCGAAGCATGTCGGCCTGGTCGGCGCTCGTGATGACGAAGGTCCGCTCGGGAGGGGCAAGCGGCGCGAGACGTTCGACGGTCCGCCGGAAGAGGCTCAGGCCGCCGAGGACGGGCATGACCTGTTTCGGGGTGCGTTTGCGGCTGGCGGGCCAAAGCCGCGTCCCGGAGCCGCCTGCCATGATAACCGTGTAGAGTTTCGCCATGACCGCCTCGCGAAGGGTGCGCTTGTACCTTAACTTACGCAACTGAGTATTATACCCTCGGCGCGAACGTATTGAAGGGGGGAAAAACCCAGGGGCGTCGCTGAGCAGCCGAGAAGGCCGGAAATCCCGAGGCAGCGCAAGCCATGTCTTCGAGGCCGGCGGCGCCGTGGGTCAATCCGGTTCGATGAAGAAGGGGTTCGACCAGGCGACGCGGCCGTCGTGCGCCTGCACTTCGACGCGGACGTAGAGCTCGCCGCCCGTAGGGGCGTATGACGCGGCCTTGACGTGTTCGCCCTCGACGCACTCGAGGATGCGGCCCTCGGTCGAGACGAACTTAATCGCGGCCGCGGCGGAGGAGCGGACGCTTATGCGGCCGTCGTGCGCGCGGATGGTTTCGATCCGCGGCCCGCAGGTGGCGTAGGCGTCCCCGCGGCGAAGGGCGGCATATATCGCGCGGGGATTCCCCGCGGCGTTGACGTACGTCCAACTCGTGGCGAAGTCGCGAGACGGCAGGTGAAGGTCGTCGGCGCCCACGCCCCAGAGCGCTCGCCCGTGGGCCACCATGTACCTGTCCCAGAATTCGACCGAGAAGCCGCGGCCGCACTCCTTTTCGCAATTGCCGTTGTGGACCTCGAACCCGTCGCAGCCGGTGAGGCAGTCGAAGAGTTCGTAAGGCATCATGCTCCACCGCGGGTGCGCGACGAAGGCGAGGCCGCCCGACTTCCTGATCGCGTCGATGATCTCCTGGCCGGTGTCGAGGCGCGGCACCTCGGTCCTGACGCCGAGGCCGACGATGTGATAGCTGAAGGCGCCGTTTCGAAGCGCCTCCTCGGACACGTGGCACTCCTGGCCGGGGAGAAGAAGCATCCTCCCCGACGACTTCGCGCCCGGGTCGACCAGCCTGTAATGGTCCGTTATCGAGAGAAAGTCATAACCGTCGTCGCGGTACATCGCGATGGTCTCTTCCACCGTGGAAGCGCCGTCGGACCTGGTGGTGTGCGCGTGGAAGTTGCCCTTGAGCCAGCGGTGAGGGTACCTGTAGGGGCTTCTGATTTTCAAGTCGGGTCTCCTCGGCCCCCGGTCAGTCGGGCTCGATGAAGAAAGGGTTCGACCATGCGACCGTTCCGTCGTGCCCGTGAACCTCGACGCGCACGTAGACCTCGTCGCCTTTGGGCGCGAACGCGGCGGACTTCACGTGCTCGCCTTCCACGAGGAAGGGCACGCGGCCCTCGGTCGAGATGAACTTCACGGCCTTGGCCGAGGACGTGTAAACGGTGATGGAGCCGCCCGTGGCCCTGATCGTTTCGATGCGCGGGCCGGTGCTCGCGTAGGCGTCGCCGCGCCGGAGCGCGTCGAGGATCGCCTTCGGGCGCCGCGCGGCGTTTACCCACGTCCACCCCCGGGCGAAGTCGCGGTGCGGGCCGTGGTTGTCGTCGACGGCGATGGCGAAGATGGGGCGTTTGAAACGCGTCATGTAGGCGTCCCAGAAGTCGTTGGAGCAGCCCCTTCCGAAGCCTTTGTCGCAGACGCCGTTATAGACCTCGAAGCCCGCGAAGCCGTAGAGCCCCTCGAACAACTCGTAGGGCATGAAACTCCACCGCGGATGCGCCACGAACGGAAGGCCGCCGTTTTTCGCGATGAGGTCGATAACCGTTTGCGGCGAGGCCTGGTCGGGGATCTCCTTCTTGAGGCCGATGCCGACGAAGTGATAGTCGAACGCGCCGCTCGAGGCGGCCATGTGGCACTCTTCGCCGGGGACAAGAAGCATCCGGCCCGCGTCGAGGCCGCCGTAGCGCGAGAGTTTCCCGTGATCGGTGATGGCGAGAAAATCGTAGTTGTCGTCGCGGTACGCCGACACGATCTCCTGCGGCGAGCCGGCGCCGTCGGAGATGGTGGTGTGGGTGTGCAGGTTACCCTTGAGCCATTTCTGCGGGTACGTGTAGGGGCTTGTGATCTTCATCAAGGGCCTTTCTGTCGCGTCGGGGTGCCGTTTGTCCTCCGGTCACGGGCGGGTTTCGTGGGCTATTTTCGATACGAACGAAAGGTCGAGTTTGCGCGCGGCGAGGTCGATGGCCTTTATCCTGACGGCCACGCTGTCCCCGAGGCGCAGCGTCGAGCCCTTCTTTGCGCCGACGAGACGCCGGCCGCGCGGGTCGAACCTCATGGTGCGGTCCGGCAGCTCGGAGATGTGCGTGAAGCCGTCTACGAGGAGCCCGGCGAGCTCGACGAAAATGCCGTAGGGCTTGACGCCTGTGATGATTCCCTCGTATTCCTCGTCCGGGCGTTTCTCGAGGTACCGCAGAATCTTGAGCTTTGTCAGCTCCTGCTCGGCCTGGTC
>Ga0315277_10003663_pt1 | contig 20806 bp, 17 predicted proteins | sample YL17G05_15_MG_FD_203695 | JGI IMG/M metagenome (GOLD analysis project Ga0315277, IMG submission 203695) | Sediment microbial communities from Yellowstone Lake, YNP, Wyoming, USA - YL17G05_15 | ecosystem: Environmental > Aquatic > Freshwater > Lake > Sediment | place: USA: Wyoming | collected... | reverse complement strand
CATTAGGGGTTGTTTATAACGGATTGGAGTTCTTGGGCATCTCATGGGAAGAATTCAGAAAGACCTATATTGAGAGTGGAGGGGACGGGATTTACGGGGCATGGGCTGTTCCCTATTTGGAGCCTGTTATTGCAGAAAGAAAATTTGTAAATCGATGCCCGTGGGTCTATAACAATGTTCACTACCCTCGGGGATTGTGTCCTGTCGCTGAAAAGATACAGCCACTGATAATGCAATTTAAGACAAATTATCGTGATTTAAATCTGGCAAAAAAGAAGGCAGAGATCTTATCCCAAGTCATTGAAAAATTCTCCGCAAGGTAACGTTGTTATGTTCGATATTAATTTTTATATGAAGGCATACGACATCCAGAGAAAAATAAATTCGGGAGTCCAATTCCAGAAGGATGAATTGTTCACTCAATTCGAGGGATTCCGGAGCAAAGAGCCTATCGTGTACAACATTGAAACCACCAACGCATGTAACATGCGATGTGAAATGTGTCCCCGCACTACAATGATGACCAGACCAGTAAAAACAATGAAAAAAGACACATTCGTAAAAATAATAGAACAACTGAAGCCGTTTTCTGCACATGCATGGAAAAAATGGGAGCAATTTTGCCAATTTGCATACGGGGTATCACGACAAGACATGAATGAAAACCATTTTTTTCTCTACATCATTCCAAAGGTGATCCAGCTGCACGGGTATGGAGATCCACTATTGGACAAAAATATGGCAGAATATGTAAAAATACTGCATGAGAGGGGATTTTTTTCCTATTTCAGCTGCAATCCCGCAAACATTGACATCAATACGACAAAGAAAATATTTGAAAACAACTTAGATTACATCAAATATTCTCTTGAAAGCGTATCTGACACAACTCACAAAAAGATCAGGGGCAAGGCATCAGATTTCTCAAAATCATATAAAAAGATACTGGAATTGCTTGAAATCAAGAAAGAGTGCGGATACAGGACGAAAGTTATTATTACGATGTTAAATCTCAACAGACCAGACCAGATGGAAGATTTCAATCAATTAGTGGAGGCGTTTTCCGGAAAAGATGTTTATCTGTATCTGAAAAGCGAAGATCAGCAATGGTATAGAAAAGAATATCATGGAACTGCGTCGATACACTGGTCCGAAATCTGCAAACACCCCTGGATGTCCATGACAATTAAATCAAATGGGGAAGCTGCGATGTGCATGGAGGATTTTAATAATGAAATCATTTTGGGTGATGCTCTCACAGAATCATTATTTGATATCTGGAACGGGGAAAAATACCGGCAATTCCGGTGGGATCATTTTAATTTGACACAAGGTATCAAATGCCTTGAACAATGTGATATGCATCTTGTAGGAAATTTTTGTGTTTAAAAAAAGGATGAATTCTGCCCCATCTTAACAAAATCAGGAAAATGGGACTTTTATAATGAGCGACATTAAAAAAAATCCGAAAAAAACGATCCCGGTTTTTATCACAGCACGTCTCGGATCGACACGTCTTCCTGGTAAACATCTTCTTTTGATTTTTGAAAAACCCATAATCGAACATATGATTATGCGGGTGAAACATGCTCATCTGCCCAAACTATTTGTTCTCTGTACAACATCACTTCCCGAAGATGATATCTTTGAAGATATTGCACGTCGCTGCAACATCAAAATTTTTCGCGGACACCCAACGGACATACTACAGCGCTGGCTGGATGCATCGGATCATTTTAAAACCAAATCTTTCATAAGTGCCGAAGCGGATGATGTTTTCTGTGATCCTGAATTCATTGATTTAATTTACCGGGAATTAGAAAAACGGGAATTTGACTATATTACCTGCAAGGGATTACCCTTCGGTATAACACCTACTGGAATTAATGTTGATGCTCTTCGTACGATATGTGCCCTTAAAGAAGATGACGATACTCAGGGTCAGGAACGATATTTTACAAAAACCGGGTTGTTCAAGGTTCACTATATCGACGTTGATGACCCCGAACTGATGCACCCTGAGGTGAGAATGACGCTGGATTACCAGGAGGATTTTGAATTTTTTAAGGAAATATTTCATCAATTTCAGGAGCAAAAAAAATTTTTTTCCTTGCGTGAAATTTTGCATCTTCTCAAAGAACATCCGGAAATTGTTAAAATTAATGAAAAAATGCAGGAATCATATAAAAAGCGATATGATAGCATCTATGGCAAAGTAAAATTAAAAACAAAATTTTAGGATGATGAGAGTTCTCAAAGAAATTTGAACATATCAGATTATAAGAATTATCCAATATTTCGGAAATTTTTTTTAGGAATTGAAAAAATTTAAAAAATGGATCCAACAGGAATGCTCCGGCAACAAATCGCGAAAAAATGTGTGTATGCACGATTTAATAATGAATGAAAATAGTCAAAACAGATGGGGAAGATCAAAAAATGAGTGAAAAAATATAGTACGTTTCAAAAGAGCTTTAATCCATGAAGTCCAATATTGACTGACTATCTGGTAATGATACGGGATTATTCGGTGAATAATGATGAAGAATGTACGCATCGGAAATAAGAATGTCGGGGAGAAAAACCCATGTTATATCATTGCTGAGATCGGTCTGAACCATAATGGAGATATAAACCTCGCAAAAAAATTGATCGATGAAGCAATCAATGCCGGCGTTGATTCGGTTAAATTTCAGAAGCGTTCCATTCCTGATCTGCTGATAAAAGAGATGCTGGATAAACCCTATTCAGGTCCCAATTCTTTTGGATCTACATACGGAGAGCACCGGAATTTTCTTGAATTTTCAAATGACCAATGGTATGAAATTAATCAATACTGTAAGGATAAAAAAATTGATCTCATTGTAAGTCCATGGGATATCCCAAGTGCAAATTTTTTAGATACAATTTCTGTTGCGGCAATTAAAATCGCATCAGCTGATGTAACGAATATTCCTCTGCTGGCATGTATAGCAAAAAAAGATCGACCTGTGATTTTATCTACAGGAATGTCAAATCTGGAGGAAATTGATGAGGCGGTTTCAGTACTATCTCATGATACCAAAAATATAATCATACTCCATTGCATCTCGGCATATCCTTTTGATAGTAAGCTGGCAAACTTGAATGTAATAAAGACATTAAAAAACCGATATCCCTATCCAATCGGGTATTCAGGTCATGAAAAATCAGGAATGGTCGTAAGCCTGGGGGCCGTTGCCCTTGGGGCATGTGTTATTGAGCGCCATTTTACTTTGGATCATACATTGAAAGGACCGGACCATGCAGCTTCATTGGAACCGGATGGGATGAGAAATCTCGTAACTGCTATCAGAAAATTAGAAGAGTCTCTTGGGAGTCCGGAAAAAAAGATATTGGACATTGAATTGCCTATACGGGAAAAATTAGGAAAAAGTATCGTCTCTGCAAAATATATAAAAAAAGGGCAGGTTATACGTGAAAGTGATCTTACTGTAAAAGGACCGGGTTCTGGTTTAAAACCAAAATTTATCCCGGAAATAATTGGTAAAAAGGCAAAAACCGATATACCGGAGGATGCTATTCTTCAGAGAGATTTATTTGATTGATATCATTCAATTTTATTTTAAAATTCGGTATGATTTACATCCGTTAAATAACAAGTAAAAAAATTGGAGAGATGGGGATGAATGGCAAAGCATTATTTATAATACATGATGTTTACCAAAAAGATAATTATTTTCCATCGGGAATAGGGTATTTAGCCGCATGTTTAAAGGTGAATAATTGTGACGTTCACGTATATTGCCAGGATATCTACCACTATACCAATGAAGAATTGGCAGAATTCCTTAAAAGTGAACGTTTCGACATAATTGGGGTAGGCTTCTTAGCAGCACGTTTTAAAGAAACTGTGCTTGGATTGTGCAACACGATAAATGCCTATAAAAAAGATGCGTGGCTGGTCCTCGGAGGACATGGCCCGTCTCCGATTCCCGAATATGTTTTGAGAACAACCAACGCTGATATCATCGTTATCGGGGAGGGAGAAGAAACAATTGTTGATCTCATTAACTGTAAAATCAATGACGGGGATATTTCAAAAATTCAGGGCATCGCCTATAATATCCGGGGAAATGTCGTTATCAATGAAAGAAGGAAGCCTGTTCGAAAATTAGATACTATCCCTTTTCCGGAATGGTCCTTATTTCCCATGGAGGAATACACAACATGTTTAAAATTTTATGGAATGGAATCCCCCGATGAAAAATCACTTCCGATTATTACCAGCAGAGGTTGCACGAATCGGTGTAACTTTTGTTATCGGCTTGAAAAGGGAATCCGGTTCAGAAGTATACCGAATGTTATGGAGGAAATCAAGATTTTGTATCAAAAATATGGGGTAACCTATTTTGCCATGAATGATGAGTTGTTTCTTTTTTCAAAAAAACGTCTCTTTGAATTTAAGGATGCATTGGAGAAAGATGGTATCGAAATTAAATACGAATGCCAGGCGAGGGTTGATATTTTTGATGATGAAATTGCACAGTGTTTAAAAGATTCCGGCTGTAAATTTGTGAATTTCGGTATGGAATCATCAGATCAAAAGGTATTAGATCTGATGAACAAGAATACGAAGGTAGAACAGAATATAAATGCAGCAAAAATTGCCCGTAAACATAACATCGGATATGGACTGAACATCTTATGGGGAAATATCGGGGATACGGTGAGATCTCTGCAGGATGATGTCAAATTGATTAAAGAATATAACGTGTATTCACAATTAAGGACAATAAAACCACCAACACCCTATCCGGGATGTGACTTATATTATGAAGCAATGAACCGGCACCTTCTCACCGGTCCGGAGGATTTTTTTGAAAAATTCAAAAACATCGATTTAGTAACGGTAAATTTTTTAGACATGCCTGAAGAAAGATTTTATAAATTATTATTCGAAGCGAACAAAGAGCTGATCATCGATCATTTTAATAAGACAAATGGAAACTTAGATGATGCAGAGAAAATTATTCAATCTTTTTATAATCTGTATTTCAAGGGGGATGTCTCATTTCGGGGTGCAAGACATTATACCAAATAATTTTCCGAATTTACCGAGAAATAACATATGGTGATTAAATGCCTGATAAGGATTATAACAAGAAAATTAATTCCAGAATAAATTATTTAAAAAATCATACAATTAATATGGTCATTACCGACGTGGATGGTGTTTTAACCGACGGTTCTATGTATTATTCTGAGAATGGAGAATTTTTAAAAAGTTTTAATACAAGGGATGGAATGGGATTTGAATTACTGACATTGAATAACATAATCCCGGTAATTTTAACAAAGGAATCCAGTAAAATTGTTTTAAAAAGAGCAAAAAAGATTCGGGTTGATGAAACCCATATCGGTATCGAGAACAAATTGGAAAAGGGATTAGAAATTATAAATAAATATAATATTTCTCCCAGAAATGTAGCTTTTATTGGAGACGATATTAATGATATTCCTCTTTTGGGGGTCGTGGGTTTTTCCTGCTGCCCATTAGACGCAGACGAGGAAGTTAAAAATAAGGTTAAATATATCTGTAAAAAACCCGGGGGAAAAGGAGTTTTGAGAGAAGTCGCGAACATGGTTATACTATCCAATAATAACCAAAATAAAAAAAAGAAAAAAACTTGAAATTAAATTACTTTTTAAAATTTTTATTCAAAACAAGAGACCGACACATCTCCCTGAAACGCTCAGTAACGCATCCATCAAATCGGAATCCATGCTCGCGTTTGATTAATTCAAGGGTGGTATCGTCCAGATAGTTATTTTCTTTTAAAACATATTTAATATTTTTATTTAATTCGTTAAAATTAAATGAAACCAGATACGGGGAATATTCTGCATATGCATGTTCAGGATAATGATAGACATCATAATAAAGGACTTTTTTTCCTGCCATAATTGATTCAAGACCCACCGTAGTCGATCCGATAACTACTGTCAAATCAGAAATAAGTATTAATTTATATATCCATAGCTCCGTATCAGTGATTACGCGCTCATGACCTTTTATTACATCCTGAAGTTCCTTGTCGGATAATTCATCACCCGCTGGTTTAATGATGCGATAACAGTCCTTGAATTCGTCTGTCATGTCCAAAATATCAGTATAAAATTTTATCAACAATTTTTTCGTAAAACAGGTATCAATGTCATTGCCACTTGAAGTACCGACAATTAAAATAATCTTGTGTGTTTTTTTAATTTCTGCATACGAATGGGGAATGTATTTTTTTTGTGCCAGCGCATATGTTTTATCCAGACCATAGATACCTGCACCAATAATCTCTGTCTTGCATAAAGCCAGACCTGAATTATTCAATTTTTCATAAAAAGGACCATAAATTCCGTATTTATCATATAATAAATAGACGGACGTCTCAATGCCAGGGATTGTATAGTCCCCATGCATAAATCCAACAGAATAATTGTTATTTTTATGGGCAACGAGTGTTCTTATGATATGGAGAGGAGAGTATTCATCTCTCGAAATAAACACTTTGACATCATACCAAGTGTAAAAAATCTCAGATTCAATCGTCATTTTTATCGTGGCTATGCACGGTAATAAAAAAAACGGCTTTTTATTTGTATATGGCATGCTGAAAATGAATTCTTTCAATTGTTTCAGAATCAATTCCCCAAGAATCCGGGAAATATAATACCAGATTGGAACTTTTTGTTCATCCCAGGCCGCAAAGGGAAAGTGATACCGCTCAAATTTAATTTTTGTTGTATTATCTCTCAATGAACTCCTGAAAACATGCAATATTTTTGAGGGATGAAAATCATCCTTATTATAAATAAAAAACTCATGATATGGTCTTTTCCAGTCAATACCGTAACTATACGTATCAATTCCATATAAGTAGAATTTTTTAGGAGAGCTGTGAAAAGAAATCCCCTTTAATAAAATTTTACCTGCCAAAAGTAAGATGATAAAGGGATAAATTATCACGCCCACAATTGTTTTTAATAAATCAACCGTTTTTAAGAGAATTAAATAACAATCCGGAACCAAGAGAACAACGGTCAACCGGTTTTTTTCAGATAAAAAATTCTTTATATTTTCACAATCTGTTGGTAAAAAAATAATCTGCTCATGAAGATCTGATAATTTTTTTAAAAAAACAAATGTTTTAACCCGGTTTTGGGTATATCGGTTATATAATTCCTTTTTGATAGCTAACGAATAATCAATATTTCCACAAAAATTCAAGGTTAATATGGAAAAAATATTCGAATGGTATTTATCAAAAAGTGCATCGTTTACATACAACCCCGTTTCTTTCTTCATATCGCAATAAGAACCCAAAAAATCATTGAAATTAATCCGGGTAAAATGCTCATTGGTTTTTTTGTTTATTATCTGTAATTTAGCATAAAAAAAGTCAAAAAAATGGCTTGTGTGTACATACTTTACAGATTCAAAATCTTTTATTAAAAACACAAAAAAAAATATAAATGTAAAAAAATTTAATTGTTCTATCAATACAATTTTCTTATTCCCTGCCATGATTCGTAAATCTATATTGCCCAAATGATGTTAATTGTTAGTATTTTTTCCCATTACGGGGAAAGAATACATTGTAGAAAAATTATGAATTGTTTCCATTATATTGAATGAAATGGTACTTCCAGTAAATCCCTTTGTTCTGCATAAGATTTTGATGCGTGCCCGATTCAATTAATTTTCCCTGATCGATAACAATTATTTTATCTGCATTTTCGATAGTGGAGAGCCGGTGTGCAATCGCAATGATTGTATATTTATTTTTGATCTTTGCAATGGATTCCTGAATGACCTTTTCAGATTCTGAATCCAGAGCACTTGTTGCCTCATCAAGTATCAGAATTTCCGGGTTTCTATAGAGGGCGCGTGCAAGTGCAATCCTCTGTTTCTCGCCCCCGGACAATTTTATACCCTTCTCACCAACTTCCGTACGATAACCCTTTGGCAAATTGGAGATAAATTCATGGGCATTGGCAATTTTTGCTGCATCAATCGCCTCGTCAAGCGATATACGATCAGCACCGTAACAGATGTTGTTCAGGACGGAATCGTGAAAGATATAACTTTCCTGACTGACAAAACCGATTTTATTATGATAACTTTCCAGATTAAATTCCCGAAGGTTTTTATTATCGATCTGAATATCTCCGGAGATTGGATCCATTAATCGTATAATCAGATCCACAATCGTTGATTTGCCGCTTCCGGAGGCTCCGATTATTGCTACCATCTCATTCTTCTTGATATCAAATGAGATATCTGTAAGAGTGGGGATCGTTAGACCGTAGGAAAAATTTACCTGGTTTAAGCGAATTGTATCCTTAAATCCATCAAAAGTATCCGATCCATTTTCTATCATTTTTGCACGTCTGGATTCTGAAAGGATTTGATCAATTTTTTCAAGGCTCGCAAGTTCACCGGTGATCACATGTCTCTGATTATTCAAATTACGAAGAGGTTCGGTAAGCCGGATAAGTATGAATATAAAAATTAAAAGTAACGGTAAAGGCATCTGAAGGATTGTTGTCGATACAAAAAGCACTGCGATCGCCAGACCAAACAGTATAATCTGGAAAAAAATTTCAACCTTAACACCATTCATCATGAAAATGCAGTTATTCTTTGCATAAGAATCGGAAATTGTCCGGAAGTCTTCGAGCTCCCTTTTTTCCATTGAAAATATTTTGATAAGTTTCAGAAGGTTTATCCGTTCGTGAAGAAATTCATTCATTTTAGAAATGATATCAACAATTAAAATTCCGATCTTTTTTGATCTGATTATTAAAAAATTAAGCAGAATAAAACAAGTAATTGCAATTATTATGCAAATTATGGTCATTACGTATGATATATAAATGAGCATTGAACAATAGACGACAATCAGAAGCAGATACATAAAAATTTCAGAGATCACAAACACGGACATCGAGGCCTGATCCGATTCGCGATTAATAATATCAATAATAGTTCCCCCTTTTTGAGAATTGAGATAACTCATATCGGCATGCAGGATCGTATCAAAAATTTTGTTCATTAAATCTGCATTGAACCTGAATCTGACTTCGTTCTGCATCTTTTTCTTAAAATATAAAAACAATTGCCCAATTGCAAACAGAATGCTGATCAATACTAACAGACTTAGGAAGGTTAATTCAACACCGATAAGGGAGTAACCCCAGGTGAGAATTGACCATAGGGTTCCACCAGGATTGTTTTGATTGTTCATTATCTGAAGCAGGGGAACAAGGGCCCCCAGATTTATTGCTTCAAAAAAGGCACAAAATATCGCCAGAACAGTTATGACAGCCAGTTTTGCCCTGTACGGGAAAATATAGTGATATAAGAGCCGAAGTTCACCTGCATCCATAACTGTCCTCTTCAGTCAAAAAATGAGTACACACGATCCCTTTTCTTACCATTAAACATTGCTTGTTTTTTTATAATTGGGCATTATGGATAGATTATATCTCCGGTATGATCTCTTTTATGAAAACAAATTCTGACATCTTTTATCTGACACAATAAAATTCCCCTCACTATTATTTCAATTAGTTCCCCGCCGTTCAGATTTTTTTAATCAACAAAATATGAAACATAATGAATGGATACAAGCATCAAAAGATAAGGTAATCCTGATTTTTTGATACATCTTCACAAATGCGTATCAACCAACCAGTTCTTTTATCTTTGCCACTGCCCGCTTGGCACTATTTTGGGTATTAATATCAGTTCCATGTGTTGTGAGAAAATCATTGTTTGTACGATCCACCGTTGTCCCTGCAACATTCCCAGTTCTGATATATTCTTCAACCTTTTTTATCAGCTCATCAGGATTCCTGTAAACATACGCACGTTCCTTTAATTTGAGATCCGAATCCGGATTTAAGGGATATAACCCGGTGTATGCAAAAACCGGAACACTGGACGTAAGTACCTGAAGAATACCGGTCGTAATATGGTCAAAAATGACCATATCTGCAATATCAGTGAGTTTTTGAACCGATATTTCTGAACAAATTATCTGCAGATTTTTTATTTTATGATCATGTGCATACGTTTTTAAGGGTTCTTTATCGATATGAGTTGGATGTAATTTTATGATAAATTCCTTATTTGGGAAGGCCTTCGCCAGATCCATCATCCGTTTTTGTATTGTCCATAAATGGTCATCCAGATCAATGGGGTCAAAGGGTTGCGAGATCATAAAAATGTTCTGATGGTATGCAGTGGTTATGTAGACAATTGGTTTTTTTCCTGACATCTCTTTGGATTTTTTCTTCTTTCTGCTCAGATAGTCCAATGAACTGGAACCGACAGGGAAAAAAACCGGATTTTTTTTCAATCCCACTATATCTGAAGTTTTGAGGTAAATGTCAGCAACCTTTTCAGAAAAGACAAAGTGCCAGTCAGAATTAATAAATTCGATAAATGGTATCATCGGCCAATAAGCGTATCCTCCTCCCCCGTGCTGCCATGACACGACAGGTATTTTTAGATCCCTCGATGCCTGGATAATGGCATAACCAATGGCACGTTCACGGGTTGAATGGAGGAGACACCGGATTTTTTTCCTCTGGATCATCGTCCGGGCTGTATGATATGATGCAATGGACTCAGCAATTGAAGCCCCGATAATTTGTGAAAGGCGCTTATAAAAAAATTCAGACACATCGATTCCAAGAATGCAATCATATTCCCGCATAGCGGGGTTTTGTGTACACACCCTGCGAACTTCATTCCCATAATCCGGAAAGGGTAAACAGGCACTATCAACGGACTCATCTGTTATTCTGTAAATTGGATACAATCCCTGGCGATAGAATTCGATAAGGGAATCATCCCAGTTATACCCACTATTGTAGATTAAAACGGGTGTATGGAGCCGGGGCATCAAGGAATAGAAAAATGACCTTATCGCAGCTCCGGCCCCCTCCCTTTTCCATATCAAACCTACATTGAATAACAGAGCATGTTTTTTGAGAAATGTATGCAAAAAGGCCTCGATCTTTGTTGTTTCAGCAGTAAGCTGAGTGCCTTTGTTTTTAATACGATCATTTTGGATTATTTCTATCGGGATGACCCATCCATCCATAGCCATGATTTCTGCATACACGGATTCATCGTTTGTAAATGCATATCTGCCGATATCAGACCTGATTGAATGGGAAGTATAGAGACGGATGAGATCCGGTTTTTCTGTTTCAATTATTTTTTTTATGACAAATATTGAAGTCCATAAACCATCAAGGAGGAACTTTAAGTTGTAAATCGAATACTCAGCTGGCTTCAATGTGGGGATATTATGGAGAGACGCAAGTTCCTTATCAAGGACAGTGGAAATCCGTTCAATTCTTTTGATATTTTCCAATCCCTGCGCGTGACACTCATCATCTTTGCTACCATAGTCCCGTATCGTTTTATAAGGAATATCGGATCGTTCAAAAGCATAAGATGCACCTGGAGTAAGAGCGATAAACGATTTTTCTCCAGAGATAGTATTGATATCCTTGAATATTGAAAAGATACTTTCAGGATCTTCTAACAGTATTACGGTTTTGATAATAATTCCCTCCCTATATACACAATAATCCCCAGTAAAGCTGGATATTACCATATTTTTTATGAGTTCGGCAATTTATTATTACTTGAATGAGCTGACATCGTTGGGGGCACCAGTTAAATTTACAGACCCAGACGTTATATGATAGTATAAACCTAAAAAAATGCATGTATGTAAAATTTATAAAAGATATCAATCTCCCATCTCCATTGGTGAACACCGATAGAACGTTAAGACTGTGGAATTCAGAAAAAGAACCAGACCTTTTTATTCTTTGGTAGAAAAATATGGATTACGATTTATGAAAAAAATTCTCGATCTGGGTTGCGGAAACCGGAAAAAGGAAGGAGCCATAGGGGTCGATATCAATCCCGATACAAATGCGGATGTCGTTCACGATCTGAATACATTTCCGTACCCTTTCGACGATTCCATGTTTGAGGAGATATATGCCGATAACGTTATTGAACATCTGGATAGCGTTTTGAAAGTGATGGAAGAAATTCACCGTATCAGCAAACCCGGTGCGAGGATAGTAATAAAAATACCATATTTCAGGTCACGATATGCATTCATCGATCCGACACATAAACATTACTTGACGGTTGAGTCTTTTTCGTATTTTGATCCATCCCATATTCATCATACACTGTATAATTATTCAAATTGCCTTTTTGAGACAAAAAAAATCAAATTCAACGAAGAGTTCGAGGATACTGGATTGAAGGGACTTTTCAACAAGCTGTTTTTACATTTCTGTAATAAATATCCAAATTTCTATGAGCATTATTTAAGTCATTTTTTCCCGCTCGACGAATTAACATTTTACCTCAAAACTATCAAATAAGAAGTTGTTGAACCGTTTGCTTGCTCTTCCCCAGAACGAGAATTCGCAAGGTACAGAACAATCGGTCAATTTCAACAACCGATCCTTGTTGAGAAACAAGATTATTCTTATGCTGAACAAACAGTAATTAAAGAGATGCATGATGGGGAATCCGAGTCACTTTTTTTTAAAAAAAAGGGTTTTAATCACCGGTGCCAGCGGATTTATTGGGAGGCATTTAATACAACAATTGCATGAATATGGCGCTCAAATCTCAACAATCAGTAGAAATCGTAGTGATTTTCCTCAAAAAATTGAGCAATATGCGATAAACATCACAAATACCCGTGCAATCCACGATTGCATACAGAATAGTCAGCCGGATTATATCTTTCATCTTGCAGCATACAAGAAACGGGATGCGGGTATTCAGGCATTTTATTCGTCAGTGGAAACGAATCTGATCGGCTCTTTGAATGTGTTTTCAGCAGCAAAAGACGTACATTCGATACAATCAATTGTAACTGTCGGCACCGCAGAAGAATACGGGAATAATAAACCTCCCTTCAATGAACAGCTGAGGGAAGGTCCTGTTACACCGTATTCATTTTCAAAATTATGCGTTTCCCATATGGGGGAATTGTTTTTTCACCTCTACAATCTTCCGGTTATTATTGTACGTCCAACAATTGCATATGGCCCTGGCCAGGGGATGGATATGTTCCTGCCCTCCCTTATTTCTTCACTGCTCGACAACAAACCATTCGATATGACATTTGGTAAGCAAACCCGGGACTTTGTGTATGTGTCAGATTTGGTCGAAGCACTGATTCTTGCTTCCAGAAATACAAACGCACAGGGCCAGATAATCAATATTGGGAGTGGAGTATCCATCAGACTTGCAGATGTCGCGGAAAAAATTGAAAAAATGCTCAATAAAAAAGGTCTGGTCAATCTTGGTGGGAAACCGTACAGAAAAAATGAGGTGATGGATTATCATGTTGATTTAACAAAAGCCCAACACCTTCTTGGATGGACCCCCAAAATTTCTCTTGAGGAAGGGCTCACCAACACAATTGCTCATTATAAGGACGTGATAAAAGTTTGAAACGATCAATTCTTTTCTTTTCGGATTGCTCATTTTTTGCGGGTTGTGAAAATATGCTCGCGAATTTTTTTAATGACCACAATTTCATCGATGAGTACCACGTCCTGTTTATCTATCGGTGGACACAGAGATACGAAAACGGGTTCAATAACCGAATGACAAACCGGATAGAAAATATTCCCCTCAGGCTGTATGATCACTATGATCTTTATAATTCGATCGATGAAATCCGCTGGACATCCTTGCACAAACCCCTGAAAATCTTTGTAAATCTTCTGTTGGTAAAATATCTCTTCGTATTTTTGAATACAATAACCCTGTTCATAACAATCAGGAAAAGGCATGTGGATCTGGTGCATATAAACAACGGAGGGTATCCGGGGGCGTACAGTGCAATGTCCATGGTCATGGCTGCAAAACTCTGCGGCATCTTTCGGATCCTGTATGTGGTTAACAATATTGCTGTTGGATACCGTTCCCCCGAGCGTTGGCTGGATTATTTTTTTGACAGGGCAATTATCCGTTGGGTGACAATATTTGTCACCGGTTCGAAGTACGCCCATGATAAAATTACAACAACACTTGATATACCTCCAAATAAGGTCCGGTGCATCCACAACGGTATTTCCCCCCGATCCGTCACAGAGACACGGGAACAGATTACCCAAAGGCTCGGTCTCCCCAACAACCGTCTGATTTTTTCCGTGATCGCCGTGCTTGACGAGCGGAAAGGCCATATATACCTCCTGAAAGCGCTGGACCGGATCCAAAAAACACATCAGGATTGTGCGATGCCTTTTTGTATAATTGAAGGGTCAGGTCCGAATGAGGCACTGTTAAAAACGTATGTGCAGGAGAATAATTTGACGGATGATGTGCTCTTCATCTCTCATGAGCCGCAGATATTCAACCTGATCAACGCATCAGACTGTATTGTTCTCCCGTCAATAAAGGATGAGGATTTTCCAAACATCATTCTTGAGTCCATGTCTCTTGGAAAAGCGATTATTGCAAGCGATTTCTCGGGAATCCCCGAACAGATAGAACACATGAAATCAGGAATCCTTGTTAAACCACAAAATGTATCAAGTCTTGCCAATGCAATAACCATGCTGACCAAAGATCCCGCTCTAAGAAACTATCTGGGGGAAAATGCAAAGACGCGATTCGGAGAAATATTTACCGATAAACATGCAATAAAGGAGTATAGTGAAACGTACCATAAGCTCATAGAGGGGGTTTTATGATGAAAGTATGTATCTTGTGCGGGGGATACGGCACCCGGATTCGTGATGTTGCAGAGAACCTACCAAAGCCAATGATCCCGGTGGGCGGGTACCCTATTCTCTGGCATATCATGAAGTATTTTGCCACATGGGGCCATAATCACTTTATCTTGTGTTTGGGATACAAAGGGAACAGTATACGGGATTTTTTTATGAATTACAGGTCGCATACTGCGGATTTTTCCATCGATCTTGGGGGCAGCCGACCCATTGATTATCACAATACTGAAATGGTGGAAAACTGGAACGTCACCCTTGCAGAAACCGGATTGAATGCAATGACCGGAGCTCGGATCAAACGGGTGAAAAAATATCTCAGCGGCGAAGAAAATTTTTTTCTGACATATGGGGACGGGGTCGGTGATATCAATATTCAAAAACTGCTCGAGTTTCACCAGTCCCATGGAAAGATACTCACGGTAACCGGGGTAAGACCCCCCGGGCGTTTTGGAGAACTGCAATGCGATAATAACGGGCTTGTGACAGAATTTAATGAAAAACCTCAGACAACGGGGGGACGGATCTCCGGCGGATTCTTTATCTGCCGAAAGGAGATTTTTAATTATATTGATGATAAGGAAACTACTGTTTTTGAACAAAAACCCCTGCGAAATCTCGTGTCCGCTGGAGAGATGATGGTCTTTAAACATGAAGGGTTCTGGCAACCCATGGACACTTCACGGGAATATCAGCTTCTCAATAATCTCTATGAACAAAAGAAAGCCCCTTGGGTGATCTGGTGAGAGAACATTATGAAATATTCCGAGATAAGAAGGTGCTGATAACCGGAGATACCGGTTTCAAAGGTTCATGGCTCGCCTATTGGTTATATAATCTGGGGGCAGAGGTGTATGGTTTTGCACTTCAGCCAGAACATGAATTTGATCATTTTAACGTCCTTGGACTCAAAAAAATAATTCATCATAAATTCGGAGATGTCAGGAATTTTACCCAGATAAAAGAGTTTATGGAAAAAACCAGACCGGAATTTGTATTTCATCTTGCTGCCCAACCTCTCGTGCGAAAGTCCTACAATGAGCCCAAAACCACATTCGATACCAATGTTGGCGGATCGGTCAATATCCTTGAGGCAGTGAGGATTACCCCATCAGTAAAAGTCGTCATTATGATAACCTCCGACAAATGCTATAAAAATAAAGAATGGTGCTGGGGTTATCGGGAAAACGATGAACTTGGGGGTAAAGATCCTTACAGTGCCTCAAAAGCTGCGGCGGAATTGGTATTTTCTGCATATTATGACTCTTTTTTTAACACCAGACCTGAGTTTGGAGCTGCGACTGTCAGGGCAGGAAATGTTATCGGGGGGGGCGATTGGTCTTCCGACAGGATTGTCCCCGACTGCATCAGGGCTCTGCTGAATAACAAGCCTGTTCGGTTAAGGAATCCCGATGCAACCAGGCCATGGCAGCATGTAATGGAACCTTTATCGGGTTACCTTATCCTTGCATCACGCCTGTACGCAAACCCAAAATATTATGGGGGTTCGTATAACTTTGGTCCTGACAGCGGAGAGATGCATACCGTCCGAGATCTTGCCAGAAAACTGGTTGGGTTCTGGGGAAAGGGATCGATTACAATAGCAAAAAAAGGCAATGATCCCATCGAAGCAGGTCTTCTTCACCTGAACTGTGATAAGGCACATCACTATCTTGGCTGGCATCCGAAATGGGACTTTGAAAAAACGGTAGAGCAGACGGTAAAATGGTATAAAACCGTACATGAAGGCAAGAGCGCGAGATCGATCACCCAACAACAGATTATTGAATATATGGAGATCTGACGATGATTGAAGGTGTATCAATCAAACCACTTCAGCAGATCCTTGACGAACGCGGCAAGGTAATGCATATGATAAGGAGTGACGACCGGGATTTTCTCGGGTTTGGAGAGATCTATTTCTCGTGCATATATCCAGGAGTGATCAAGGGCTGGCATCTCCATAAGAAAATGACCCTCAATTATGCAGTACTTTTGGGATCGATCAAACTCGTCCTCTATGACGATCGGTCTTCCAGTAAAACCCGTGGGGAACTCCAGGAAATTTTTCTGGGTCCTGAAAATTATTGTCTGGTGACAATCCCACCAAGGGTCTGGAATGGATTTAAAGGCGTGGGGCCTACCCTGTCGATCGTTGCAAACTGTTCAACAATACCACATGATCCTGATGAAATTGAACGAAAGGATCCTTACGATCCAAGTATTCCCTATCATTGGGAGCTCGTAAACAGATGACACAATCAATCCTTCTCACGGGCGGCCTTGGATACGTGGGTGGCAGGGTTGCTGAGAGGTTGTCAAGGGATCCAAAGAATACTATTTCTGTTACTTCTCGGGATCCAAAGACAGCAGATCTGCCGGAATGGCTCTCCTCTCAACGATGCATCAAACTTGATATTCTGAATGACAAGGATATAAAAAAAGTCTGTAAAAACACCGATGTCATTGTTCACTTTGCTGCATTGAACGAGATCGATTCAGCACTGGAGCCACAGAAGGCTCTTCTCATAAATGGGCTTGGGACCCTGAAACTGGTCAAAGCCGCAGTAGCCGCGGGGGTGAGGAGATTTATCTATTTCTCAACGGCACACATATACCGATCCCCGCTTGAAGGATCGATATCAGAAACAACATTGCCCCGCCCGGTCCATCCGTATGCGATTACCCATCGTATCGCAGAAGATTTTGTCCTCTCAGTGAATGATCACGAAGAAATGGAGGGAATTGTTTTCAGACTGTCCAACAGTATCGGGGCTCCCATCAATGCAAAGGTGAACCGCTGGTCGCTTGTTGGAAACGATCTGTGCCGTCAGGCCATAACAACCCGACAGATGAGGCTCAGGACGTCCGGTTTACAACAGAGAGATTTTATCGCGCTTGCAGATGTTGCCAGAGCTGTTGCCCATATGATACAATTGCCCCGCACGTCCCTTGGGAACGGCATTTTCAATCTCGGGGGTGAAAATTCTCTGTCTATTTTTGATCTGGCATTAAAAATCCAGAACCGGTGCACCATAAATTTTGATTTTACACCATCAATAAAAAGGCCGGCACCAATGTCTCCTGAAAAATCCAGGTCTTTATCTTATTCGGTTAAAAAGTTGAAATCGACAGGATTTGACCTTAAAGGAAATCTTGATCAGGAAATTGATGATACTCTCCGTTTTTGCCAAAAGCAATTCATGGGCTGATAGAAACGATGAACCATTCCAATCCGGTGGTCTCGGTAATAATTCCGACATACAATCAGGCAAATTTATTGCAGAAAGCACTTGAATCAGTTATTAACCAGGCTTTTCAGGACTGGGAAGCAATTGTCATTGATAATTATTCTGATGACAATACGCAGCAAGTAGTAGAGAGTCGAGGTGATTCGCGGATAAAATATATTCGTTTTCGGAATAATGGCATTATCGCAGCGTCGAGAAATCTGGGGATTGCTCATTCAACAGGAGAATATATCGCATTTTTGGATTCTGATGATCTCTGGTACCCATCCAAATTATCAACATGTCTTTTCCAATTTTCACAGGGTGCAGATTCCGTTTGTCATGGCATGTGGATTCGCAAAGACGGAAAATTATGGAAAAAATTTATCCCACAGCAACCAAAATGCGACTTTTATGACACGCTTCTTTTTGAGGGAAATTCAACAATTACCACTTCAACCGTTGTTTTAAAAAGGGACTGTTTATTGAAATTCGGTCCCTTTTGTGAGGATCAAGAGATTGTTACTGCCGAGGATTATGATCTCTGGCTTCGTTTGTTAAAAAATACTATTTCCTGGAAAGTAGTGCCGCAGATTCTTGGGGAGTATACGATGCATAGCAGCAATAGTAGCAATAATATCAGGAGGCAAATGAAATCAGAGGAGACGGTTTTTTTAAGAGAATTGAAAGAGATCAAATCTGTTTCCCTGATGAAGAGATTCCATATTAAAAAAAGGTTGATGATGATCGCATTTCGTGCCGGGAGGAGGGTTCAGCTGGGAGACCAATGGATTGCATCACTTCCTTTTTTTATCCGGGGTTTATCCTTGTTATTCAAACAGATACCATCCGAAGTTCAATAAATTCATGTTCATTCCATTTTTTTATTTGTTTATGAAAAGGACTGGGGGTCAGTCCAGTTCGTCATTACAAAAACGGCGAGTTATAATTTCCACATCAGATAATGAAGAAATGATTAACTTTTAAAAATCAACTTTTGATGTACGTTGATCAGCCGATCTGTCATTTGTATATGATCAAATTTGTCAATTACCGTGATCCGTCCCTGTTTTCCCATTTCTTTGCGTTCTTCTGAGTGATTGCTCATCCAGAGAATTGCATTAAGAAGACTTTTTTCATCTCGAACAGGAATAAGAAGCCCATTTTTTTGATGCTCAACAATTTCAGTACAGCCACCAATATTGGTCGTAATAGCCGGAATGCCACAGGCAAACGCCTCCATCACGGAGGTAGGAATCGCTTCGGTATGCGTCGGCAGGACAAGGCAGTCTGCCGCGTTTAACCACATTCTTACTTCCTGGGGTGTTTTTGCACCAACAAAAGTACAATTTTTCGGATGGCCGGGGATTACCCCTTCGCCAACAAATATGAACAAGAGATCAGGACACGCACCCGCCACGTGAATGATCTCCATGATCCCTTTCCAGACGTGTAACCTTCCCACAAATAGAAAGATTGTCGATTCCTGCGGCAGCCCCAGCATTTTTCGGCAGTTTTCCTGTGACCGCGGAGAGAAAAACTCCGTCTCGATGCCAGTATGGATTGAAGTGATACGATCAGAATCAGCACCAATACCGATCAGAATTTGTCGTATCTCCTCGCTTGAGGTGATCACATGTGCCGCACGGTCTATCATGAAACGGGTAAGTTTCATATTGAAACGGTTTTTGAATGGATAAATCCTGGCGTCATCGCCATGGAATTTTAAGACAAGGGGTTTATCCTCTGATCGGAAAAACGCAGGAATAATACTGCTGTGGGGGATGTATTCAGCCTGAAGAATATCCAGGTCGCGATCCCGTGCGAGACCGAGAGAGAGAAAATAAAAGGGGATATAACCGGCAGCAGATGGTGATGTCTTAACCGCTTTTTTAACCCTGACGCCACGGGACTCGAGATCCCTTACCATCTGTTGTATAAAGATTCCTCTGTAATCCCCATCAAATGCCGGAAACATATTGGCAAATAGACCGAGCGTATACGATTCCATGATCTTTTAGATGACCCCCATATCGGTCAACCGTTCCGGCAGGTACTTCTTGGTCACAAAGTCCAGCCCGCGCGCTGCAAACGCCTGCTGTTCTGACTTCAGGCCCATTTCAAGCTGCAGATTAATCTGTTTCCTCCAGTACTCGGTGGCAAACCGCGGATCGGTGAGTTCGGCGTTCAGCGCTTCCACATCTTTCTCCGACAGTTTATCGGATGGCAGGTTATAGTCCCGGATATCGCTTGGCTGCAGACCTAAAAACTGTGCCTTTGGCGTTGCGAGCAGCTCAGACATGTGGGCGCTCTTGATCGCGCCATAGGCAACCGACGCATAAATACGGTACGACCATGGATCACCATCGGTGAAGACAACAACCGGAATGCCCCACGTGGAATTGATTTTATTCAGCATCCGCCGCGTGGACCGTGCCGGCTGCCCCTTCAGGTGAACAAGAACTGCACCATACTCCTCGTCAAACCCATTCTCGATCAGGCGGTCGTACATGCCACCTGTTTCGAGCGCGATCACGAATTTGGCGTCATGATCGACAAATTCGATCGTCTCGACATTGTTCGGGATTGAATATCCTGCTGCACCTACATCGTCCTGGCAGTGGATCGTTTTCAGGCCGCGCCGTGTCATTTCCTTGATCCGCATCGGACCGTAGATGCTCGCGCCGTCCTCCTCAGGGCGGAGGTGGAAACCCTCCCGCGGGACTTCGGTCAGGATCTCA
>Ga0315277_10003662_pt1 | contig 20807 bp, 31 predicted proteins | sample YL17G05_15_MG_FD_203695 | JGI IMG/M metagenome (GOLD analysis project Ga0315277, IMG submission 203695) | Sediment microbial communities from Yellowstone Lake, YNP, Wyoming, USA - YL17G05_15 | ecosystem: Environmental > Aquatic > Freshwater > Lake > Sediment | place: USA: Wyoming | collected... | reverse complement strand
CAGGCGACGGCCAAGACGATTGAGGCGTTGAACAAACTGAGCCTACCGGCCGGCGTGGACATCAAGATCAAGGCTACCAGCAGGCGTTGAGCTGGCGGCGACGCCTGGAACCCGGTTTGATGGGTCGATACATGCACGGGAAGCCCGGTGGGTAAACCCGGCCACGGGTCGTACGTTCCCCCCTGGCGACGCAGCAAAAGGCAAGAGCGATGGCAGTTGGACTGCTCGGCCGTAAGGTCGGGATGACACAGATTTATGATTCGGCCGGTGAGGTCGTCCCGGTGACCGTCCTCCAGGTGGGTCCGTGCCATGTCCTGCAACTGAAGACGGCGGCGCGGGACGGTTACGAGGCCGTTCAACTGGGGTATCTGGATAAACCGCGCCGTCTTGCCAGCCGCAGCGTACGCGGCCACGTCGCCAAGCTCGACAGCAAGCGTCAGCGCCGCCGCGCCGCGGCCGGGGTCGAGCCGGTCGTCAAGGCCGCCTGTGAGCCCCAGCGGTTGGTGCGCGAGATCCGCGGCTCCATCGACGGCTACCAGATCGGCCAGGAGCTGAAGGTCGACGTCTTCGCCGAGATCAAGGCGGTCGACGTGGTCGGCACCAGCAAAGGCCGCGGAACCGCCGGGGCGATGAAGCGGCACAACTTTCACGGGCAGCGGGCCTCCCACGGGGTGAAGAAGGTCCACCGCCACGCCGGCAGCATCGGGTCCAGCGCCGACCCCAGCCATGTGTTCAAAGGAAAGAGGATGGAGGGCCGATACGGCAACGCCCGCTGCACCGCCCGCAACCTCAAAGTGGTCCAGATCGACGTGGAAAACAACCTCCTGGTGGTCTGCGGGGCGGTGCCCGGACCAAACGGTGGGTTTGTCATGATCCAACAGACCAATAAGCTGTAGTCATGGTGAGTTTGCCTATTTACGATCGCAGCGGAGCGGAGGTCGGCACCTACCAGCTCGACCCGGCCGAATTGGCCCCGCGGGTCAGCAAGCAGTTGCTGCACGATGCGGTGGTGATGTACCAGACCAACCTGCGCCAAGGCTCGGCCCAGACGAAGGGTCGTTCGGACGTGGTGGGGACGACCAAGAAGATGTATCGGCAGAAGGGGACCGGCAACGCCCGGGCGGGCTCGCGTCGCAGCCCGATCCGCCGCGGGGGCGGGCGGGCCTTCGCCAAGCGTCCCCGCGACTGGTCGTACCGGCTGCCGAAAAAGGCCCTGCGACTGGCCACGCGGATGGCCGTCGCCTCGCGACTTGCGGACCAGGAGGTCACCCTGATCGACAATTTGGCCTTCAACGAGCCGAAGACCCAGGAAATGGCTTCGATCTTGAAGGCCCTGAAGATTGACGGGATCAGCCTGTTGGTGGCGGTGGCGGGGTACGACGTGAACGTGTACAAGAGCATCCGCAATCTGGCGGATGTCTCGGTGTTGCCGGTGGGGGACCTCAACGCGTTGGACGTGCTGCGTCCGCGGCGGCTGTTGATGACTACTTCCGCGTTGGACGCGCTGCGGCAGAAGGCAGCGGCCGGGGAAACGTCCCACCCAGAAGAAGGGAAGTAACGGCCCATGGCCCAAGACGTCACCAAAACAGGACTTGCTTTGGATCCGCACCAGATTGTGCTGCGGCCGCTGGTGACCGAGAAGGGCATGCACAAGGCAGGCCGGCAGAACGCCTATGCCTTCGAGGTGAATCGGCTGGCCGGCAAGGACGATATCCGCAAGGCGGTGGAGGAGTTGTTCGACGTGAGGGTGGTCCGCGTGAACACGCAGAACCGCAAGGGAAAACCCCGGCGAACTCGCTTCCGTTGGGGATACACCAAGGCCTGGAAAAAGGCCGTCGTCACCTTGGACCCTGAAGACAAGATTGATTTCTTCTAGCGAAGTTGTCAGTTATCAGTTGTCAGTCTCCTTGAGAGAAGTCTCGCCGGTCTGCCAACAACCGATGACTGACAACTGATTACTGACAACTGATGACTGACAACTGACAATGGGCATTCGTCGATACAAGCCGACAAGTCCGGGTCGTCGCGGGGCCACCGTGAGCGACTTCGCCGAGCTTACGCCGGGAGCGAAGCCGGAAAAGAAGCTGCTGCGGCCCAAGCGGAAGAAGGGCGGACGGAACAACCAGGGGAAGATCACCGCCCGGCACCGCGGCGGCGGACACCGGCGGAAGTACCGCCGGATCGACTTCCGCCGGAACAAGGACGGCGTCCCCGCGGTAGTCGATTCGATCCAGTACGACCCCAACCGCAGCGCCCGAATCGCCCTGCTGTTCTACGTCGACGGCGAGAAGCGATACATCGTCGCCCCGGAAGGGTTGAAGGCGGGCGACAGGGTGCAAAGCGGCGAGGACGCCCCGGCCACGCTGGGCAATTGCCTGCCGTTGACCCACATCCCCCTGGGGATGGAGATCCACAACATCGAGCTGCAGCCCGGTGGCGGGGGCGTGCTCTGCCGGTCGGCCGGTGCGCGGGCGACGCTGGCCGCCCGCGATGCCGACTGGGCACAGCTCAACCTTCCCAGCGGTGAGATCCGCCGGGTGCCGGCCGCGTGCCGGGCGACCGTGGGCATCATCGGCAACGCCGACCACATGGGGATCGTGCTGGGCAAGGCGGGGCGAAAACGCTGGATGGGGCGCCGGCCCCACGTCCGCGGCACGGCCATGAACCCCGTCGACCACCCCCACGGCGGTGGGGAAGGTCGAACCAAGGGCGGACGCCACCCGGTCAGCCCTACCGGAAAATCGGCCAAGGGGGGGGGCACACGCAAGAAGCGGAAACCGTCGAACAAGGCCATTGTCCGCCGGCGGCGCTCCAGACGTTACGGATTGTTGAAGATTTAGCTGTCAGCCACCAGCTCTCAGCGGTCAATACGAAACTGGAAAACTGACCTTAGAAAGGCTGATTGCTGAAGGCTAACAACCATGAGCAGATCACGAAAAAAAGGCCCGTACGTCGATTTCAAGCTTTTCCGGAAGGTGGAGGCGCAGGGCCGGGCAGGCGTGAAGGAGCCCATCAAGACGTGGGCCAGGGCCTGTACCGTGGTGCCGGAGTTTGTCGGGCACACGTTTCTGGTCCACAACGGGAAGAACCACGTGAAGGTGTTCGTGACCGAAGAGATGGTGCTGCACAAGTTAGGCGAATTCGCGCCCACGCGGACGTTCCGCGGGCACGGGGGGAAGGGCAAGCGCTAAGATGCCATACCAGGCGGTTCACCGATTCGCGCGGATCAGCCCTCGCAAGGTCCGCCTGATTGCCGACATGATCCGGGGCAAGTTTGCCGACGAGGCCCTGACCGTCTTGCGCTACCAGCCCCAGCGCGGTGCGCGAATGCTGGAAAAGCTGCTCAAAAGCGCCCTGGCCAACGCCGAGGACCGTCGGGCACCCAATCTGAACCACCTCACGGTGGCCGACGTGCGGGTAGACCAGGGTCCGATGTTCAAGCGGATGCAGCCCAAGGCCCGCGGGATGGCATCGATCATCAAGAAGCGGATGGCGCACATTCATATCGTTTTGGAATAGAAAATGGGTCAGAAAGTCAATCCAGTCGGATTCCGCACCGGCATCATGACGGGCTGGAAGAGCCGGTGGTATGCCTCCAAACAGGAGTTTGCCGAGCTGCTGGTCGAGGACCAGAAGATCCGCACCTTCATCAAGCATCGCAAGGACCGCTTCGGAAAGCCCATGTACCCGGCAGTTGCCAAGGTGGAGATCGAGCGGACCCGCGACGAGGTCAAGGTGATCCTGCACTCGGCGCGGCCCGGCGTATTGATCGGGCGCAAAGGGGAACGCGTGGAGGAGCTGCAGAAGGAGCTGCAGGAAAAGACGGGCCGGCGGATCAACATCAAGATCGAGGAACTCAACCGCCCGGAGCTGGTGGCCCAACTGGTGGCCGAAGACATCGCCGAGCAACTGGCCAAGCGGGCGGGGTTTCGGCGGACGATGAAGCGGGCGATGGAGCAGACGATGGAAGCCGGGGCCAAAGGAATCAAGATCCAACTGGCCGGCCGGCTGGGGGGCGCGGAAATGGCGCGGCGCGAGAAGCAAATCTCCGGCTCCATCCCGCTCTCCACCCTGCAAGCCAAGATCGATTACGGCTTTGCGGAGGCGATGATCGCCCAGGGACACATCGGCGTCCAGGTGTGGATCAACCAGGGCATGTACAGCGAGGAAGAGATCGATGGCGTTGATGCCAAAACGAGTAAAGCACCGAAAAAGCCAAAGAGGACGTATAAAAGGTGAGGCCACCCGGGGTAACCGGGTCGTCTTCGGCGATTTCGGACTGCAGGCCGTGCAAGGCGGCTGGATCGCGGCGGCCACCATTGAGGCCGGCCGCATCGCCGCCCAGCAGTATCTGCGCACCGAAGGCCGGCTGTATATCCGCGTCTTCCCCCACAAACCGATCACCTCCATTCCGCTGGAAACCCGCATGGGCAAGGGAAAGGGCGAACCGGAGTATTGGGCGGCGGTGGTGAGGCCGGGCATGGTGTTGTACGAGATCGGCGGCGTTTCGGAGGAGGCCGCGCGGCTCTGCTTCGCCCGCCTGGCCCACAAGATGCCCGTCCACACCCGCTTCCTCAAAAGAAGACCGCTGTAGAGGCACCCGGACCGGCCGCGGGAACGATCCCCACAACGGCTCCGCAACCGAGTAACAGATTCGACGACTGCTGGGCGTTGGCTGATTGAAGAGCGTCCCGACCGAGAGAACCAATCGCGATGGCCAGGGCGAGTGAACATAGGGCGAGCGAACTCCGCAAGATGAGCGACGAGCAGTTGACGGTGGAGCTGAAGGAGACCACCGAGCACTTCTTCCGGCTGCGGCTGTTGGCCCAGACCGAACGGCTCGACGCCCCCAGCGAGCTGCGCAAACACCGCCGGCTGATCGCCCGCATCATGACTGTCCAGAAGGAGCGGGAGCGGGCGCGGGTCACCAGCGCGGCACCCCAGCCGAAAGAGGACTAGAGGAAACAACACCATGCCCAAGAGAGTTGCGGTTGGCCTCGTTACCGGGGACAAGGCGGCCAAGACCCGCCGGGTGGAGATTCCCCGCCTGGTGAAGCACGCCAGGTACGGCAAGTACATTCGCCGCAAGACGATCTGCTACGTTCACGACGAGAACGAGAGCTCGCACGCCGGCGATACGGTAGAGATCATCGAGAGTCGGCCGCTGTCGAGGCTGAAGCGTTGGGAGCTGGTTCGGGTGATCGAGAAGGGGCGGCTGATCGACCTGGCAGCGATGCGCGCGGCGGCCAGGGCGGAGGAAGGTGGTGGGCAGCAGGCAGTAGGCAGTAGGCAGTAGGCAGTAGGCAATAGGCAGCAGGCAGTAGGCAGTAGGCAGTAGGCAGTAGGTGGGGGGCGGTTTGGGGTGGTTGGGGGTGGCAATTCATTGCCACCCTGATCTGAGAACTTCAGTAACGCAGGGAGAGCAATCCCCCAGGGACCTCAGTGCTCGGGGGGCAGCCCGGTGCGCGGGATGACCGTTTATGATCCAGATGCAAACTCGAATGGCCGTGGCCGACAACACCGGGGCCAAGGAACTGATGTGCATCAAGGTGCTGGGGGGCACCCATCGGCGGAGCGCCGGGGTGGGAGACATCGTGGTTTGTAGCGTGAAGAGCGTGATCCCGGGCAGCGATTTCAAGAAGGGGGCCGTGGTCCGCGCGGTGATCGTCCGCTGCAAGCAGCCTACCCGGCGGGCCGACGGCAGCTACGTCCGCTTCGACGCCAACGCCGCGGTGATCATCGACAACGAGAAAAACCCCCGCGGCACCCGCATCTTCGGCGCCGTGGCCCGTGAATTGCGCGAACGGAACTTCATGAAAATCGTCAGCCTGGCTGCCGAGGTGGTCTGATGTTGATTCGAGCCAAGGACATCGTGGAAGTCATCACCGGCGACGACCGGGGTGCGCGGGGGAAGGTGCTCCGCGTGGATCGCCGCGCCGGAAAGGTGGTGGTGGAGCACGTGAACCGGGTGTACAAGCACGTGCGGCGAAGCCAGAAGAACCCGCAGGGTGGACGCCTTTCCATGGAGATGCCCATCTCGCTGTCCAACGTGCTGTTGGTCTGCGGGAAATGCGGCGCCAGCACCCGCACCGGGGCCCGCTTTCTGGCAGACGGCAGCAAGGAACGCTTCTGCAAGAAATGCGGTGCCGGCAACGGCCAGATCGCCCCTCCCAGGACCCGACACGCCCAGAAACAGTAGCCCAGCCAGATATGACCCCTCGACTGCTGGAAAGATACGGAAAAGAGATCCTGCCGGCGCTGGCCGAGGAACTCCGCCGCAACAACCGGCTCTCGCTGCCCCGGTTGACCAAGATCGTGATCAACATGGGCGTGGGCAGCGCGATCGCGGAGAAGAAGCACCTCGAAGAGGCCACCGACGCCCTGAAGCTCCTCAGCGGCCAGAAGCCGGTGGTCACGCTGGGGCGGAAGTCGATCGCCGGCTTCCGGCTCCGTGAAGGGATGGCCATTGGCTGCATGGTCACGCTGCGGGGCAAGCGGATGTACGAATTCCTGGATCGGCTGATCTCCTTGGCCCTGCCCCGGGTGCGGGACTTCCGCGGACTGAACCCGAACGCATTCGACGGCCACGGCAACTACACCCTGGGCCTGGCCGAACAGTTGGTCTTCCCCGAACTGAATCCGGACAAGTACTCCAGGCCACAAGGAATGAACGTGACCCTGGTCACCAGTACGGATCGCGACGACGAGGCCCGCGCACTGCTGCGGAGATTGGGGATGCCGCTGAGGGCGGCATAACGCCGCGGCCGCCGCTTTTGCCGGCGGCAACACCGCCAGAGGACAGAATCGTATGGCCAGCAAATCCAAGATCGCCAAGGCGCTTCGCACGCCCAAGTTCAGCACGCGGCACAAGCGGCGCTGCAGGCTTTGCGGCCGGCCGCGAGCCGTCTACCGGAAATTCGGCATCTGCCGGATCTGTTTCCGCAACCTGGCGGACGCAGGACTGATTCCTGGCGTCAAGAAGGCGAGTTGGTAAAGGGACAACCAAGACCATGATGACCGATCCCATCGCCGACATGCTGACCCGCATCCGGAACGCCGTGCGCATCGAACGCACCCACGTGGACATGCCGGCGTCCAAGGTCAAACGCGGACTGGCGGAGGTGCTCAAGCGAGAGGGGTACATCTGGGATTGGGAAGAGGTGGAAGACCGGCCCTCCAACCAGCTCCGCCTGCACCTGAAGTACGGCCCCAACGGAGAGCGCGTCATCCGGCGGATCCGCCGCGTGAGCAAGCCGGGACGCCGCGTGTACAGCGGCGCCGCCGGGCTGAGACCGGTGCTCGGCGGCCTGGGGATCTGCGTGATCAGCACCAGCCGGGGCGTGATCAGCGATCGCGAAGCCCGACAGAGAAAACTGGGCGGCGAAGTGCTCTGCGAAGTCTGGTGATACCCGCCGCACAACCGGAAAACACCACCAAGAGTAGCGCGTATGTCCCGCATCGGCAAGAAACCCGTACAACTCCCCGACGGAGTCAAGCTCCAGATCTCCGACCACACGATCACCGTCGAAGGTCCGCTTGGGAAACTCCAGTGGGAGCATCGCCCGGAGGTCGACGTCGCCTGTGACCCGGCGTCGAAGACCGTCACCGTCTCTCGGCGGGACGAGCAGCGTCAGAGCCGGGCCCTGCACGGATTGACCCGCGCGTTGATCCAGAACATGGTCGCCGGCGTGACGACAGGGTACGAGAAACGGCTGGAAATCCACGGCGTGGGATACCTGGCCGCCGTCCAGGGGCGGCAGTTGCAGCTCCGCGTGGGGCTGGCCAACGAGATCCACGTGGAGATTCCCCAGGGCCTCACCGTGGCCTGCCCAGATCAACAACACGTCGTCATCCGAGGCATCGACAAGCAGTTGGTCGGTCAGTTTGCCGCCGAAGTCCGTGCCCTGCGCAAACCCGAACCTTACAAGGGCAAAGGCATCCGCTATTACGGCGAGCAGGTCCGCCGCAAGCAGGGCAAGGCCATGGTCAAGTGAGAGTAGGCAGTAGGCAGTAGGCAGTAGGCAGTAGGCGGTTGTGGGAGGGTGTGAAGTGGGATGAGGGGGTGGCAATTCATTGCCACCCCAAGAAGCAGGAGCCACAACTGGTAAGTGGGGGTGGCAATTCATTGCCACCCCAATACCAGAGCTGGGGACGGCCTGGATGCAGTGAAATCATGAAACAAGAGAAGCAAATCGATCGACAGCGCCGACGAAGGCGGTTCCGCGTGCGCAACCGCATCCGGCTGGATTCGACCCGGCCACGGCTGAGCCTGTTCCGCAGCCACCGACACATGTACGCGCAGATCATCGACGACCGTGCGGGCCGCACGCTGGTCTCGGCCAATACGCGCGACAGCCAATTGCACGGCACGATACCCTACGGCGGAAACAAGACTGCCGCCGCCGCGGTCGGCAAGGCCATCGCCCAAAGGGCCCTGGAAGCCGGCATTCGAGAGGTCGTGCTGGACCGCCGCGAGTACAAGTACCACGGCCGTGTGGCCGCCGTCGCCGAAGCCGCCCGCGAGGCCGGATTGGTGTTTTGAAGGAGAGTTGTCGGTTGTCAGTTATCAGTTCCTGGCGGCTGAGCTCTGACAACTGATAGCTGACGACTGATAACTGACAACTGACAACTGATAACCGACAGCCAAGAACGAGCCATGGCAAGCGAAACAACCCAAAGGGAACTGATCGACAAGGTGGTCAAGATCCGGCGGTGTGCCGCCGTGGTCAAGGGCGGCCGGCGATTCAGTTTTGCGGCCCTGGTGGTCGTCGGCGACGGCCAGGGAAGAGTCGGCTGGGGATACGGTAAGGCCAACGAGGTCCCGCCGGCCGTGGAGAAGGCCGTCAAAGACGGCGCCCGAAGCCTGGTCGCCATCGCCCTGGAGGGCACCACGATTCCCCACGTCGTCAAGGGCCGCTTCGGGGCGGCGCGGGTGGTGCTGGTGCCGGCCGGCCCCGGCACCGGCGTGATTGCCGGCGCCGCGGTGCGTGCCGTGTGCGAGGCCTGCGGCATCAGCGACATCCTCACCAAGAGCTTCGGCTCCAACAACCCCATCAACCTGGTCAAGGCCGCCATCAGCGCATTGCAGACACTCCGCTCTCGGGGCGAAGTCGAACGGCTGCGAGGAGTTTCACTGTCATGAACCTCAACGACGTCCACCGCGGGATACACGGGCACAAGAAGCGCAAGCGGGTGGGCCGCGGCATCGGCTCCGGACACGGCAAGACCAGTGGCCGCGGCCACAAGGGCCAAGGCTCGCGCGCGGGATACTCCGCCCACCCGACTTTCGAAGGCGGCCAAATGCCCCTGGTGCGGCGGATCCCCAAGCGGGGCTTCCACAACCGTTGGGCCCCCACGGTAGCTATCGTCAACCTGCAAGATCTCGAGAACCGCTTCGACGACGGCGCGGAAGTCACCCCCGAGACCCTCAAAGCCAACCAGCTCGCCAAAGGACGCTACGATCTGCTGAAAGTGCTCGCCGACGGGAAACTGACCAAGAGGTTGAAGGTTCACGCCCACAAGTTCAGCCGACAGGCGGTAGAGAAGATCGAGAAAGCGGGCGGCCAGGTGGTGGTGCTGCCGGGAAAAGCCCCCGTGCCAAAGAACAAACAGAAGACTAAGACGAAGCACGAATGACGAATGACGAATGACGAAACCCACCTGGTTCGTCATTCGTGCTTCGTCATTCGTGCTCCGTCATTACCCCTACTGACAGGCGGATCGAGCGATGTGGGAAAAGATTCGCGTCGTCTTCACAATCCCGGAGCTGCGCCAGAAAATCCTGCTGACCCTGTTGTTTTTGGCCATCTATCGGATCGGCTGGCAGATCCCGCTGCCGATCGTCGACCCGAACATGACGCTGTTTGCCGGAGAGGCGGGGGGCATGGGGAAGCTGTTCGAGAACGTGGCCATCTTCACGGCCAGCCAGCTTGATAACGCCACCATCTTCGGCCTGGGGATTATGCCTTACATCTCCGCCTCGATCATCTTCCAGCTCCTGGCCAGTGTCTATCCTCCCCTGGAAAAGCTGCAGAAGGAGGGTGAGAGCGGGCGGAAGAAGATTAACGAATACACCCGTTACGCCACGGTGGTGATCTGCCTCGGCCAGAGCTGGTTCTACGTGGGAGTGCTGATCCGCCAGGGTATGGTCCACGAGAACTTCCTTAACGACGCCGGCGGTCTCGCCTTCGGTTGGCAGTTGGCCGCCGTGATGACCATGACCACCGGCACGGTGTTCCTGATGTGGCTGGGTGAACAGATCGACGAATACGGCATCGGCAACGGCATCAGCCTGTTGATCATGGCCGGCATCCTCGCCCGCATGCCCGGCGCATTGGTCCGGCTCCTCCACCAGGCCACCTTGGAGGTGGGCACCGGCCGGGGACAGATGGGCATCGAGACACTGCTCGTGCTGGCCGGGCTATTCGTGGGAGTCGTCTTCGGCGTAGTGTTTATCACCCAGGGCCAACGCCGTATCCCCACGCAAAGTGCCAAGCACGTCCGCGGGCGCCGCGTCTACGGGGGAACGCGGCAGTACCTGCCGCTGCGGGTTAACCAGGCCGGGGTCATGCCAATTATCTTCGCCAGCAGCCTGCTGCTGCTCCCCTCGATGGTCTTCGGAATGGTGGCCAAAGGAATCTCCATGGCCGACCATCCCACCTGGCACGTGATCTTCGCGGACCTCAGCGAGGCCTTCCAGCGCGGCACCTCGTTCACGTACAACGTCCTCTACATCGCCCTGATCTACTTCTTCTGCTACTTCTGGACGGCCATCACCTTCAACCCCAAGGATATGGCCGACAACCTGAAGAACTACGGCACCTTCATTCCCGGCTACCGGCCGGGCAAGCGTACCGCCGACTACCTGGAGAAGGTGATGGTGCGGATCACCTACGTGGGAGCCGCGTTCCTGGCCCTGGTGGCCGTGATTCCCACGATCGTCGGCGAGGCGATGAAAATCGACTACCGCGTGGCCAGCTTCTACGGCGGCACCGGCCTGCTGATCGCCGTCAGCGTGGCCTTCGACCTGGTCCAAAAGATCGACAGCCATCTGGTGATGCGCAACTACCGCGGGCTGCTGGAAAAATCCTGAACGACCCTGTGCGGTTCTGCGGCCGGGCGGTTACCAGACAAAGGGCAAGCACCATGCGGATCGTGTTCATCGGGCCCCCAGGCGCCGGCAAAGGTACCCAGGCCGCACGCCTGGTGGCAACCTACGGGCTGGCCCATCTTTCGACCGGCGACATGCTCCGGGCGGCACGCGACGCCCAGACCGAGATCGGCCGAAAGGCTGACCAGTACATGTCGGCCGGCGACCTGGTCCCCGACGACATGATCCTGGCCATCGTCGCCGAGCGACTCAGGCAGCCCGACTGCCAAGACGGATACCTGCTGGACGGCTTCCCCCGCACCATCGCCCAGGCCCGGGCACTCGACGCGATGCTCACCCAACAGGGCACGCCCCTGGACGTGGTCCTGGAGCTGCAAGTCCCGCAGCCCGAGCTCTTCCGGCGGCTGGCCGGCCGCAGCCGCGCCGACGACACACCGGAGGTCATCCACCAGCGACTGGTCGCCTACCGCCAGCAGACCGCGCCCCTGCTGGAGTACTATGCCGGACGCGGCTTGCTCAAGAGCATCGACGGCCTGGGCACCGTGGACGAGATCTTCGACCGCGCCAAGGCGGTCTTGGATCGGGCGGCCCACTAGATGAACTTGTACGATCCTGGGAGGAAAAAGGGGACAGGTCCAATTTGTGCGAAGCACCCTTCGGGCCGTTCCGGCAAATTGGACCTGTCCCCTTTTTCCCGGAATCCGCAAGGCAATTCAGTCGCCGGTGCGGCAGTTAGCCACCTGAGCGTAGGGGCAGGCACGGGGAGGCTTGCATGTGGAAATCCTGAGGTCGTCCCGGGAGATCGAGGAGATGCGCAAGGCGGGCCTGCTGGTCTGGCAGGCCCACCGATTGGTCGCCTCGATGATGCACCCCGGCGTCACTACGGCAGCCATCGATGCCGCCGTGGAGGCGTTCTTTGCGGGGCACGACGCCGTACCGCTTTTCAAGGGTGTGCCCGGCCACGTCCCCTTTCCGGCGGTGACCTGCATCTCCATCAATGAAGAAGTGGTCCACGGCATTCCGAGTTCGCGCAAACTGGTCGAAGGAGACATCGTCAGTATCGATACCGGCTGCAAACTGGCCGGCTGGTGCGGCGACGCTGCGGCGACCTACCCCGTCGGCCGCGTCCGCCCGGACGTGCAGCGCCTGCTGGACGTCACCCGCAGTGTCCTGGATCTGGCCATCGACCTGATGGGCAAGCGATCCCGTTGGAGCGAGGTCGCCGCCGAGATGGAAGCCTACGTCAAGCGGCACAAGCTGTCCCCCGTCGAGGCCTTCGTAGGTCATGGCATCGGTCGTGAGATGCACGAAGATCCCCAGGTACCCAACTTCGTCAGCAGCCAGCTCCGCCGGGGTGGCGACTTCCGGTTGGTGCCCGGATTGGTGATCGCGGTGGAGCCGATGGTCAACATGGGCACCAAGCGGGTCCGCACGCGGCCAGACCACTGGACCCAGGTCACCGCCGACGGTCGCCCCAGTGCCCACTTCGAACATACCGTGGCGATTACCGAATCGGGACCCTATGTATTGACGGCAGGACCCAACGGCGAGGGGTGGTAGTGGTTTGTCGCACCGAGACCGACCGCGCGACCATGAGCGACCCACAGACCTGGGCGGTGCGGGCCGCTGAAGGGAGACCGCCAGCACTGCCCAACCGATGCGATAAGGGAGGCAAGCTAGGCGATTCGGCCGGCGCGTACCCCACCTATAGTATGGCAAGGGATCGTCCGGCCTTAGTCGCACCGGGCAAGAGGCGGGGCGGCAACGGCGAACCGGGAATTTCTTTCCCAGAGGGCCTTGCCGGCCTTGGCCGCTTGCCCTTATACTGAGGTGTTCTGTATCTTTAGCTGTCGTGTAGACTGCGGGAAGCCATGAAAGTACGTGCCAGCGTGAAGCGAATCTGCGAGAACTGCAAGATCGTCCGCCGCCGGGGCGTGGTCTACGTGGTCTGCGCAAACCCGCGACATAAACAAAGGCAGGGTTAATCTGCCCCCAGGAGCCTGCAAGCATGCCGCGTTTGCTGGGTGTTGACATACCGAACGACCGCCCGACCGTAATCGCACTGACCTACCTCTACGGCGTGGGCCCGAAGATCTCACGGACCCTGTGCCACCACGCGGGCATCAACCCGCATGTTCGGGCGCGCGATCTGCGGGAGGATGAGCTGGCCCGGCTGGCGGCCCTGCTGGAAAAGGACTACGTTGTCGAAGGGCAATTGCGCAGACAAAGGAACCAGAACATCATCCGGCTGCGGGATATCGGCTGTTACCGGGGTCTGCGACATCGCCGCGGCCTGCCGGTCCGCGGCCAGCGCACCCGCACCAACGCCCGCACGCGCAAGGGCCCCAAGAAGACCGTGGCCGGAAAGAAGGGCGTGAAGGACCTGCGATAGGTCGGTCCCCGGGTGCTTAGCTTCGTGGGTGGCGCGGAGGCTTGGGGGCCTGGGATAGCTTTCTTGACCTGATGGGAGTCGATCAGCGGTGGCCAAGTCGAAACGGCGGAAGACCCGTCGCAACGTGACGGCGGGCGTTGCCCACATCAAGGCAACGTTCAACAACACAACCATTACGATCACCGACACCAAGGGAGACACCCTCTGCTGGTCGAGCGCCGGCACTACCGGTTTCAAGGGAAGCCGGAAGAGCACGCCGTTTGCCGGCCAATTGGCCGCCCAGCAGGTTGCCGAAAAAGCGACCAAGTTCGGCATGAAGGAGGTGGAAGTGAAAGTGAAGGGACCGGGTAGCGGCCGGGAAAGTGCGATCACGGCCCTGCAAGCGGCCGGCCTGAAGATCAAGTCGATCGAGGACGTAACCCCCTTGCCCCACAACGGCTGCCGGCCCAAGAAGCGCAGACGCGTCTGACCTGCGCCGGCCACCTGCCCGTTGGGCCGAAACGCCCACAAGTGGAAGCAACCTCTCTTTATCAGCGCCAACACCTGGCTTGGAGTTGAAGCAAATATGGCACGTCAACGGGGACCCGTTTGCCGAATGTGCCGCCGCGAGGGCATGAAATTGTTCCTCAAAGGGACGCGCTGCGACACGCCCAAGTGCGCCTTCGAGCGCCGGGAGTCGCCGCCGGGAATGAACACCGCGCGACGCGGCAAGTTGACCGACTACGGCCTGCACCTGCGCGAGAAGCAGAAAGTCAAGCACTACTACGGAGTGCTGGAACGTCAGTTCCGCCAGTATTTCAAGTGGGCCGAGCGGGGGACGGGAAACACCGGCGAGACGCTGATGAGCCTGCTGGAACGCCGCCTGGACAACGTGCTCTGCCGCCTCGGCTTCGGCCAGTCCCGGGCGCAAGCCCGCTTGCTGGTCAGCCACGGACACGTGACCGTCAACGGGCGGCGGGTCGACGTGCCCAGCTACCAGACCAAGCCGGGAGACGTGATCCGGGTGAGAGACAACCCCAAGAGCAGACAACTGGTTCAGGCCAACCTGGGCGAGGCGGGCCGCGAGGTCCCCGATTTTCTCAGCCTCGTCGCGGGGCCTCCGCCCGAGGGACATGTGCTGCGGCTGCCCGAAGCCGCCGACGTGTCGGTTCCCGTTCAGACCCAGTTGATCGTGGAGCTGTGTTCCATGTAGCCGGGCAATTGCCGGCAAGCCGCCGCAAGATATTGGATGGGAGGCCTGCTATGCGTATTCGATGGCGCGGACTTGAGCTGCCCAGTCAAGTGTCGTGCGAAAGAGAAACCCTCAGTGCCAACTACGGCAAGTTCACCGCCGAGCCGTTCGAGCGCGGATTCGGCGTCACCATCGGCAACAGTCTCCGCCGCATCATGCTGAGCAGCCTCGAAGGCAGCGCGGTGACCCAGCTCAAGTTGCACGGTGCCCAGCACGAATTCAGCACCCTGCCCGGCGTCGTGGAAGACGTCACCGACATCGTGCTGAACGTGAAGTCGCTGGTGGTCAAGAACCACAGCGACCACACCCGCGTGGTCAGGGTCGACAAGAACACCAGCGGCCTAGTGACCGGCGCCGACGTGCAGGCCGACGACCAGGTGGAGGTGATCAGCAAGGACCACGTGATTGCCACGCTGACCGACAACGTGCCCTTCATCCTGGAAATGGTGGTGGAAAACGGCCGGGGCTACGTGCCGGCCACCGAACACACCCCCCAGGCACAGGAAATCGGCATTATCCCCATCGATGCCGCCTTCAGCCCCGTGACCCGCGTCCGCTACGACGTGGTGGAAACCCGCGTGGGCCAGAAGACCAATTACGACAAGCTCACCATGGAAGTCTGGACCAACGGCTCGCTCTCCCCCGAAATGGCGGTGGTCGAAGCCGCCAAGATCCTCCGGAAACACCTCAACCCCTTCGTGCAATACAGCGAATTGGGACCGCTGGTCCACGCCGAAGCGCGGGCCTTAAGCAGCCTGGCGATGGACCAGGCCACCGAAACCAAGCTGTCCATGAGCCTCGCCGAGCTGGACCTCTCGGTACGGGCGACCAACTGTCTGGAGTCGGAGAACATCAATTCCGTCCGCGACTTGGTCACCCGTACGGAAGAGCAGTTGCTGGAGGTCCGCAACTTTGGCGAGACGACGCTCACCGAGGTCCGGGAGAAGCTCTCCGACATTGGCCTGCGGCTGGGGATGCACCTGCCTCCTGTCCCAAGTAGCCTGTTGTAACCGCTATCAGCTATCGGCTTTCAGCTTTGAACTTCAACCTGAAAGCTAGTGCGTGAAGGCTGATCGCTGAACGCTGAAAGCTGAAAGATCATGCGACACAGAAAACGAGGCCGCAAGCTCGGCCGCAATCCGAGTCACCAGCGAGCGTTGCTGCGGAACCTGGCCAGCGCCTTGATCCTCACCGAGCGCGACCCGGAACTCTTCGATTCCAAGGACCCTAAGGCCCCTAAGGCCCCCAAGGTTCCCGGCCGCATCATCACCACGTTGCAGAAGGCCAAGGAGGTCCGTCCGCTCTTGGAGCGGTGCATCACCATCGCCCGCCGGGCCCTGCCCTACCAGGAAGCCGCCGAGGACCTCGAGCCGGACGCCGATCGCGACAGCCCGCAGTGGCGGGCCTGGCGCGAGAGTCCGCGGTGGCAAGAGTGGAACCAGGCCATCGCCCCAGCCGTGGCCGCCCGGCGCCGGGCCCTGAGGCTGCTGGGCGACAAGGAAGCGGTGCAGATCCTCTTCGACGAAATCGCCCCGCGGTTTGAAGACCGCGAAGGCGGCTATACCCGCGTGCTGCGACTGGCAAAGCCGCGCTTGGGCGATGCCGGCACCCGTGCAATCCTCGAACTGGTCGGCACCCACGATCGGGTAAGGCGTAAGGCGCCCAAGCCCTCCTTCGAGGACGAATTCGAGGAAACCCTCGTCCAGGAGGTCGCCCCGCCAGTCGACGAGCCAGACGCTCAACCCGAGGCCGAAGCCCAGACGGAGGCCCCGCCCGAGCACGCCGAGACGCCCAGCGAAACGCCCCAGCAGGAGAAGACGTAGAGCTTGTCCCAGAACCGTGTCGAACGATCAGGGTGGCCGGGGTCGAGCGTAGCGAGCCCCCGGAGCGTTGCGGCTGGGGGCGGCCTCCGGCCGACCGCCAGCCACCCCGATTATCGGTGTTGGGATAAGCTCTTAAAGGGAAGTTCTCACTCGGCGGACCACTGATTGCCGTCGCTGGCAGATCCCAGGAGGGGATTCGGCATGAGTCTGGCAGGGCAGCGCAGCTCCGACCACGGCCGTGCCCTGCACAGCGGCGGCGCGAGTCGGCCGGCCGGCTTCGATTTCACCCTCCACATGCGTCGTCTGTGCCAGGACATGGTCGCCCGCGTGGATTGGCTGCGGCACATCGACATCGCCCGGGTGGACGTCAGTTTCTCCCAGGCCCGCAAGGCCACCAGCCACGGCATGTACGCCTCGCTCACGCCGATGCGTTTCGCCGGGGGGCAGATGCACTCGATCCGCCGCGGCCAGAAATGGGGCGTCCAGCGGCTCTGCGGGGCCGACGGCCGCGAGATGCTCTACATCCTCAGCTTCTACTTGCCCCGGTTCCTGGACCTGAAGTTTCGGGAGAAGCTCGACACGGTGATGCACGAGCTGTGGCACATCGGCCCGAGATTCGACGGCGACGTGCGCCGCTTCGGCGGCCGCTTTTTCGCCCACGGCTCGTCACAAGAGCAGTACGACGACCACGTCGAACGTCTGGTCGACGCCTGGCTCGCCTCGGGCCCTGCGGAGTCGGTCTACGAGTTCCTCCGCTACGATTCCCGGGGTCTTTTGGCCCGCTACGGCCGTGTCTACGGCCGCAAGATCGCGACGCCGAAGCTCATTCGCGTGGGCTAGGCCGGCCTATCTTGCCCAGTTTACATTGACAGGCCGTGCGGCTGCTGCTAGTGTCCGCACCTCCGATCTGGCGCCCGTTGTCTCTTCTCTCACTCCGCCTCCCATGCCGCTGTCGTCCGGCCGAACTCTGCTGCTGTTGTCGGCGATCTTGCCCTTGATGCTCGCCGGCTGCGCTGCCCCCGCGGTGGCGGGGAAATCGCCGTTGGCACCGGCCCAAATGTCGCCGGATAGCTGCGTGCTGGAGGTCTGCTTCGTCCGTTTCCCATTCGGCGATCCAGAGGCCAACCAGCAGCTCTGGCAAGAGGTCGACGAGCAGCAGTTTCCGGCCGAGCTGCGTCGGCGGCTCTCGCGCAACGGGTTTCGGTTGGGATTGCTCGATGGGCAGATCCCCGCCGTGCTCTCGAAACTCCTGGAGATAAGAGACGAATCTCGCCCGACGGGGGGGACCAGCCAGATCGACCTGGCCGAGCTGGATTGCGAGGGGCCGCCGATAAAGCGGCACTTGGAAATCCGCGCCGGCCAGCCGAAGATGATCGTCACCTCCGGCGTGTACGACCAACTGCCGGTGCTGATCTCGGAGTCGGGCGAGCTCGGCGGCGAGACCTACTCCCAGGCCCAGGCCGTCCTGGTGGTGAAGACGTTCCCCCAAGGTGACGGCCGGGTCCGAGTCGAGCTGGTGCCCGAACTACAGCACGGCGAACTCCGCCAGCGCTGGGTCGGCCAGGACGGGATGTGGCGTTTGGAGGCGGGCCGGCAGCAACGGGTGTTCGAGGAGATGGCCTTCTCGGCGACGCTTTCTCCCGGCTGCATGCTGCTGGTGAGCAGTCTGCCCGACCGGCCGGGCAGCCTCGGTCACCACTTCTTCACCGAGGACAACGGCAAGCCGCAGCAGAAGCTGCTGGTGCTGCGGCTCGCCCAGACGCAGCACGAGGGGCTGTTCAGCCCGCGGAGGACGCTGTCGCTAGAACAGTAGCCAGCAGACGGCAGTCGTTACGGGGACGGCCGCGCCTCGATTGTGTAACTGTTCCAAGAACCGGCTGTAACTCTCTCGATGCCCCGCAGCCGCCCGATGAGGGCGTCGCTTGCGGCGGACCGTAAAAAAACTGGCCGAAGTCTGCTTCTCAAGTGGGCCTGAGACGAATCCCTTTCTTCGGCACGTCATTTGCTACGCCTCCTTGGACGTTCGGATGCTGTTTTCCACTTTCAAGGAGGAGTCAGATTATGAACCGAGTAACCATCTCAAGTTTCACGCTCCTGGCAGTCCTCTGCTGCGGATCGTCAATCCGTGGCCAATGCAGCACGGCTGTGTCGACCAAGGCCGCTGGAGCGTACGCGTCGACGCCGCTTTCGGACCCTCAACCGCCCTCTTCGCCGGCGCCGGTCAGGGACACTGAGCGGCCTGATCGTCTATGGCTCTACTTGGACTCCGCGGGGATTCGGATTGCCACGAATTCGGACCAAGCCGAGCAATTGAGGAAGAGCAGGCTCCCCAACGTCGCCCTCGTGGTGGCTTGTCGGGAGCTGCATGTCACGGGAATCCAAGCGAACGGCAAGTCGGGCGTTCGAGTCGTCTGCCATCAGGCCGACTTTGGCATAGTGCGCGGCCTCAAAGGTCCGGATCACCGACTCAACGGTCGGGCCCAAGTGCTGCAGTACGACTCCGACGCCGGGATCCGACTGTGCGACGCCGAGCTGACCGTCGATCGTTATGGCGACAAAGCTCCGGACAGGATCACCGCAAAGGAGATCTCCGTAGACCTAGACGACTTGGGCGTGACGCTCCGCGGCGTCCGAACGGAGGAGCCTCAGGCAAAAGAGCCGACACAGCCGGAAGACGAGTCACCACCGACCGCAACGGTGCCGCCGAAGCTATCCCTCCCGGCACCGTAGCGTGCCCCCACCGGCCAGAGATGTACCACCACGGGCCGCATTCACGACACCGAAGCCACCCGTGCCCGTGAAGGAGGGACCGCAGTGATGATCCTCTACTTGGCGGCGCCCAGGGCCCCGCGGACGGTCTCCAACTGACCGGCCGAACCGAGCTTCTGGTTCTTCTGCGCGATATAGTCCGCGTAGGCTTGCATAAAGACCTTGCCGGGCGGGCGGAGATCGAAGTTCTCCGGCTTGTCTCGGAACGACTCGCGGTGGATGGCACACCAGACCAGCCGGCCGTCGGTGTCGATGTTGACTTTGCAGACGCCCAGCTTGGCCGCCGGCAGGTACTGATCCTCGGGCACGCCGCTGGTGCTGGGCATCTTGCCGCCGGCCTGGTTGATCCGCTCGACCCACTCCTTCGGCACGCTGCTCGATCCGTGCATGACCAGCGGAAACCCCTTTGGGAGCACCTTCTGGATCTTCTCCAGCACGTCGAAGTGCAGGCTCTGGGAACCGGAGAACTTGTACGCCCCGTGGGAGGTGCCGATGGCCACCGCCAGCGAATCGCAGCCGCTTTTCTCGACGAATTCGACCGCCTGGGCAGGGTCGGTCAGGCGGACACTGCCGACGATGTCCTCTTCGACCCCGCCGAGCTGCCCCAGCTCGGCCTCGACCGCAATCCCCTTCTGATGGGCCCGCTCGACGACCCGGCGGGTGATCTCGATGTTCTTGGGCAACTTCTCGTGCGAGGCGTCGATCATCACCGAGCTGTAGAAGCCGCTATCGATGCAGTCATAGCAGGCTTCCTCGGTCCCGTGGTCCAGGTGGACGGCGAAGATGGCCTCGGAGAAGATCTCGTCGGCCGTGCGGATCATAGCCTCGAGGAAGCGTTTGTCGGTGTAGTCGCGGGCGCCGCGGGAGATCTGGAGGATGAACGGGGCACTGCGTGCCCGATCTACCGGACCGTCGTTCGATTTCGACTTACCCAGGTTCCCCCGAAACAGCCCCACGGTCTGCTCCAGGTTGTTGATGTTGTAGGCCCCCACGGCGTACTTGCCGTAGGCCTGTTTGAACAGTGCGTTGGTCGTAACGATCATGGCTATCCTTCAGTTTTCTACCCCGGCGTCGGCAGGCCAACCGTTGGCCCGGCCACACTGATACGATGGTCCGATTTCCGCAACCCGGCAATTTTACGTCGCTCCTGACGGGCGTGCCAGGGGGTCCTGTGGTGGCTGGCCAAGCCCCCTCTGTTGCAGGGTAACGCCGGCGGGTGGCTGGAGGTCAGCCGCAGGCTGCCCCCAGCACGCTTTCTGGGGGCTCGCTCCGCTCGACCCCAGCCACCCAGGGCGCCGAGTTGCCGGGTGCAGGACAGGGTTCGCTAGGTCGAGGAACGGGATTTGCAGAAGCCCCTCTGGCGCTCGGCCCGGCGATTCCAGAAGGCTTCCAGCGGGGCCGTGTCACTCAGTTGGTCGCAGCAGAGCTGCAACTGGGGCTCCCCGCCCTCTCGCCAGAATTTCTCCGTGCCTTTCATGCGAC
>Ga0315277_10003661_pt1 | contig 20807 bp, 32 predicted proteins | sample YL17G05_15_MG_FD_203695 | JGI IMG/M metagenome (GOLD analysis project Ga0315277, IMG submission 203695) | Sediment microbial communities from Yellowstone Lake, YNP, Wyoming, USA - YL17G05_15 | ecosystem: Environmental > Aquatic > Freshwater > Lake > Sediment | place: USA: Wyoming | collected... | reverse complement strand
AATAAAATAAACATACTGAAAACATCAATCATGTAGAATATATGAAAAAATCAGTATTTAAATTCACAGATAGTTTTAGCTTCGTCTGAAAGAACCTTTAATTTATTCTTAGGAATTTTAGTAATTTGACTTATTTCTTTTATGCTTATTCTAACCAAATCTTTAACTAATAAAAGGTTGGCGTTTGCTAACCTTTCCAAAGAGTCTCCATCAAGCTTTCTAAGCATTGTTATTGGATAGAGCTTGTCTTTCTCTATTAAATATTCTAGGCCTTGATTCGCAGGAAAGTTCCATCCTATTAACCGCATATCCTTGCAATTAGCGTATTGTATAGCATCCTCAGAAAATTTCGTGTTACAAACAAGCCATGGTTGGTTAAAACTTCTACACAAACCTTCCTTGAATCCGTCTTGCAAATCCAAGAATCTCGCATAAGTATATAACGATTCTCTTAACCCGGTGTATAGACCTGGAATGTTATGATATTTGCATTCAACCATGTAGGTGTTATTTTCCTTGGTTGCTATTATGTCAATCTCATGGGAAACGCATTTTCCTCTGATTATTGAATGAACTTTAGCTTCGTATTCATATTCCTTTAAAATTTCTGCAATAAGGTGTTCGAAAGTAAAGCCAGCTGGTCCAAGTCTAAATATAGCACCTTTTAAGTCATACCTAGCTGCCACTACTGGCTTTGTTTTCTTAAGCAAAGATAATGTTATGCGTAAGACATCTCTTGTAGAAATTCCATCATAAGACTTTTTCTCAACGTCCCTAGCAATTTTATTTGCTAGTTCCTCTGATGCGCCTGCTTTCATGCAGGTTCTTCTTATTTTTTCAGGATCAAACTTCTCTGTTTCACCAGAGGCCTTAACTACCCACATACTAAATAATATGCCTAACATAATTTAATATGTTTATTGGATAATCTGCTTTTACTTTAAACCTTCCTTCTATTGCCTTAGATCTTTCAGGGTCTACAAAATCCCTATCTAAAGATGCGAAGCATAAAATTTCATACTCTGGTTTCAAGCATGCAGCTTCTGCAAGTCTTTCTGCATCTTCCAAGCCTAATTCAGTAAAAGGATTGTGATTATACAATTTAGAAGTGCCTAATTGATGGAGAAAATCTTTTGCTTCCTTCCACATTTTTTCATATTGTAAACCGTCAACTTTCCTTGCTTTTAATTGCTCTTTAAGCTCATAGAATCTGTAATGAACATCTTGGTCAGCATACCTTCTTAACTGTTTAAGAACTCTGCTCTCCAGTCGGGTTGTTATAATTCCTAGTTTAGGATGCTCTTCTAGAAAATAGATAAATTCTTTAGAAGATCCTCTAAGGGGGTGTCTTGTAGCATGATTCACTATAACATTAATGTCCGGAATTATGCCTAACTTTTCCATAGCATTTGAATTTAAAAGCTAAGGATTTAAACTATAGCCCCGGCAGGATTCGAACCTACGTTTCGAGGTTTCCCTCAAAGGACCAGAGCCTCGAGTCCTTGGCCGCTAGACGACAGGGCTGTATATATTTAATTCTATAACTTCAGTGTTTAAGAAATTATTCAAAAACCTTTATTAAATTGCAATCTGGACCGACTTCAACAAAATGACGAGCTTTTCCCTCTCTGAATTCTGAACACTGGTTTTCAGCTATATCATCAACTGGTTGTCTTGGTGAATGCGCAATATCACAAACCCAATCGTTTATATTCCATTCAGTATTGTTATCTGACAGACATGGCCCATTTGCGTAATCTAAATTTTGTGGATTATCTTTACATAATTTAAGGCAAGAAAATACTGCCTGCTCTTTAACACTCTGACTAGTCTGAGTTGATTGAGTGCACAAACTAAAAAAGACTAGCATGAGAATTAAAACTGTTAATAAATTCATCTCAAAGCCTCAGCAATCTTCTTTCCAAACTCCTTTGCAGCTATAGGACCATTACCAGTTATTATTTTTCCATCTTGCTCAACTGGTTTTCCTGTATAATTTCCAACAGCATTTATGTTATCCTTTTCTGAAGGAAAGGCAGTTGCTTTCTTTCCATTTAAAATACCTGCATTAGCTAATATGGAAGGCGCAATGCAAATAGCTGCTACAATTTTTCCAGAACTGCTAAATTCTTTAGCTAAACCTAATGCTTGCTGGTTGTTAAAATAAACTGAAGTTCCAGAGCCACCAACAAACACAATTGCATCAAAATCCTCTGAGCTAACGTCGTAAATTGTTTTGTCTGGTTTAACAATTTTTCCAAACATGCTTTTAGAAGGTTGCCCAGTAGAATTAACAACTGTAATCTTGTTGCCAACATCCTCTAGAACTTTCCGTGTCTCAAAATATTCTTCGTCTCTAAAATCAACTGGTGCAATTACCATTAAGATTTTCTTGTTCATAAGATTAATTCATCTTCCTAATCTATATTTCTTATTAAATTCGTATAGCGCAACAATAAACAAACTCTCTGCCCATCCTAACGGAGCATTCTCATCAAACTTAGGAGAGTTCGAGAAATAAAGTTCGGGTACCACACCCCGTGGTGTGATCAATGCTATTGCCTTTTTTAAGTAACGCTCGGCCTTTTTCCTGTCTCCTAGCTTATCGAATATTATTGAAAGCCAGCTTATACCGAAGACCCATTCAGCCTCTTCGCTATATTGATCAAGATTCCTATTATAGTAGTGATCCCCCTTATACCTTATCACACCCCTCTTCTTCTCCAGATGATAGATAACGTTCTTTAATATTACGTCCCTTTGTTTAGTGCTTACCACATTATAAGGCCAAACTAGAGAAAGCAATGCAAGATCGACAAACTTCTTCTTGGACTCCCTCGGTAGCATGTTGTTCAATGTAGTCTCCCCTTTTTTTATGAGTTCATCAGACACGTCTATGCCCTTGATATTCTTTATGTTCTTAAGCCCTGCAACGCATGCCCCAATGCTGCTTGCATGAACTTCTTCCTCCTCTTCCCACATGCCAGAATCCTTATCATGCCAGTACTCTATTGTGTTAAGGTATCTGACAAGCTTGTTTAGTATTCTCAGGTCGTTCTTGTTTTCGGCTATGTTTATCTTTTTAGAACGCTCCAACTCGCCCATCATAAACAATATCGCGCCTATCGAGTCGTTCTGCTTGTTCCCCCATTCCTCCCAGTATTCGTTGAATGTTTCAGGATTGAATCTTGCATGTATGAATTCATAGGCATGCTCAGGCTTTTTATTGATTGCCATGTCTATTTTGTATTCGTGCTTAAGAAATATGTTAAGCAACGCCCTGTAAGTCCTCTTTACAGTAAGCCAGTCGCCGATTATATCAAATGCCAAGCACTCGTAGAAGTTGTCTCTCAGCCAAGCCTTATCATAACCTGTCTTTTTATTCTTTGATGCAATGAAGAGACCAGAACTTCTTTGAAGACTCTTTAGTATACTCAAATGCTGATCTATCAGCTTCTTGTAGGTAAGCACCTTCATTTTCATAACAAGTATTTTGCTTATAAATTAATAAATAAATAGTTATCATTTCAATTAATTTACACGGTGATTTGATGCCAGTAATAGGATTAAATATAAAATCTGTAGATGCAAAGAAGCACGAAGAAGTGACGGGTGCAGTAAAAGTAAACAGCAATACAATCATAAAAGATATAAAAGAGCAAGAATTGCCAGCTTTAAAGCAAAAAAGTTTGACAATTGGATTCGAGTTTAAGACGGAATACCTAGACGACAAGAAAAAACCTGTGGCAGAAATTATTATAGGTGGAGATGCTCTTTTCATAGATGATCAATTAGAAAAAATCATAAAGGATTGGAAAAAGGACAAGAAGCTTTCTGATGAAGTTAACCTTCAGGTCATAAATGCTGTTTTAAGAAGAAGCATAATCAGAGCATTAAGCTTAAGCGAAGAATTACAACTACCACCTCCAATTTCACTACCCTTTGCAAAAAAGAATCAAGGCGAAGACAGTAAATATATTGGTTAACGGTAAGAAAACGATTCTGTAAAAAGATTTATATTTTATTATAGAAATTCATATATCCTTATGATAGACAAAGCTGCAGAATTTATAAAAAATTGCAGTGAAAACACTGCAATAATATATGACATTGATGGAGATAGCATCGGCTCTGCAGTTCTAATTGCTAAGACAATAGAAAGGCTTTTCGACTATGTCCCTTCAGCATTTATAATAAATCATGAGCTGTTCACAGTCGACAAAGGAATTTACAAGGAAATCGTTGATAAAAAAATAAAAAATATCATCATAGTTGACGTTGCAATCGATGAAACTCCTGAATACATTCTAAAGATTGATAAAAAAGTGAAGATTCTAGTTATTGACCATCATCAGATCCATAGAGACTTGAACAAGTTTAGTAACATAGTTTATGTGAACCCTTATTTATGGAAATCTAAAATAGAACCAGTCAAATACTGCACAAGCAAGATTACTTATGATATTTGTAGTAAAATACTTGACATAGAAGATTTAGCTTGGTTATCTGGATTAGGAATAATAAATGATTATTGCGGCGAACAATGGAAAGACTTTCTAGATAAAATATACGAAAAATATCCTATATTGAAAAAAGGTAAAGAACCTTATTCATTTGGATCTAATTTTGGCTTGATAGACCACATCGTGACAGCTGGCTACTACCACTCTGGATTAAAGGGAGGTAAGATTGCATACGAAGCCTGCCTAGAAGCGTCATCACCGTTAGATATTTTGGAAGCCAGAACTACTAAAGCAAAAACTTTAATGGAATTCTACGTGGAGGTTCAAGAGGAGATTGATAAAGTTATAAGCAATTGGAAGAATTATGCTGAATTTCATGAAGACAAGAAACTAGTCTTCTTAGAACTAAAGACAAAGTATGCAATAAAATCGCCTATATCAACCATGCTTGGCATCAGAAATCCTAACTATACTTTCGTTATATTCAGAGAAAAAGGAAATTATATTCAAATAAGCCTGAGAAGAGAGGATGGGAAAGTTGACTGTGGAAAGCTTGCTGAATTTGCAACTAAAAATCTTGAAAATGCAAACGGTGGAGGCCATGCCCCTGCTGCTGGAGCTTTCATACTTTCTAAGGACTTGGAAAAGTTTAAAGAAAATGTTATAAAATATATGGAATCATAAAATATAACATTATTGGTATTTGAAAATAGAAATTAAAATCATCAATAAAAGTTTAAAAAGAATTATATAAAATTTCTAGTGTCCAAAAAACTAATGATATGGACCGACGCCTCGTCAAAAATAGTTTCTAAAGGCGATGAGCCTTCAAAGACATATGAACCTGTTACTACAACTGCATTTGTAATTAAACATGGCAAATCTCCACCTTTGATAGGCTCTAATGTACATCATGGAATATACAATTCTACAGGAGAATTAATAGCTGGGATAGAAAGCCTAAGGGCTTTAACGGATTATTGTAATTGCTTTGGTATGAATGCCAAGAACTATAAGGTTGAGATGAAAACTGATTTTGAATACCTAAAAAGAGTAGTTGATAGCGCCGTAGTCTTCTCTGAGGACAAAAGAAAAAGAAAGCTACTGAAAAAATTCAAGAAGCTTCAAAAAGAGTTTAAAGACATTAGCTGCGATGAAATACAAAGAAGCAGTAACATAGCACATAACATTTGCACCTTTAAGATGAAGGACTTTGCTTATAAGGAAAATGACAGAGGACTTGTGAGAGGCTTTTATGAAATTTATGAAAATCCAGAAGAAAATTGTGTTATAAAAGTTTCTTAAAGCTAAATGATTTAAATTTTCTATTGCCAAAATAATTTAATGAAACTTGATAGAAATTTCTATTCACGAAACACTGAAACAGTTGCTAAGGAGCTCTTAGGAAAGACTCTAGTGCATAGAACAAAGGAAGGAATTTGTAAAGGCAAGATAGTTGAGACTGAGGCATACTTCGGAGATGGAGACCCTGCATCTCATGCGTACAGAAAGAAAACAAAAAGGAACTTTTTAATGTTTGAAATCCCTGGAAAGTCTTATGTTTACTTCTGTTACGGAAATCACTGGCTGTTTAACATAGTTGCAAAGGAAAGCAAGGTTCCTGGAGCAGTACTGATAAGAGCGTTGGAGCCACTGGAAGGAATAGAAATAATGAAAAAACGTAGAGGAACTGATAAGATTAAAGAACTTACTAATGGACCTGGTAAACTTACAAAGGCATTAGGAATGGAAAGAGAACAAAACGGAATAGACTTGATTGGAGATACATTATTCTTAGAAGATTCTAATGAAAATTTTGAAATTGTTAAAGCAAAAAGAATAGGAATTTCTAAAGGAAAATCTAAACTTTTAAGGTTCTATATAAAAAATAACGAGTTTGTGTCAAGAAAATAAGGTTATTTTCGCTAAATTTATCATTTATTATATTTTTAATTATAGAATTTTAGATAGTTTTAAATACAACTTGAAAGCAATTATTTTCTACATTTATGGTGAAAATATGAATAAATTTAATAAAATATGTGAAAAGAGAGGAATGGTTTGGTTAAACTTTAATAGATCGTGCCCAAAGTGCAAATCTTATATTCCAAAATATAAAAGAGTCTGCCCTGAGTGCGGAGCCTATATCAAGAACGTTCAAGGAAAAGTTTTTAGCGCAAAGTAATTTAGTTTTTCTTATATTCAAATATATAATAGCCTTGATTTCCTATGGAACTAGTTTTTATAATCAAAAATTCTAATTTTTATAAGATTTCATGATATCAATAATAGTGCCTGCATACAACGAAGAAAAAACAGTCGAAGAAATAATAGACAAAATAAGAACTAGCCTCAAAGGTAAAAAATATCAATAAACTAGTTAATTATTTCTTCTTAGTAAGTGCTCTTAAGATATCTGCTTCGTCTATTTCAACTAAACCAGTTTTAGGTAACTTAAGAATGCTAGCACCTTCGCAATCCATAAAATATCTTTTTGCTCCTGGATTAATCGAATCCCAAGGTTTTCCATATCCCCAAAATTTATGGGTATTGTCAACAATCTGTAAGCCTGGTAGAACGAACTCACTAACACTACCAGTGGGTATGTATCCAACAACGTATACCATACTAACCATTCCTTCTTTTCTATAATTACTAGGATTTGAATAATGCATACAAGCTTCTCCTAATAAGATCTCATGATTTTCTTCAGAAGGATTTAATGGTTGAAATTCTTTTAGCATACAACAATTTTTAACTTTTTCATAATCTAACATTTTAGTTAATCTTTCTAGATTATTGTCAAGCTCTACTAGCGTTCTAGAAAAAAGTACCTTTTCTACAGTCTCTATTTTCTCCATTTGCATAAAAACCGTATTAAATAAACAAAAAATTAAAGATTTAAACTTGAAATATGGATTTAAATTTCTAATTATATCTAAATTTATTATGGTTTACGAAACATCAAAGGAAGTAATTGGCGTAAATATAGAAATACCTCCTGAAATACCTTTGCAAGAAAGAATAGGTAGTATTCTCCCTGGTTGGAAGGTTCTAAAACAAAATAATAGTCATGTTTCAATTTCAACTGAAGATCAACAAAAATTAATCTCCATGTTTAGATACCAAAGTAGAACCGAAGCTGCATGTTTAAGTGAGCATGGAAAAAATCTTCAAAACTTAAAAGAATTGAATGATGCTGTTTTTAAGGTTGCTAAGCTTGCTGAAAAATGTGATGTTGCTGAAGCAAAATTGCAGAATGTTCCTATTATAAATAATTTGATTTATTCTACTTTACCAACTAGAATTAATAATAAAGGAGTATCTGAAGTTCTAGATATGTTAAAGACTGGTGCATTAAAATCTGCAATAATTGTAGCTGATGACGGTATAACTTATGGCTTACACCCAAGTGAAAGCTTGTTTACAGCTTCGTATGTATGTCCACTTGTTGAAGTTCCAGATAAATATCCAGAAGTTTTAAAAAGATTTGATTTTTCAATGCCTCAAGAACCTACAAAAAAAGCTACTTACATTTCTTAATTTTGAAAAACTGTTTGTAATATTCTATCTATATACGGCTTTGAATAATCTGATACAGGTTGTTTTCCTGTTTTTAATGCTTCTTTGAAGCAGTTTCCGTGGCGAGGTATACCGCCAAGCATCATCATTTGCTCTGGCTTTCTTATTTCATCATCGCAATGCATGCATGGTATTCTTGTTGCTCCTTTCTTTCTCATATCATTCCACCATTGGAATTGCTTAAAATGATAATAGTCTGCAAATTCTCCATCAATCAATTGCCTAGTTAGCTCGAAATTATCAATTGGTGCATTGTAGCCTGGAATATAAGTACCGCCATAATTCATTCTCTCACGTCCTTCAGGTATAGAATCGAGTTCTTTTTTACTTTGTCCCATTATCTCATTTCTTTTTTGTTCTACTTTATCTACTACCTTTTTCATTTTTAGAATTTGGTTTTTAGCTTTCCATACTTCGCAATCACTTATACATGTTGAGACTTGACTTGTACATTTTTCGCAATAAACATTAGCTGAAGAACAAACTTCGCCAAGTTCTTCTGTACCTATTCTACCTAAGATATATCTAGCTTCTTCATGTCTAGATATTTTATTTCTACTTAATTGCTCTAGAAACGCGTCTGACATTTAATAATAATTGGATAGAAAATTTTAAATAATGAATATATTAGCCTGCGCCAGAACTGCCACCGCCTCCGCCACCACCTCCACCTCCAGAAAATCCGCCGCCTACTGATGTAGAAGAACTCAAAGCATTGATAGTATGTGACATGTTATTAACAAAGCTTGTTATAGCCTCTGGGCTGATTGTCTTTCCTGGTGTTGGAGACAAGCCATGATACCAAACAACAGCAGGTATAGATTTGCCTGTTTCCAAACTCAAATCTTTAATATTTTCTAAAAGCTTCTGAGCTACTCCTAAGGCAATTGCATAGACTAAGTACTCGTCCCATAGTTTTAGCAGAGTAGCTGGTGCATCTTTCATAGCAGAAAAGTCTGAGATGAACTTTTTGAAAGCCCTCCATTTCTTGATTTCTAAGGCAGACTTGTAAGTTCTTCTTGACACCGTAACTGCTAAAACTAAAACAAAAATACTGATTACTATTGGTAAAAATATAGCAAAATCCATTAAAATATATATCGCAAAAATATTAATTACAATGTAAACTATCATAAGAAATGCAAACTTCTCTCTTATTTCACTGCTTATTTTTTCAGTTATAGGGAAGTATTTTCTCTCAAACCACTTCCTAGAATTTTCATCAATTTCTTCAATCCTATCCTTAACTCTGTAAGGATTGCTTCTACAATATTTAACTATCTCTGAGCTTGTTACTTTATCTTTCTCTTTTCCGCAGTCAAAGACAAAAGACAATATATCTCTCTCAAAACTTTCTAGTTCTTCAATCTTCTCTTTACCTTTCTTAGTAAGAATGAATATTTGTTCTGTTTTATCGAAGGCTAAGAATCTTTTTCTTTTCTCTTCTATTACTTCCAAATAGCCTCTTCTTGCCAAATCAAAAAGTGTAGCCAATAGACCCATAGCCTCTCTTTTAATGTCTGTTTTTGTCTCCTCGCCTTCTAGCAAATTAGACAAAGCCATTGGCGGCACTTGACTGGGAGGCTCACGTTCATAAATAGCACTATAGACTACTTTCGGGTCTCTTCCATATTTTAAGTAAAAATAAATGAAAGCTACTATCGGTATTATAGAAAGGATGATTATAACTTCAATGTCTTTAAAAAACTGTGGTACTGTTGAATAAAAAATTTCTTTTTCTTGACTAAGAATGTTCTCATAATTCTTGCTGCTAATTTGCTCTACTCCACTAAAAATCAAAGGTTCTGCAAGTACTCGAAATTCAACGAAGGTGTTTGCTGGAATGTTCTGCATTGTAATCTTTGCTATTTGTAGGTCATTTAAAAAATCAAGGTTTCCTGGAGAGGCAGAACTGTGAATAAAAACCTTGAAAAGATTAGGAGACTTTGAAGGCAAGTTCACATAAGATTCGAACTTTTCAATGCTCTCATGACTATCTTCTATAACTTTCCAGTAAAAATCTGCTACATCCTCGTATCTTTTAATTACGCCTTCAATCTTATAGACGATTAAAAATCTTTTAACCTGGTTATTAGCGCTATAATACCATGTTGCTTTCACATGTGTAGAATCCTCCTCCAGGTCATATGTCAAAGACTCATTAGTATCGAGATTTACTATTCCTAAAAATCTTACATTACTTGAGCCTTTCTTTAGAACGTCTAAGTAAGCATAAGAAAAACTGCCTCTAAAATCATAGTCTCTTTCCTGTCTTACGACAACTGAACCGTCGCTTCCAAAGTCTAAGTTTGTTTTTACATAATCATATGAGTATGATTTTGAAAGAACTGGCTGTGAAAACAAGGCTAGCGCCAAGAAAATGAATAAAAGCAATTTGATTTTCATATTATTATATTCTTCTGATAATCTTAAAAAGGAAAATTTTTAAAATTAGGTAGAAAACGAATAAAATCTTTAAACTTTTATATTAACGATAATTAATTATCTCTATGAAAGAACTTTTACTAGTTGGATTATTATCAATAGTTTTGATAACCTCCGGATGCATTGTGCCAGGCGCTGGAGGAATCCTACAGATAAAAATAACAGACCAAGCAGAAAGAGTTTCTAGTTTAATATTAACTATAAGTGAAGTAAAGGTTCATGCTGCTACAAATGAAAGTTCAGGTCAACAATCAGATGGCCAGGAGACAAATGAAACTGATTCCTCAGGATGGATAACTGTTGTTGGACCTAAAACAGTTGATTTAGTTAAGGTAAAAGGTGTTGAAGAATTACTAGGTGAGACTGTTCTTCCAGAGGGTAAATATACTCAAATAAGGCTATCAGTTTCTAGTGCAATAGCAACTATAGATGGAGTAACTCAAGATGTAAAAGTCCCAAGTAAGAGTATAAAGTTCATACACCCATTTGAAATACAAAATAATGCAACAACTTCTTTGATTATAGATTTTAACGCTGATACTTCAGTTAAAAAGGCTGGTAATAAATATATACTGCAACCTGTTGTAAAAATAATTACCCAGTCTGAACCAAAAAAATCAGATTTAGAAAAAGCATGTACTGACTCTGGTGGAACTGTAACAACTATGACTTGTTGCAAGGCTGTAAGTGATTTCCCGAACACCTGTTTGATTGGAGCGTGTGGTTGCTCAGCGGAAAATAGTCATGAAGTTAAAGCTTGCAATTGTGGAGAAGGAAAGTGCTGGGATAGCACCAAATGTGCTTAATTTTAAACTAAAAGAAATATGGAATTATCTCTTAACCAATATTCTTTTACGACATGTTAGCAACAGAGTTCCTAGCACTATCATGTAAGAATAGACAAAGACATAAGCATATTGCAAAAAGAAGTCTGCTTCGCTTTTATGACTCAATATAACTATCAGAAGTCCTCCAAAGCCGAGAATAACAAATATAATTGACAATATTAAAATTATCGATTCAAACATCAATTCCAAATTAGATTGAGCTGGTTCAACTGTCTTTAGCATTTTATCATCTGATAATTTTATTTACCTTAATAAGTAGTATTTATTTATAGCGATAATATGAAGAACGCAATTGAAATGAAAAATCTAACTAAGAATTTTGGAGAATTAAGAGCTGTTAACAACCTTTCTTTTTCTATTAAAGAAGGAGAATTGTTTGGCCTGCTTGGCCCGAATGGCTCTGGAAAAACAACAACTGTGAAACTTCTAACAGGTCAGATAAAGCCCACAAAAGGAAATGCTACGATCTTGGGAATGAATGTATTAAAGAACCCAATAAAAGTAAGAGAATTAGTTGGAATAATTCCTGAGCAGGAAACCCCACCAAGCTTCTTGACTTCAGAAGAATATCTTCATTTTGTAGGAAAAATAAGAAACCTAGATAAAATAGAAGAAAAAAGCAACAGTTGGCTTGAATTTCTTGAGTTTGAGGACCAAAAGAATGTTTTGTGCAAGGATCTTTCAAGAGGGACTAGGCAGAAGCTAATGTTTGCACAAGCTTTTTTGCATGAACCAAAGATTGCTTTTATTGATGAACCACTCATAAATCTAGACCCAATAATACAGAGAAAGGTAAAGGATTACTTACAGGAATTTGTTAAGAATGGTGGAACAATATTCTTTAGCACTCATGTTCTTGAAATAGCAGAAGAAATATGCACAAGAATCGGAATAATAGACAAAGGCACTCTTATCTATGAAGGTTCGATAAAGGACTTGAAGAAGAAAAGGCAGCATTTGGAAGACCTTTTTTTAAAACTTGTAAGAGAGGCTTAGAATGCTAGAAATCTTAAGAAATATGATAAAGGAGGAGTGGCGTATACATTCCAGCCTTTTCGGAAGTTTCATGTTCGCACTTTTTCCAGTCCTGTTAGCAGTAATTGCATTTGTAGGAGCCTTGTCTCTTCCATTTGTAGAGATAGCAATACCTATAAATCAGATGCTGTCAATTTTCCAATATTTGTTCATACTATTTGGTTTGAGCATTGGCTCATTTGGTTTGTTTGGAAGAGAGATAATGAACAGAAGGTTTGGGCATGCCAGCCTACTTGCATATTCATCGAGAAGTCTCCCTGTTTCTGAAAAGAAAATATTTGTAAATTTCATAGTAAAAGACATAATTTATTATTTCATATTATGGATTGCGCCATTTGTCTTGGGGTTTGCCATCGCTTCACCTTTTCTTTCAATAAGCTTTATTTATTCTCTTTCATTCTTGCTGATACTGACGCTATCTTTTTTAATGGGATTGTCCGTTGCCTTTTTCCTTTCAACTGTGTACGTCCATTCAATTAAACTGCTAATCGGCTTTTTAGGTTTGCTTACAATAGCAAGTTTCATCTCAGTTTATTATTCTAATGTAAACATATCAAATTTGTTGTCAGTGCTATCGTTCTATTATTTACCTTCTTTTAATCAAGTCGCACTTTCCTTCTTTATTATCATAGCTCCAATTGCTTTTTCATTGTTTTTCTTGAAAGTAGACTATCCTCAAAAGACGAGGATATTTAAGAATTCTTTGGATAAATTTTCAGGATGGTTTAAGTTTAGTAAGTATTCAATCTTCGTTTCAAAGGATTTCTTAGATTTTAACAGGAGTGAAGGTGGTTTGGGAAAAATAATATTTTCATTCTTCCTTCCATTATCATTCGTATGGCTTCTTATCTCTGTGTTCATGAGGCTCATGCCTCTCTTAAATCCATTTGTAATTTTCTCAATATTCTTAGGGATACTCTCATCTTCTTTTTACAACTGGTTCACAGAATTTGATTTATTTACCTCATACGCTTTCCTACCAGTAAAGATTTCAACTGTAATGAAAAGCAAGGTCAACAGCTATATTATAATTAACTTAATTCCGCTGTTTGTTTTGATACTTGCTTCACTGTGGACAAACCAAATAGAAAATTTCATGCCGTCTTTATTTGTATTTTTATCAGTCTCTGCATATACCTTGTCTATAACTACATACTTAGCAGGTCTAAACCCGAATATTCTTCTATACAATGCAAAAATATTCTTAGAATACCTACTTTTAATTTCGCCTATATTACTAATCTTAATATTTCTGTCAGTAGTCCCTTATTACTTGATCCTAAGCATAGTTTTAATTCCAATATCATACCAAATCCTTAAGAAAAGCTATGAGAAGTGGGATAGCATAGAGCAACCATATTTCTGATAGCTACCAACCACGACCTACTAGTTTGCAAACATACTCATAACCAGCTTCATGAGAACCACATTTCTCTGAAAAGAAATTTGGTATGAATACAAGTGCTAAAAGAATCAAGAAAAATAAAATACCGACAAACGTAAGAAGCGCTGCTGGTACCCCTATCATAATAGCTATTTGGAATATCAATATAATATAATTAATCTTGTTCCTCGTCTTCTAAATGGCCGTTATCGTCACCAAGGTCCAAGTTATCTATCTCATGCTCTTCAGGTAGGTTCTCCCTCTCGCTCTCGTCATTTAATCTTTCTTCATTCTTATTTTCCACTGCATTTTCTTTCAGCGCTTCGTGAATTGATTTTCTTACTGCTCTTTTTCTTACTATTTTTTTTGCTACTGTCCTTTTCTTTTTCATAAAAATAGTAATTTTTTAAGGTTTTTAAACTTAAATTAATTGAAGCAAATTACGGAAAAATTACAACTTCATACTTAAATTTTTAATATGCTAATTATTTCTTGCTAATTAGACTTGGAGATATAATGAATAAAATCTTGTTTTTAGGCGCAGGCTCAACATCAGACCCTGGGTTTAAAGAAATCGTTGCTAAAGCGTATCTGAAAAGAAAAGGGATAAAAATCACTTCTCCAACTGTTATAGAGTCTTGTCATGGTAACTATGATTTGATGAACAAATACAGTCATCAGATGCAGCATCTTGTAGATATGGATTACAAAGCAGTTGGAGTTCTACAAGGCGGATTGTATTTTGCATTGCCAAGCATCCAAGCCACACAGACGACCTGCCCCATAATATCCTGTCCTTTGGACAAGGTTGCTTATCAGGGGTTCATGGTTCCTTCAGGATCCGCTGTTATTGGAACTGTAGGAGTAGAGAAAAAGGAAAAAGATTTGTACCAAATTGATCAGAGAATAAAAGCCGTTTGCATTGCTCAAAACATTTTTGATTTGACCAATACCAATGTAGCGATAATGGGTAGTAAGAAGGCAAAATCAGAAATACAAAAAGAACTAGAGAAGTTTGAGATTAACACAAGCAGAAACAGCGACCTGATACTAAACTCCAGTAGCCGACCTTCTTGTAATATCGGGCCAGATGAAATCCAGTTATGGTCTGATTCAAAGGAAAATCCAAATGACCTGAGACGCCTGAACTATACGGAAAAGATACTGTCCGATGCACCACACACTTTACAGGTCAGAGGAAATAAAAACCTAGCATACTATGCTGCAAAAATAATCTCGTTACAAAAGCCTGAAATAAGAAAAATATTGAAAGAAATGGGCGAAGAAAAGAGGAAAAGTTATCCGGAAAGGAATTTGGTCCAAGAGTTAGGTGATTGAATGGGAAGCGTAAAAGATTTAACGACATCAAAACCTGCTTATGAAAACGAACCAGGTAAGGCGAGATTTACTTTCTCTGATAGATACAGCGTCTTTGATTGGGGAGAAATGCCAGATCATATTAAAAACAAAGGCAGAGCGCTTGCTGTCATGGCTGCTTTTAATTTTGAGCAATTAGGGAATGCAGGAATAAGAACGCATTACAGAGGTCTGATAGACTCTCATGACAAGCATGTAAATTTCTCTGGTCTAAAAGAAGGAGATAATGGATCTGATATAATGGAAATTAGCACTGCTGTAGTTTATCGCCCGACCCCAAGAATGCTTTCTTTAGCAACTCCTGAGGTCAGTTATGATTATTCTTTATTTGAAAAAAATAGAGGAGCTATAAACAATTACCTGCTTCCTCTTGAAATAATATTTAGAAACGGCCTGCCCGAAGGCAGCTCAGTTTTCAAAAGAATAGAAGAAGCAAAAAAAAGAGAAAGTCCAGCAGAGAGGCAAATCGCAGTAAAAGACATATTGGAAGGACTAGGTTTGGAAGTTGAACCGAAACCTGGGGATATGCTATCAAAGCCTGTAATGAATTATACAACAAAGCTCGAAGCAGGAGATAGAAACTTGAGCAATATAGAGGCCTTCGAAATCAGCGGTTTAACTCATGATAACTTTTCACGAATTGCATCAACTGCCCTAAGAGTTAATGATATGATTTCTAAACAAGCAGAAAAAACAGGACTCGTTCATTACGATGGAAAAGTTGAGATGCTATGGAGAAACGATTATCCTGTTGTCTGCGATGTCGTAGGGACATTTGATGAAGATAGGTTCGGATTAAAAGGCGAACAAGTAAGCAAGGAGTTCCTCAGACAATGGTATAAGAAAAGCCAACCAGATTTTTCAGTAGCTTGCGACAACTGGAAAAAGACAGGAGAAGGTTGGCAACAGAGATGCGGTATCAAACCAATAAAACTTGATCCGAAGCTTGCTGAACTAGTTTCTCAAATGTACATGGCGGGCTGCAATCAGTATGTTGGAAAAGAAATATTTGATGCTCCTGACTTGGAGAAAGTGATGGGCAAAATAAGACCGTTCAGATGATTATTATGGTTCAAGAAAAGACACAACCAAAACCAAGATTTCCTAAAGATTATAAAGTTGATCCTCATACACTTTCTGCTGGTAGATATGGAACTCTGGAAATGGTACAAATATTTGGACCTGAGAAAAAATTTGAGTATAACCTAAAAGCCCAAGGGCAATCTGCTTTAACAATGAGCAGACTTTATCCTCATATTGAACCAAGAAGCATAGCTCAAGAAATAGATGAAAAAGCAAGTCTAAAGTATATCGACCCGAACAGGATAAGACAATTGGAAGATGCAACAGGTCATGATGTTATTGCTATAAATACTGCTTTAGAAGAAGTTCTAAGCCCTGAAGCAAAACCTTATGTTAACAAAGCAAAGACTAGCGCAGACACAACCCAACCTGCTACAGCAATTCAATTGAAGGAAGCACTAGAAGTTACTGTTGACTCTGCCGAAAACTTGAGAGACATAATGTTGGAGAAAGCTGTTGATTGGATTAAAGTTCCTTATATGGTCTTAACGCATGGTATCGATGCCTTGCCATCTGTGGCAGGAAGACCTCCTGTCTTCTATGCAGAGATGCTTCAGAGCAATCTTAATTTCATAAAATTCGTGCATGACAACTCATTGATGGCAAAATGGGCGGATGTAACAGGCGATCACCACTCTGCAAGGGCTTTAGGAATTGACGGAATAAAACTGCAAGAAGAATACTGCAAGGACTTGGGAGTGGGACATATGATTGCCCCTGCTCAAATACCTGGACTTGAATTTGAAGCAGATGTATTTTATTCGATGGCAAGAACAGGAGAAACTCTTAATAATATTTCGCATTTCATAGAAGACGGAAAGGGAAGCGATGCTGATGTATTCATAGATAAAAATCCTAAGAAAAGAAAAGGCTCCTCTGGTATGCCTCATAAGGACGCCAAAGGTGGGAATCCAACAACAGAGGAGCAGGACATGTCATTAAGAAATTACCTCCAAGGTCTTGTACAAACTGCACTTGCAAATTGCGAAATGCCTTATGCAAGGAACCTCGCTGCTTCTGCTAATGCAAGAATAAACTTTGATAACGGTTTCAAGTTCTTGGATCATGGAATAAGAAACCTTGCAAGCACTATCTATTGGACTGATATAAACGAACAGAGAAGCAGAGAGAGAGTAAGTAGAAGCTATGGTGTTGTAACATCAGAACAAGTCTTGACTTACCTTACAGATTCGACAAAGACATCTAAACCGCTTGCAAGAAGCGAAGCTCATGATATTGTAGCAGAGCTCGCAACAAAAGCATGGAATAATAAAACTCCTTTCTTCAATGCTCTTCTAGAGAATGAACAGGTGACAAGCAGAATTGACAAACAAACGTTGGAGGAAATAACTGATCCTTTCAAGTATGTTGGAGAAAGCGAAAAGATTGTTAACACTGTTTTTGAAAAATTCCACAAGAAGAAAACTTTTGATTAAGAAAACTGACACTTAAATTTTGTGCTTTATGTATTCTTTGTATGGCAAAAAGAAAAAGAAAGGAAAAGCTATCAGCTCATCATAACTATAATGAGGACGTCGACGAAGAGATAGCGGATGACCTCGATGTTTAACCATTAAATAATGCAATTTTCTAATTTAGTTATGAACATACTACAGCTTGTAGGTTTGGTTTTATTGCAAATAGGCTCATTCTTCTTGCTTGGACCTAGCGTCTTAATTTTGTTTGGGCTTGGATGGTTTGTTTTAGTCTCATCAGTTTTCTGGCTACCAACAGGATTGGTTCTCGTCTTCTTAGGAATATACATATACGAGAAGAACAAAAAAGCTTAAACTTAAAATGGATTTAAATTTCTAACCTTTCTATTAAAGTTATGGTTAGAGAAATTTTCAAACACATGAAAGGAAAAGTCTTTTATCCTCTTTGTGGAACTGATGTTATCTGGGGAGAATGTACAAGACATGACTGTGATTATATCGTCTTTGGCGATGATGATAGAAAATGTCTTGAAAGTGTCAAAGATTATATAAAAGAAAATGGAGTAAAGGGCGAATGCATAAGATTAGATTTTGATCATCTGCCGTTCATAAAAGGAAGTTTCCAAACAGTGATTTACAAGCCTGGAGCTGGCGTAACAATTGGTCTAAAAAAAGATGTTCCTATTTTAAAAGAAGTAATTGATCCTCAGATTCTTGTAGCAGTTAAGACAGTAGAATGTAAGCATTCGCCTCAAGGTCCTATTACTAAAAGGTTTGTAGATAATTTCTCAAAAAAGAATGGATATGCTCTAAAAGAAAGGTTTGAACCTCAGATAGAGGAGGACTTACCTCCAATGAACTTCCCACCTACGGATGTCTTGGTTTTTGAAAAGTATTAATTTTTAACTTCTCTATATCTTATATATGACTTTTTTAAGGAAAATTGTACCGTGCAAAGAAAAATTTTGTTATGAGAAAGAAAACAACCCTTTAAGTTGTAAAGATTGTGAAAGGTATAAGCCTAGAATATATGTACCGAAATTATCTCCTATTGTATTACACTATGAGTATTTGGCTTTTGAAGGAAATGATTAAATATTCATATGTTTAAATTCTCATTTCTTGATATCTTTACTGTGAAAGAAAAATCTAAATTTATTATACTGGCTGTTTTATGGCTAATAACTCTGGCTATTCTTATTATAGACATTGAAACTCCTATCTTCAGGACAAAGCCAAATTATTACTGTTCTGGAGACGAGTGTAATGTTATTTTTGACTATTTCATGCCAAATTGCATTGATTCTATTATAAAAAGTGACAACGCAGACACGTCATTGACTTTTGATATAGCAAACCTGAATGATATTTGCAACATAATTTGGACTGTCGATAAAAGCAATACAAGTGATTTTAAAGAAGGCGACTCGATGACATGCAACATGCCAATGGATTTAATGAAGAGTGAAAATTTTTCTAATGAATTCTTAAATTATTGTGAAGGTTCATTTAAAGAAAAAATAACGAGAATTCCTCTTTAATTTCTTGTGGAATAGCTCTTGAATGCGTCATCAACTTTTTTTCTTGTAACGAAATTACTATGCCCTCTAAAGCCTCCACCAAAGCATTTCGGTATATGCATTAACTCGTGTATCAGTGTCTTTATTTTGTCCTCATGGCTAAGTTTGTCAAAGTTCTCAGATATTAGTTCTATTACATAGAACGCCTTAGTGTTCATAGCAACTTGTATTATTTTTGGCAGGCCATGTATTCTTGCGAGTGTTCTTCTGCTCTTTGATCCATGGCTCCTCATGCATAGGATATTCTTAGTGTCTATATAGTCAAAATTAAGCTTCGTTACGATATCTTTTGCAATGTCCTGGATTTCATAGTCAACTTCATAAAACATGATATTTATTCGCATTAGAAATATTAATTTATTACGAACCGAATCAAATGCATTAAAATGGCTTAAAGAATTTAAATACTAAAATTCTATATTCTTACTATGATTGCTAGAAGCGGTATAGCTGGTTTATTAACTGGTTTGATTGGAGGCCTTGTATCCAGCTTATATATAATATATGAATCTCTGCTCCGACCTGAATTTAATGTGTTGTTTGCTTCTTTAACTACTATGGAAAATTTCATGATACTAACTATATTCGTCTTATCGTTCGGTACCTTTGGATTTGGAGTAGGATACTATATAGGAAAGAGAAATGAAAAGTTTAAGCTATAATTCTTCCTGAAATCTTACATAATTTACAAAAGCTTAAGAGCCAGGAATTTAAAATTAAAATATATGAAAAGAGGAGCATCATCTTTATCGTTTTTAGAGTTTATCGCCATGATTATCGCTATAATTGCCGTATATTACATATTCACAACAGTGTTTTCAGACATCTGGTCAAACACCTTTTCAACACTTGTCATAATCGCTGTATTTGTTCTATGGCTGTACTTCACAATTCTCTTCAGGAAATAAAACTTAAATTCTTGATTTTTCTATACTCTTAGTATGAAATTGATTATCGCTTTGGTTTTAGCAACATTTTTGATAGCTGGATGCACTCAACCAGGTCCTAATCAAACTAAGAATCTTACAGAAACAGGAGTGAATGCATCAAAAGCTATACAAGAGACAGAATCTATTTATACGCAATTTAGAGTGGAGTTTGCAAGAAATGCTCAAAACATAATAAAGGTGGTATAAGAAATACTGGGAATGAAGGAAGCATTTACCTAGAAAAAATAAAAGCTTACGTTGATGGAGAAACTAAAGCTATAACAAACATTGTTGGTATGAAAAGCAATGTGACAATAGAACCTGCTGAAGCGGCCACATTTGACGTCAATGGAGTAAATGATCCGTACAACAAATTAATAAAAATAGTACTTTCTTCTGGGCTAGAAGACGGCAGACTTGTTTCATGCTGATTTTTTCTTTGACTTGTCGTCTCTATAGCATTCTAAGCACATGTCATAGCCTTGCTTTATTTGCCAGTCTTTAAGAGGGACACCACAACTTTTGCAGTCTTTTTTCTCCTTCATTTTATCAATATTATTTCAATTCTCAAAGCCTTAAACTAGATTTTAGCGGGTTTAAGTGCCAGGAATACTATATATCTACTACGGCTAGAGGTTTGAAACA
>Ga0315277_10003660_pt1 | contig 20814 bp, 32 predicted proteins | sample YL17G05_15_MG_FD_203695 | JGI IMG/M metagenome (GOLD analysis project Ga0315277, IMG submission 203695) | Sediment microbial communities from Yellowstone Lake, YNP, Wyoming, USA - YL17G05_15 | ecosystem: Environmental > Aquatic > Freshwater > Lake > Sediment | place: USA: Wyoming | collected... | reverse complement strand
TCAGCAGTCTTCTGCTGTAGAAAAGCGGAATCCGCTTTTTCCCTGGCTACATCAATAGGAGAAGGACCACGCTGAACAACAGGCTGAGCAACACCAGAAGAACCACCACCAAAACCACCGCCAGCATAAACAGTCGCATTTTTAGTCGCTTCCGCGACTTGCTGCGGAGTCGGATTCCAAGCAGAACCAGGAGGCACCACATACGGCGCAGGAGCCATCCCAGCAGCAACAGCCGCTTTATACGCAGCAACCGTTTGGGCGCTTGTCAAAGCCATCAGCACCACTCCACAAGATAACAATACGTTCCATCTTCACCAACAGCCGGCCAACCATCAACATACGGCGTGGGGTGATGATTACCCTCTAAAGCGGTGGGCGAAAAATGCAATGCCGGAGCAGCCGCTGCCCCAAGCGGAGCGTCCGGCGAAAATAGCACGCTTGCCAGTATTCCAAAGCAAACAAAAAAACAAACAAAAAAAACTATTGCCGCACGCATCAGTAATACTATACGCTCTTGGCTTTTATATAAACTATGCCCCGCGCCCACCGCACGACAGCACACGACACACGACAAAAAAAATGCAGTATAACCAAAAAACAATATATTACATATAGCAATAACCATACTATATACTATATACTACAAAACCAATTATTCACACATTAAACGGTAAGGTAATATTTTTTTTTTATATATTAGGCTATACCTATCCTTTTCTTGTGTGGAAAAATCAGGATTTTATTTTCCAGCCGCGAACATACTCCACAACAGCATGTTTTGTCAAATACCAAGTCTTTTTCTTCCATGCCCTAGCCTGGCCTTCCTCAGGGTCGTCTGTTTCCATGAAATCAACCAGCCCAAGCTGTTTTGCAGTATAAAGCTGTGTTAAAACCGTTTTCCATGCAATGGACAACCGTTTTTGTAGTTCTGTTGTGGTAAGGCTATCGAATTTCATTAGTTCTAGCAGTATTTGTAGCCTGATAGGGTGTATTGAGCTTAAGGCAATTTTTTTCAGTATTTCTAATGCTTTTTCGTCAGAGTAATTTTCGTCAAGGTTTTTTAGGGAAATGAACAGGTCTTTCATTTGCAGCAATACCCGGGTTGGCATTTCTTCATAAACAAAGTTTGTCAGTTCTCCGGTATAGTTGTCGCTTTCTGTTGCGGCTCTGAGTGTTGCTATCATTAGCGCAAGGTTTTCCAGTTCTCCTTTTGTTTCTTCGCTTATTCCTATTTTTTTGAATCCTTCGCTTTCTTTTTTTTCTATGAAGGCGCGGGTTATTTGTTTTAGTTCTTTTCTCATTTCTTCATGCTTGTCACTGTTGTCCCAAATTGTTTTCATCAAGTCTTTTTTTTCTATTTCTTTTGAGTCAAAGCGGTAAATCAGTTCTCTGGTCCCGAGTTCTTGGTGTACTAACAGTTCGGAGTCTACTATTGGGGTGCTGCATATTAGCCAGTTGACTTTTAAGTTTTCTATTTTCTTGTTTACGTCAAAGGCTTTCCTTTCCAGGAAGCCGTCATAAAGGTCTCGCATTTGCGCCCAAATTTGCCCCTTTTGTTCGCTGTCAAGTTTTACAAATTGGGCAAAGTCGAATGTAAGGAACAGTTTTGGGTTTCCTTCCAATGTTTCTCCAAAATCTGTGTGGGGAATTTTTGTTTTGCTTACTCCGGATAAGAATGTGTTTGGGGTTATTTTGCTCATTATTTCTGTTGTGCTTGGCTGTGTTTCGTCAGCGAATGGCCGCAGCAGTTCGCTTTTTCCGCTTCCGCTTGCGGCTATCATTATTACCCATAGTGGCTGCATTTTTTCTTTTCTGCTTATTGCAACAGCCAAAGCCAGGTCTATTGCTTGAACGTTTTTTAGGTAGAACCATTTTTTGTATGTTGCAATTACTTTTGTGTGGTTTACTTTTTCAATGTCTTTTAATTCCTGCGGGGTCAATTCTTGTGTTGATTCTTTTGCCAAATATTTTTCGGAATATTCCAGCAAGTAATTGACGTGGTTTGTTATCACATAATTTGCTTTTGGTTCTTTGCAATTCTGGTTGAACAGCAGGGCGTTTTCCATTATTTCTTCTTTTGGAAAACCGTTGTTGAACAATTCTTTTGTTATGATATAAACCGTTTGGTGCCTGTTTCCCACCGGAGCGCCGGTGTTTATTAGGTGCTGTATATAGCTTGGCATCGGCAGTTTTGTCGGAGGCTTTATTATTGTTCGGATTGTTTCTTTTATTATTACTCTCGGGATAATCGCTTTCTTTCTTGTTTTTTCCGCCAAAAAGTTTATTGCGTCTAGCCCTTCTATTTCCTGGTATTCTTCGTTCAAAAAAACGCTTCTCTTTTCGCTAACTCTGTGAACTCCGAGCGGAAGTTTTACCAGGTTTCCGTATCCGTCATCTATTTTTTCTTGTTTGGGAAATATTTCGTGTACTTGGCATCCAGGTATGGAACTGATTTCTTCTGCCCAGTATTTTGCGCTTGCTCCGTCAACCTCTTCACAGAATATCCAGATGTGGTATCCTTTTTTTCCAGAGAATTCTAGTAATGGAGAGTAACCTTTTTCTTTTAGTTTTTCGTATAGCCTTTTTGCTTGCCATAATTGTTCGTCAAGTTTTTCTCCATCATAGTCAAAGCAAACCCATTTTACTTTGTTGTTTTGTGCGAACTGGTAAGTGCCGATTGTTTTCTGGCCGTTTAAGTGTGAGATTAGGATGGCTGGCGTTATTTCTTCTGCCGTCCGAAAATAGCCTTTTTCTTCCTGAATGGCGTAGGTGTCTTTTCTTTGGATGAAAGCATCAAAAAAAACCTGGATGGCTTCTTCAGCAAGCATTATTTTTAGCCCCCTTTTGTTTTGTTAAGTTTCCTTTTGCTGAAACAATTTGAAGTAGTGCTTTTTGTTTGTGGTAATCTTCCCAAGTTTTCTTTAAAGTTGAATTTATAAAATAAATTTCCATTGAATTATCCTGGTTTGTTCCACCAAGTTCAATTTTATCTACATTAATATTGTAGGTGTAGACGAATTCTTCAACAAGTTTTTTGAATGATGGTTCTTTGTGGTCAACATGGCAATTTTCTTTAGTGATAACTTCATTAGTAATTGGGCAAACTAAAGAAGAAGTATTACTGAATGCCAATTCTCTAAATTCAACAATTTGTGGTCTTATTGCACTTCTAAAAGCGCAAAGTACATTTAATTTGGGATTGTTTCCATTGAGGCATTTATAATAACTGAAATCAGTTGTAGTACCATCAATACGTTCTATAAAGAAACCATTTTTGTTGTAAATGGTTTTCTTAATCCAAATATTTTGTATCCCAATTTTTTCTTTATGTTTAAATTGGGGGTGCATTTTTAAAATTGAATAAATGAAATCAAATTCAGTTTGATTCAGTTTGCGGGGAATTAGTAGCGGAGCATTTAAGATTTTTTTTATTGCAATAATATTTTGGGCTTTGTTCATTTATAATACCTCTCCGTTGAAGTGTTTTCTCATGTATAGTTCCGCCCAGTGTTTTAGTTTGTGGCAGGCCGAGCATAGGGTTTGGTAGTTGTATACTTCGTCTGCGCCGCCTTCCTCTCTTTTTAGGATGTGGTCTACTGTCAGGGTTTCGTGCGCACCTAGTTGTTCTTTTTTTCTGCCGCAAAAGAAGCAGAATGTTTCTTTTAGGTTATGGAACCGGCAGACATGTTCTGGGGTTGTCAGTGGCGGGCGCTCGTTTTCGTTTCTTGGTGCGGATTGCCAGCGAATGAATCCTCTACAACTCCAACAAACTATTTTAGCGTAATGAACGGTGTTTGGAGTTGGGATTATTTCTCCTGTTTTGCAACCGCACCGGCAGGGTGGATTTAATTCCATTTTTTTCACCCCCCTTTCTTTTTTTCTATTGTGTCTAGTATCCGGGTTATGATGCTGTCGTATGTGTCTCCGAATTCTGCGTGCGTTTTTATTCGCAGTGCCGTGTCTTTTTTGAGTTGCACCATTGTTGTTTCTAGTTCTTCTTCTTTTTTTTCCGCCAAAAAACTTCACCTCATAAAAATTGTAGATATGTTAGGGATTAGTAAGGTTTATAAGGCGTTTGGTTGTAGATAATATTCGGGCTTTCATGCCCGGGAGATGAGAAAAGAACATGACGAGCATTGACGAGTTTTTCGGTAACTTCCTGAAGAGCGAATATTTCGCTAAGGGAGAGGAAATGAACCTTGTAATCAAGGAAGTGAAAGTAGAGCGAGTCGGGAGGGAGGATGATATAGAAAACAAAATAGTGGTTTATTTCTCCGGCCTGCGCTCCGACCTGGCTGAAAAGGGGCTTGGCTTGAACAAGGTTAATGCTGAGGCTATTGCGGAGATATCCAAGACGAAAGTTATCGAGCAGTGGGTTGGGGTTCGGGTTTGTTTGTATGTTGACCCGAATGTCATGTTCGGTGGCAAGCGTGTTGGTGGTGTTCGGGTGAAGGCAATTGCCTCTCCCGCTCCGGCGCAGGCGGTGAAGCCTGTTGCAGAAAAAGTTTGAGTTGACTTCGGAAAAGAAAGAGTTTTTTGGGAAAACTTTTTTTCGTATTAGGGCGCTAGTTTCTTTTGGCAGTGTTGTTAAAGGAGAGTTGGGCGGTTTTTTGGAAGTAGAGGATAATCTTTCTCCGTCTGGCCATGCCTGGGTGTCTGGCAATGCCTTTGTGTATGGCAATGCCTTGGTGTCTGGCAATGCCTTGGTGTCTGGCGATGCCTGGGTGTCTGGCAATGCCTTTGTGTATGGCAATGCCTTTGTGTATGGCAATGCCTGGGTGTATGGCAATGCCTGGGTGTATGGCAATGCCTTTGTGTATGGCGATGCCTGGGTGTATGGCAATGCCAGGGTGTATGGCGATGCCTGGGTGTATGGCAATGCCAGGGTGTATGGCGATGCCTTGGTGTCTGGCGATGCCTTGGTATCTGGCGATGCCTTGGTGTATGGCAATGCCTTTGTGTATGGCAATGCCTGGGTGTATGGCAATGCCAGGGTGTATGGCAATGCCTGGGTGTATGGCAATGCCAGGGTGTATGGCGATGCCAGGGCGTCCGCTGTTTTGTGTTCGCGATTCGGTTTTTCTTCCACTACCCAAATAGATTTGTGGTTGAAAAAGGAAAAAGAGTTTGAAAAAGAGGCGGCATCGATATGACTGTCACAATTTTTTTGAATAACGCTACCCCCAAAGAAGAGGAGTTTTTGGGTAACGCTTTGCATGGCATTGTCGAAAAAGCTTTTTTGGGTAGAGAGTATCGGATTAAAAGCACTAGGAGTGATAAGGAATGGCTTTGAAGAAAAGAGATGTATTTGAATTGAGAGGATTACTACGAACAGCTATCTTAGATAATAGTGCAAGACCAGCATACGAAAAAGAGCTAGCAAAGAAATATATAAAATTATTTGGTGGAAAGTTATGACTCTTTCAAACTTTGTTTCACCTGTTGGAGAGGTTTCTCTCCAGCGCAATTCGTTCAATCAGGGCGTTGCTCGCCAGTATTTTTCTATTCTTAATGGCGGGGCAAACAAGAGCCGCACGCTTTCGGGGTGGGCTTATGATTGAGGGCTGTTCTGTTCTTGAAAAAACGGTTGGTGCTGTTCGTGGGATTGTTCTTATGCTTTCCATTGAGGATGTCGGTTTTGATGTTGTTCGGGCAAAAAATTCGCGGGAGAAGGATTGTTTTTGGTTGTTGGTTAAAAACGTTAGGAGGGATGGCTTATGAGTGAATCTTTTTTTTCTTGGGTATTGCTTTTTACCGGTTTTTGTAATTTGGTTATGCTGGCCTATTTTTTTGGCGTGATTTATTTGCAAAATTCTTATTGGATGACTGCTGTTCATGTTTCTTTTCTTGCAATGATTTTTCTTTCAGTGAGCCTTTCAGCGATGCTTTGTGTAACTATTGGCGTTCGTGATTTGTTGGGTAAACAGAATGTGAGGGCTGTTAAGGCACGGTGGGCTTATGAGTGATTTTTCTGGTGGCGAGTGGGAAGGCAGTTTTCTTTTTGATTTGGCTCGCATTTCTTGGGAATTGCGTGTGGTGTTGATTTTACTTAGCTGGTATTTTATTGGTTTTTCTTTTTTGTTTTTTTTGTATTTTTTTTTGGGGGCTGTTTTTGAAGTAATTGTTTTTATTGATTCTAGGAGAAATTTGAATGTCTGATGATTCTGATGAGTTTGACCCTGATGTTGACGGTGATTTTGAAGGGCCAAACCCGTATGATGAGCCGCCGGAAGGGGGCAAACCAAAAATGAATGAATTGATTTTGGAAGAAAACGAAGTTATAGCAGCCATTGCGGCTTATGTTTTCGAAAAATACAATATAAAGAAATTTGATGGTGATATTGAAATGCTCAGTGTTATTCACACTGAAGGTTGGGAAAGCATCCCACGATTTGTAGTAGAATTTAACACAAAAGAAAAAGCAAAAAAAGAGGCGGGAAAATAATGGAGTTCACTTTTCACATCGGTTTTGCGGTGTGGCATTTTTGGGCGCTTTTCTTTTCAGGATACCTTTTGGCGTTGATTTTTGGGGCTAAACCTAATTTTGCTATTGGTTGTTTTGTTGGTTTTTGGGGTTGCGGAGCGATGCTTATTGGGTCTTATCATTATCTTGAATGGAGTGAAGAGTGGAAAAAGAAAGAGGCAAAAAAAGGGGCGGGAAAATAGTGCCTCGTGTTGGTTTTGTTTGCGCCTGCCGTTACTGTGGCTCTGACGAAATCGTTTTTGTTTCCCGAGGAGAGGGACTGGTTCGCTGCTTGAAATGCAATACTGTTGGAGACTACAACGTTTTTCGCACAAAAAAGCATCGGGCTTGGGAAGAAGTAAGCACAATTGAACCAAAAGACTTGGGAGGATAAAAATCATGAAACTGGTTAAAAGCGTTAAGAGCGTTCTTTCTGCTCCAATGAGGGGATGGAGAACAACAAAGAACCGTAGTTTTGAGTTTAGTGCGATAATGGCTAAGCCTATTGTGGAAAAAATACACAAAAAGTATTCCAAGATTGAAGTCTTTTGCCAGTCCGCTGTTCTTCGTTTGGAGCGTGGCGCTGTTCCGGAGGAAACTGCAATAGCCTTTTTTTCTAAGGTCGGAAGCAATCGTTCTGACCTAAAGTTTTCTAAAGAAGAAACTGGTTTTAGGGAAAAAATTGTTTTGTTGGTTTTGGACTGGAAAACAGGAAAGCCCGTTGGCCTTGAATGGCTGAAAACGGTTTTTGTTCCTTTTTTGTCCGAGTGCAAGAAAAAAGACCTTGCTCCTTTCGGGCTGGAGGCTCTTGCCAAGTCTGGTGGAATAAAGCTTGAGGACTATTTTGGTTATGGTGATTCAAACGAAAACAACAGCAACGGCAGTAAAGGGGAGGATTCATCTTCGGTCTGAAACAATATGCGTTCGGCGTTCTTTCAGCCTTTTTGACGAAAATCTTTTCGAGTTTAATATGGAAGAATGCTATTCTGAAATAAAGTCTTTTCTGGCTCAAAACAGTGGAAACGGTAACGCTAGTGTTCAGTATGATACTGAGCGTCCGCCACCGGCAATAATCCTTAAGACGCCTGGTTTTGGTTTTCTTTTTTTTCGTTCAGGAAAAGTGGTTATTACGGGTAATCATCCGGTGGCAAAGCATGTTTCTGTTTTGCGCTTTTTTTGGGCTAATTGCCTGAAAATGCACGTTAAGGAAAAGTAAGTCTGTTTCCTCATATTTTATTAAACAACTTCAGCACCTATTTCCTGTTATGGCTTCAATACTCGGGTCCGTTATGGAATCCGTTGTAGGAATTGTCGGAGTCCTGTTGTATGTCACATTTTATGCGGCTATCAACAAGGACAACATGGATGCTGCAACTAAAAGCATCTTACTGGTGATACCAGTGATTCTTGCTGCGGTAATCATAATCCGGGCAATAGTTTCAGGATTCGCTGGCGGCAGGTAAATAATCCGGGCTAAGGCGTTTCTTGGTTCCCTCTAGGGCTGGGGGAACTAAAAAATTTTTTTAGGAGAGGAAAAGAGTTTTGATTGAAACAATTTTTTTGCTGATTTTGGTTTGTGCCGTTGCCATTGTTGTTGCCGGAATAAAGTGGCGTTCTTCCGGCCTAATGGCTTTTGCGGGCGTCTTGTTTGTTGTTTCTTTTGTTTTGTTGAACTTGCCGGGGCAGGGGATAGAGAAGGATTATGGTGACCATGTTCGTTATCTTGGTGATGGGAACTATTCTGTTGACCAGAACATTGGTTTTTTGAATGCTCAGAATGATTCTGGTTTGTTTGTTTTGTCTTATACTTTTTTGGCTGTCGGTCTTGGGCTGTTGGTTTTTGGTTTGGCTTCCGCTTTTTCTTCTAAGAAAGGCAAGGGAGAGTGATTTTTTTTTGCGCGGAGAGATGGTTGTCGGCGTTTTGTTTTTTCTTGTTTTGATTGGGGCTGTTTTTGCTGTTGAGAGAAAATATGTTTTTATTAATGCCACTGACATAAACGCTATTGGGGACGTTAATCTTGGCGGTGGTTTGGTTGCTTCTTGGGTTGATGCGAACGCTGTTTTTGCGAATTTTTTTGTTGCGCGGAATTATATTGACGCCAATTTTTTGATGAACGCTAATGTTAACGGTGACCTTAATGTCAGCGGGCATTTTAATTCTCCTGATTTGAACGCGAATTTTGTTCCTTACATTGGCGCAACAAAAGACGTTAACTTGGGCAACCACGACTTGAATATTGGGCGGGATTTTCGTATTGACAACAATTTTGTTTCAACAAATTCTATTCGGGGCTATTTTGGCATCGGGACAGTGATGCCATTGTATCGGTTGCAGCAGACTGGCGATAGCAGTGGTTATTCTACTGCTGATGTTTCTTGGGCATTGTATGATACCAATCCTGCCGCTAGCACAAGAAACTGGCGTTTTGTCACTGCTGCCACCGGAGCAGGAATTTTCGAGCTACAGCGTTCTGCTGTTGCAGGCGGAGCGCCGACAACAACCAGCTGGGCTACTGACAGCAGCGGGAACTTTGCTGTTGGGGGCGGAATGCCGTATTTTGGAATGCTTGACGTTTATGGGACTGGAGCAAACGGGCAAATGAGCCTTCATTACACTAGAGGAAGCGTTTACTCCCAATTCAAAACGGACAGCGGAGGAAAACTGAATATTGCTACGACTGGCGGAACAATCGCTTTTGGGGATAACAATGTTTCGACAAACAAAACTGTTTTTGCGAGAGATTTGAACGTGACGAACGACGCAAACATCGGAAGAGACATGAATGTCGCTCGGGACATTAATGCGGCGAGGCAGATAACTGGGCAGAATATTGTAGTAAAGCAGGATTTGAATGTTATAAGGGACTGTAACATTTCTGGAATAGGGCGTGTTTCCGGGCTGAATGTTGGGACGGCAACGGAAGCGGCTGCAAACCAGCTGGCGGTGGCTGGCTCCACTTATCCAGTGGCGAGCATATATCGGACGACAACAACAGTGTCTAACGATGTGCTGAACGTCATTTTATATGGGGCAAAAACGAGCCTTGACATGACAGACGGATATGGTCCAGCGCAGACTTACCAAATACAGGACAGCGACGGAGCATGGAATGTTATTGGGCAATTGGCGATAGTGAGAGACTCAGGAGTGGACAACAGGGGGACATTTAAAGTCAGATTGGGAAGAAGCGGGGGATACAACGATGTCATTACCGCTGATAGCATCGGGGACACCAATTTCAGAAGAGACCTAAATTTGGGACGGAACCTTATTGTAGAAAATAACGTCAAAATCAAAAAAGATTTAAATGTTGTCAGAAATCTTGGTGTTGACGGAAACATTATGATAACGGCAAACTACACTCCAGCAGCAAGCACAGGAAGCTGTGCAAAAGGAACAATAGCATACGACACAACATACATCTACATCTGCGTAGCCACCAACACTTGGTATCGCGGAAGCATCGGAACATGGTGAAAAAGAATCGTGTGCGGTAACACAGAAATGCAAAGAAAAAAGGGTGAAAAAAAGAATGTTTACTGTAGAATGGCTTGAACTGAAAACAGCCGAAATCAAAAAAAAGAATCTTGGCGGAAAAACAGATTACTGCAAAAGCTGGGACGACGGCTTCTGCACAGCAACAAGACTAATAATAGAAGCAGCAAAAGAAAAACAAAAAAGGTGAAAAAAAATCGTGTGCGGGACAACAGAAATGCAGCGGCACAAAAAAAAGAAGGTCAGAAAAAAAGACCTCGAATGGAGAGCAGACGAATTATGAACGAAGAAAAACAACAAGAACAACCGCCACAACAAAACGACGAATCATACACCTACATGCCACTATCCGGAGGAGAAAGGCCTGTCCAAAACGACGCGGAAATAGCAAAAATGCTCTTGGACATGGAAGGAAAAACGGCAGTAACAAGAACAAAATTTCCCGTCTTTGACAACGATGGAAAACAGATTGGCTGGCGAATCGGAGAAACAGAAAACACTTTTGTCGAAATGCTGAACCGCGACTTGTCAAAATCGAACCTTAACCAGCAGGACTTGAGGATAGCGCGGCAAATAAGGATTCTTGCTTCATACGTCCAGTCTGTTTCAATAGCAACAATGATAAACTATCGTGACTTCCAAAAGCTCTTGGCGGACATTGACTCTCACTGGATAAACACTGCCAGGGCAAAGGGTGGCTGGGCGGCAGAGTTGAGCAAAACAAGCAAGACGACAAAACAAGAAATGCTGGAACAAGAGTTGCGGCAGTTTGATGAGGAAAAGAAAAAGCCCAGATGGAAATTCTGGTAAAAAAAAAAACAAAAAAAATAGGGGGCAAAAAAAGAATGGACTTTGATTTGTTCGTAATGATAGCGGCAGTGGCACTGGCAATACAAGTAGGCGTTTTTGTCATGGTAATAATGATGATAAGAAAAGGAGGGCTATTGTCCATAGTCAGATTCAAAATGAGCGGAGGAATACTGGACATCATTGGGCACCGCCATACAAGGGGAATCAGCTTTGAACTAAAAAAGCGCCCCGAAAAAATCCATACCTTCAAGTCTGTTGACGAGCTTGGAAGAGAAAGCGAAGCGCCAACAATAATCAGAGAGCCAATGCACCATCTGGAAGGAACAACAGCACCAATAAACGTTGTAATAGAAGACATCGGAGAATCGGTTGACCTTTTTGACCGATATAAGCCAAGCAAATCAGACAAATACCAAAACCAATTGCTGAAAGGAACGCTGTTAACCGGAATAATGATTGGTGCCGCACAAAGAGACGACTCGAAAAAGAGTTTCATGGAAACATGGGCGCCGGTATTCCAAATAATGATAATCTGCGGCTTGATAGCAATCGGGGTTGGAGTGTGGATGCTCTTGTCTAACCAGGCTCCGTTAACAGCAGCGGCACCGGCAGCGGCAGCAGTAGCGGCGGTGGCATAAATTGACTCACCCATACGGAAAAAAGATTAGCTTGGTCGTAACAGAAACAAGCTACGGCCAGCTTGAAAAGTCAAGCGCTGTCTTTACTCCGATAAAAGAAGACTTTGACCGCCCCGCTTATGTAGTGACAAAGGCAATAGAAGTTTTCTTGAACAGAAAATACATTGACGAAAGAACAATAATCAGAATCATTCTGGACCGAAGCCCTCGACTTGCAAAGGAAGTTGCCTGGTGGGCAGTAACACACGACAGCGATTGGAAAACAAAAATAAACGGAATAATAGAGGAGGAGAAACAAAATGGCGTTCATTCCAACACCGATTGAAGAAATACGCGCTTCAACACTAGACTTCAAACAATTCGTGTTACGCTGCATGGACAGAATGGACATGGTGTTGCCCGCCTGTGTCCAGTCAGGAAGCTATAAAGTAATAGACGCAAAGGTAAGGCTAATCTATGCGGCAGCAAGCTTCTATTACAGCGATGACCCCGAGTTCAAAAAAGACATGGCCGCAATAGAAGCAAAGATTGACACCACGCAATCTTGGGACTACCAAAACTACAAAGAACTAATGAAACTAATTGCCTTGCTTTCACAAAAAAAGTTTCAGAGAATGGAAGTATTGCCGCCATTGCCGGGAACAATCTGGATGGGGAGGGAACACTATGAGCGACCACAGCCGAAAGAAACCGCCGCACATATTTAACAATCCTGTTTACTCCCAAATATGGGACGACATCTATTTCAAAGACCTGGATGCGCTAATCGCCGTTTGCGGCAGAAGGGGGCATTGCAAGTCCGGCAGTGCCATTCGCTTTGGAGAGGACATGGATTTGGACTCGCATGGAGAATGCCGTTTCAATGCCGCACACGTTTTTTTCAAAGCAAGCGATTTTCTGGCGGCAGTAAGGGAAAAGCATCCGAAGGGAAGCGTTTTTGTTTGGGATGAGGTTGGAGTCGAAAACGACTCGCGCTCCTGGTATACAATGAAAAACAAGTTCATCAAGTATGTGATGGAAACAAGCCGCTACCGAAACTATGTAATCCTTGTTACTGTTCCGACACTAAAGAGCATGGACATTTCGACACAGCGATTGCTTTCCGCTTACATTGAAATGCACGGAAAGGTTGACGATGGGAATAGTGCCAGGGGAAAGTTTGAGTGGGTTGAAACAAACCCGAAAACAGGGAAGTCTTATTTTAAGCGCCCGCGCTATTGGGATGAGGGATACTTTAATTTGGGTGGAAGCGTTGTTTTTCCCCGTCCTTCCTCTGCTTTGGAAGCGGAGTATAAAGTGAAGAAGGATGAATATACGACAGACTTGTGGGGTAACATTGAGGGGCAGTTGCAGTTTATGGCTAAGGAGCTTGGGATAAAGCAGGGGATGGAGGCAGAGAAGGCGAGGAACTTTGAGGATTTGGAGGCAGAGGCAATAGAAAAAATTGCCTTGGTATATAGTCAAGATACTAAGAAGGTATTGACCGGGCTTTTGGCAAGGGAATTGCATGTTGGCACTACTACAGCGCGTCAATTAGCCCAGGTTTTAAATTTTAAATTGGGTAAAGGAGTGTTGACTGTGGGTTAAGGGGGAGTGCTGATGTTTATTGTCAATTAATTATAGAAAATTCCGAAAACCCCCAACAGCGAACAAATAAAAGCCTTAATTCGCCGAATGTTATCGCACAGCGAATAGTTTTAAAAATGTTTTTATAGGTAAGATAATTGGGACAAAATGAAGCAACTAATGACCTATGAAGAACTAAAGAGCCGATTCATTGGCATCCCGGACAAGTTTTGGCAGGCCTGTTTCATGACAATATACTCCTGCCTTGGAAGGGAAGGAGAAATAATGCGCCCAAGGTACAGGAAAACAAACGGTTTGTATAAGTGTGATATTGAATTTAATGAGCAAGAAATTGTTTTCCAAGTTCTAACAGAAAAAACCCAAAAGAAGCGCAGGGTTGTTTTGCCTACCAACGAAGCCTGGCTTGCGAAACCAATAACCGATTTTGTCAATGCCGCCCCGGATGGAGCGCTCTTTCCTTATTCTACCAGGTGGGCAGAAAAAAAGTTTGCCAAATTCTTTCCAGATATTTCAAAAGCAGAACATACCCACACGATTCATTTGTTGAGAAGTTGGCGTGCCTCCCATTGGTTACAGGGAAAGGTTACTGGGCAACCTGCCCCGAGACAGTTTGTTGCTATGCTTGGCGGGTGGAGTAATGTGAAGATTTTGGATAAAATTTATGATAAAACCAATGTCGAGGATTATGCCCATTTATGGAGGAAGGAGAAATAAAATGTTTTGTAAGTGGGTTACTGGGTGTATTGGCTATCCGTATAATTGTGGTTCCTGTGTTAATGGTGCTAAAAGAAGTCACTACAAAAAGGAGGAGAAGCTGAAATGATTTTTTTTCTTTCTTCTCCGCCGAGCGCTATCCCTCTTCCTCCTCTTGTCATTTCGACAATCGTTTTGGCTGCAGTCGGAATATTTGTTTTCGTAAAACTGGTTCTCCCAAGAATGGGAGTGCAACTATGAAAGAAATCCACAAAGCGTTGGCGGTCTTTTTTGTCGCAACCGCTTTCTTTGTTCCATACTTCCTAAAAACATGGCTAATAGGCTATGACAGCTACTATTATCTGCAAGAATGGGACATCGGAAGCAACATTTTCGGCGCCAAGATACTTCTTTTCGCCATGCTGTGCGCTGCAAGCCTTTCAATAGCGCTTTTGGGCTATTCCATTAACAAAAAGACAGGCTGGATAGCAGGAATACTGGTTTTTTTGTCACCAGTCTTCCTGCAAGAGTTTTTAAAACTAGAAACAGAAGCAATAGCATTCCCAATACTGTTCACGAGCCTTTTCTTTTTCACAAAAAAAGGGCAATGGAACAAAATAATCGGCGCAGTATTCGTTTCAACAGCCGCTTTTTTTTGGCTTCCGAGCATAACATGGCTAATGCCAGCGTCATTCCTTTTTCCATTGCTCTCTTTCTTCTGGATTCCTCTTATCCCGCTTGGAATAAACAATCTTGGATACTTTTTGCCCCACGCAGTGCAAGAGTCTTTTGCTCCAATGCAGGGAGTAACATTCCATTGGGGACTATTGTTTTTTGGAGTAATGGGACTGGCTATTGTTTACAAAAAAAAGGAATGGCAAAACATCAAGCCATTGTTTCCTTTTTTCGCGGTTTTTTGCGTAATGGCCGGATTGAACGGAAAGTTTGGAGTATTCCTCGCTCCATTGCTAGCGGTCTTTGCCGCAAACGCTTGGGAACAGTTTGGAGCGCACTGGAAAAGAATAGCAGCCTATTTTTTGGTTGCAAGCGTTTTCGCAAGCGGCTTCAGCATTGTTTACTTGCACGAGCCAACCGACCAACAAATAGCACAGGTTCAACAAGCAGTTTTAGATGCAAATGAGTGGGTTATATGCAACGACTGGAGTTATGGGCACATAATTGAATACTTTGGCGGCAAGGCAATAGCAAAGGCAGGGGGGCTACAGCCAAAATGCACAATCGAATGCCCTGGCTGCCCAACCTTCTTTCCAACCTAACCAATTACAGCCTTTTTTTGATAACCCTAATCGCCTCAATCTGCTGCCGAGTAACCTCTTTTCCCATGCTAACAGCACACAAATTCAACTGCCGCCTAGTCCGACCCCTATCCTGCTCAATACCATAATCCATAAGGATTTTTCCGACCCGGGTCCAAACTATCATCTTCTTGCCCAAGTCAAAACCCCCATCACAACAAAAACACCCAAAACGACAATCCAAAGCCAAAACAACCGGAAAAACGCTTCCCCAACTCCAAGGCCGGCGCTAGCCAAACCAAACAACAGCACAACGCTAGCCGGAAAAGCCGCCTGCAACGGAATGCGAAACTTTATTGCAACAAAAGCACACAAAGCCAAAAAGACTATTGCTGCAAACAAAATGTCTCCAAAAAGCATTGTCACAATGCAATAAGCGATTTGCCCAAAACTCATTACCACTCCAGGGTCAGGCATCAAACAAGAACCAACCATAATTATGTTGCACCCCCGCCGCGTATTGCACTAATAAGGTTTATCACCAAATACGAAACAGTGACAAGCTGTACGGCAAAAAGAATAATGGAAATAATGTCCGCTATCGGAGACAATTCTCCCGGCAAAATCTGCCCCAAAACAATGGCGTACCCGAAAACAAGCAAAACAACTGTCCCCATTATTTTCATTGCACCAGTAACAGCAGAAGAAATGAACCCTGGTGTTTCAGTCCAAGGGTCACCGGACTTAACAGCATTGCTTCCGGCGCTGGCAGCAGCATTAACATCAGAGCCGGTTATTCCCATTCCCTTTTCTGTCGCGGCAGTCTGAAACGCTGTTCCGGAAAGAGGAACACCAAAAACAGCAATGCAGGCATTAATGGAAAGCAAGAAAACAGTCAGCATTAGCCCGGTTTCGTATAGCCTGTTCAATATTCCACCCTCTTAGTCAAAACATACATTACTGTTGCACCCAAAGCCATTGCACCCCACAACAACCAAGGAAGCCATCCAAGATAAGCCAGTGCAGCGGCAACAATAACAGCAAGAATACCGCTCCCGCCCATGTCGACTCCCATTCCAAACGTTCCTCCGACAACAAAAAGGATTATCAAAAAGCTTATTATCATCATTCCCCCGGCGCCAAACTGTTCAGGAAAAACTGTTGTAAGAGCCAAAAACAATTGCCCCCCAACACTGGTGGAACCGCTTATCGAATAAGACGCGCTAAAAACCCTGACGTTTCCATCAGACAAAGTGACATAAACAGTCACCTTTATTGGAGACATCGTGCTGAGGTTAACGTCAACATCAAACTCTTGCTGGAAAAACTGTGTAAGAGAATTGGCGTCAAAGTTTTTGTCATAAAGAACTGTTCCTGACGGCCTGTTGCCATAATTTGTTATCAAAACACGCGTGTTCAATATTGTTGTTCCGGAGACGGTTATTCTTTGGTTCAGGTCAATGTTTCCATCAGGCATGGTCCAGGCTATCCCGCCCTTTGGCATAAAGTTCACGTCAACAATAGCCCAGGTTGTTTCCGAAACAACGATTTTGTCTAAGTCCAAGTAAATCTGGTAGCTGGTTGAAGTGGGGCGCAATTCAACGTTGTAAACCATTGTTCCATCGCGGTAAAAGTAAAGATAATAAGTGTCGTTTGTGATAAAGCTAAGGACTCCCTCTCCGGCGGAATCTGTTATCACGTCCTCGACAGTAACGGTTCCCTGGGAAGGAATGTTTTTTTGCGATTTAATCCTGATGTCCGGTATTCCTGCTGCGGAAACACTGTTTCTGACAAAAAAAACGCTTTGAATGGAGTCAGCCCGCGCCACAAGATATGGCTGCAAGGAATAAGTGTGCGGGTTTCCTTTTGCTGAAACAAAATATTGGCGATTATAATAGCTTAGCCCGGCATTGACATCAAAAATGTAAGAGCTGGTCGTGTTTGCAAAAAAATAGTGTACAACCGGAGCGGCATTGGCTAGATATCGGACAGAACCAATCCCTGAAACAGTCAAGTCAAAAGGAGAAATCGTTGCCAAAGAAACCTCATTCTTCGGAAGTTGAACCGTTCCCTGAACCTTATAATAATACGCCGAACCGACCTTGAAAACATAGTTTGCGTCAGGATTCAAAAAGAAACTCGCTTTTCCATCGGAAAGCCGCGCTATTCCGGCAATATTGTTGTCCGGAACAGGAGTAACAGCCATATCTTTTATCACAATAACCAACTCGTTCGTCAGCTTTGTCAAACCATCCTCCGAATAAAACTCGAACCCAACGCTCTGCCCGTTCACATCCTTCAGCAATACCGCGTTAAAGTCGCGGGTATTGGGAAAATTGCCGAAGTCAATCAAATAGTTTCTCCGCGCATAGTTTCCGTCCTGTCCAATAGAAACAATTTTTTCTCCAGAATAAAGATAAGCTGGAACAAGAATGTTTCCATCGGCACCGGAAGAATAAGTTGTCCCGTTCACAATCGCGTTCGCAGTAAGAATCTTTGTCATCTTGTTTTCGTCCCAAGAAAAAACGCGCAGCATCGGAGTGTTAGCTATTCCAACCGTTTTTCCGCTCGCCTTAAAAAATCCTGTTCCGCTTCCAACAGTCCTACGGTTCAAATCGAACAAAAGATAATAGTTTCCATCTGAAACAAGAAGGCTGCTAATGTTCCAGTCCAAATGGCAAGTTGAAGGAAGACCACTCCAGTCCTGAACAGGACAAACCAAAGAAGTAAGGTTCAAGTCCTCGAAAATGCGTGTTCCGGTTCCCTGGACAGCACTAGAACTATAATTAAAATCCAGTTTCAGCCGGTTGTTGTCCGCATTAGAAACATTAAAGTCAATAGTAAGGTTTCCATCGTGAAAATAAGAAAAAAACGGTGTCGCGTTCACATCATAACCGTCAACGCGCAAAATATTCAGGTCTCCGGAAGCAGCAGCGGCTCCGGGAACAGTAATGTTCCGGTCAACACTTGCAACCTCCATTTCATCCACACGAAAAAGGCTTTGGTTTGAAGCCAAATCCCAGTCTATCCCGACAACCCAAGTGTAGTCTCCGTTAGGCAAATTGGCGCTTACAACAGAACCGGATGCACCAAGAAAGCCATCAACACGAAGCTTCAAGTTTGCTCCGTCATAAATGAGCTGGACGTAATGCCATTCATCCTGCGCCCAAGAATTCTTGTCAGTGGCAACAGTATAAGTAGAACCGCCTGTTTCAATATAACAATTCAAATAACCGTTGTTTGCTTTCCAAAAGCACTCTAGCTTTGTTGCTCCGCATCCTGCTCCACCACAACGAGAAAACCATGTTTCGCTTGTCGCAATAGTATTATTGTAAAGGCTTGTCGGTGCAACCCAAGCGCTAACGCTCCAGACAGCCGGAACAGTGTCAAAAAGGCTTGCCTGTGTCCCATAATAAAGGTTGTTTGGCGAAATGCTGCTAGCGCCAAACTTTTTTGTCACAGCATCCCAAATAGAAGCGTGTGTCAAAGTCAAGTCGTTGCCGTTTGAACTGGAATCAATCGCCGTTAGTCCGGCATTATCGTTAAAATGCCACAAAGCAAGAGTGAAAGCATCTGCAGCCGACTCAGCGTCCCACCAAGGGTCTAACGCGCTGAAATTGTCCGGGTCAGAAGAATCTATTACCGCGACCAAAAACTCTCCGGAAAGAGTTTTTGGCTTCAAAAAAACCTTGAACTGTGTTTCACCAACATCAATGCTCATCCCGGAATACGCTTTCTTGAACAAAAAACGTTCGGCAGTTCTCTCGGAAAAAACAAAAACAGACTTTGGCTTTTCTTCCAAAACACTCTTTGCCTCAACACTATCCAATTCAATGCTGCCAAAGTCTTTCTCGTAAAAACCAATGTCAGCAACAATCGGCTTGCCGCAATTGTTCTCAACCAAAACCACAGCAGTAATAATCAGGGCATAAGAATAGTTTTGCTTGTCAGAATAAGCGACAAGGCAAGAATCGTTTCCCCTGTCATTATACCACACCGACTCATTTACCTGGGAAAAAGCGCTGGCGCTAAACAAAAACAGCGCAACGCTAAAGAAAAGCCACTTAGCCAAAACCAACCGTTATCCACTCCCGTATTTTACCCGTAATATCCGGCTTGAGGAGGCGGTGGCGCAGACAAGCGCTTAACCAACAAAACTATTCCCATAATCGCGATTACAACCGGAATTATGAGAACAACGAGTTTTGCCACTGGCCCATAGGCAATCTTATCCGTATTGTCAAGAATCGGGAACAGCAAACTGTTCGCAATAGGGTCGTATATAACCAAAAAGATATAAAACCCAAGGAAGAAAACAATTGCCTCCATGACAATATCAAGGCTAAGCTCGCCTTTGGTGTTAAACTTCATTTTACTCCTTCAACCTCCCTTTTTTTTCCACAAAAATTTTTTTGGTCGGGCCACTCCGCTATCAGCAGAGTGAAAGCACAGCCCGACCCTTTTTTTTGGCTGTGCTTCACGCTCCCAACATTATTTGCAATACCTGTGTCAGGATTATTATTCCCACTATTGCACCCAGAGCCATCGGAAGAACCTTCGTAACCATGTCCATCCCGACAATTCCCATCATTCCAAGGACAACAAACAATATTACCACCAGTGCCATTGCAATGGGCAAAAGGTTCAGCATTGCCTGTGTTGTCGAATCAATGAAACGATTGTCAACAGTGAAAGTCAATACCTGACGAGCATTGGTATCCCTACTTCCGGCCGAAGAATATCCGGCAACATTGACGTCCAAAGCATACGTGCCATTAGGTATTTTTGTTCCGTTAAAACAATACTTTACATGGCAGTCTGCCCCAGGACCCCAATTATCGGTTACCCCGTGGAAACTACAGTTTGCGCTGCTAAGGTTAAGGTCTGTGAACATGAATCGGTTACTATCGCCTGCCTTCAAAGTATTGAAATCAATGTTCAACCGATGAATTGGAGCGGCAGCATTCGTGTCAAAAACCTGTATATTGAAGTCAATGCACTTGTTCTCAGTCTTCAAGTTAGGGTAATACGTTAGCCCGCTTGCAGGAGAAACAACATTGACATCAAAAACCTGTGGCGGAGTCGAAGCCGCAAAAGCGGAACCAGCGAAAACAGCCAGCAGCATTGCCGTCAAAAACAATTGTTTCAGCATGATTTTTTTCACCTCCTTCTCGGTTTTCTTTTCCCCAAAAGCCTGTTAATTCTTTTTGTCTGCAAGCCTTTAAGAGTAATCTCCCGGTATTCTCCGGGAAAATTCAACGCATACTTTGATTTTTCCACAAAACTCTGGAATGGAAGCCGGGTTTTTCCCTTTGGGCGCCGGAACTCTCCCTGCTTGAACCATCCTTTTAGCCCGGGAACGTTTGCGCCATAGCCGCCGCTGGGAGAAATCCAGAAAGACCGGGCGGCAGTGCTACGCGCAAACTTTGAGCCAAGGCCGAGGGCGCTTTCCCTGCTCAAAGAACCAACATTAAGCCTTATTTCTTTCCCCTTTTTCCGAGAAAAAACATTGAAACCAACGGCACCAGTTTCTTTTTTTGAAAGAAAAACTTTTGTTGGAGGAAAAAACAACAGTTTTTTTGGCGTCTTTGGTTCGTAAGGAGTGTATGGGTTGTAATCGTATCCTTCATAACCATATTTTGTCGGCTTGTAAGGAACATACGGAGCCGGCTTGTAAGAAGTCGGCTTGTATGGAGTATATTTTGACGGCTTGTAACCAGTCGGCTTATAGGGAACATATTTTGACGGCTTGTATCCGCTTGGCTTATAAGGAATGTAATCGTTCGGAACATACTTTTCGGGTTTGTAAGGAACATAATCGCTTGGCTTGTATTCAGAATAACCGGCAGCCTTATAACCGCTCGGAAGATA
>Ga0315277_10003657_pt1 | contig 20826 bp, 23 predicted proteins | sample YL17G05_15_MG_FD_203695 | JGI IMG/M metagenome (GOLD analysis project Ga0315277, IMG submission 203695) | Sediment microbial communities from Yellowstone Lake, YNP, Wyoming, USA - YL17G05_15 | ecosystem: Environmental > Aquatic > Freshwater > Lake > Sediment | place: USA: Wyoming | collected... | reverse complement strand
CCATGCCTCTGCGCCTGGCGCCTGTTCGATGATGCAAGTGCATACATCGGTTCACTCATGCTGAGGCACCTGCCGAATCTACACCATTGACAGAGACGCTAACTCTGGCCAAGTCTGACCTACCGTTGTTCTTGATTTTGGCATCGAAGACATCCGGGCACGGGCGTGGCGCCAGACAATGGTTATCACTGCTCTCAGACGTCCTCTCGAACGCGCACCTACTACAATTGAGTCGCTTTATTCGTCGATTCACCGATGGCGTCATCGCGAGAATCCAGGGAAAAGCAAGGGGTGCGGGTGATCTGAGAGTCGCCCTATTCCCAAGCAAGTATTCGCGGGTTCGCCCGCCCAGGCCGCGGGCCAGGAAATCCCGTCACCCGCTCTAGCCGCCAATAACAAGCACATCCGGCCTCCCATGGGAGGCCGGACAGCTTGAAACTCACTTACCTTGCAGGCAAGCATCCGAGGGTGCGAACCCTGTCACTCGCTCCTCCCCCTTGTTTTGACCTGAATCTCGCGTGTGACGCCACTTCCAGGAGCGTGAATCATGCGCGAGGGACACCTCCGATGTCACGCGCTCCCTCGCATCTGATGGCTAGGTGGCCCGCAACACAATGCTCCATGAGGCCTGGGAAGCATTCATCAACTCAGCTCCCCTTCTTATCCCGTAGCTCCTGACTCGACGCTTTTGGCCCGCCACGACGCAACCGTGTTCCTCACGTCCTGAGCTGATTCCAGATCGATGACATACGTGGCTAGTTGCCGAAGCTCACCAAACGCACAGCCCCTGAGAATAGCCTTCGCCCGAGGGACAAGCGTAGGTGCCATACTGAACTCATCCAATCCCAGCCCCAGCAAAATGGGGAGTGCGTCTTCATCACCCGCAAGCTCGCCACACACCCCCACCCAGATGTTCGCCCGATGCCCGGCCGCAATGACCTGCCCAACCAACTTGAGCACGGCAGGATGACAGGCGTCTCCCAAATGGGCTACCTTCTCGTTCGTCCTCTCCGCCGCAAGAGTGTATTGAGTCAGGTCGTTGGTCCCAATGCTGAAGAAGTCGACCGCCCGGGCGAACCGATCTGCCATAATGGCGACAGCGGGGACTTCGACCATAATCCCTATCTGGACTCTGTCCGCAACCTCATAGCCCTCTTGTCGGAGCGCATCCGTGGCGGCGTCAACCACCTTTCGGGCCTCCCGAACCTCATCCAAGGTCGATACCATGGGAAACATGATTCGTAGGTCGTGCCCTGGGCTCGCGCGAAGGAGTGCCCTAACTTGTGTCATGAACAAACCCGGGCGATCAAGACACAGACGGATCCCTCGCAAACCCAGAAACGGGTTGTCCTCCCTAGCAAGGTTTAGGTATTGGAGATCCTTGTCGCCCCCTGCGTCGAGCGTCCGGATCACCACGGGCCTCGATCCCATCACCTCCAGGATGGCATCGTAGATAGCAAGCTGTTCCGCCTCACCCGCGGCGGATGCCCGATTCAGATAGAGGAATTCTGTTCGCAGCAGGCCAATGCCGTCAGCGCCTAGCGACAAAGCGACCTTGGCATCCTCCAGGCTACCCACATTGGCAGAAACCTCGACGAGTCGATGGTCCGTGGTGATGGCTGCTTCATTGGCCCGGGTCAAGTGACTCTCTGCCTGCCGCTCCATGGCGGAACGCCGACCTTCAAATTCGCGACGCGTGGGCAAATCCGGGTCCACGACCAGTTCTCCCGTGGATCCGTCGACCAAACCAAGTGCACTGTCGCGGATTTCAAGCAATGCCTCCCCGAGGCCAACTACCGCCGGAATGCCGAGCGCCTTCGCCAGAATCGCCGAATGCGAAGTTGGCCCTCCTCCGGCCGTGCAGAAGGCAAGGACTTGGTGTCTGTCCATCATTACGGTGTCGGACGGCGCCAAATCCTGTGCAATGACTAAGGAGGGTGTGGTGAGCGACTCCAGCCGAGGCCCCAATGAACCCGTTAGCTTTCGCAAGACCAATTCCCCAACATCGCGTATGTCGGTAGCACGAGCGCGGAAATACTCGCTATCCAAGCCGTCCAACTTTGCAGCGAATAGGCCAATCGCGTCCATCCAGGAGGATTCAGCATTCTGATGCTCCTCCCTGATGCTCCGGCCCACCATCTCAAGGAGCGTGGCGTCCTTCAGGAACATGAGTTGAGCATCGAAGATGTCGCCCTCGGCCTTTCCGGCTCCGGCGACTGCCCTTTCACGCATCCTCCCCAGGGCCGCCTCGGCGGCGGATAGAGACGTCAAGAGCCTAGCCGTCTCCGCCTCAGAATCATTGACTATGGTCCGCTTGAAACGGGGCTCTTCTTTGTGATAATGAAAGATGGGGCCCGCCGCAATCCCCCGAGACGCCGGGCGCCCTTTTAGTCTGATCATGTCATCCTGTAGTAGCGGAGCTGCGTTGCGGTAAGCCAACGCTCCAGCCCTCGCCCGGTTTCGCGACGCGCTTGTCCTCAAACACTCGATTCTGTTGTCTTCCTAGGCGGCAAAGTCGGATTGGATCAGTCCGAGGATGGCATCTGCCGCCTCATCCTCGTCCTGTCCATCCAACCGGAGGGCAACTTCCTGATCCCTTTCCACTCCGAGCGTGAGAACGCTCAGGATGCTCTTCGCATTAACCCATTCGCTTCCCAATGTGTTGTTTCGTACTTGAATGGCGCATTTGTACTGGCTCGCCATGCGCACGAACACTGCCGCTGGTCGGGCGTGGAGTCCCACCTCGTTTATCACGAGAATCCTCTCTTCGCGCATCTTCACCACCTGTTCCCAACGTCAAATCCACAAGCCTTTGTGCCCACGGGCCCATTCCACAGTTCCTCCCATCGGGGCAATGTCGCGATATCAGCCTGCCACCGTGCGGCGAGTTGTAGGCCTTTTCGCGCTCGACGGGAGTATTCTTCGCTCCCTAACTGAGGTCTATTGCGTACCTGAACAGTCCATCTGCGTTTCTGCGACTGGAGAAAGGCCGAGTAGCCTAGCGGGATTCTCACGGACCATGACACCGATTTCATTCTCGGTAATGCCGCTTTCAAAGAGGCATTGGGCAAACACGCGAAGCGCCTCCGGCGGCATCGGATTGTGTCGCTGGCCAGCGTCAGAAACGAGCACGCAGCGCTCGGCTCCCAGCGAGCGGATCGCCTGGGCCACTTTGCCCACGGTAGCATATGCCCACATGGGAGAAATCGTGCAATATCCGAACTCCGCAATCGCCCCCATGTCCACCAGCTCCGTGATCTGCTCCAAGCTCAGGCCCGGGACCTTGAAGAATGGGTGGGTGAGCAGAATCTTGCGCACGCCTATCTTGTGAGCGCACGAAATGATAACCCTGAGCTCATCGTACGATTGGTGACAGGTGCCGAGGATCGCGTCGTACTCTGCGACAAGCTCGAAGACCTGTTGCGCTTCTCGGGTAATCTTCCCTCCCGTAACGGTCTCGATACATCTGCATTCTTGCCGCATCTTCTCGGGCACTTGCACATCGTACCGTCCTATGCCTCCGTGAATTTCCGCATGGTAACGCGAGTCGATAGTCGGCAACCAGACTTCCTTTGCCCCCAGCTTGAGAGCTGCCTCCACCGCACTTCGATTGATGCCCCCAACGTAATTGTTGAGAACAATGCCCCCATAGATGTGCAGCGAGGGGAAATCCCTGCCCACAAGCAACGCGCGGCTCACGGTGCTCTCGTGATGGCATTTCAACAGCAGCCCAGCGAAACCCAATTGTGCAGCAACCTGGGCCACCTCTCGATCCGTGGCCAAGCGGGGGAAAATGCAGGGGGCAGGATGGAAGTGAAGGTCAAACGCCCCATTCAGGTTGATCAACGGACCCGCCTCATTGCCCACCTTTGTCCTCCCGGAACTTCAGATCAGGACGAAACCACAAGATCCCGAATGACCTTGGTTCCCCTATATGGGGACACGATGACACGTGCCCCGGGTGCGAGCAGCGTCTCGCACGCCTTTGAGACCTTACCATCTACCTTGACTCGACAGCAGCCACATATGCCTCTCCCGCATTGCTGGTTGCGGAAAGCCAAAGTCGGGTCGATGCTTTCGTAGACCTCTCGCAACATCGTCAAGACACTCATCCTGCGCTTGTAAGGAACGACATACCGCTGGTATTCCCCCTCCGGATCCTCTGATGGGTCGCTCCGGTAGATGTCCACGATCACGGGGGCTCCGATTTCCGGCTCCTGGTTCGATTCAGCTTGAAGGATATGAGACATATCGCTCCCCTACTCTTGTCTCAGAACACCGGAAGCATAGGCTGCGGCGTCGCCTACCCTGCTCTTTGGACGATGCCCTTCCAGATGAACGACCGGAGCATGCGTGAGCTGATAGCCCTCTTCATTCAGGCGCCTGACAATGGTATGCATCTCCCATTCCGATCGCATGGTAGGGAAATCCGTTCTCCAGTGATGGCCGCGGCTCTCTTCCCTGGCGAGCGCGGATGCGCATACCATCTCCGCAAGACGGACCATCGAGGAGACCTCCAAGGCCTCTTCCCATTCGTAGTTGTATACAGCCGATCTTGACGAAACCCAAAGCCGAGGGACATCCTCATCTCTCATCTGCTGAAGCTTGCCAATTGCCGCCCGAAGTCCCCGAGCGTCGCGCAGGTGATTGGCGTGCTCGTGCATCGTGGCTTTCACCTTGCGCTTCAAGTCAATGGGCCTCAACCCACAATGCCGTTCAACCAAGAAAGACCCGACGCGCAGGATCTCCGCCTCGCTGTCGCTGCTCTTCGGGGTAGTAGCGCCCTGCTGGATGGCGTACTCGGCTGCTCTCTTGCCAGCTCTGGCACCAAAGACTTGCGTTTCCGCCAGCGCGTTCCCGCTAGTCCTGTTGGCTCCGTGTACGTTTCCTGCGACTTCACCCGCTGCGTACAGCCCCGGCACGCTTGTCTGTCCCCATTCGTCGATGCGGACCCCCCCCAGCGTGTAGTGGGTGACTGGCTTGACCTCGATACGTTCTTTCATCACGTCCATGCCGATAGACCGCAATTGGTTGTACGGCAGGGAGTCAAGGCGGGTCAGGATTTCGTGGATTTCCTCTGATGAACGAGGGGATCCGGATAGATCAATGAAGACACCCCCGTGAGGGCCGGCATTGCCCCTGTCGATCTCTTGGAACATGAGCCTCATCATGACATCTCGCACCGGCAGCCTGTCCGTCTTGGGCAGGAACGCCTCCCCCCGACCGTTGACCATGATCCCGGCGCAATACTGCTCTGTCAGCAATCCCTCGTATTGGACCAGGGTTCCCTCGACCTCCGGCGGATAGCAGAGACCGGTGGGATAGAAGAGCATCATTTCGAGGTCTACGAGATCGGCCCCGATCTCAAATGCCAAGTAGACCCCCTCGCCAGTCAGCCCAGGCTCGGTGTCCGTCCAGCGCCAGAGCTCTTGATAGCCACCGGTGGCCAGAATGGCAGCCGGCGCCCGAATCGCGATTGGCCGGCCCCGTCGCATATCCATGGCGATGAGCCCGGCCACCGAACCATTCCCGTCAAGCAAGCGAGTGGCGACCACGTCCTCAAGGAATGTAATAGATGGACTCTTCCGTGCCTGCCTTAGAAGCGCCGCTGCGAGGGCGTAGCCCCCCCCCACGATCACCAAATTCCGCTCATACGAATGCCCCGGGTGGACGACTTGGAGAAACTGTCCGTTCTCCCTCTTGCGGTACTTGAGTCCATATCGAAGAAGATCCATCGCCCGGTCAGTAGCTTCATGAGTCAACGCCCAGACAAGATTCTCATCGCCCAAGTTGCGCCCCTCTACGCACGTGTCCTCAAATGCGATTTCCGGGTTGTCACGTGCATCTTCCATTGGGAACGCAGCTTGATACGAAGGACAGGCCATTGGGGTGGCACCACTTCGACCGGCCAGACCCTTCGTCAAGACCAGTACTCGAGCGCCCGCCTCCGCGGCGGCGATGGCTGCCCGCAAGCCCGCCCCCCCTGCACCAACAATCACGACATCGGTCGCTATCTCATCAACGCTCATGTGTCTCCCCTGACTTCCTGATCACCGAGTCGCCCGCGTTTGCCGAAGCGCTTGCCACCGCCGCCTCCAATGCGACCTGATTGCTCGTGAGTACTGGGAAAGGAAAGTCTCGTTGCAGACGGTCCAGAATGCCCGTGGCCGGGAAATTGGTGCATGAAACGAAGAGCGCATCAGGATGCAGCCCCGTCACCGCTCTGCGCGCAAGGTCGAGAATGGCATCCGCAGGGACATGAGCAATCCGAAAGTTCTCTTGGATACCAAGGCCGAGAATGCGAAGGATGGTGATGCCATCGGCCTCGAAACTTGCCCTTATCCGTTCATTGAGGTCTTCCACGTACGGCGTAATCACCGCGACTCTCACGCTACCGCACAGCCTTAGCGCCCGACGCACGCTCGCAACCACGCTCACGGTGGGTACCCCTGTCCGATTCTGGATGTCCATGGTCAGGGAGTTGTCGAACTCGTTCCCTCGAAGGGCGCCCGCACTTGTGCAGCCGAATACGATGACGTGCGGGTAGGCAGTCGCCAATGCCTTGGCGGCGGGCATGGCGAAAGTGTCGATCATTCGCCCCTCGGCTTCCACGGTTGTCGATTCGAGGAACATTCGCGAGGCGTGCAAGGTCCATCCGGGAGGAAGTCCTCTAAAGAAATCGGTCTCCATGACCGTGTTGCTGGAAGGCACCAGGAGACCTACGCGACGAGTGTTGGGATCTGGGGTTCGTGTCACAGCTCTCTCCCGGCAGGTCGAGTATCGCGTTGGATCTACAGGCCGCTTAGGTTCCGCACATTTCGCCCGCCTGGTCAGGCTGCGAGTTGCGTTTCTCCTGGTTTGACCTTCGTTCCAGATGGCAAGAGTGCTGGCTGCTGGAAATCTACCGCAAGGAGGGTGGAGTGGGCGTCAGTGTCTCTTGCTGGCGCCCACTCGATCGGTCACTCTGATATTTCCCCCATTCCAAAGCAACCAGCCAACCCCAAGGTCAGAAGATCAGAGACAACAGCCAAGCGGGCAGGAAGGACAAGACCAGGATGTCCCATTCCCCGGCCCCGACAGCAGAAGAGACAAGCGCCCCAGCCGGAACGCTGCTTGGGAGCTTTCCGACGATGTTTGCCCAGTACGTAAAGGCTCCGGCCGCAAGCGTGGCTGACAGGAGCTTGCTATACACCACAACGAACGTAGCGACGCTTGCCCGGAACAGATTGCCTTTGCACATGATCATGGGCATGATCGCCGAGAAGGCAGTCCCTCCAATGTACAGAAGCGGAAGGAAGGCATTGCCGGGAGCGGGAATGAGAAGCAGCGTGAACACGATCGCGAACATACCCACTGTGATTACACCCGGATCGCCCAGCCCAAGGGCGAAGTCCATCCCGATGTAGATTTCTCGCCCCTGGAACTTCTTCTGCATCCATTCTCGCGCACCTTCCGCGATTGGACGCAAACCCTCCAGCAAGACGCCAACCATTCGGGGGACCAAGAACATCACGGCCGCGAGAATCACGCCCGTATTTGCAGGTTGACCGAAGAGGGTGTCAAACCCCGCCTGCATTGCACCCTTTCCGATCTGTATGATGTTCGCCGCGATCTGCAAGAGGAAACCCAGGATGACACCAAGCACAATCGGGGTCGCAAGGAGACCGAAGCGTTCCTGAGTGCCCTTGAAGGAAGGATTCCACTTGTTCACTCCTGGAATCTTTTCCAGAATCCAGTTCGTCGCGCCGCCGATGAGACCCATGGATAGGGCGGACATCGTTGGGAAGGAAATGCCCTCGAGGCCGAGATGTTGGCTGACCAGGGGCTCCGTCCAGTCCGCGAACTTCAGGATGACGACCTCTGCCAGCAGCCCAATTAGCAGGCCGGCGACAAAGGCGACCACGGGGTTCACGCCTGCCATCAGCATGACGGCGTAGGCAATTCCGCCCCGGAACATGAAGTGCCACATGTTCCAGACGTCTACCATGAGCGTCTTGGTGAACTTCGCCCAGAGTAGAACCAGATTGACAACGATGATGAGCGGCAGCATGAACGCAACATACGGCGAGGCCCAAGCAAGCGCACCTGCGACCGGCCAGTCAACATCGATCACTGATTGGGTATACCCCAGGGCCTTGGCTACAATATCTGTTGGGCCGGGAATGTTGGAGAACATTAAACCCATGATCGCCCACAGACCGATGAAGCCAATGGCAATGAGCAGACCGGAACGCAGTGCCGACTTCCACTTGACTCCAAACAACAATGCGATCAGGAATACCAAGATGGGCATCAATACATTGGTGCCAAGACCTAGGATGGCTTGGTAGATGGCCCCTATAGACATGGATATCCTCCTGTGTTGCAGCGAGACTTTTGGGCAAGACCATAGTCGAATGTGCACGAGCCGATCTCAGACGTCTGCAGTTAGATTGACTGGCCTCCTTTAGCGGCTTTTTCGGCACGCAGGACCTCAAGAATTTCATGCAGGGTTCCATCCTTTCCTATGCCGGTTAGGAGCGGAACCCCATTTACAATCGGTCGCCCCAAGTCCCCTTTGTACTTGGAGGTGGTGACAATCAGGTCTACCCCTTCGACCGCGTAAGGCAACTCCATGATTGTGCACGTATGGATGTCCACCTCAATTTGATGCTCCTGACACAGACTCTGAATCTGGCCCACGACCATGCTTGAGGTGGCAATTCCACTGCCGCAGGCGACGACAACATATTTCTTCATTGGTTTATGTCCCCGTCCTGCCGGCGTCGGATAGATGGCGGTGCCGTTGAGCCATTTACAGATCCGGCCGGATCGCCACTTTGACGACTTCTCCAACCTTCTGCTTTTCGAGCGCCTCAACCAATCGGGGCATCGGCCATTCGGCAGAGATAATCAGGTCGACATTGATCTGTCCACGGGCGATGAGGTCGAGGGACACCTCGGCATGCCGCGGAGTGGTGTTGTAGACACCCTTGAGGGTCAGGTGACAGTAGTGCAACAGATACGTGTCCACGGTGATGTTGGTCCCCTTCGGCGCGCCTCCGAAGGCATTGAACAACCCACCCTTCCGTACCATCTCGATCCCTGTTTCCCAGACTTCGGGAATTCCAGTTGCGTCAATGACAACATCGGCGCCGCGCTCATCAGGCGTCAGCTTGCGTACCGAACGCACTTGCTCATCGCGCTCCCGTGCACCCACAACTTGGTCAGCGCCCGCACGAGTGGCCAGCGCCAACCTCTTCTGCGAGATTTCGCAAACGATGACGTACGCCCCCTGCATCTTTGCCAACTGCACCATGAAGAGGCCAATCGGCCCAGCGCCCAGGATTGCGACCGTGTCCCCGATTCGGATCCTCGATTCCTCAATGCCAAACAGGGCACACGAGAGGGGCTCCACCAAAGCTGCGGCGCTGTAAGAGACCTTTTCCGGGATGAGGAACATGTTCTGCCGCCAGATGTTCTCCGGAACCAGCAGGTATTCCGCAAAGCTGCCATTGAGAAGGTGCGTCCGCTGGAACTCGCACAGATTCGGCTGAGCCCGCTTGCAGTAGTAGCACTCTCCGCAAGGGCCGGTGTTGCTCACCGCAACTCGCGATCCCTGGCGAAACCGGGCTACTTTCTCGCCCGTCAATACGATGTCCCCCGCGGCCTCGTGCCCAAAGGGGCTGGGCGGCGTTAGATTCGGATGCCCGCGAAAGTAGCTCTTCACATCCGTGCCGCACGTCGTCGCGGCGCGCACTTTGATGAGAATGTCATTCGGCCCGACGTCCGGTACCGGGAGTTGCTCAATTCGGATGTCCTTCGGGCCGTAGTACATTGCAGCCTGCATCAACTGTGGCATGCTCATCACCTTCCGTGTTTCTCTCGTCTTCGAGCCCTCGCGGAGTCTTAGCCCAGGGTGGTTACGGCCCCATTGAGCCGTGCAAACGTCAAAATCATCGCCGCCTTTTCAATACTCTCGGCGATCGTGTAGGCTTCTCTGATGTTTCCGCCCACCGCCAGACACCCATGGTTCGCCATGAGTACACCCTTGCCCTCACGACCAAGTGCGTCTACTATGTTCTGGGCAAGCTCGGCTGTACCACTTCGCGCGTAGGCTGCAGTCGGAATCGGTCTCGCTCCGGTCACGTAGTACATCTCATCCAGAAAGAACGGGATCTCCGTCCGCCCAACCGCAATTGCAGTCGCATACACCGAATGGGTGTGGACAATCGCCCGAACCTCGGGCCGCGAAGAGTAGACGGCCAGGTGAACGGGGAGTTCGCTTGAGGGACGCCCCTTGCCGCTCAGCTTCTGACCTGCCAGATCACACTGGACGATATCATCGGGAGTCATGCTATCGTATGGCGCGCCACTGGGCGTGATGAGCACTTGGCCAACATCACCGAGGTAAGCGCTGATGTTGCCAGCCGTGCCGACGACATATCCCTTTTCCCACATCTGGCGAGCAGCCCAGACCACTTCTCGACGGAGGAATGCCTCGTCAGACACTCGCAGATCAGACATTGGGAGGATCCTTTTATTTCAGAAGTGTTTGTTGGTGTTCGAGAGAGGGTCGATCCTCTCTCAACTGTGCCGGATGCGAGCTGACGCACTCTGGGGTCACCGCGGTTCCCAGCAGCGCGTCGAAAGGCGTGGCGCCGCGCCAACTATGGGAACGGGGACGAATTCACATACGTGAAGCAGTTTCATATACAAGTATTATAGCGTCCCGGCCGTCCATGTCAAGCTGGTTGTTCGCTTTTCTTTGGATTCTCATGCGAAGTGCTCTTGAGGGAAATCGCGTCTATTTGGGTCCGCTTCTTCGCCCATGTCCTTGAACTGCACCTCTACGGAGTCGTCGGTGATCCAGCGGGTCCCGCTCGGAATCGGGTCAAATTCGGCAGTCAGTGACAATGAGATGCCGTGGGGTCCCGGATGGGGATTCTCTCCCTCCTCCGGTCCCTTTCACTCTTCCCCCAATAGGAATCCGAGGCTTGTCGCCCAGGACCCTCGCGGTCGACTCCTCCGGGGCTTTCCGGGGCGGACCCCCTCCTGACCGAGTAGAGGCCGGTTACTTCCTTTCGCAGACTGTTCTCAGCCTCGTCGCCCGGACGTGACCCAGATCACAGTGGGGAAGAACACGATTGCCACACGACGGCGACTTGTATCTGACGGCATGGCAGCGCGTTCACTTGCTTCCGCCAGAAACGCGCGTGGCGCTTTCGCCCTCGCGGAGTTCGTGGTCGCCCTCGAACAAGAAGATGCCCTTCACGCGCCTCGTGCAACCCGCCATACCAGGCCTTGTCCCACTCGACACAACTCCGGTGACTTCAGCATGTTTGTAAGATGTCTACTTCATGTGGAGAGTTGCAGGATTTCCTGGAATTGGGCCTGTGTACCGCCGAGATGGCTAGGTGAAGGTCCGAATACACCCTCGCTTGATGCCAGAGGAGAGGATCGGAAAGGGATGTGCAATGCGCTCAGCTGGGAGGGACGGACGTGGTCTTCAGACACGCGCGGCTCAGGCGGTCTCGGGGCCTTATATGAAATCCCCTAACCGTTGAGTCGACTTTGAAGTAACACTGACGCCTCCCCAGGATTGTTGCAGGTTCGAATCCCCTGCAGCAGGACTCCGTCCTGAAGAATGGAACAGATCTTGCGCAGAAAAGGGACGACGGCCTTGGGGTCTTCGATAGCCAACATCAACACGAGGTCCACATCAATTGAGGCATCTGGGTCGCCCATTTGTAGGAATCGGATGGGTTTCTCAAGCAGCCCGACGCCAACAGCGGATCTGAGAACGTGAATCGAATCCGCGTGAGGGATTGCCACACCAACTTCTCCAGTCGGCAGTCCCGTCGGGAAACTGACCTCTCGCTCCAGCACGGCAGTCTTAAAGGACGGCTTGACATACCCGCCCTGCTCGAGGAGATCGGCAAGCTCGGATATGGCCTCCACTCGATCGGCGGCGAGAAGCCGGACGCTGACCAACTCCGGAACTGTCACGGGCACGGTACTCATGACATCAGACTCCTGCAGGCGTGAGGATCACCTTGATCCCATCTCCCCTTTCAACAGTCTCAAATGCCTCCCGCCATCGTCGAAGCGGGAACCGGTGGGTGATCATTGCCCCCATCATCTCCGACAACGGTGGCAGCAACTCCAGCGCCCTGTCCCAGGAGCGTGGGACCGATGACTTCGAGGCGGTCAAGGTCAATTCTTTGCGAAGCAAGGTCACTTGCGTGTGAAGGACCAATGGCTCGCGTATCTCGCCAAGAACAACTACTCTCCCCCCAGGGCGTACTAGCCCAAGAGCCGTCTCAAGAGCCGATAGTTTTCCAGAGCATTCGAAGACTACGTCCGCGCCGAGACCGAGAACCTGGCTGATCCAATCGGAGAAGTGATCTGCCTCCACGCTCAGCGTTCTGGCTACCCCGAATCTCTCGGCAAGTTCAAGTCGCGGTCGGCTATGAGACGTCCCCAGAAGGAGGACCTGGGCACCCAGCGTCGAACACACTGCCGCAATGAGCAGGCCCGTGGGTCCGGGTCCAAAAACAACAATCGTCTCCCCTCCAGAGACACGGGCTTGGTCTACGACAGCATGTACCGCGCACGCAAGTGGCTCGATGACTGCGCCAACATCGAAGGGGATCGAGTCGGGGAGGCGGTGCACACTCCCCTGCGGCACCGCAACAAACGGGGCAAAGAACCCGTTGGCTTTTGATCCGAGCCCTCGCCGATGCGGGCACAGGTTCAATTCGCCGCGAACACAAAACCGGCATTTGCCACAAACAGAGAAGGTCGTTTCGGCTACAACACGGTCACCAATGTCCAGGTCATCAATGCCCGCACCGATCGCAGCAACAAGGCCGGCACCTTCATGGCCTATCACAACCGGAGGCGCAAGGCGAGAACTCGCATCAAGGCTCTGGAGGTGCGCCTCCACGTCTGTGCCACACACCCCGGCGGCCTCCACCTTGAGGACCACCTGGCCAGGTCCCGGTGATGGCAAGGGCACCTCGCGCAGGTGAGTGTCCTCAGATTCGGAGCTGGCGCGCACAAGGGCCTGCATGGTCGGATTCCTACGATTCAATTCGGCCTTCCATGGCACCAATGCAAGAGCTCGTACCTCTCTTTGCCCCCCCCGAGCCCATCCTTCCCGATTCAGGTTTTCGGGAAGCCCATTCTGGCGCTGATTTGTCTGGCGGCTGCGATCACAAGCCCCCTCCATCGCCGTGCACTTTCTGCCGTCGCACGTGCGACTGGCGCGGCAACACTGACCGCAGCGATGGCCTTGCCCGTTTCATCGTAGATGGGACTCCCCACGGCATACACTCCGGTCGAGGACTCCTCACGGTCGGTGGCAAAGTGCATGGCCCTCACCCGCTTGAGGGTCGCGAGTAGCTCCAAGCGCTTGGCAATCGAGTGACTTGTCGCCGCAGGCAGCTCCCTCGATGGATACAACACCAGCAACTCTGAATCGTTCAGACTAGCCAGCATGCATTTCCCCAATGCCGTAGTGTGCGCAGAAAGACGCGTCCCCACCGGATTCACGACCTGGACAATTTGGCTTGACACCTTCTTGTGAACAAACACAACCACACTGCCCTCTAATGTTCCCAGACTCACGCTCTCCCCGGTTGAGTTGCACAATTCATCCATCACGCCGTTCGCGGTCTCCACCAAGTCGGCCGCCTCACGAGTGTGGAAGGCCAATGAAAGAAGCGCCGGTCCGAGGCGATAGGTACGACTTTCCCGGTCTTCCTGGAGGTATTGCCGAGTGGTCAATGTTCGGAGTATCGCGTGCAGACTGCTCATCGGTATCTTAAGTTCTCGGCTTATCCGAGTTTGCGTGAATGCCCCGCCGCCATTGCGTAGCAACTCAAATATCTCGAGCACCCGCAAAGCCGATTTGACTTGAGGGGATGCAGTCACGACAGAATCCTCCAACCTTCCCGAGACAATCGCCGATACGAGTCAGACGCCGCGTCTCCTGACAGCCTGCGAGCGACTCTTCTTTACCCGCGCGCATCGGCCCGAGAGTCATGACAGGGTACGTTCCTTCAACGGACCTCCGCTCTTCCTCGATTTTCGTCGGCGGGGACATGGGACCTGGACCTGCAAGGAGTTCATTGGACCGGGCCCGCCTCATCCATTGCACAACTCCGCAATAGTGCGGCGGTCCCCCACCTCCTGATCAGATCTTGCGTGAGAGGAACGCCGCAACAGTGCCGTGTATGTCCCCCCACACTCGGTTCGCTCGGGGCGCGGCCCGCAAAACGTCTCCCCTTCAACCTCCAGCAATCGGAGGGATGAATGTCACTGTGTCTCCGTCCTCCAACTCCTTCAGCGATCCGCCCACGTATTCAGCATCTTGACCATTGACAAGCACGCGGCAGCCGTCAAGATCATCCGTGGCTCCCTCGACAGCTGGCCGCTTCGCAAGATACTGCCTCCTTAGCTTGGAGGCCAGCTCACCTAGCGTTGTCTTGTCAGGGACCTCTACGTTCATGGTCCGCTGTCCAGCCGACGCGCCGAGTTCACCATAGAGACGGAGGTTGACGCGCATGGACTTCCCTAGCCCGGACTGCTAAGTGCTTTCGAGAGGTCATCCGCGACCTGCTCGATCTGCAGCCGGCGCAGAGTCGCCTTGGTTGGGACTCCTCGAAGATCATACCCGTAGACCTTGTAGTACTGGTCCAGCAGCCAGTCCTGGTCCTCGCGGGAGGTGAGATGCCCCTTCGATGGTCCATCTGGAATCGTCTCTTCTGTCAGACGCGCGGGCAGGTAGTCGTGTTCACGCGTGAACCCGTTCAGCAAATTGTAGCTGCGGGCCAGAGTATTGACCCTCTCTCCGACATCGATCAGGTCGCCGGGACTGAGTTCTGGTCCTGTCACTGCAGTAATGAGGCTGGCCAAGTTCACGACTCGCCTTTCAGAGAGCTCGTCGGATATTCCGGCCTCTGTCGGACTGAGAAAGGCAACTCCATCGCTCAGCAGAAATGCACAGAATGTCGGACAATCGCACAATGCGGTCTTCATCACTTGGTTCCACTTGCAGAGTTCCGCCTTTCCTTCCAGGGCAAAGCGGTCCACTGACACGGGGATCTTCCCGCCGAAGATTTCCTGGGAAGCATACCCGCGATTGTGATCGGCGCCGACGTACGCCGTACTGTAATTTAACCCGTGAGCCTTCGCCCCGCGAACGTCATATCCGGGGAGCTCAAGCCCCTTTACATGCATGGCGTAGTATCCGGACCCTCGGCCAATCTGGCGTGCCGCCTCTAGCGCACCGTCTGCGAGAATCGCGCCAAATCCAATTCGGTGAGCCATCCGGTGAATGAGCTCAATCATGACGGCATGATTGCCAAAACGAACTTCCAGCCCTTCTGTCTCAGTGGCAGAGATGATCCCTCTTTCGAAGAGTTCCATAGCGAAGGCAATGGTCGCGCCGACCGAGATCGTATCTAGCCCGTAGTCATCACACAAACGGTCAGCGAGATAGAGCGCGGACCGGTCAGTGACACCCGTTGAGCCCGAGAGGGCCCAGCTGGATTCGAATTCGGGGCCCTCGGTCAGAGAGCCCGGGAAGGCCCCCGAGCGGGCTAGCCTGACTTGGCTGCAGGCTACAGGGCATGCCTGGCAAGGATTACGTCGCAGTATGTCACGCCCTTGCGCATCACTGCCTATCTCGTCAACCGGCGCGAACTTCCCGGTGGCGCTGTAGTTCTTTGCCGGGAAGATACCAAGCTCGCAAGTCATATCAACAACGGTGGAGGTCCCGAACTTGCCCATCCCGGAGTAGAGGGTCGGACTCTTCTTGAAGCGCTCCAGGAGTGCATGGCGCTCTGATGCAAACGCCTTTGCATCGGCAATTGGGACTTTCGAATGCCCTCTGACGGCAATGGCCTTAAGGCGTTTGGCACCCATTACCGCCCCCATCCCCTTGCGCCCCATTGCCCGTCGCTCGTTCACAATCCCAGCTATCCGTGACTGCTGTTCCCCAGCTTGGCCAATGCATGCCACACGGTAGTTGTGGTCCCTGAGCTCTTCCTTGAGGAACTCTTGGCAGTCCATGGTGCTCGTTCCCCAAAGCTTGGTGGCCGACCGCAAATGCGCTGACCCATCACTAATGACCAACGTGGTAGGCTCCCGCGCCTGCCCTTGGATGACAACCATATCAAAGCCGGCAAATTTGAGTTCGGCAGGAAAGTATCCCCCCGACGTGGCCATCCCGACTGCACCTGTGAGCGGGGACCTGCCGGTCACGGCGATGCGACTGCTGCAAGGTGATCCGCTGCCGGTCAACGGCCCCGGCGCAAACACCAGCACGTTATCCGGCCCGAGAGGGTCTGTACCGGGAGGTACCAGGTCATAGAGCAGCTTCACTCCGAATCCTGCCCCGCCGAGGAAGAGGCGCGCCATCTCAGGATCGGTCGCCTCTATCCCCACCCGGCTCTTACTCAGGTCAACCCAAAGAGATCGCCCGGAATAACCTCCACTAGGCATTGGGGAAGTTCCTCCTCGAGTTCTCATGTATGAATACACTTCGTCTCTACGAATGATAGCACCACTCCCTTGGCGCCGTCAAGATTCTTCTTCCTCTTTGCATAGGACGGACCGCGGGAGTCATTGGATGAAGTTGGACCTAAAAGAGATGAGTCGGGGTACACAAAGCAACCTCCGGTTCGGACGAACTAGGATAATGGTATTCGGGCATTAGGCCAACACACTGTGGAAACACCCGATGCGCGGATCGCCCCAGCAGCGTTTACCTCAACCTTCTGCCCCACACTCCTGGCAAGCCTGCTTGGCGGCTGCAACGGGCATGGCCGGCCCGATCGCCAATCCTGAAGGAGTCCGCTGGTAGGAGGAGGAACCAGAATCTGCTGGCTTGGCATGATAGCTCGAATGCTCAAGCGAACTATTGAGCACGACCCACATCGCTGCTCCTAACCTGGATTGGCATAACAACCAGGACCCTCGATGAATCCGGCCGCTCTTGGCGCAGCGCCCCGGAGGTGAATGTCGAGATGTTTCGACCACCCAAGTGGCATGCAGGGCCGCGAAACCCGACACAGCCCAATGGGCGAGGTCGCCCATGGTTCGTTCCGGGCATCGCAGTCACACTCGCAGTGCCGATCGAGCTGAGTCGCCGAGCATGGTGGCAGCAAGGCGGCCGTGCCCTTGGTCGTGTTGGAACGTGGACCAATCCGTCTTTCGAATCATCCCCCCAGTGCAAGACGACTCATATTTGGCAGTCCTTCGTCGCGGGCAACGGTGTTGCGGCCAAGAGCCGAGGAACGAGGGCGCCGACCATCCTGCTCAAGCGGCACCGCCTAGACATATCGCGCACGAAATCGGGCGCGTCCCTCCATCCGGACGGAAAGCGGCCACCGGCAAGGATCTCGCGGATGCGGGCAACTCTCCTCAGAGCACGGTTCCAGCTTGCCTCTCGCTCGAACGCCACTCGGCGAAGCCGCCGGACAAAGAGGAAAAGCGTGGTTCGACGCAGACATCCGTCATGGCAACCTGAGAGCATTCGGCGCCTCCTGCGGCAATGCACGTCAAGCCGGGATCATGGTGATTCTCGTCTGCTCTCATGCCCAGGAAATTGAAAGGCAATGCTTGAAGAGGTAGAAATCGGGCCACGCTGCCGCAATGGCGCAAATTGTGTCGAACCTTCGTTCGCCAAGATGCGCCACAAGTCGCCCGAAGAGTGTTTCTGTCCTTCTCCAGCAGGTCGTCACTTAAACCTCCCTCAAGTGCCGATTCACTCTTTTCCGTGGCGACCGGCCTCCCTCAATAACCTAGCTAGCTGAATTGCCGCAAGCACGACCGCCATAATCCCCAAAAAGGCAAGGGGGCCCCGACAAACCTCTAAGCGTGCGTTCAGACTCCTTGATGTCACACTCAAGAGAAGCGCGACGCCAACAGCGGCAAAGCCAACAATCTCAATGACTTTTCCTTTCTTTGTTGCGGGACGCGTGTATTTCCCGAATTTCAAAACACTTTGCTTGGATGTCAATTCTGATCCACAAGTTGGGCAGATTTTCGCATCCCGACTGATTGCTGCTCCACACGACGGACACTTCTTCTTGCCCGGGTCAATTTGCTCTTGCTTTCCCTGACGACTGCCGCTGTCCACATTGCCTCCTGGTCTTGCCTATCGAGTCTGGACGTGGGGGCTCGTCCTCCCTGCAACGAAATGGTCGGCCAGTCGCACCTGGCTCGGCCGATCACGCCACCCGCCCGATGACGGACCCCGGTATGATCTGCAATATACCCCATTGATGGATACTGCCCGCCCTTTGAGCGCAGTCGCATACTGTCCCACTCGGTCAACCGGCTCGGTCTACACATGAGCTCAGAATTGTGCTAATTCGCACACCCTTGCCTCCTTCGCGAACCGTCTTTCCGCAATCATGTTGCGAGCGCAACACCTGCTGAGCCCGCGCGCAGAAAGACCAGGTAATTCGTCCCATCCTGGTTCGGCCCGCGACAAAAGAGTGTGAAGTGGTTATGTGTCATTGCCAGATTGATCCTCGCATCGCTCGAGTAGACACATCATGACATCTGGTGCCAATCGGGCATTCTACGGCCTTGACCTTGCCCGCGAGTACTTCAAGGCAAGCAAGCATCGCGGAACAAGGGGCGGCATCGCGAGCATAGGAGTTGTCTCCGGGGCCCCCCGCCCCAGGAGCGAGTCTCTTACCCCGGAGGCTCCTGCACTTCGAACTCCGCGGACAATCCTGGCCTTGCTGCTTGGAGGCACTTCTCTTGGCGCAGCCCCGCGCGGGACGGATAGAACTTTATTGAGGTAGTGGCGACTGGCGAGTGACCATGCGTATGGGAATGGACCACGAGCGATGCTAGCAACACCGGGACTGGAAGGACCGTGACAGCGAGCGCCCATCTTCACTCCCTTGACGGTTACTCCTTCTCCTATTGCTCGCATCCCCTTCCTTTCCTGCCCACGATGAGATAACATGACCATGTGCGGATGGCCCAGGATTTCTCTTCCTGTTCTCGAAGATGCCAAGAAGTATCGGCGAGTGTCGCAAACACCGGTCAACAAGAGGACGGCGTGACGGAAGGGGAGTTGGGCAAGCCAGCGCATGCTGTGGAAAACGATTAGAACTGAGTCACTTTATTCGTCGAATCAGCGATGGCGTCATCGCAAAGAATCAGGGAAAAGCAAGGCATCCGGGTGATCTGAGAGTCACCCTATTCCCAAGCAAGCATTCGCGGGTTCGAATCCCGTCACCCGCTCTCAAAGCCGAATACACGGCCGCCGGCCTCCGACGAGGAGGCCAACATCAAGAATGCATCCTTTCTTCGCCGGGTCAGAGCACGCACTCTGGCCCCTTCGCTTACCCCGCCCGGCTCACGCAATTGCTCCGTGCCCCAGCGCGTTCCCATCCCCCATCAAGACTAGAATAGCGCCGCCCTTGCCCAGCTCCAAACACACAGCCGCCAGCTCCAAGAGATGGAGCCGGCGGCTCGATATCATCCTTATTACCCAACGAACTCATATTCCACGTGCCGGGGCACTGCAGGAGAGAGTCAAAGTCGCAGATCGAGAGGATCTGCGACTCGCCTATTGAACCGTAGATCTCCGGGCCAGTAGCCTTAAGGTCCCCAGTCAAATGTGAGACTCGCCGCTTCTTCGCCCGCGGCAAGCCTAAGGGACTGAGGGGCCAGCCAACTGGCGTCGATCCTCAATCCGCCTCACAAAGGCGTCATAGCTCTTGCAGAACTCGGCGATGGTGTTCCTTACAGGTGTCCACTCCAGCACGTCGGCCTCATCGTCCAGACACAAAGGGTGATCCGGCCTAAACTGATCGTCCTCTTCGGCGAGCCACTCCAGGTCCCCCACATAGAAAGCCTGTTTGAACACTTCGCTGTGACTCAGCACATCAAGAGCACTCTTGGGCACAGGACTTTCCACCCCCCGCGGACTCAGTTTCATGGGTGGCAAGGCGTCAAATGCGCGCCGCACGTTCGGGAAGATCGTGATTACGCCGACTCCTATGACCTCGCTTATGTCTGGAACCGGCGTCGGCAATCTCTCGTAGGCTCCCCCCTCATAGACACGCAATGATGCCACCAGTGGCTTAACCCGTCCCAGGTCATAGCCGCGTCTTGTCATAAGTTGATGGAGGCGCTTCACAACTGCCACGCCTGACCAGGCTGCTGCTTCGCGCAAATCCGCTTCGCCTATGCCGTTCTTCACCAGGCGCCCAAGCATGCCAAGAAGCTCATCGCGGACAGGGAAGGCCAGCCGCCCACTCATGTTGGTGATTGTGGATACTATGGCCTCGCCTTCTTGAATGGCCTGCGCAAACTCCACATGCTGGAACATGCCAAAGCTAACTGTGATGTTCACCCCAATGCCCTGCCCCGTCAGGTCTCGGCAGGCAATTAACCCGGCGTGCGTCGCGGGAAGCTTGAAAACGACGTTTGGCACACCCCCGCCCAGCTTCTTCTCCAAATCCGAGTAAATGGTGGTCGCCTCTGACACCATTGCGCTGGCGTTGTCATGGTTCCTGGGATTCACTTGGAGACTGACGTAACCCGTGCAACCCTCTGTCAAGAGGAACACTGGCCTGAGCAGCCGCATATTAGCGAGGACGATTTCCAGGGTTACTTTCGTCGCCAAGGCTTCTGGGCTCGCTCCGGGATCTTCCTGCACGATCCGATCCACCACTGGGTTCCAGCGCTCAGGATCCGCAACCCAGGCGATGTCGACAAGTGGCGGATTACATGTGACAAAGGAAGCACCCAACAACATCGTATAGTCGAGAAAGGCGGCATAGTCGTTGCTGATCTCGGTCGGCGTTT
>Ga0315277_10003656_pt1 | contig 20826 bp, 14 predicted proteins | sample YL17G05_15_MG_FD_203695 | JGI IMG/M metagenome (GOLD analysis project Ga0315277, IMG submission 203695) | Sediment microbial communities from Yellowstone Lake, YNP, Wyoming, USA - YL17G05_15 | ecosystem: Environmental > Aquatic > Freshwater > Lake > Sediment | place: USA: Wyoming | collected... | reverse complement strand
CCAGTTGTTTCATTGATTCACTAACTGGATGGATTGCCGGTGAGGATGGCACAATATTGAAGACAACAACCGGTGGCGGTACGACACTATATCAACCTATCCTCGAGTATCCTGCGGACCGTTCGACGGCTGTGCCTGCAAATCCCATTCTGAAATGGAGCCCTTCGACTGGGGCCGCATTCTACGGTCTTCAATTAGCAACGGATTCTCTTTTCAGTAAGCTGGTAATAAATGATTCGGCGGTAACAACACCTTCAAAACAAATCGGGCCACTACTACCTAGTTCAACCTACTTTTGGAAAGTAAATGCAAGAAGTGCTGATGGAGCAGGTGAATATTCTCGCATATCGAGATTCACTACGATGGTATCATTTCCTACAATTGCATTGAACAGAACTTCAATCGCATTTGGATCTGTCGCACAAAATGCAATGAAAGTGGACTCCATCTCATTGTCGAACAGCTCGACGAGTACCTTAATCGTAGATTCTATCTATACCAAATCCTCGGTGTTCACAAGCAATCAAACGAGTGCAAGTGTCGTGAGTATGCCGGTCTATATCAGAGTGACTTTTAGGCCAACGGGTGTAGGAGCCTTCGGCGATACATTATTCTTGCGCAACAACTCAGCCACACCGTTGGTAAAGATACGACTGAGCGGTAACGGAACATTGACTGGAGTAGAAAAGGTGGGTATTGAGATACCAACTGTGTTTTCAGTTTCTCAAAACTACCCCAATCCCTTTAACCCGAGTACGATGATTGACTACTCATTGCCACAGACGGCAAATGTGACACTTAGGATCTTCAACGCGCTTGGGCAAGAGGTTGCGTTGCTTGTAAATGAGAGGAGGGAGGCGGGCTACTACCAAGTAACTTGGAATGCCACAGTCCCCAGCGGCATCTACTTCTATCGAATGCAGGCAGGAGGATTCGTGGAGACGAAAAAGATGATATTGGTTCGCTGAATCCGAAGGACAAAGGAGCTAGATCTTGGCAAGTCTTTCTTCAGTTAGACAAGAAAGGGGCTGTCCCATAAGTACCTGGGTCAGCCTCTTTTTTTGTACCAATTGATGAAGAGAAGTACTATCTTGGACCATGTCGCACAACAAGAGGGGCGATATGGCAATGGCAACGATCTTCAAAGCCTACCGGCAACACCAACCGACGTTTCTGCCACCGAGTTTGGAAGAGCTTATTGCTGATACGCACTTGGTGCGGGTAGTGAGCCAAGCAATCGACGAGATGGACTTATCAGCACTTCAGAAGAGCTTCCGGGGTGGTGGGGCCAGCAGTTACCATCCGGTGATGCTCTTGAAAGTGCTGGTCTATGCTTACACACAAAGGCTCTACTCGTCGCGTCAGATAGCAAAAGCAATCCGGGAGAACGTGCATTGCATGTGGTTGGCCGGTGGTAACCGTCCGGATTTTCGGACGATCAACCGGTTCCGATCGTCACGATTGCAGCAGGCGCTGGAGAGCGTCTTCACGGCGATGATCCAGATGCTGCTGGCATCGGGGATGATTCGCTTAGAGGACTGTTTCGTGGATGGTACGAAGATCGAGGCAAACGCTAACAGATACAGCTTCGTGTGGAAGAAGAGTGTGCAGAAGAACAGGACAAAAGTGCAGAAGAAGATCAAAGATCTGCTGAAGCATATTGAGAAGGTGCAGGAACAGGAAGATCAAGAGTATGGGGACCGAGACCTTGAGGAGATGGGGCACGAGAGCACGCTGACACCAGAGATGATCCGGGAACGCATGAAGAAGTTGAACGAGATCTTGCGCAAACAAGGCGAACCCGTAGACAAGAAGAAGTCTCGGGCGCTGAAGAAAGCCAAGAAGACCCTGGAAGAGGACTGTCTGCCTCGTCTGGAGCGTTATGAAGAACAGGGAAAAATCTTTGGCACCCGAAATAGTTTTTCGAAGACCGACCCCGATGCGACCTTCATGCGGATGAAGGACGATCATATGCGCAACGGGCAACTGAAACCAGGGTATAACGTACAGATGGCGACCGAACGTCGATACGTCATTCATGCAAGCATCCATCAGCGTCCGACCGATACCGCAACCTTGAAGGATCATCTGGCGGGATATGAACGCATCACGGGACGGCTTCCAAACCGGGCTGTTGCCGATGCTGGATACGGATCTCTGGAGAACTACCACTATCTGGAAGACAAAGGCGTCGAGGCCTATGTCAAATACAATACCTTTGATAACGAAGACACACGAGCCTACCGCAAGAACATCTTTGACCCCGAACGATTCCCCTACGACCCTGAACACGATCAGTTTACCTGTCCTGCCGGTCAACCAATGCGCTGTGTCGGAACCTCCTCGGTAAAATCAGCCACCGGTTATGTCTCTGGGCGTCACATCTACCAGGCAAAAGACTGCAGTGCTTGTCACCTGAGCCAGCAGTGTCGTTCCTCAGACTTTGACCGCCGCATCTGGATCAGCCACGACTTGATCCGCTTCAAAGCTGCTGTCCGCCAACGGCTCAACTCACCGCTAGGCATCGAGCTGAGGCGTCGGAGGATGACTGAACCAGAGACCGTCTTTGCCCAAATCAAACACAACAGACACTTCAGACGGTTTTTGTTGCGAGGAAGGCAGAAGGTCAAAATCGAATACGGTCTGCTCAGCATCGCCCACAATCTTATCAATCTCGCAAACGATCCTCGAAGAGCAGTGACAGTCAACTAGAGCATCAGTCCAGCGCTTCACCTCCTCCGACAGACCAACAACAACACCCCCCGCTCCTAAAACAAAAAAGGGCCATCCCTTTTGGGACAGCCCCTTTTCATTTTCTTGATCTGGATGCTTTCGAGCATGCTATGCGAAATCACGGCGTGTAACCAAAATGTAACCATTTTGTGTATGAGAGATGGGGCGCGCCGAAGAAACAGAAGAGGGAAAACGCGCAATTCAATCCAAATTGACCTCCTTCATCCTTATGAAGAAAATGATTCTCTACACGGAATCTAGCGTTCATAAGCAAGCCCCTTTTACTTCTAGAGAGAGTTCATCGCAACGTAAACAGTACTGCAACAAAAGTCCTGGATCAATCTATTCCTTCCGAGTCGGTGCCACAAACGCTCTAGATGAATTTCGGAATGTGACATCATATGCCTCGCGTGTCAGACTTCGGATCTTGATGCATACAACAAAAAGGGGCTGACTCAGAAGTCAATATCGTCGACATCTTGTCAGTACGAGTGTTCTTGAATCGCGGATAATGCCATGAATTCGCGATCAGATATTCAACACCTGAACAGATGTCACGGCAAAAATGACTCTTAGGACAGCCCCTCGTGTTTCTGGCTCATCGCATATTACCAAAATCCTACAGCCCAGCGAAGACCCTTATGCCACGATCAGGAAAGATCGAAGCGGTCAAGGTTCATCACCTTGTTCCACACCGCGACAAAGTCGTGCAGGAACTTCTCCAGGGAGTCCTCACACGCGTAGACCTCCGCTAAGGCCCTAAGTTGGGAGTTTGAACCGAAGATGAGGTCGACACGGGTGCCGGTCCACTTGAGCGCACCCGTTTTGTGATCACGACCCTCGAAGAGGTCTCCGTCTTCCGCGATTGCCTTCCACGTCGTGCTCATGTCGAGCAGATTCATGAAGAAGTCATTGGTGAGCGCCTCGGGCCGCTTCGTGAAGACGCCGTGCTGAGACCCTCCGACGTTGGTCTTCAGGACACGCATGCCGCCCACAAGCACGGTCATTTCGGGCGCGGTCAGCGTCAGCAATTGCGCCTTGTCAACCAACAACTCCTCGGCCGACACGGCATAGTGGGCTTTTTGGTAGTTGCGGAAGCCGTCCGCGATGGGCTCGAGCACGCCAAAAGAGGTCACATCGGTGTGCTTCTGCGAGGCGTCCATCCGTCCCAGTGTGAAGGGAACCGTGACCTTGTGACCGGCATTCTTCGCAGCCTTCTCGACTCCCGCGCAACCGGCGAGAACGATCAAGTCAGCCAGCGAAACCTTCTTGCCACCTGACTGTGTGCCGTTGAATGCGCGTTGGATGCCCTCCAGTGTTTTGAGCACCTTCGCCAGCTGCGCAGGCTGGTTGACTTCCCAGTCCTTTTGTGGGGCGAGACGAATGCGGGCACCATTGGCACCACCGCGCTTGTCAGAACCACGGAAGGTAGACGCAGACGCCCACGCCGTCGAAACCAGCTCGGACACTGTCAGGCCGGAAGCCAGGATCTTGTTCTTGAGGAGGGCGATGTCGCGTGCACCAATCAGTTTGTGGTTGACGGCAGGGATGGGATCTTGCCAGATGAGCTCTTTCGCCGGAACCTCCGGGCCAAGATAGCGCGCACGCGGGCCCATGTCTCGGTGCGTCAGCTTGAACCACGCCCGGGCGAACGCGTCCGCGAATTGATCCGGATGTTCCATGAAACGTCGTGAGATCTTCTCGTAGGCAGGGTCGAACCGGAGAGCGAGGTCCGTGGTCAGCATAGACGGTGCGTGACGCTTTGACGGGTCATGCGCATCTGGCACGGTACCGGCGCCCGCGTCACCCTTTGGCTTCCACTGGTGCGCGCCGGCCGGGCTCTTCGTCAACTCCCACTCGTAGCCGAACAGGATCTTGAAGAAGTCGTTGCTCCACTTCGTGGGCGAGGTGGTCCAGGTTACTTCCAGTCCACTTGTGATCGTGTCGCCACCTTTGCCCTTGCCAAAGCTGCTCTTCCATCCGAGGCCCTGATCCTCGATGCCAGCCGCTTCGGGCTCAGGCCCGACGTGTTTCGCATCGCCGGCACCATGGGCCTTGCCGAAAGTATGGCCGCCCGCGATGAGCGCCACTGTCTCCTCGTCGTTCATCGCCATACGAGCAAACGTGTCGCTGATATCCCGCGCCGCAGCGATCGGGTCCGGCTTCCCGTTCGGGCCTTCCGGGTTAACGTAAATCAGTCCCATCTGAACAGCAGCAAGCGGATTCTCGAGATCCCGCTCGCCTGAGTAGCGCTTGTCGCCAAGCCACTTGTCTTCGGAGCCCCAATAGATGTCCTTTTCCGGCTCCCAGATGTCCTCGCGCCCGCCGACGAAACCGAAGGTCTTGAAACCCATCGATTCCAAGGCGACGTTCCCGGCGAGGATCATCAGGTCGGCCCAGGAGATCTTTCGGCCGTACTTCTGCTTGATCGGCCAGAGCAGTCGGCGTGCCTTGTCGAGATTCGCGTTGTCTGGCCAGCTGTTGAGCGGCGCAAAGCGCTGGCTGCCGCTTCCTGCACCGCCGCGGCCGTCACCAGTACGGTAAGTGCCGGCGCTGTGCCACGCCATACGGATGAATAAAGGTCCGTAGTGGCCGAAGTCCGCCGGCCACCAGTCCTGCGACTTCGTCATAAGCTCACGGAGGTCCTTCTTCACGGCCTTTAAGTCGAGACTCTTGAACTCTTTGGCGTAGTTGAAACCCTCGCCCATCGGATTGGACTTGGCGGAATGCTGGTGAAGGATATCGAGCTTCAGCTGGTTCGGCCACCAGTCTCGGTTCGTCGTTCCGCCGCCGGCAGTTTGTTTGCGGTCTTGCTGCTGCTCAGTGCCCATAACGGCTCCTTTCAAGATGTGACGTGAGTTAGAAAATTTGTTAGGTGATAATAATTATTGTCTCTGAAGGAAAAAATCACTTACGCTCCCTGCATGATGCGCAAAGCACGTTGAAATGCACGCTGTAGCCAAGGAGTTTGTTGTCCCGGCTTACCTGGGGAGGTATTTGAATGGCTTTCAGTTCTTTGTCCGCGAGGTTCACAACCTTCTTGCAGCGCACACAGATGATGTGATGATGTTGAGATGTCATCGGATCGTAGCGTGACCTGCCGATCCTCTAAATCAGACAGAAACCTCTGCGCTCGATTTGGACTATCTCCCAGAAGTTGAATCGTCAACACAGGGTCACAGCACGCGATTCACTCTAAAAGAAATACCCAATAGGAATCGAGACACTCGGATAGACGTATTTGGTCGTGAAAAATGTACCCGCCAACACAGCAATGGTCAGTTTCTTATCTACCACCCAACGGTAGCCGTATAGCACTTCCACGACTGGAAGAAAATTATCTTTTGCTTCTATTCTTAGAAGCGTTGTCCTACGGGACAGGAAACCTAGATAGAGTTTCAAAACCTCTGAGCTGGAACTGATTTGAGATGTTCGAGAATAAAACAGTTGCAAGCCACTGAGGTTGCTTCCATTCTGCGCCCAGTCCAAGGCGGCATATTGGAAGCCGAGCGCGAGCGAAGAATTGATGTTGTAGTCGAGAGCAATGTTCGGCGCTTTGAGAAAGAAATAAACCGGCTCTGTATTCAAGTGCCACTCCTGGGATTCACAACGAAACGTGTACAGAAAGAGAAGACTTAGAAATATTCTCTTCATAGGAGTAATTCCATGTTCATACAAGGAGACCCTCTTTCAACATCCAAGTGGTATTCCCATTGGAGCAAGGCAGTCAGTCGATCTGGAATCCCTTTGACCCTTTGGACAGGTACTGGCTCTCGATATACTCAGTCCGGCAATAGAGGTCTTGTTCAGGATCATCAGGAGCGCCGGATATACTAAGACCGTTTCAGCGAGTCTTGCACTATTTTCGTTATCTCTTTGAAATCCGTTTTTCCGCTCGGCATTTTTGGTAGATCTTCCAGGACAACGAAGCGCTTCGGCAGCGCAATGGCCGGCAGCCGTTTCGATAATTCGTGCAATGTCCGCCTTTCAGAAATCGGTTGAGTAACTACCGCAACTATTTTTGCACCTTTCACGGCATCCGGCAGTTCGACCACACAACATGAAATATCCGACGGCAGTACTTTCTCCAATTCCTCTTCGACCTTAATGAGAGAAACCATCTCTCCGCCGATCTTCACAAACCTTCGCAATCTTCCCACGTGCCAGAGGAAACCGTCAGCGTCCATATATCCCATATCACCCGTGTCATACCATCCGCTGTGGAAAGACTGGGCAGTCGCTTCAAAATCATCGAAGTAACCGGCGAAGACACTCTCCCCCTTTACAAGTATTTTTCCTATTTCTCCCACGATCCAATCTTAGGCTGTATCGTAGTTTTCCATACGAATCTGGAGATTGGGCAATGCCCATCCGACGCTTCCGGGGCGGCAGCGATCTGACGTATTCACAGTGATGATCGGGCTTGTCTCAGTCGTACCATACCCTTCATAGATCGTCAAACCGTGTTTTTCGTGATACGCTTGGCGAAGCTGATCAGGACATTTGTCCGCACCCGTGACAACGAATTTCAACGATGCAAAGTCCCCCGGCTGAGAATGATGCAAGTAGCCCCAGAGAAACGAAGGTGTCCCGACGAGGTATGTCGGTTTCTCCTCGCGGATGATGGCACAGACAGTTTTGTAATCCATCGGATTTACGTAGGTCACCACCGTCATGTCGAACCGAAACGGAAGCCATAAGTTAGCGGTCAGTCCGAAGACATGAAAGAAAGGCAGACTCGCAAGCATGACATTGTCAGATGCGAATGGATATACCTGTGATAACGCTTCAAGGTTTGCCGTAATGTTACGGTGTGTCAAGGGGGCAGCTTTTGGTTCCCGTTCACTTCCAGTTGTAAACAGAATTGCAGCATTTGCATCGATGTCAGGGTGAGGGAATCGTGAAAGGATTCGATCAACAGGAAGGCTGGTGGAAAAAGCTCCTTTTGTCTTGTCATATACCGAAACATTGTTGAGCAAGTCCTCGATGAAGACAAATCCGTCAAGCTTCGGCGCCTTGAGTTTCTCCAGCAAGACCTTGGCCGTAATCACCGTGTGGAAATCCCATTTCTTTCGTGCATACTCAACGTTGGCCTGTACAGCTGTAGAGTAGTTCAACAAGACAGGTGTCTTTCCGTTCATCAAAAGAGCTAGCAGAACAATCGCCGCACCCGCAGAAGTGGGAAGCATGACGCCAACAAGAGGATCATCAAGCGTTTTCAGTTTAGCAGCAAGGATGAGGGAAGCGGTGAGAGTACGGCTGTACGTGAACTTCCGTTGCAATCCCCGGTCGATAAATGCGAGTTTATCACCGTATTGTTTCGCGATCCGAATGAACTGATAATGAAGCGGTTCTCTTTGCATGGAAATTGTCTAGCGCAGCTTGGGAGGCCATGGGAAAAAAGCGTTTGTTGCACGCATGTACTCTTCATACCCGGGGCGCGTTTTCATAGTCTTTTCAAGCAACGTTACGCCCGAAACACGTAACAGTAAAAGTGTCATAATAGCTGGAGAAAATATTGTCCACCAATATCCTGATGCAGCTGCAAGAATGTAGAATCCCCACCATTGCATTGTATCGCCGAAATAATTTGGATGACGTGAATAGTGCCAAAGTCCACTGTTCAATAATTTCCCTTGATGCTGAGAATCAGATTTAAACCGGGCAAGCTGATAATCGCTCACAACTTCGAAGAAAAAACCAATTGCCCAAACTGCAATACCAACAACATTGACTACTATGTGGGATGAGACATTAGCAACTGTCTGTACGGCAAGCAAAGGAGCCGCAATAATCCACATCAGGATGCTTTGAAGAAGGAACACCTTAAAAAACGAAATCCACCACCACCGTGAACCACTATCTATTCTCCATTGTGCATATCGGAAGTCTTCTGGCTTACCATGGTTGCGTAGAAAAATATGAATACTAAGACGCAATCCCCATAACGTGACGATAATCGTTACCAGAGCTTGTTGTGTCGATTGTTGAGAACATAAGTATGCTGCAAGATTGATAATTACAAATCCTGTTCCCCAGAAGATATCCACGATACTGGAGTTCTTCAGAACGAGGCTCAAAACCCAAAGAGCCGTCATCATAGCGATGATCAATGCTCCACTGAACAAATACAATTGAAAAAATTCCATTTATTTACTGCTTGATATTTTAAGAACATCCATGAGTGATCTAAGTGGCGGAAGTCCGTATCCTTCATCGTGCATCCACAGGACTTTTCCGTTTTCATCCAGCAATATTACTCTACAATTGCGGGCTCTTTCAGTTCCGGTCCATTTAGTCAGCACCGATCCATCACTTCCGTAAATAGTAATTACATCTTTCCACGATTCCTTCGGAATGCCGCTGCGCATTCCCTTGTCGATCGATTCCTTGAAGAGAGACGGCAACAGTCCGGGAATTGTCGGCACTTCGTACACCGGCGGAAGGGCGAGATCTGCCGTGAAAAAGCCGATTCCCCATCGGTCCACATCAAATTGGGTATTCTGTTCGTACCCAAGAATGAGAATAACTTTTTTCCCTTTGAATGCATCCGGGAGCATTTTCTCGACACCGTCAAGGCTCTTGCCTTTGACCGTAGGGAATACCTCACCAACAATATTTCTATTTGGTAATGATGAGCTGCAACCGGCGAAAAGCCCAAAAACGAAGATTGCAGCAAAACTATTGAGAACGATATTCATCGTAAACTCGCTTTCTATATAAACGTTTGGTGTATAGTTTTAATCCCATCAAATGCATAAAGGTAATAATGCTCTTTCAAATTTGAAATCATTTTTCATTCGTGCCTATTATAGCAAATCCGGGAGGCTGAAGGTTTCCAATATAGAAGTGGGATACATCTCCAAAATGGTTTCATTTACCGACCGTGTTCGCAATGAAATACGTGACGATCGAAACGGAAGCAGCAAGTATAGCACCCCAAGCCAAGTCAACGACGGTAACCAAAAGAGGCCAGTCCTTGAGTGTAGCAAGATTGGTCAGATCATATGTTGCATACGTAATGAGTCCGAACAACGCTCCGAATAAAAGCGAGTGAACCCACGAGCCCTTCTCAACTGCCGGCATAATGACAAAGAGCACAAGGCCAACGATAAAAAGCAGGTAAAAGAGAATAGCTGCCGTCCAGTTGATATCGGTTTTCATCAAATACCCGATCTGTGTGGCATAGAAACTCTTGGCAATAAGCCCGAGCCAGACCATGTCAATGACGAAGAATACTGGCAGAGCGATAGAGTAGAGTTTGATAAACATGATCATCTCCATATAATGGTGACATGGTAAGTACAGCTTGTGTTATCTATTCTCTCTCGGCCCGATCTTCTCGCAAACCACCTGCATTCCGATAAGTGTTGATGTATGAACTACAGTATTGTATTCTTTCTTTCATTTAAGCCTTATACGTTCGGCTTGCTCGCTCGACATTCGGTGATCTAGCTGATTTTTTCCCCTCGAGGGTGATTCTCTCAAGCATCCCGCGAAATATGAGCACGTGGATGGGATATAAACCATGCCAATAGATTTTTCCCAAAATACCGAGAGGATCAAAAATTGCTGTCTGATAAATCACAGCACCGTCGTCAAGCGGCTTCACCTCAAATTCCAACCACGCTCTCCCCGGTAATTTCATCTCAGCAAAAAGGCGCAATCGTTTGTCGGGTTCGTACTCTTCTACACGCCAAAAATCCAAAGCATCGCCTACTCGCAGATGTTCAGGATCTCGTCTGCCGCGACGCAATCCAACGCCGCCGCACAGAGAGTCGATCAGACCCCGTATATGCCACAACCAGTTGCCATAGTACCATCCCGTTGTTCCCCCGATTCTTCGTATTGGTATAAATGCTTTTTGTGTAGAGACGGGTACAGTCACACTTCGCCTATCAACAATACGATTGCCAAATCGAACCCCACCCCAGGATCTCACCGCCCCGACAGAAGAGAAAGAATCAGACCAGCGTGTTTCATTCCAGTAACGTTCTTCTTTCTCGAGAGTTTTGGAAATCGCCTCATGAATGCCGATGGGATGAATGTCGAAGTCATTCATGGCATCTTGGTGCTGGACGATAGAGGGGTGCCGAATGCTGTCGATCAGTTTGCGTCCGATCCGGGCATAGACCGGAGTTATAAGATTCAGCCATAGGCTCGAAAGAGCCGGAGTAAGAACAGGGACAGAGATCATGAACCTTTTCAATCCACGTTGATGGGCATATTCTTCCATGATTCCACGATAGGAAGTTACATCCGCTCCGCCGATTTCGTAGACGTGACTCGAACTCAAGGGAATATCGATGGCGCGAATCAGATACTCAAGTACGTCATCGATAAAAATAGGTTGAGCAGCCACTTGCACCCATCGCGGAGTCAACATCAACGGAAGGCGCTCAACAAGATTACGTATCAACTCAAACGAGAGACTTCCCGAACCGATCACAATCGATGCCTGAAATTCGATAGTTGGCACACCCGAGTCCCGTAGAATTCGCCCCACCTCCAAACGACTGCGTAGATGGGGAGAGAGGCTGTCTGAATGAGAACTCAGACCGCCCAAATAGATAATTCGTCGGACACCACAGGAGCGGGCAGCAGAAGAAAACAGGAGAGCCGCTTTTTGATCCCGTTCTTCAAAGTTCGAATCTGATCCCATGGAATGCACGAGGTAGTAGGCAACTTCAGATCCCTCCATTGCGTGAGAGAGACTTTCCGCATCCAATACATCACCCTGAAAGACTTCTGTTCTTTGTGATACTCGACTGCCCAGGGTGGAGGCACGGCGGGTGAAGCAACGAACTGCGTATCCATTCTTTTCTAACTCTTTGAGGAGCCGACCTCCTACATATCCCGTAGCTCCAGTCAATAAAATTCGCTTTTTGGTTCTATCGCTCATAGGCGAAGTAATTCTTCCTACTTCAAATATTCATTCCTACGATCATTAACAGAGCCGGAGGGCCGATGATGATAAGTCCTCTGCTTCTGCAAGCAATGTAGCCAAAACATACCTGAGCTTCGAGGGTTGGAAATTGATGTTAGCAACTCTTATATGATACAATATTTCAGTAATAAAATACATCAATTCCATCGCATGTTTGCAGGCGCTTTGGAATCTTGCTGCCCGAGTAGGCGGCAGACTTTGCACGGTTTGACGGTGGCTTTCGCGATCGCTGCTAGACTGACCGTCTAGTGCGATAGAAGAAAAGCCCCAAGTCCCGGGGCTTTTCTGCAACTCAAACTGCGACTCACCATTTCTCTACTTCAAGAGCTTTTGTTCAGAAGCGAGCAGCTGCATCTCCAGCTTCCTCACCTCAGTTCGGGGAACCCGAGGTTGAGTGTTCGCATAGACTATCGTGGTCTTGATGTCCGAATAACCGATCTGCAACACAATAACACCATAGAAAAGTGTAACTGTTACTCGTGCTGGCGAGTAACCAAATTGTGACCACATTGTATCACACTCCTTACCATCCTATACTCGTGTAACCAAATCGTAACCATTTTGTCTCTGAAAGAGAGGTTGTGCTGCAAAAACGAAAAAGAAAAATGCCCAATTCAAATCAAACTGGGCATTTTCATCTCGACAACAAAGACGTCTTGTGATTAAGGAGCTAGTGTCGGTGACGACGTGCAAGTTCACTTCATGTTCGGCGCTTACCCCAACAATGCTCGGGCGCTGAGCCCACTTTTCAGAGTGCGAAGGGGCTTGTCACCCGAATTCGGGACAAAGGAATGGTCGAGGATCGTGGGATTTTTCAACATATCGTCGTTAGTCAAGCTCTAAGTCGATCACGATGCACGGATTTTCAGGGTGCAGAAGATTCCCGTTAGGGCTACCGCCACAATCACTCACGAACTGTTCTTTGTGAGTGATTGTGATTTTGCGCGTCCCGACGTTTTTTGTCGGGGTCTGCCTATATAGGTATCGACAAGAGTTAGCGAGTCCATTAGGACGATGCTAACTCTTTTGTCGTTTTGAGAATCCCGTTCGAGCAGAGCGAGAACGGGATCTGCAATGCCGTCAGAGTGAAACAGAAGAGGCAATTCCAGATATCCGGGATTGCCACTTTGCTTTTCTTCGTCATATCCTGGCTCAACATCTGTTTCTGTTTCATGGTTCACCAGATCCCGGGTTGTCGAGTTTGTAGCAGACGAGTTCGCAGGCATCCGAAGGTGAACGCCGTGACTACTCCTTGATCAGGATTTTTTCGAGCTCCTCAAGACTCTTCCCTTTTGTTTCGGGGATTTTCGCTATGAGGAAAACCAGATACACGACGCACATCGAGCCAAACACAAGGAAGGCCGTGCCGCCGCCAAGGGCATTCAGCATATATGGGAACGTGAGCGAGACGAGGAAAACCGCCGCCCAGAGAGATACCACTGCCACTGACATCGCTTCGCTTCTCAACCTGTTGGGATAGATCTCAGCAATAAACACCCATGTAATTGGTCCAAGCGACGCTGCGAACGAGGCGATATAGATGAGAATGAACGCAAGGATCAGAAAACCGCCGAATTCTTGCAGGTAGAATGCAACCGCAAGCACGAACAATGAAATAGCCATCCCAGTACACCCTGCGATCAGCAAGGGTTTTCGTCCGAACTTGTCGATGTACTTTATTGCCACGAACGTGAAAATCAGATTCACTCCGCCGACAGCCACGGTCTGCATCAGCGCGCTGTCAACACCCACGCCTGTCTTTGCGAAGATCATAGGAGCATAGTACATAATCGAGTTTATCCCCGTTACCTGCGAGAAGACCGCTACGATGATGCCCATCCAGACCAGCGGGCGGATCTTTTTCGAAAACACTTCTCTGTATGAACCCTTCTGTTCATTCGCTATCGACTCTTCGACCGCTCTCATCTCAACGTTTGCAGTCTCTGTGCCATTTATTCTTTCGAGAACAGCATACGCCTCATTCTTCTTTCCCTTTTGGACGAGCCAGCGCGGACTCTCCGGAATGAACAACAGTGTGACAAAGAAGAAGAGCGCCGGCAGTCCCATGACTGCAAGCATCCATCTCCAGTTGTTGTCACCTGTGGACGCAAGAAGGTAGTTCGAGAAGAACGCTACGAGGATCCCTATGACGATGGCCAGCTGGTTGAGCGATACCAGACTTCCCCTTTTCGCTGCCGGCGAGATCTCGGAGATGTACATTGGTGACAATGCGCTCGCCGTCCCTACGGCTATTCCACCGACAAACCGGAAAGCGATGAAAACGTTAAGGTGTTCAGCCATGGCCGAACCGACCGCCGAAACAAGGAAGAGCAATGAGGCCACAAGGAGTGTCGTTCTTCTGCCAAAAACATCTGCCGGCTTGCCGCATGCGATGACTCCGACGATGCAACCCACAAGCAAGCTGCTCACTGCCCAGCCAAGGGCAATATCGTCGAGGTCAAAATAAGTCTTGATGAACGGGACAGTCCCGGAAATAACAGCTGTGTCGAATCCAAACAGCAATCCTCCCAAGGCCGCCGCAGCTGTGACAAGGAACAGGAAGGTATAGTCCTTTTCTTTCATAGGTAATCCTTATGGTGGTAGATTATTCGGACATCTCAACACTTTGACCTGTGGATTTGTCCTGACATGTGCCTTGACCGTGCACGCAGGCGGGATCCGGATGGTACATCGGTAATCCGGCGCGAGCGCACGTTGCGGTCGAGTCATTTGTCGTCTGGAGCATCAAGACAAATCTGCTGTCACGGGAGTTGAGAGGAATAGGAAGGAGGTATCACTGCCGAGTCGACGCAACCCGCGGCCGGTTGGATCCGCTCGCCGGATGGCATCCTTCAATATCAGCAACAACTACTGAGACACAGCCTGCACGTTCTTATGGATCTCTGGTTCCATTCCTGCACGTATCCGGTGACACAGTACACAGATGATGTCGCGTGTCAGTTCGGGATGGTCGGCCATCAGGGTGAAGAGTTGTTCCCGTTCCAATCGAAGTAGATGAGTCTCTTCGACAGCAGTGATTGTCACCGCTCGCGGTTCAGTACCCAGAACAGAGAGTTCTCCGAGAACGGCATGATCCATCATGGTGCCTATGGTCTGTTCCGCATCATCTATTCTGATGGCTCCAGACGTCATCAGATAAAGGCAGTTGTCGATATCTCCTCGCCTAAACAGTTTTTCGCCGGGAGCGAGAGTAACATCAACAAATGCTGAGGCGATCTGACGGAGGGATTCATGCGAAGCATGGAGGAAGAGTTCAATATGTTTCACCAGAAACATCTTCTCTATTCCAAGCATCGACGGGTGATGATCGTGATGTGTTTCACCTTGTCTTTCCGCACCGCTCAATGCATGCGGATCATAGTCTTGTTGATTCTGCTCCATTCGCCTTCGGAGACGTGTCCAGAGGACCTGAACTATCCCTCGCGCAATTTCGCTGCGATCGTTCATGAGCTCGAGGAATGGCGCCTGATCGAGTCGGAGGAGCTGGACGTGCCCACGAGCTATGACCGACGCAGATCGCGGTTCAGAATCAAGAATAGAAAACTCTCCCACAATTTCGCCGGCCGCAAGCGATGCCACTACCGAGGATCCGCAGACTACATCGACCTTCCCCTCGACGATGATGTACATACAATCACCCAAGTCCCCCTGATGAATAAAGGTGGTTCCATCTTCAATCTCGATCTGATCGAGCAGGATTGCGACATCGGCAAGAACTTCGCTCGCTGTCTCTGAAAAGATCGCCGTCCGTCTTAGATAGTTCACTTTATCGATTGTCAGAAGAATGTTCTCATCATCAAGAGAAGATGAGAGCTCGGAGGCAAGCTGCACGATGTGCGGGTTTGGGTCGTGTAGTAATTGTGCAACAGACGCTTTGAATCCCCTGGAGTCTAGATGGTGGAGTGCCCATGTTCCCGTTTCGCGAACCAAGGAGTCCGGGGCAGTTATCGCTGCATGGATGGCAGAGAAGCCTTTCGATTGAGTTTCCTGTGCCAACGCAAAAATCGCACACGCTTGCAGCCAGGGTTTTCTCCAACGGGCACCCCGTTCTGCAATATTCAGGAGAGTTTCAGACAACTCCCGTCTGGGCTGTGGAAAGATACGGTGCAGACGTTGGAGTCGCTCGTCCAAAGAAATCTCATCAAGAACGGGTAGGACAATCGTCTTCAACTTCTGATCGATTAAGTTATCAATGATCTCAATGGCATAGGCGCGTCTCTGCGGAGATGCGCATGTAAAATTTTCCCTCGCTCGCAGAACAGATCGAGCTTCATAGAGAAACGAGAGCATCAATAACACGCGGTGGCGACTTGCATCAAAAAGAGTCTCAAGCGCCGCACGAACCAGGGAAAGGGCAGGAGCGTGTCTGCCAAGATCCGACGAACCTGGAAGAAACGATAAGCTGGAGTCAACGGCCTGGGGCTGTTCACCCTCCAGATTCTTTAGCGCTCCGAGAATCCAGGCCGCCTCTCCCACTTCCTCACGCAGACATTGATGGATTTCTGCCACCTGTGGCCCCTTGGCACGATAGCTGCATCGGCTTAATGCGAGTAGGACCTGTGAGTGAACCTCCCGGATTGTCAAATGCAATTTTGAACGAAGCAGATCTACGACTTTCTTACCTCCGATCTGGCCGTATATTCGGATGATTCGACTCTGCACCGCTCTACGCTGGTGTTCTTTGTTGAAAACATTTTCCAGCGTCGGAAGAACGGATTCACCTCCGGCAACCAATGTGGCTATGGCAGTGGATCGAATGGCAGATGTAGAGAGATGTTCAGCCACATGAGGCCAGAGCTTCGGAGTGTTCAGTTTTCCAGCAGCGATGAGAGCTTGTTTCCGTACGTCATCACTTGGATCACGAAGCAATCGCTTCAACGGTGTATAGAAATCGGGGATCCCGACTGCACCCAGCACTTGTGCAGCATAGATGCGATCTTTTGGATTCTGTGATGCGGCATGCTTCAACAAATCCGTTCCGGCCAGTAAGACGCCTTCGATACCTCCGTTTCGGAGCAACCCGATGGCCACTCCCTGACGCACTTCTTCATCAGGATGAGTGATGTACGGAGCGATCGTTTCCACTGCTTCCGCACGGCAGAGGGCAGCATATGTTCGAAGTGCAATACCCTTGATCGCGGGGACCTGCTCTTGCTCGATGCGTTCCGCCACCTTCTGCAGAGCCTCAGAAAGTCCGAGTTGTTCTACCCGAAGAAGTACCTCTCGCCGGACATCGTCTGATGTGTGAGAAAGAAGACTAAGAAGGATGGAGTGCACATGCGGATGTTCGATCTGTTCCAGCATGTGCAGTGCATAGAGTACTTCACTTGCATCAGTACTCTGCACCCCTCGTAGCAGCACCTCGACACTAGATGATTCATCGAGCGAGAGTGTCATTCCATATAATGTCCGTTTCTGCAGCGCCTTACTGATCGCTCGACGATATTCATACTGGATCCTGAGGACAACGACAATCCACGCAAGCAGGACGAGAAACAATCCATACACCAGCGCCATGGGACCCAAACCCAATCCGCCTCGCATCACCAGAATCAGCACACCGACCATTCCCGCTGCAATGGGTTCCACAACACTCTCCACAAGCATCTGCGCCTGGAATCTCTTTTCACGATGGAGCGGTTGGTACAGTAGTAGCATTGTGGAACGAGAGATTGATTCACCGCAGAGTTCGTCTACTAATTTGGTGGATGTCGTAAACCAGAAGAAGAGCGGTATCAATCCGTAGAGAATGCCTACAGTTCCAAAGCAAGCGACTCCGAGAAGAACAAAGAGGGGATGCACCAGAAGTCCGGTTCTCATGCCATACCGGCTGATCAGCCGATCGCCAACGGCAAGACGACTGATCAACAACGCAAATCCGGTCACTGCGAAAAAAACACCAAAGAAGCCTGCAAGTTGAGTCTCATCCGAATATCGCGCATTGGCACGATCATAAAACAGGTTGTCGACGAAATAGAACGCAAATGTGCTGAGGGTCGCATAGAGGAGGACAAGGAGGACGTATCGGTTCTTCAGCAGTGCCCTGTTGTCCGTCCCGCTCCCCGCCCCCTCTTCTTTTCTTTCTCCCGACGAACCGAGTTGTTGACCAAACGCCTTGAGAATATAAGAAAGAATGAGAAGCGTCAATCCAGAACTTGCCGCCGAGACAAAGAGTAAGTTGGTAATACCCACAGTCTCGACCAGAAAGGAAACCAGCACTCCACCAATGACTGACGCTGCAACTTCTCCCGAGCCGATGATGCCAAAGAGACGCTTCCCCTGACGAATGGTGAAGAGCATACCGGCTAGTCCCCAGAACTCCAAATTGAGGAGAACGACGACGATGTTCCACCATATATAAAGGACAACGACGACTAGGTTGGATCGGAGCATGAGGGGAAAGGGCAGAAGAAGAAGGGAGAGGAACACAACACCCACATTCAACTTCAGGAGAGATTCAGCAGAGATGCGTTTCTGGAGCGTGGAATAGAGATAACCAACAAGGGAGCCTACTACCGCGATGCCGATATACATGTAGGAAAGATGAACGGCATCGAACACTGTCAGGAACAACGTACTGGCACTCGTCGCAAGAAACACAACGGTAAAACCGATGAGGAGCGAATGCAGAAACATCCACCCTACGATTTTTCCTTCCCCTGGTTGAAGGTTGAGTGCTGCTGCGAGTGTGTTCTTTCCGCGTAACGTCATCAGAGTGCATCCCTACGCGAGGAGGCAAAGAGGAAGGAATTTCAGCGCAACATTGCGGTCAAGTCCCGCCAGAATGCGGCGGGATTCCCGCCTGCCATTATGGTTCGTTGGAGGCGGGCAGGCTGAAAATTCCGACCACTCGCCAGGAAACGCTCGTGGGGAATTTTCGAACTTGGTGTTGTGGGCCTTGGAGACAACGCCCATCCCGCCCTCGTTTAACTTCTCGATGATTCTGTAATGAGAAATGGTTTGTCCGATCATATCACGCCTCCGCCTGCGCTTCCACCTACGCACTTCGTGCTTCGGTGGACAGGTCGCTTCGGCGGATTCCCGCCTGCCAATGAGAATCCTCTGAGGCGGGCAGGCTGAAAATCACAGCCACTCACACAAAGCGTTCCCGCCTGCCGAAGTGCCCTTCGGCCTGCCCGCTGAAACTGTATCCTGAAGGCAGGCGGGCACGCAGGCAGGCGTGGGTGATTTTCGAACATCCCGCCTTCACCTAATCTCTCGAGGATTCTGCAATGCGCAATGGTTTGACCGATCATAAGGGCACTTTCAGGTCCCGACAGAAGAAGTCGGGATCCTCAAAATCACATCCACTCGTCCCGCCTTGCGGGACTCGTGGGTGATTTTGGGATTTGACTGATCATCGTTCACCCCTGGGAATGGACTCTTCGGACCGCGTAGTCAACCGACCTTCACATTCGTCTTTTCCATTGCCTTCTGGATTCTCTTTGTCTGATGACCATTGTTGGGGATTCCGGACAATGTAATCGCGGATTCGCGTCAGAGAACGATCGTCGCGGATGATGTGATCGTAATATCCGCGCTGCCAGAGAGGTGCACCAGGGGTGCCGTGGATTTCATTGATTCGTTTTGTGATGGCAGATTTGAATGATCCGACGATATGACCTAACCGATGACGTTTCCCTTGTAGGGGTGACGACTGCGTCACCCCTACAGGTGGTTTCAAACCATCCCCTACCGTTGGACCATCATTGCGGTTGTGACCATGCGTCGCCCCTACAAGAAATTGTTCCAAAATCCTGATGACCCCATGAACATGATTCGGCATGACCACAAATTCATCCAATTGTACGTTCGGGTAATGGTTTGGCAGGTCATTCCAACACGATTGTACAATCGCACCTGAATCATTCGTCCGCATCTCCCCGTCTGCAATCTCTCCAAATCGGCTTTCCCGATCCTTCGTACAAATCGTCACGAAATATTCTCCCGGCTGAGAATAATCATACTGCCCCAGCCGCAGAGGCTTTCTCCTGTCTTCTGTTCTGAACCTCATTTGCCGCTTCTCAGTTTCGCCAACCTCGCACGCGCGTCCTTCGGCTCATGATGCTCCGCATCCGCGTTTTTCCAGAGCAAAAGGAATTTCTCGTACTGAGCGATGGCCTTCTCTTTCAATCCCTTTTTCTCGTACAACTTCGCCAACTCATAGCGATGGAGGGGATCAACCAGCCTTCTCTCCCGGCTCGCCGGGTCAAATCTTGTGATTCGTTCATACTCCTTGATTGCAGCATCAATATCTCCCTTCTGCACATATGCTTTCGCCAGCACGTCGCGAGGGAGTGTGAGGGTCACAACGTGTACATATCCGCCCGAGATCTCTTGTGACGGCATTTCAACCTGACTTGTCAGATGACGGATCGCCTCATCGGTTCTTCCCTGCGCCAGCAACAGTTCGCCATAGACCTGAAACTCAAAGAACCCCAGCCAGGTTTTCAAGAAGCTGCTCAGTTTCGGCAGCGTAGAGAGGGCAACAGTGACCGCCGCCTCCGCTGGTTTGGTCTGACCTTCCTTCAAATAAAGCCGTGCCTGCGCGAGGCCACAAAACGCGTGAATGTAATCGGGCGAATACACCTGCTTAAACAGGGTATCCCAATCGGCAAGGGTCTTTCTTGCTCGCTCGAAATGCCCTTGATCTCCCAGAATGCGGGCGTCTATCCACAGGGCGAACGCCTCCCACGCTGGATTTCTTGCTGCGCGAGCTACCTCAGCCGTTGTGGCGGTGCTGCGCGAGCAGTGCGATGTTCGTCCGGTCCAGTATTCGTACACCGCACGACAGAAAGGCACTTGAAACCTGGGAACCTCATTCTGCCCCTGAGGAGGGACCTTGTTGATCCAATTGATGGCATCATCATACTCTTCTTTCAAAGCATAAACATAAGAGATCCCGATGGCGGAACCGAAATCAGGTCGGATGTCCAACGCTTCCTTGAACTTCGCAATCGCGTCATCAAGCCTCCCCATGAAATAGAACATCTCACCCATCGAATCGTATGGATTTGCATCTGCAGGATATGCCGCAGCGTATCGTTCGAACGCTTCGAGGGCTTGCTGGTATTCACCTCTTCGGGCGTAGACGTACCCAAGCTGGTTCAGCGCTACGCCGTACG
>Ga0315277_10003654_pt1 | contig 20833 bp, 22 predicted proteins | sample YL17G05_15_MG_FD_203695 | JGI IMG/M metagenome (GOLD analysis project Ga0315277, IMG submission 203695) | Sediment microbial communities from Yellowstone Lake, YNP, Wyoming, USA - YL17G05_15 | ecosystem: Environmental > Aquatic > Freshwater > Lake > Sediment | place: USA: Wyoming | collected... | reverse complement strand
CAAGGGATTAATCAACATTCAATTTGCCGTAAGACATAATGTGGTGTATGTCTTAGAGGTGAACCCCCGCGCGTCCAGGACCGTGCCTTTTATCAGCAAGGCCACCGGTGTGCCTTTGGCAAAACTGGCGACCAAAATAATGCTGGGCAAGAGCCTGAAAGAGCTGGGTTTTACCAAAGATATCGAGGTAAAGCATATTTCTGTAAAGGAATCGGTTTTTCCGTTTATCCGATTCCCCGGAGTGGATGCCGTTCTCGGGCCGGAGATGAAATCTACCGGCGAGGTTATGGGGATAGACAAGACCTTCGGCTTAGCCTATGCTAAATCCCAGATTGCCGCCGGCCAGAGAATGCCGCTTAAGGGAAACGTATTCATCAGCGTGCGCAACCAGGATAAGCGGGACGTGGTATTCATTGCCAAGAAACTGTCCGATTTGGGGTTTAAGCTTTTGGCCACCAAAGGCACGGCAGCGGTATTAAGACAGAACGACCTTGAGGTGGAGACCATCCCCAAGTTATACGAAGGCCGTCCGCACGTGGTAGACAGAATAAAAAGCGGATACATCAACTTGGTCATCAATACGCCCGCAGGCAAGCTGACCAAGGATGACGAGACAGTTATCCGCTCCAATGCGCTACTGTATAACGTGCCCTTGATTACTACCATTGCCGGCGCGCAGGCAACGGTTAACGGAATCGAGGCATTAAAAAAACATCAGATGCAGGTAAAGTCGCTGCAGGAATACCATAAAGAGATTAAGAAGCCCGGGGTAAAGACACAAAAAGCCGGGAAAAAACAGCGTGGAAAAAATAAGCGTTAGGACGTCAAAGCGCGCAGAGCTAATCGATATTACCGCCAGGATAAACGGCATAGTGGCAGGCGGCAGAATCAAGGGCGGAATATGTTTTTTGTTTTGTCCGCACACCACTGCCGGTCTGACCCTCAACGAGAACGCCGACCCGTCGGTGAAAAGCGATATGGTCAATGTCCTAAATAAACTTGTGCCGGAAGGCGCCGGCTATGCGCATGCTGAAGGCAATGCCGATAGTCATGTGAAGTCTTCTCTTCTGGGTCATTCGCTTACCGTATTCATCGCAGCAGGCAGGCTTTGCCTGGGGAGATGGCAGGGGATATATCTCTGTGAAGGCGACGGCCCGCGCTCAAGAGAAGTATGGATTAAAATAATAGCGGATAATATATAAAAACGAGAGATATATGCCTGAGCTGCCGGAAGTGGAAACCATAAAGCGGGAATTAGAAAGAGCGGTTTTGGGTAAAAGAATTTCCGAAGTCTGCGTGTACCACCCTACGGTAATCCGCCAGCCATCAGTAGATAAATTTAAAAACGGTTTAAAAGGCGCGGTGATTAAAAATATCCTGCGCAAGGCCAAGGTTTTGATTTTAGAATTATCCACCGGCAAGTCCCTGGTAATCCATTTAAAGATGACCGGCCAATTGGTTTATCCGGGCGGCGGCAAAAACAGCCGGGTAACTTTTAAATTTTCTGACGGAACGAGCATGGATTTTAACGACCAGAGATTATTCGCGGAGTTGCGGCTGATGGATAATTGGCAGGACTTTAAGTTTATCCAGAGTTTAGGACCGGAGCCTTTTAGTATCAGCGCAAAACAGTTTAGAGAGATGTTGAGCAGAAAGAAGACCAAGATTAAACCCTTGATTATGGACCAGGCCTTTATTTCCGGCATTGGCAATCTCTATGCCGCGGAGGCACTCTTCCGCGCTAAGATAAATCCGGAGAGGCCGGCGGATAGTTTATCGGAGAAAGAAACAGAATTGTTTTTTAAGCAGATAAGGGACACCCTTTCCGAAGCCATAGAGCATAAAGGCTCTTCCGTAGACCAGTATGTGCAGTTAACCGGCAAGCCCGGCGGTTATGTCAAATACCATAAGGTGTATGACCGGGAGGGTAAACCATGCCTGGTTTGTAAAACACCGATAAAGAGAAATACCTTAGGAGGCAGGGGAACCTATTTCTGCCCGAGGTGCCAGAAGTAAAATGAAAAGACGCCTTAAGATTACCGGTTTTATCGTGTTTGTTACCCTGTTGATGATTTCCGTATTCCCGTCTGCTTTCTTCCGGCATGGCCTGGCAGGCTCTCTTGACGAAGCCGCGGAAATTTTCGGCATTGCCTTTATCCTCTTGGGTCAGATTTTTAGAGCTTCTGCACGGGGGTATAAGTCTGAACATTCCGCCTCCGGCAATATGCTGATACAGACCGGTCCTTACGCAATCGTGCGTAATCCGATGTATCTGGGCATATTGCTTATCGGTTTAGGTATCGTATTGATGCTGTTCTGGTGGTGGGCGATATTTATCTTTTTATCAGTTTTTGCCCTGCGCTACCTGCTGCTAATCGTCAGAGAAGAAAAAAAATTGACCGCCGCATTCCCTCAGGAATACGCTGAGTATCAGAAAAAAACACCCCGTCTTCTCCCCTCGTTCAGCCGGTTATTACGCAATGATGTTAGCGAATATCTGCCGTTAAAATCAGCCTGGTTAAAAAAAGAGGCCGGTTCGATCTTGGCGGTATTGCTGATTACGATTCTCATCGAGTCCTGGGAAGACATTTCCCATGAGGGGGCAGCGGGATATTTGCGAGAAGCACCGGGACTGGCAATTACGGTGATATTGTTTATGTGCCTGGTGGTCTATTTAAGCGCGAGAACAAAAGGACAGGATGTTTCACATAAAAGCAAAACTACTGCGTAATCAACGAATAAAGGGCAGTTATCTGCGCTGCGGCCTAGAGGCTTCCAATATAGCCCGGAGTGCCATTCCCGGGCAGTTTGTCAATATCAAGCTGACAGATGGTTGCGAGCCTCTCTTGAGAAGGCCGTTTGGCATCCATCGCGTAGAAGGCCGCAATATAGAGATACTCTATGAAGTGGTAGGCCGGGGAACAGAGATTCTCGCGCAGAAGAAACCGGGAGAATATTTAGATATCATCGGGCCATTGGGTAATGGGTTTGATTATAGTGCTCCAGCGTTCCAGTTCCGCCGAAGGCGGACCCGCCTACGGCGGGGCTCCAGCGCTCCAGTTTTAGTTGCCGGAGGGATGGGGGTGGCGCCTTTACTCTTTCTCGCAGAGAGATTAGCGAAATGTAATAAGCCATACGTCATAGGCCATACGCTGGTATTAATCGGAACTAAAACAAAGAGTGGATTATTATGCGAAAATGATTTCAGGAAACTGGGTTGCGGTGTTAAAATAGCTACAGACGACGGCTCAAGGGGGTTTAAGGGCAGGGTCACAGAGTTATTGAAACGCATACTGTCGACTGTCGACTGTCGACAGTCGACCATTTACGCCTGCGGCCCAAAGCCGATGCTGAAAGAGGTATGCCGGCTTGCCGCTGGATACAAGATCCCCGCCCAGGTTTCTTTAGAGGAGCATCTGGCTTGCGGAGTGGGCGCTTGCCTGGGCTGTGTCGTGAATACCACAGAGGGTTATCAGCGGGTGTGCAAGGAAGGCCCGGTATTTCAGGCGGAAACAATAATTTATTAAAAGGAGGATGACACCATGGCGTCCGAGGCACCTTTTGTTTCCATAATCATCCCGGTGAAGAATTTTGAAAGAACGATTGAAAAGACGTTTGACTATCTTCTTAGCGTGGATTATCCGCACCAGCGCTGGGAATGGGTTATTGCCGACGGCGGTTCCAGCGATAAGACCATTGAAATAATCAAAAGCTGGCAGAAGAAGTACCCGTTTATTAAATTAGTAGAAATCCCCAATTGTCCCTCTCCCGGGTTCGCCCGCAATAAGGCCCTGGAGGCGGTAAAAGGGGATTTTTTATTTTTTACCGACGCGGACTGCGCGCCGAATAAGAATTGGATTAATGAGATGCTTAAGCATTTTCAGCGCGACCCGGAAATCGCCGCCGTGGGAGGAGAGGTATACACCTTGAAGGTTGACCCGGATAATCTGGTGGAGGCCTGGTGCCAGCATTTCCGTTTTAATATGGTCTCCCCGCGTTACGGATTTATTAAGGAAAGCTATTTCCCCGATTTTCCTAAGGAGCCGCTGCCTTCGGATATCGGCGGGCATAAAGGATATTTTTTCGGAACCTGCAACGTGGCCTACCGCAGGAAGGCGATGGAGGAAATCGGGGTCAAGTTCTGGGAGAGGCCGACCGGCGAAGATATGAATTTAAGTTACGAATGCAGAAGGCATGGTTTTAAATTTTACTTTGCACCCCAGGCTAAGGTTGACCACATGCACCGCGCGGACTTGAAGGCCTTAAGGAAGGTCTGGGTTACTTACGGCCAGGCGCATTTACCCTTAATCGATAAGTACGTCAAGAAACGGGGACTGGAGGTCATCCTGCAGTTTGTGAAAGGCGGCCCTTCCCTTGTTTTACCTTTTCCCCTGCGTGGTTTTATATACATCGGTAATTTTCACTTGATGCATTTTTTTGGCTTGCTCTTTCTTGTCGGTTTGGCTGTGGGCCTTATTTTTGCAAACCCGGCGGTATTGGTTCTGGCGCTGGCATTATTTCTACTCACGCTTTATTTTGCCTACCAGTACGTGAAATGGAATTTTGCCATGGAGCCTAAGAATAAATTCTGGGCCTGGTGCAAGATGAAATACCTGACTAACTTGAGTTTTATCCAGGGAGGGCTAAAGGACTTAAAGAAATATAAGGTATTGTGTATTGAGCCAAGCTTTTAGCCGCGCGTATTGCCTATAGCGTATTACGTAATACGCATGACGCATTGTTCAATACAACCTTTGTAAGTCGTAAGTAGGAAGAGAAAATGCCCGATTTGAGCGTAAAGATTGGTAGGCTTAAACTGAAAAATCCGGTGATGGTTGCCTCGGGGACTTTTGGCTATGCCGAAGAATTCAAGGATTTTATCGATTTCAAAAAATTGGGCGCAATCATTACCAAGACAATTACTCTTAAGCCGCGCCAAGGCAATCCGCCGCCGCGCACCTGCGAGACTCCGGCAGGGATGCTCAATTCCATCGGTCTGGAAAACCCCGGCCTAGAGGTTTTTCTTAAGGATAAGCTGCCAGGGTTAATTAAGACCGGCGTGCCTATAATTGTCAGCATTGCTTCTGAGGCTGATTCCGGAGAATTTGTAATTCTGGCCCGGCGTCTGGATAAGATTAAAACTGTTGCTGCGATAGAGTTGAATATTTCTTGTCCGAATATCAGGTCACAAGTCACAAGTCACAAGTCACAAGCTAAAAGCCTGCGACCTGCGACCTGCGACCTGCGACCATTGATTTCTCAGGATGCAAAGGCCACTTATAATTTAGTAAGCGCGGTGCGCAGGGTGACAAATAAAACGCTGATTGCTAAATTATCTCCCAATGTCACGGATATCGTCGAAATTGCCCGGGCAGCAGCCAAAGCAGGCACGGACGCCGTAAGTTTAATTAATACCTTCTACGGCATGAGCATTGATATAGATACGAGGATCCCCCGCTTAGGTAATAGTATCGGCGGATTAAGCGGACCGGCAATAAAACCCATAGCCCTGGCCATGGTTTATGCAGTAGCCGGAAACCTCAACCTTCCGATTATTGGTATGGGCGGCATTATGAATACTCAGGATACCTTAGAATTCATTATTGCCGGCGCCAGCGCTGTTTGTGTGGGCACGGCAAACTTTATCAATCCCCGGGCAAGCATAGAGATTATCAGTGGCCTTAAAAAATATCTGCAGAGAAGTAAGATCGCTTCCATTAATAAATTAATTGGTTCGCTAAGATGCGGGAATTAAAAGATAGAATAATCGTTGCGCTAGACTTGGATAATCTGGATAAAGCAATTGAGCTTGTCGCTAAGCTCGTGCCAGAAGGTGTAAAGATTTTTAAAGTGGGCAGCCAGCTGTTTACCGCTTACGGGCCGCAGGCGGTAAAAAGAGTCGGCGAAAAAGGCGCGCGGGTATTTTTAGACTTAAAGTTTCACGACATCCCCAATACGGTTTATTCATCTGTTGCCATAGGAACGGCACCGGGAATCACGGCTTCGATGGCGCGGACGGCGGGAAACGTTAAAGATAACATAGCCTCCCCCGTTTTTATGATGACTGTGCATACCAAGGGCGGTTTGGCGATGCTAAAGGCCGCCGCAAAAGCCGCCCAGGAAAAAGCAGGGGAACTGAAAATTACCAAGCCGTTTATTGTAGGGGTTACGCGCTTGACCAGCGATGAAGATTCGGTAAACATCAAAGATGAAGTTTTGCAGGCGAGCCGTCTTGCCAAAGATGCCGGCTTAGAAGGCGTAGTTTGCGCGGTTAGCGAGGCTGCAGCGGTAAGAAAAGAATTCGGCAGAGATTTTATCATTGTTACGCCCGGCATAAGACCAAAGGGCTATGCAGTCCATGACCAGTCAAGGGTGGCCACTGCGCAAGAGGCGGTTAAGGCGGGAGCAGATTATCTTGTTGTGGGCAGGCCGATCTTGGAAGCAAAAGACCCGGTTGCGGTACTAAAAGAAATATTGATCGGTTGAGTTTAACTGATAAGTAACATATAATGAGCCTATTATTCAGGAGAGAACATGACAGAGGATATTAAACAACTGATAGACAAGATACAGCGGGAAGGCGTGAACGCCGCGGAAGAAAAGGCGAGAGAAATAGAAGAAGATACCCGGCGCAGGGCATCTTCAATTATTGAAGATGCAAAACGCGAGGCAGAGAAGGTAGTTACCGCTGCAAAAAAAGAGGCCAGCCGGATGCAGGAAAGCGGCAATCTCGCCTTAAAGCAGGCAGGCAGGGACATGCTCCTTTCCTTAAAAAAAGAAATCAATGCCATGCTTGAGAGGCTGGTTGTCGCGCGCCTGCGCGAGTCTCTTGCCCCTCAGGAACTGGCCAGGATTATTGCCGCCCTGATTAAAGAGTCTCCTGCGCAGGGTAAGGAAGGGATTATAATTTCACTTAACAAGGAAGACCTGGAAAAGCTGGAAAAGGGTTTTTTAAACCAGCTGGCAGCAGAAACCAGGAAAGGCATAACCTTAAACCCTTCGGAGGATATTGCCGCCGGATTTATCATCAGCTATGACGCAGGCAAATCGTATTTTGACTTTACCGACAAATCCCTGGCAGAATACATCGGCGTATACCTTAAGCCGAAACTAGAAGAGTTACTAGCAACAACCGGTTCCGCCGACAACCAACCCGGCAAAAGCGATTGAGATGCCCAGTTATTATACCTATTTAATATCCAGCTTGCCGATGCTGCATTTTGGGGCCCTGCCGCCATTTACTTTTGAAAGGTTTCTGCAGCTGTGTCAGGAGCAGATACCGGAAAAAGATATCGATATAATTAAGACAATCTCCCGCGACAGCGAATATGCCGGGGAGGGTAAGCAGGCTACTTTAAAAAAATGGTATGCTTTTGAAACGGCATTAAGAAACGAATTGGTTAAGATCCGGGCCAGCCGTAAGCATGTCGAAGCTGTCCGCTATCTGCGCCGGGAGGGATACGCGGAGCCGTCGGTCACTCATGCGGCAATGGTCGCGTACAGGAACCCTGCGGTTTTAGAAGCTGAGAAGATGCTGGATGAGGCCAGATGGCGTATGCTGGAGGAGCTGGCAGTCGGACATTATTTCGATATTGACTTTCTCATTGTCTACGCCTGTAAGTTAATGATCTTAGGGCGTGGGGAGAAAATCCGTTCGGCTGAAAAAGCCCGTCTGCTGCAGGAGACAATAGGCATACCTTAAGGCATAAGGAGCTTCCGGTATAAAAAGAGGAGTGCATGGCAACAAAAAGGATTGGACATATAGTAAAAGTAAGCGGCAACATGGTCATGGTTGAGCTCGACGCCTTTGTGGTCCAGAATGAAGTCGCCTTTATTCTCCACGGGCAAGAGCGCCTTAAGTCCGAAGTCATACGGGTAAGGGGCAAACGGGCCGAGATGCAGGTGTTTGAGAGTACCGCGGGCTTAAAGGTAGGCGAGGAAGTTGAATTTACCGATGAGCTGCTTTCCGTGGAGCTAGGGCCCGGGCTGTTGGGCCAGATATTCGATGGCCTGCAGAATCCCCTGCCTGAGCTTGCCGAAAAAAGCGGGTTCTTTTTAAAAAGAGGGATTTATCTTCATCCCCTTTCCGATAGCAGCGAGTGGGAGTTTACACCCACGCTGAAAAATGGGGACCGCCTGCGCGCCGGCGACAAGCTGGGCACAGTAGTAGAAAAAATATTCAACCATTATATTATGGTCCCTTTCGGCTTGACCGGCATCCTGGAGGTTGTAAGCATTGCCGCAAAGGGCAGGTATAATTTAAAACAGCCGATTGCCCGAATAAAAGGCCAGGACGGTAAAGAGTACGAGTGTTTTCTTAAACAGTCATGGCCGGTAAAAATGCCCATTCAAGCATACTCCGAGAAATTAAGGCCGGTGGAGCCGCTGGTTACCAAGATGCGCATCATCGATTCCCTTTTTCCGGTGGCCTGCGGAGGCACCTATTGTATACCCGGACCGTTTGGTTCCGGCAAGACAGTGCTTCAGCAGTTGACCAGTCGGCATGCGGAAGTAGACATTGTGATTATCGCTGCCTGCGGGGAGCGTGCCGGCGAGGTCGTAGAAACCCTGAAGACCTTTCCCAGTATAACCGACCCCCGGACAGGAAAGTCATTAAGCGAGAGGACTGTTATCATCTGTAATACCAGCTCTATGCCTGTAGCAGCCAGGGAATCCAGCGTCTATACGGCAGTTACCATCGCAGAGTATTACCGCCAGATGGGGTTAAACGTTTTACTGCTGGCGGATTCTACTTCCCGCTGGGCCCAGGCGATGAGAGAAATGTCGGGAAGGCTGGAGGAGATTCCCGGAGAAGAGGCCTTCCCCGCGTACCTGGAGTCGCGCATCGCTTCATTTTATGAAAGAGCGGGTTTGGTAAAGCTGCATGACGGCTCCCTAGGCTCGGTTACTATCGGAGGGACGATTAGCCCCGCGGGAGGCAATTTTGAAGAGCCGGTAACCCAGGCGACACTCAAGGTCGTGGGTGCTTTCCACGGCTTATCGCGCGAACGTTCTCATAGCCGCAGGTATCCGGCCATTGACCCGCTGATAAGCTGGACAAAATACAAGAGTTTCATTGATGAATCCCAGCGCCAGAAGGGCCACCAGATATTGCGTAAGAGCAATGATGTAGCGCAGATGATGAAGGTAATCGGAGAAGAGGGGACATCCTTAGAAGATTTTATCGATTACCTTAAGGGAGAGTTCCTCGATTTCGTATATTTGCAGCAGAACGCCTTTGACCCCGTAGATGAATCTACCGCAGCGGAAAGACAAAAGTACGTATTTAATTTTATCAATCAAATCCTGGAGGCGGAATTAATCCTGGAGGATAAGGAAAGGGCGCGCCAATTTTTTCAGAGACTAAGACAGTCGTTCAGGGAATGGAATTCCGCGGCCTGGCAGACGCCGGAATTCCAGGCAGCCGAGAAAGAGATTTCTGCGCTGCTGGAAGAAAAACGCAAGAAGGAAAAGGCAAGTGTATAAAGTTTATACCAATATTGTCCAGATCGCCGGAGACGTAATCACCGTTGAGGCGGATAGTGTGGGTTATTCAGAGATTGCCCAGATTACTACACAGCGCGGCACTTCCCTGGCCCAGGTTATCCGGCTTGACGGCAGAAGGGTCTCCCTGCAGGTCTTTGCCGGCAGCCGGGGCATCTCTACCGGCGATAAGGTGCGCTTTTTGGGGTATCCCATGCGTATCGCCAGCAGCGACAATCTGCTCGGCCGCATTTTTAACGGCAGCGGCACACCCTTAGATAAAGGGCCGCAGCTTAACGAAAATATGATTGATATCGGCGGACCGCCGGTCAACCCGATAAAGAGGATAATCCCCAATAAAATGATCCGCACCGGCATCCCGATGATTGATGTATTTAATTCCCTGGTAGAATCGCAAAAATTACCGATATTCTCCGTTGCCGGCGAGCCTTACAATGAGCTGCTGGCGAGGATTGCCATACAGGCGGAAGTGGATATTATTATTTTGGGCGGCATGGGTTTGAAATACGATGATTATCTTTTCTTCCGGGATACACTTGAAGCCGAAGGCGCATTGGCCAGGTGCGTGTTTTTTATCCACACCGCAGCTGACCCGACAGTGGAATGCCTGCTTGTTCCCGATATCAGTCTGGCGGTTGCCGAACAGTTCGCCTTACGCGGTAAACGTGTCCTGGCCCTGCTGACAGACATGACCAATTTTTGCGACGCGTTAAAAGAGATATCCATAACTATGGAGCAGGTCCCTTCCAACCGCGGCTACCCCGGAGACCTCTACAGCCAACTGGCGGCGCGTTATGAGAAGGCGGTTGACTTTGATACCGCCGGTTCAATAACCATATTGGCTGCCACTACTATGCCGGGAGACGACGTAACCCATCCCGTACCGGATAATACCGGCTATATAACCGAAGGTCAGTTTTATTTAAAAAACGGCGTAATTGAGCCGTTCGGGTCGCTGAGCCGCCTTAAGCAGCAGGTAAACGGCAAGACCCGCAGCGACCACCGGACGATAATGGATACGATGATTCAATTATTCGCCAGCTACCGCGAGACCCTGGAGAAACAGTCCATGGGATTTCAGATGAGTGTCTGGGACAAGAAGCTTCTGCGATACGGTAAGCTCTTCGAACAGGGTTTAATGTCCTTAGAGGTGAACATCGGCCTGGAGGAAGCACTTGACCGCGGCTGGAAAATTCTCAGAGAGTGTTTTACTCCTGAAGAAACCGGGATAAAGCGGTCGCTGATAGAAGAATACTGGCCAAAAAATGGCAAAGATTAGACTTACCAAAGGCGAGTTAAAAAAACAGCGGGATGCCTTAAGGCAGTACCAGCGCTACCTGCCTACGTTGCAGCTTAAAAAACAGCAGCTGCAGATAGAAATCCTGCGCGCGTTAACCGTCCTTGAAGAAAAAAAGCGCAACGCAGCGGCAAAAAGGGCTGCAGTAGAGCCCTGGCTGGGGCTCTTGAGCGAGCAGCCCGCGGATATGCGCTCATGGGTAAGTCCCAAACAGACAATTACCGGCTCAAAGAATATTGCCGGTGTGGATTTGCCGGTGTTTGAGCGCGTGGAGTTTCCGCCTGCCGAATATGATTTATTTGTCCTGCCCCTATGGGTTGACAATGCCGTGGAGGCATTGAGAGATCTGGTCTGCTTACGGGAAGAGATTAATATCGTTAACAAAGGTATAGAGACCTTGAGGCAGGAGCTGCGTATTACCACTCAGCGGGTCAATTTATTCGAAAAGGTGAAGATACCCGAGGCGGAAGAGGCCATCCGCCTGATTAAGATTTATATCGGAGACCAGATGACTAATGCCGTAGGCCGTTGCAAGATAGCCAAGAATAAAATTGAACAAAGCATTTTAGAAGAGGTAGCGGCATGATTGTGTCGATGAAAAAGACCGCGATTATAGTGCAATCAAAAGACGCAGATGCCTGCCTCTATAAATTGCGCTCCCTGGGAATTTTGCACGTAGAATACAGTCAGCCTGCGACGGGCGAAGATATCACAGGCTTAAAAGAAGACCTAAGCCTGCTAACCACGGCAATAGATATTATCTCTAATCCCTTATACTTAAAATTAGCCAATAGGGGAAAGACAAAGAGCGCGGCTTGGAAATCCGCCTCCAGGCATATAGTTGATTTAAGCAAGCGTCTGCAGCAACTCGAAGACTATTCACGGGTTTTAAGCGGTATAATTACGGAGTGGGAGGGCTGGGGGGATTTTGACCCTCATGAGATAGAGAGGCTTAAAGAGAAGAATATCTATATCAGGCTTTATCAGATACCGGTTAAAGAAGCCGGGGGCTTAAGCCGGAGCGTCGAGCAGATGTCTTCCGGGGTTATTATGAAGGAGATATTCAGGCGTGCCGGATTTGCGCACTGTGTTATGGTTTCACAGGGAAAACCGGATTTGCCGTTTAAGGAAATCCCCTTGCCGAAGATGGGACTGGAAAGAGCGCGCGCCAGGGCCCGGGAAGATCAGCGTATGAAGGAACTGATAACCGAGGATATGCGTAGGGCCGCGGCGTATTTACAGGAACTAGTTGAGGCGAAGAAAAATTTAGAAAAAAAGCTTGAATTCCAGGAGGCCCTCCGGGGGATGGCTGGGCAGGGGGGTATTTTATATGCAACCGGTTATATCCCCTTTGATCAGGTGCATAATTTAGAGCAGGCCGCCCGGCAGGAGCAATGGGGTTTATCGGTTCAGGAGCCTTCCGACGAAGATACGCCTCCTGTTTTGCTGCGTAATCCCCGTTGGGTGCGCCTGATTGAGCCGGTGCTAAAATTATTGGGGATTGCCCCGGGCTACCGCGAACTTGATGTCAGCCCGGTTTTCCTGGTATTTTTTAGTGTCTTTTTCGGCATTTTAATCGGCGACGCCGGATACGGGCTGGTTTATTTCTTATTGACGTTGTGGTTCCAGAAAAAAAAGGGGAGAAATCCCTCAAACGCCAATATTTTTTACCTGTTCTATGTTTTAAGTTCATCCGCGATTATCTGGGGTGTTTTAACCGGGACGTTTTTCGGCCAGGCATGGTTGATAGAACGCGGGATTAGACCCCTTCTTCCCGCCTTGAATAATCCCGGGTTAATGCAAAGGTTCTGTTTTTTTATCGGGGCGCTGCATTTGACCATCGCGCACGCCTGGCGCGGCCTGTTGAAATTTCCCCGCCCGGCGTTTCTTGCGGACACGGGCTGGATCGCGATCTTGTGGGCCTCTTTTTTCTTAGCCGCTACGCTTATTCTTGGACAGCCCTTTCCCGCATTGGCCAAGCCGCTTGCGGTCTGCGGCATAATACTCGTTTTATTCTTTAGCGAACCGCGCAAGAATGTGTTTAAGGGCTTAGGCGCTGGCTTTACTTCTGTTACCTTCGGCCTCTCGTTTATGAGTGCTTTTACCGATGTAGTATCATATGTCAGGCTTTTCGCAGTGGGATTAGCGGGAGTGGCTATTGCCGATACGACTAATGCTATGGCCGTAAGCCTGGGCACGGGAGTAATTGGCCTGGGCGCCGGGGGTTTAATCAGGATATTGGGCCATGCCTTAAATATCGTGCTGGGGCCCATCGCCATTCTTGTGCATGGGGTGCGGCTTAATGTTTTGGAGTTTGGCTTGAATCACACGAATATAACCTGGAGCGGTTCCGCTTATAAGCCGCTTGCGGAATAAAAAGACAGGATAAGTTAGGATTAAAGTTGGGGGCGACCCCCACCAAGAGAAGGAGCGTAATTATGGAAACGGGCTTACTTAGTCAGTTTAAGGATTTAGGGCTGGGCATGGTTCTCGCGCTTTCCGCCTGCGGTTCAGGCATAGGCGCCGGAGTAGCCGGAATGAGCGCTATAGGCGCCTGGAAGAAAAATTATAGCCAGAATAAAGCAGCCTCATTTATGCTGGTCGCTTTTGTGGGAGCGCCTTTGACCCAGACTATTTACGGGATGATCGTGATGAACAAGCTTTTTGAGTTGGCGGCAAAAGGGCATTATTGCTGGGGTATAGGTGCTTTTGCCGGCCTGGCAATCGGGCTATCCGCGTATTGGCAAGGGAAATGCGCTGCCTGCGCCTGCGACGCTATGGGAGAAACAAACAAGGGTTTCGGAAACTACCTGGTGGTTTTAGGTATGACCGAAACAGTAGCACTTTTTGTGATGGCCTTTACGCTCGGCATACTGGGCAAGCTGGCGGCAGCGTAAGGCGCGATACAGTCATATTGCGATGAAGAGATTAAAGCGTTATTTTGTTACCGGCCTGGTAGTCCTTCTGCCGATTGTTCTCAGCGTATTTATCCTGGTTAAGGTATTTAGTTTCTGCGACAATGTGCTGGGTAGGTTTTTAAACAGCTACTTTAGAGAAACATTAGGGTTTTATATCCCGGGATTGGGTCTGATTCTTTCGCTTTCGATTATTTTAGTAACCGGATTTTCCGCCTCGCATTTTTTAGGGAAAAAGCTTTTTCCTTATTTTGAAAGCCTTTTCCTTAAAATTCCCCTGCTTAACAGAATCTACCCCACATTAAAGCAGATTGTTTTGTTTGTCCTGCGGCAGGAAGAATTCGGTTTTAAAAAAGCGGTATTGGTAGAATACCCCTCTAAAGGCATCTGGTCATTGGGCTTTGTTACCAATCAGGCATTTGCGGAAATTGATAACAAGTTAAATGATAAGTTCCTCTGTATATTTATTCCTTCTACACCCGGCCCTTTAACCGGCTACGCTGTTTTTTTTCCGCAGCGGGAAGTGATATTCCTGGATATCTCCGTCCAGGATGCGTTAAAGATCATCATTTCCGGCGGGATATTTAAGCCATAAGAAATCGCCTTTATAAAAATTCAATCGCCAATCATCGTTTAAACAAAACAAAGTTCGGGAGGACTCTCGAAATATGAAAATAATCCGCAAGGCACTTATTATGATAATTGCCGTTATTGTTATTACGGCATGCCTTTTTTTCTTAAAACAGATAAGGCAAAACCGGATGCTAAAGCAGGTAATCGCGCGTCTAAAGGCAGATTCCCGCGTCGCCGAGGTACTGGTAACCGGGGTTAAGAAAGACGAGAGCGGCCGGGAGCTTACCACGATAAAATTCCTGGAATACGACGCGGCCGGCAAGCCCCTGCCCCCCAAATATTTTACCTTCCGCGGCAATCTTATTCAATTCCAATCCCTGGTGATAAGATTCGACGATTTTTACGTGGAAAAAGGGGATCCGCTTAAAGGTAAGAGCGCTTATCTATTTATGAAGGCGTTCGTCCTGGCAGGGCCGCAAACCCAGGAGTTCGAGATTACCCAGGTTAATTCAATTCCCGATGGCTACAAGATAGAAGGGCTGACCGATAGTTTTGAAGGCAGGTTGTGGAAGAGGTTCTGGCGGTACGCGTTAGACAAAAAAGAGGCAGACAGGCTGGGCATTAAGAACGCTCAAATAGAAGCGCCGGGCAGCAGGTTCATGCCCGGCACGATTTATACCATAAAGATAGAACACGACGGTGGCATGAGAATAGACACAGTACCCGTTCCTCAGATATTAAGAGGGGAAAAAATAGAATGAGAAAAAGGGATTTTTGTCGCCGCTCTAAATCTTTAATAAGTCTTTTTAAGGACTTTGGTTAGGCTTTTTTAACGTTAGAAGCTTGCTCGCCTTTAGGGCCGACCGTTACGTCAAATTCAACTTCCTGGCCTTCGGCTAGAGTCTTGTAACCTTCGCCTTGTATGGCGGAATGGTGCACAAATACGTCTTTACCAGCTTCGGTGGTAATGAAACCGTAACCTTTCTGATTACTGAACCATTTTACTTTGCCTTTCATTTCTTTTATTATTCACCCCCTTCTATAAAAAAAATCCGCAAGGACATAAGTCTTATTTACTCCTCGCGGTTTACATTGCAGTTCTGATTTCGACGTTTAACTCCTTGCTGATTTCATTTTAACTATACACTATTTAACCCCTTTTGTCAAAACATTTTTTTAAAATTTCTCTTGATTTTTCTGAGTTTGGTGTATAATAATGGATAAGACAAAGGAGCGCAAATGCCGGGAAATAAGGTTTCTGCCTGTTCAACCAATAAGCAAAATGCCAAGAAAGACACAGAATTGAAGAAATACGGCGTTTTCGGATACCAGCTGTTGCTGGACCTTTATGACTGCAAGCCGGGCGTATGCGAAGACCTCGTCCTTTGCTATAAATTCCTGGATGAAATCGTAGCGCATTTAGGCATGGAAAAACAGGCCCCTCCCAATATCTTTTTTACCGACGCCACGCGCTTTCCCGATAAGGCAGGGCTTTCCGGATGGGCGCCGCTGGTAGAAAGCTCCATTGTCATCCATACGCTTAGCCCGAAGAACTTCATTTCCATAGATATTTATTGCTGCAAGGCATTCGATACCAACAAGGCCAAGCTCTTTGTTCATAACTTCTTTGCGCCTAAGAGGGTAGACGAGCAGTTCATCGAGCGCGGTTTCGATTACTATAAGTAGACTCTCCCTGCCTGCCGTCAGGCAGGCCTAAACCACTCCCATTTTCGTTTGACCATAGTTGATTTATCTCTTATAATATTTGTATAGTAGTTGATAATCCCGAAATTATGGGCGATTGGCTCAGCTGGTTAGAGCGTCTGCTTTACACGCAGAAGGTCAGGGGTTCGAATCCTCTATCGCCCACCATATTTTCCCTTGTCGGGAAAATATGGTGGCACTCAAGCGAGCGTAATCCGCCGACAAGGCGGATAGCGAGCGGAGCGCATACCAGCTTTTCCCGTTCCATCGGTTAAATTGCGGGAAGCTGGAGATGAAAATATATTGCCAAGCGGCAGGTTTTAGGTTAAAATCCACATCCTGGCTTTCTCAGGGCCCGTGGTGCAGCCTGGTTTAGCACGTCAGATTGTCGATCTGAAGACCGCGAGTTCAAATCTCGTCGGGCCCGTAGTTTTTTTGCTTGTCGAAAAAAACTACGGCACTTGAGCGACCGTAACGCCCCGACAAGGGCCGTAGCGAGCGGAGTGCCTTGAGGTATTTTGCGCCAAAACAATGTGTTTTGGTACCTAGTTAGTAGCAATTCCCTTATCACCGTATTCACTTACGGGGATTTTCATTTTTTGGGCACCAACCCTCATAAACACTCTCCATCGTATCCCCCGAGGCACCCCTAGAGAGCAAAACTAAGCCCCCGAGATTCGCTTGCGCACAAAAAGCAATCTGATTCGGAATCGGGAGAAATCCTATTATCATTTTGAAATGGAAGTGGTATAATTGAGTCAAAAGGGAGGGTAAGGTCAAGAGGCCCCTTGGCGCTTCAATAAAATTTAGATAATTGTCCCCCGTCCTGAAATAAAGGAGCAGTTTAAATGAGAAAAACTATCCTCTGTGTTGTCATGGGAATATTTATATTGAACGTTTTCTTTCTTTTTAATTCAACATTCCATACTAATCTGATGCGTTTTCTAAATCAAGATGTTTTGTATTTGAAAAACGGTGATGTTATACGTGGTTGGATTTGGGATGAAAAAGGAGGCGTCCTTGTTGGAGAAACAAAAAGTGGAGTAATTTTTGTTTCTAACGATAAAGAGTGTATCCGCATCGAGAGAAATAATTTTTTATGTCTTTTACGCGGTTTAATTTAATAATGGATAACGCATTGCCAGACAAACCAAAAAGGGTTTTTTTTCGCATTCCAGCAAAATTGCTGGCGCAAATTCTTGTGGATGGCTATTTCTATAAGGAAGTTCAGTTAGATGAAATAAGCACAACCGGCCTTTCCTTTTACCTAAGAGAATCAGAAGACATTCCCGAGAATTTTGAAGTGAGTTTTCGCTTAAGTCCTTTCAGTGGGCCCGTAAAGATCAAGGTAGAGGTAAAAAATAGAACTAATCTCATTCAAGGAGTGCGCATAGGTTGCATTTTTTTGAACATTTTAGATGCAGATAAGAATCTTATCACTAGCTATATAGTTCGATTTACAAATCTTTCTTTGCCTGTTAAGACGATGAACATAGCTAGTTTTTTATGTTTGATTGATTCTTTATGGAGAATCGCGGCGTTCCTTGTGTATTATAGAGGAGCAAAATTTGAGAAGGTATTCCAGATACCCTTTGCAGAGCACTTATACTTTGCAATACTTTTATTTTATGCTCTCTGTGCGGCGGTCGGCTTCCTTTTTAGTGAACGTATTACTAACTTCAAAGATAAGAGATATTGTTTTGTAAGTATATTCTGTTTTATTGCAGCATTTATTTTTACCTTAATCAAAAATATTGTTTATTTTCGGATTCGGCTTGACTACCTTGGGTATCCATCTGTTAATATTTTTTTCTTAGTCTACGGCCTATTCTCTCTTTACATAGCGCTATCCATAGGTATTATAATACGGTGGCTTAAAAATATAGATTTAGTTTTGGATATGTTGGCACAACATAGATTAGTCTTTGCTAAGGAAGGATAACCGTGTTTAAGAAACCGGCCATATTTTTTTTGACAGTGGTTTTTTTGCCAAATTATTCTAGCGCTGCGGTAAATACCGAACGTAGTCCCCAGCTAATTTATATATCCCAGGACAACAGTGCCGATAAAAATTCTATTATCGAAGGGATCTTTTATGACCGGGATAAGCCCGTAGTAATAATAAGGGGAAAGTTATATTATCTTGGAGATTCTTTCTGCGGCGGAGAAATTATTAAAATTTCTCCTGTTAGCGTTACTATAAGATTTAATCAAAGCGAGAAAGAATATAGCATGGGCGATTCGCCGTGTCAGACAAGAAAAATGGAACAAGTTAGTAGCGAGGAATTTCAGCAGACGAGCGAATATCTTGATAGCATTAATTCCCTGATTAAAGACTTTACGCTTAAGCACAGAGAAAACAAGGCATTATTTGAATCTAAAAGAAATAATAAAGAGCGTCTTGCTATAAGCTCAAATATGATAGAGTCCATAAAGAGTTATAGACAACAATTGATAGTAACGTCTGTTCCTGTCAGATGCAAAAGATGCCATTTGCTGACTATTAAAATGTTCGATATAGCAGAAGACGCCTGGGAGAGGCTGACAAGCGGAGATAAAGAGCAGGCGAAAATTTTATTTAACCGCGTGTTAAGAATTACCCAAGAGATAAGCGTGGAATCAATTCGAAGGGCAGGGCACTTTTGGTAATATGCAAACGCCTTGCTCTATCGTCTAATTGGTAGGACGCTGGACTCTGGATCTGAAGATCGCGGGTTCAAATCCCGTCGGGCCCGTAGTTTTTTTGCTTGTCGAAAAAAACTACGGCACTTGAGCGACCGTAACGCCCCGACAAGGGGCATAGGGAGCGTAGTGCATGTAAGCTTGCAATCGCGCTGAATATCTACCGTTTAACCGGCAGCCATCCCCCCGTTTTTTATTATATATACCCTGAGGGCGTGATCTTTATATTGTAAGCATCCTTCTTCCGAGCAATAGTTCTTCCCTACCGGCACAGACAATAATTCTTTATAATACAATCCCCGTTTTTTTGTTAAATCTTCAAAGGTGTCTCGGGATATAAGCGGAGATTTGATAATATAGGCTCCGTCTGCAAAATCCAGACTATCTAAGTTAACGATCTGTTTCACTTCAGTATCGCCCTTCTTATTTCTAATCGCCAACATCAATAGCCAGCTTTCAGAGTCGTCTTCAAATAATTCATGGGGGGTTTCCCTAAGGTAATAAAGAGGCTGTTCGGCAGGAAGTTCGCTTATTATCATAGCCAAATACACGAAGTCGGGGCTCTGTTTCTTAAACCATAAGCGTTGGGTGGTATATCCGAATTCGTCTCCAATAATGCATATCGACAGGGATGCGATGAGAAGCCATAAGGCGAACCGCAGATTTTTCCGTTTGACGGAGCTAACTGCCTTAACGATCCAGGATCCCCCTATGCCGATTAACATATATACAGGTATGATATAGAAAACAAATCTCCTGGGAGTGGTATGGACCATGGTAGTCAATACAGGCAATATCAGTATGGCTGCGGACGTGAATAGCAGCAACCGGTAGCGCCTATCCCTAGATTTTTTTAACGCATATATAATACCCGTAGCTAAAGGCAGGGATAGGAGTTTGTGCATTAAGCAGGCATGTTCCTTTATTATATGCCTTCCCGATAAAGCCGATAGAAACGCGTTTAGATTATCCCTCAAGCGCAAAAACCAAGGCAGGTTATACTCACCAGGATAGGTTTTAAAAATATTCTCTGCGTCGAATAATTCTATTATAAAACTGCGGCTCAGGATAAAATATAAAATCAAAATAGGCATAAGGCCGGATAAGAAGTAAACCAGTCTCTTCGAGGAGTAGTTTTCAACGTTGAATAGCACAATCGCCACAGCCGGGAAGATAAATCTGATTGGCCCGTAATAATATAACGAGAGCGCCGTCGCGGCGCCAAGAAAGAAAAAATTTACCATTTTCTGATTCGTTGCGCATTCAAACATCAAATAAATTAATATTAGGGCAACCGTGATTGAGGCAAAATGATAGCTTATCGACATGGTGAATTCAAAAAACCAGGAAGAAAATGTCAGGAAAAGGCCGCCGATAATTGCTGCCTGTTTATTAAAGTATTTTTCGCATATCCGGTAAAATAATATTAAGTTAATGATTCCGATCGCGAGGTTGAAAAAATATAGATTTTGCAGATTGAGTCCGCCGAGCATCTTCAAAAATATAAATAAGGGCAGCAGGTAATAAAAAGTTTCCCATCCGTGATCGGTATCCGCCTCTTCTCTAAGCGATATGGTGGCTTTGGTAAAACCGGAGAAATCTGCGGAAAATAAACGATAATTTTTGAATAATTTTTCAATGTTGTTTTCCGAGAAATATTTATTGGTGACCATGCCGTTTTTATGCCCAATAAGCGAAAAGACCATAAGAAAGAGACAAAGCAGTATCAGTTCTTTTCTGCAGGCTATTTTTATGAGGATTCTATTACGCATTGAGTATAGTTATTGGGTTATGCAGCCTCCCGGCAATCTATCGAAGATTACCCTTGCGATGACGGCGCGGGATTCGGCAAATGCAAGTTTACCCTATTGAGAAAAATAATTCCATAGATTTATTATTATAACAGGGCCGGTAATATCTTTTGCCTTAATATGGCGTATCTTGTAGACAAAAGGAAAAATTTAATGGCACTTCCCTGACAATTTTCATTAATGAAAATTGTCAGGGACACCAAAACAATGTGTTTTGGTACCTAGCCAGCAGCAATTCCCTTATCCCCGTAGTTACTTACGGGGTTGGAGTATTTTTGCTGACAATCCTCGAGAGAAGGTGCGGTCCCATTCGCGGCGAGAGATGTATTAAGATGGCGTCGATACCG
>Ga0315277_10003653_pt1 | contig 20833 bp, 25 predicted proteins | sample YL17G05_15_MG_FD_203695 | JGI IMG/M metagenome (GOLD analysis project Ga0315277, IMG submission 203695) | Sediment microbial communities from Yellowstone Lake, YNP, Wyoming, USA - YL17G05_15 | ecosystem: Environmental > Aquatic > Freshwater > Lake > Sediment | place: USA: Wyoming | collected... | reverse complement strand
TATCCTGTCGAAAGTGGCTTCCTCGCGCCGGCAGGTGGACCTCGCCGCCCGAGTGTTACCCATGTCTTGAGACAAATGTGTTACCTATGTCCTGAGACTGGACCCTCGCTCCGCCTAACCACTCACTAGTGCCGACGCGGCTTCCGCCGCAGGGGAACGCGCACTTGCCAGCCAACTCGTTGGTCATAGAATAGAAGTCGTGCCCGCGACGCCGCGCGGGCACCCTGGCCTGCCGGTCCAGCCTGCCCTGGCGCTCTCCCGGGGGGCAGGCAGTTCGAGGCCGTTAAGCTCCATTTTCAGTGGCGTTGTCTTTGAAGGAAATTGAGTTTGATGCGAGGATTGATGAAATGGACACCTTGGAAGCAATTCGCAAGCGAAGAAGTATCCGCCGGTATACGGATGACGCAATTCCAAAATCTGATTTGGAGACAATAGTCGACGCTGCTCGATTGGCGGCGACGGGAAGTAATCGGCAACCATGGGATTTCGTTGTGGTAACTGACCGGGCAACGATCGAGCAGTTCAAAGTGGCTGGCGGATGGATAGAGAAAGCCGGCGCGGTAATTGTAGTGGTAATGGATCCGATATCACGCTGGTGGGTAGAAGACGGCGCGGCGGCGATTGAGAATATGCTACTGGCGAGTACGGCCTTGGGCTATGGGGCATGTTGGGTAGAGGGGGATGCTTTACCACGTGAAGCGCAATTCAAAACACTCTTGGACGTGCCAAACGAAAAGCGAGTGATGGCGTTGATACCAATTGGTGTGGCGGCTGAAATGCCGACACCGGAAAAGAAACCATTGGAGCAGGTACTTCACTGGGAAAAGTATCGATCAGTTGGCGGAGCATTCGAGCAAAAACAGAAATCGGTTTGAAAGCAGGCAATATGTGTGGTCAATTGTGGCTGCGCCCAACAACCGCGTCCAGCCGACCCGCTCGCTTTGCTCGCTCGTGGGGATGCGCTCAGAGCCAACGCGACGATTCTCGCGGAGATGGTTCCGGTGCGACCGCGCTTCGCGGGCGGCTGACGCGAGACGATAGGCAGCTTCTGGGTATGCGTGGAGAGGAGAGATCCGAATGATCATCAGGCGTTTGCTCCAACTCAACCTGCTTGTGTCTGCGATCATCGCGATAGCCTTCATCCTTGCTCCGGGGCCATGCCTCTCTCTCTACGGCATCATTGGCGACAGGTCCCTTTACGCAATTGCTCAGTACTTCGGGACAACCCACGTCGCATTCTCTGTGCTCCTGTGGCTGGCCCTCCGAGCAAACGACGCCCGGTTCCTCCGCGTCATTGTCATCTCGTTCTTCGCGGGAGACCTAGCCGGATCAGCGGTGCTACTTGTTGCTCAGCTCCGTGGTGTCATGAACACGACGGGTTGGGCACTGGTTGGGCTCACTGTTCTATTTGCAGCCGGCTACGGATACGGCGCTCTGAAGAAGCTTCCGGCATCCTAGCGGGTGCGATCTTCGCGGACGCGAAGAAAGGCGAGGGGCGCCCCTTTGCTGTCGCATTGCACAATTTCACAGCGCCGGCCCGTCATCGATTCACGAAGCTGCCTAACAACTCGCTGAAGCTGACCCGGTGGGCCGGACCATAGGGTGGGGCGCTTGGCCTGCCGGCATGCGCGAGAATATGTGGCGAGCCGCCCGCTTCCCGCGGGAAGCTTCCCGCCAAGAGGGCCGGACTTCGTAGCTCGCCCGCCCCCTGGCCTGTCGTTCCAGGGCAGGCTGGCCGCGGGCCGGGGAGGCCGTCAGGCAGCGGAGGGAGGTCTAAGTGCCCGTGGGAGTGGTTCTGACCAAGAGATGGAGAGAGGCCTACCCTGGCGCAATGGTCGGGATTCTCGCGATGCACGGCTTGATGAATCCCGATCTCCACACCGATCTCCAGGATCGCGCGGCGCAGCTGCAGGCCCAGATCCGGGACCGATTCGCAGGCTTTGACCGCACGCAGCTTGTGGCCATCCCCACGCTGCAAGCCTACGCTAGCTACTACAAGCGCTTCGGCAAGACCTACCACGTTCAGCTTCAACTGGAGTCCATCCTCTTCAAGGGAAAGTCCATCACGGGGCCATGCGCCATTGTCCAAGCGATGTTCATTGCAGAGCTAAAGAACCAGTTGCTCACGGCGGGTCACGATCTTAAGACTGTGCAAGGCAGTATCGTTATCGATGTGTCGCTTGGGACTGAGAGATACACACTGCTCAGCGGTGGGGAGCAGAGTCTCAAGGCCGGCGACATGTTCATTCGTGATGAAAAGAGCATCCTGTCCAGCATCATACATGGTCCCGATCAACGAACGCGGATCACGTCGGAGACGCGGGCAGTAATCTTCACCGTCTACGCGCCGCTTGGGATCCCCAAGGCAGAGCTCAAGACGCATCTGTCTGACCTCGAGGCGTACGTCCGCGTGTTTTCGCCGCATGCAGAAGTTGAGACTTGCGAGGTCTTAACGGCGGCCTAGTGCATTGTGCATGCATTTGGCCGCCGGCTGCCGCCGGATCTTGCCGCTGGCTAACAACTCACTGGCTGCCCCCTCGGCCCGTTCACCGAGGGCGGGCGGGCTGCACATCGTCCCGATGTCTTTCGGGAGGCCAGGGAAGCCGACTCGGCTGGCGCGCGCAAAGGCGAAGGTGCCTTGCCGGCCAATTTCCCTTAGAATGAAGAAGCAATGCCCGAGCCGCCGGGCGGCTTCCCGCAAAGAGCACGGGACTTCGCAGTTCGCCCGCCCCCTGGCCTGTCGTTCCAGGGCAGGCTAGCCGCGGGCCGGGGAGGCCGTTGGGCAGCGATCTCGATGCCGCACCCTGGGCCCTCAAGTCTCTAACCCCTGCACATCTTGACGCGCAATCTGGACCAAGGTATCATCCCGCCTCCCAAGCCCCACTTAGGAGACCCTAGATGTCACAGATGAAGGCGGTTCGTATTCATGCTTATGGTGGCCCTGACGTCCTTGCCTATGAGGACGCACCCCGCCCAAAGCCGGGCGCTGACGAGGTGCTTATCCGCGTCCTGGCAACGACCGTTAATCCGTTCGACTGTGCCCTGCGCGCAGGCTACCTCTCCGGGTTCTTCCAGTACTCCTTCCCCCTCGTCTTGGGGACCGACGTTTCGGGCACGATCGAGGAAGTAGGACCAGGGGTGACGTCGTTCAAGCGCGGCGATTCCGTGTATGGCCGAGGCGGGGTCGACCGCGATGGCACCAACGCCGAGTATGCCCTGGTCCCGGCTTCGAAAGTGGCCATCAAGCCCGGCTCCCTGGACAATGCTCACGCGGCCGCACTTCCTCACGTCACTCTAACCGCGTGGCAGGCCCTCTTCGAACTCGCTGGCCTGACTCGCGGGCAGACGGTCCTCATCCACGCCGCTGCCGGCGGAGTCGGTCACATCGCCGTACAGTTGGCTAAGTTGCGCGGCGCCAAAGTCATCGGAACTGCGTCTGCCAATAGCAATTTCCTGCGCGAACTTCCCGTTGACCAAGCGATCAACTACGCAACAACCCCCTTCGAAACGGTAGCGAGCCAGGTGGATGTTGTTCTGGACACAATCGGCGGCGATACTCAGGAACGCTCATGGAAAGTGCTGAAGCGAGGTGGCATCCTCGTCTCGACGGTCCAAGCACCTTCGCAGGAAACGGCAGACTCCCTCGGTGTACGTCAGGCGATGGTCTTCACAAACCCACCGATTGGCAAGACCCTGACCGAGGTCGCTACACTGGTTGACTCTGGGAAGATCAAGCCCCACGTGTCCGCCGTTCTGCCGCTTGCGGAAACAGCAAGAGCCCACGGAATGATCGAGGGCAAGCACACTCGGGGCAAGATCGTCCTTCAAGTTACGGCTTGACGTTCCGCTCCGCTATTCTAGGATGCGGATGGCAGGCCAGATCGCGCCGCTCCTGAACCGACGCGCACAGCAACGGGGCGTTGCCCAACAACTCGGTGCCTGCCCGGGCAGCAGGCCAGGGAAGGCCGTTAGGCGCCGCTGCGTCCTGTTGTCTGCGGCGGCCGCACAAATCCAGGGGAGCACCCGAGAGGGAAAGATGAGAAGACTCGTGATGTGGAACATGGTTGCCCTTGATGGCTTCTTCGAGGGGCCAAAGAGCTGGGAATTGGACTGGCATGAATATGTCTGGGGCGAGGAATTGGAGCAACTCTCAATAGAGCAGCTGAAATCGGCAGACATGCTCTTGTTCGGCCGCGTGACATATCAGGGCATGGCTAGTCACTGGCCTTCCGCGACAGGCGAAGTCGCCGACATCATGAACGGTATCCCCAAAGTCGTCTTTTCAAGGACCCTGGACAAAGCCGAATGGACCAATACGCGGCTGGTGAAAGCAGATGCCCAGGACGAAGTCGCGAAGCTGAAGCGGCAACCCGGCAAGGATCTCTTCATCTTCGGCAGCGCCAATCTATCATCAACGCTCATCCGCAAGGGCCTGATTGACGAATACCGCCTTGGCCTCACCCCCGTAGTCCTTGGCGGCGGCAATCCACTTTTCAAACTCGGCCCGCACAGGCTGAGAATGAGCCTCTTGGAGGCAATGCCGTTGAAGTCGGGCTGCGTGATCCTTCGCTACGAGCCGCGCAGAGAGAATTGACGGCGGCGCCTAACAACTCGCTGCCGGCCCGGGCCGGGGAGACCGTTGGGCAGCAGGCATCAACAGTACTTATGCTAATGACCGTTGATATGACAACACGACACGAAGATTCGGGGTTCCCTGAGTTCGAGGCCAGCATCAAGAGGCGAAGATGAAACCAGTTCGGTTCAGCCGGTCGGTCTTCCTGGTCTTGGTGATCTTCATCTCTGCTTGTGCCTTCCCCCCATCCTCGCCGACAATCGCTAACACCCCAGCGGCCAGCGCTTCCGAATCAGGAAATATCCCCGCCCTTTCGCCTGATGCGGTTTTCCACAATGGGATCATCCTCACAATGGACGAAAACCAGCCCCAGGCTCAGGCAATAGCCATCGATGGGGGGAGTATCCTGGCAGTCGGATCCGACAGCGAAATCCTCGCGCTAAGAGACTCTTCCACACTGGTTGTCGACCTGCAAGGAATGACAGTCACGCCGGGTCTTGTTGACTCTCATCAGCACCGAATTGGCGACCGATCGAAACGCAACCAGAACGAAGCGGACTCGGTAATCCAGCTCGCCATTGAACAGGGGTGGACGACCCTGGACGAGCTCTTTGTCAACCAGGAGCGGCTCAACGAACTGCGCGCGCTCGATCAGGAAGGCAGGCTGCGCCTGCGCGTGAACGCCTACCTGCCTGTGATGGACAACAGCCCTGAGGGCAGGTTTATGGGTCCCTATTACGAAGATTACTCACAGGGACAAATGGTCAGCCCGCGCGTGCGAGTCGCGGGGCTGAAAGTATTCACCGACTTTGACAACGCAACCATCCTTTTCTGGGAACAGGACGACTTGAATGCCTTCCTGCTGAAGCTGCATCAGGAAGGCTGGCAATTGGCCATCAAGACTGTCAGTTCGCGTTCCCTGGAAATGGTCCTGAAGGCCTTCGAATACATCGAATCAAGCGACCCCAGCGTAATCGCCAGCCGCGGCCGCCTCGAGCATGTGCTCTTCTTGACCGCCGATCAAATCGCGCGCGTCCGACATCTCGGACTCATCCCATCCATTCAAACCAATATGCCGGGCGAGATGGTTGGCGACAGCAGCATGGCGGCGCTCATCGCGCGCGAACCGCCCGGCTCCGCATTCCCTTGGCGGAGTCTCGTCGACTCCGAGATCGTTTTCGCCAACGGTTCTGCATGGCCCAGTTACTATGTGGATGAACCCACCGGCGCGCCCTTCGCCTCTCCCATACGGCTCATCTATCAAGCCGTCACGCGCGCGGGAAACCTCGGCGCGCAACCCGAAGCATGGATGCTCGACCAAACCATCACTGCCGAAGAGGCCCTGCGCGGTCTCACGATCGACGCGGCGTATGCGAATTTCCAGGATGACGTTCTGGGCAGCCTTACCGCCGGCAAGCTTGCGGACATGGTCGTCCTCTCCGATAACCCCTTGTCCGGCATAACCAGCGACATCAACAACATTAAAGTCCTGATGACAATGATCGACGGGGAAGTGGAGTACTGCGCTGCGGGGTTCGAAACACTCTGTCCCGGAATACGGACACCGGGCCCAATACCATCTCAAGTATCGGAAGGGCCACAGGCAACGGCATTCACTGGCGGGTGGGAAGGTATCGATCCTCTCGACGGCAGCACTCTCACGCTGTCCTTAGTGCAGACGGAGAATGGCTTGACGGGTACGTACAACGACACGTACAGCCCAAATGTTGAGCCTCCCGGGTATGAGGGAAACGGTTCGGGCACAACGCTCTCCTCCACAACGGCACAAATGACTTTCAGTCTGACCCGTTGGGATGGCAAGTCTGCGCAAGCCCAATACTCTCTCACACTGTCAAACCAGAATCAGACACTCACGTTAGGCTGTGAGGTTGGCTGCCCGATTGTGCTGCAACGTCAGTAATGGAGAAGTCGTTTTGCCGGAGCGGCCCAACACCAGCTGCACCCGCATGCCTTCTGCGCGGGCATGGGACGCTGGGTTTGCCTCGATTAATGCGGTTGTGACTTTGGCGTGCCGCTACGCCGGCAGCAGGTGAGCCGACCGTCGGGCGGACACGTCGAGCGAGGACCAGTTGTTGATCTCCAAGGAGCATAGCGATGTCCGCTAAACCAAAGACCATCAACGAGTACCTTGCACCCTTGAGCAAGGAGAAGCGAGCTGCGCTTGAGAAACTTCGAAGGGCCATCAAGTCCGCGGCGCCCAAGGCTGAAGAGTGCATCAGCTACCAGGTCCCAGGCTTCCGTCTTGGCGGAAGGCTACTCGTGTCCTTTGGCGCGGCCGCGAACCACTGTGCCTTCTACCCCGGGGCCTTCCCCATCGAAGCCCACAAGGACGAACTCAAGGCCTACGCCACCAGCAAGGGCACTATTCGCTTTCGAGCGGACAGCCCCTTACCGGCCTCACTGGTGCGGAAGCTGGTAAGGGCTCGGATCGCGGAGTACGCCGCCAAACAACCGGTTGCGGCGGACGGCGCGACCCGCCGCCGCTGAACCAGAGCGTTGGGCAGCTCGCCCCGACCTTGACATTCGTCTGGGGGGTGTGAATTCATTGTTGATGGGGCAAGGCAGAATGAGTCAAGAATCAGTCGGTGTCGGGAGGTCCCCATGAACCAAGGTATCAGAACGTTCATCTATCCTGTCAAAGACATCGCTCGGGCTAAGATGCTATACAGCAAGCTCTTAGGTGTAGAGCCTTATGTTGATGGGGCTTACTATGTTGGCTTTAGAGTTGGAGACCAAGAAATCGGTCTAGATCCCAATGGCCACAATGCAGGAATGACGGGGCCCATCGGTTACTGGCACGTTGACGACATCAGGAAGAGTCTGCGACTACTTCTTGATGCTGGCGCACAAATTCAGCACGAGGTCAAAGATGTGGGTGGGGGCAAGCTCATTGCGTCTGTAAGTGACGTGGACGGCAACATCGTCGGGCTTATTCAGTTGCCCTAGTAACACGAGGGACGACTCCGGTTTTCGTTCAGAAGGTCCTCCGTCCTCTGAAGAAAGGGCGGCGCTTCCGGTGGTGCTTGTCATGCCGGACGGCCTGCCCTAGAATCCTAGTGGTGTCGCGTGCTTCCGCCGGGCAGGATCCCGCCGGGTGCGCGAAACGTCGTCGCTCGCTGCCGTTGGGCCGAACCCAGGCGGCACAAGAAACGGGGTGGGCACATGGATTTCCTTCCTCCGCTAGAGTTCGGACTCCTGAACGGATGGCTTCTCCTAGTTGCCTACTTCGTTGGCCTTGCGGTTTCAGCCCTGGCGTTTCCTCCTGACAAGAGGAAGAAGCTGTTTCTCGAGCCGCACTACCCTAGAGGCCACCCTCGTTGGATCATCCTCACTGTCGGACGCATCGCCGCAATCTCATTTGTTGCGCTCACGCTCTTTGCCAGACTCCGACTGGGAACCGGCCTCTTCTACGTCGGTTTGGTAGTCTATGCCGTTGGCTATATCGCGGTGATGGTCTCCCTGTATGACTATAGGCGGGCGCCAGCTGACGACGTGGTCACTGCGGGAATCTACCGGTACTCTAGAAATCCTCAGTGGCTCGGGTTGGTTGGGGTTTTCGTGGGGACAGTCCTTGCCGTGGGAGGGGGGCTACATCTTGTGCTCGTCCTGATCCTCGTCACCGCCTACCACTTTCAGATCCTGCTCGAAGAGGGTATCTGCACGTCAGCGTACGGTGCGAGGTATCGCGACTACATGAGCCGGGTTCCGCGATATCTATTTTTGTGAGCTGCCGAGTGCGGACCAACAACACGCTGCATGCCCTCTGGCTCGCCACTCCATGGCGGGCCGGGCACCTCGCCTGCCCGGGCAGCAGGCCAGGGAGGCCGTTGGGCGGACGAAGGGTCCCTCGGGTTCGCGCGGCCGCGAACGTTGGCAGTTCCTGAATTCCTTCCTGGGCACGGGCTTACCCTCGCAGTGCCGCGATGGCTTACAGTACGTGGAATGTGCGCCTGGCGCATTCCAGGCCCTGGATCGGGACTTCGAATGCGTGGGAGTCTGCGATCAGCGGACTATAATCCGGCCATCTTTTCGCCCTTGCCATTCTGCATGACCATGATTGTTCCGATAGGCGCAGCCCGCCCTCTCGCATTGAGAATGGAGTCCAATGCCTCTCACCCCTCGCCAGCGCGTCCTGATGACGCTCAACCATGAAGAGCCCGATCGTGTCCCGATCATCATCGGCACCAGCAACACCACCACGCTGAAGATCCAGCCTTACAGGCGTCTTAAGGCCGTCCTCGGGATCCAGACCCCGGACAGTTACATCTATGACTGGCCCGAGCTCGGCTCGGCGGCACTGGACGAGGGGGTGCTGGAACGCCTGCATGGCGATGCGCGTGGCGTGCTGGACCGATTCCCCGCACAAATCTATGCGCGTAATCAAAGCCGCCCGCCACACGCCCCTTTCATCGACGATTGGGGCAGCGGGCAGATTGAGGTCGAGCCGGGCCACTGGTATCCCGGCGTGCATCCTTTGTCCGAGGCCAGCACCTTGGATGATATCGAGCGCTACGCCTGGCCCGATATGGACGACCCCTCCCGCGTCGCCCATATCCGCCAGCAAGCCCGCCGGCTAGCCGACGAGGATCGCTACGCCATTATCGCCACCCCCTGGCTGTTGTTCCCATTGGAAAGGGCTTTCGCAATGCAGGGAATGGACAAATTCCTGCTCAATCTTGCGCTGCAACCCGACTTCGCCGAGGCTCTGCTGCACAAGATCGCTGGGCTGTGCCAACAACTGATGGGGAAGGTCCTGCATGAGCTCGGGGAGAACGTCGATATCATCAAGATCGGGGATGATCTTGGGAGCCAGGACCGGTTGCTGATCTCACCGCGCATGTACCGCCAGATGCTGAAGCCCATCCACGCCAACTACATCTCCTTCATAAAGGAGCGGACCCGTGCAAAGGTCTTCTTCCATACCGATGGTGACGTCTTCGACCTGCTTGATGACTTCGTCGAAATTGGCGTCGATATCCTCAACCCCATCCAGACCTCCGCCGGGAGGATGGCGAATCTAGAAGAGCTGAAGCGCCGCTATGGGCGCAATCTGGTCTTCTGCGGCGCATTGGATACCCAACGCATCCTGCCTTTTTGCAGCCCCGAGCAGGTGCGCCAGGAGGTTCGGCGCGTGATCGACCTGCTCGGCCCGGGCGGCGGCTACCTGCTCACCTCCGTCCACACCATCATGGACGAGGTCCCGCCCGAGAACATCCTGGCGATGGTCGACGCGGCCGTTGAATATGGTCGATATCCTCTCGACAATTCCTGATGATCCACCATCGCCGCCGAAATCTAGTCTTATGTGCCACGCCTTCAAATGCCAATTGCTCGTTTCCGTAGGCCCATGTACACTCCGATCAAGTAGCCACTTAAGAAAGGTCTAGCGCCTATCATGTCTGTTTCAACTCCGGATCGCCCTGTCATGGAATTGCGTGTTGCGTTTACCGCTCGCGAGTTTGAGCGCCTCGTGCGATTCTATTGCGATGGGCTTGGGCTTGAACCGGCGCAACTCTGGCCAAGCAATCAAGGTCGTGCCGTCGTCCTCGAAATGGGTCAGGCCACGCTGGAGATTTTCGACGAAACACAAGCCAATACGATTGACCAGATCGAAGTGGGCCAGCGACTCAGCGGACAGATTCGGTTCGCGCTAAAGGTGCCAGACTTGAAGGCCGCTACGGACCGCTTGCTCTCGAACGGTGCAATCCTGGTCCACCCGCCCGTGGTTACACCTTGGGGCGATCACAATGTACGCCTCCAGGACCCAGAGGGCATGCAAGTCACGCTCTTCCAGGCGCGTGAGCCATAATGATTCAGACCGTCGCGGAGAGCGGCGGCCCAACCCGCGATTGCACCTTACTTTGCCTTCGCGCTCCCTCGGGTCGTGGACGGCCAAGCGGGTGAACCGCGACGTTGGACACCATCTCGCCTGCCCAGCGGGAAAACCTCAAACTCAGACCAGGAGTCGCAACATCCCATGAACAAGCATCTTGCTCTGCCAACTCTGCGAAGCGACTTTAAAGCCTTTGAGGCAGTCATCCTTTCCCTGCCGGATGCCGAGTTTCTCTCCCCAATGAATGGCTGGTCGCCGAGGGACGTTGTTGCCCATCTCCTTGGCTGGAACGATCACATGATCGAGGCATCGTCATCAATACTCGCCGGAAGGCCTCCCACCTATTACGCAGAAGCACCCAATGACTACAAGACCATCAATGCACGCTTCGTTGCCCAACACTCCTCTACCTCTAAGACGGGACTTCTTCGCGACCTCAGGGCTTCCATGGATCGGTTCGTCGAATTCCTCGTCGCCCTACCACCTGCCGAGCTCACAGCGGATCACGGCGTCAAGCACTACAGCGGTTGCTCAGCCACAGTCATCGGTATCATCGACTCCCTATCAGGGGACTACCGCGATCACACGCGCCAGGTCAGCGACTGGATAGGCCGCACATGACCAACAGCTCGTAGCTGCCCAACAACTCGGGGCCTGCCCATGGGGCGAGATTTTCGACAGTAGGCGGACGCCGACATCCCCGGCTTCGCGCCCGAGGCGCAGGTCAATTGGCCGCGCTCGGAGAGTACCGCATGATGCTGGCTGATAATGTTGTGCCGGACGGACGCCGGGACAACGACGTTATGCCGCAACTCCGCCAGGTGCCGGGCTTGGTCTTCCAAGCGGTCGACGTGTCGGGGTTGATAGCGGATTCGGATTTTGGCGAGGCGCGCCAACCTGGGACCTGGTTTTACCTTCCGGTTGTGATGTGCCGAGCTTTTGCGCGAGGAGCCCCCCTGTGAGAGGTCAAACTCGTCGCTGCGCCAATTCGCCCTTGCCTTCATTGGGGCTTTTCGTTTTGCTGATCACGACAGCCCTGTCGGCATCAACCGTGGGTGCCGGCCCCGCACCGGCCGTGCCCTCACCAGGGCATGCGCCCGCGCCAGCTTTGCCGCGCAACATCATCCTCTTCATCGGCGATGGAATGGGTGCGGTCCACCGCAGCGCCGCGCAGTGGGTTCAGGTCGGCCTGGCGGGCAAGTTGGAGATGGACGATCTCCCGGTGAACGGTTGGTCGAGGACGGCCTCGGCCGACAACGCCGTTACCGATTCGGCAGCAGGCGCAACCGCCCTAGCCACTGGAGTACGTACCAACAATGGCTGGCTGGCCATCGGGCCGGAACACTCAGTGCTCACGACAATCCTCGAATATGCACGGGTGGAGGGTAAGTCCGCCGGGTTGGCGACGACGGTGCAGGTATCGCATGCGACCCCGGCTGCATTTGCCGCGCATGTGGAAGATCGCAATTTGATGGACGAGATTGCCGGGCAGATGTTCGACGAGGGGGTCGAGGTAATGCTGGGCGGCGGCGAAAACCAGTTCTTGCCGAGCTCGGTGGCTGGGTGCTTCGGCAATGGGACGCGCGATGACACTCGCAATCTCTTGGCGGAGGCGGTCGCCGCCGGTTACGCGCACGTGTGCACCGCGCCAGAGCTCGAAGCCATCGATGCCTCCGCCACATCGCGGCTGGTTGGGCTATTTGCCGACGAGGAGATGGGCCGCCCCTACAGCCCGGGCCTAGCCACGATGACCCAGCGCGCAATCGACGTGCTCTCCCGTGACCCTCAGGGTTTCTTCCTGATGGTCGAGGGTGGGAGGATTGACAAGGCTGCCCATGCCAACAATGGGGCTGAGGCTATTGCCGATACGCTCGGGCTGGATGAGGCGGTTGCGGTCGGGAAGGCTTTCGCGGCCTCGGCAGGTAATACTCTGGTCATCGTCACCGCCGACCATGAAACCGGCGGCATGGCGCTCGTCCCCGGGTCGGCCTGCGCCACACCCAACGGGCCTTTCAACATCTTGGACGACGGGCAGTTTTGCGTCACATGGACGACCACCGGCCACACGTCTGCGGACGTTCCAGTGACAGCCAGTGGTCCATTCGCGCACATGTTGTCGGGAAGTTATGACAACACGCACATCTTCGACGCCATGGACCGGGCGCTCGTGCTCGACGAGAGGCTCTTCCTGCCGGTTCTCCTTCGCCACTAGAATCCTCACAGCGCATCCTTACTTCCAGCCGCTGCCCGCCGGGACCACCCGGGCATGACGGCCAAATGCTCGTTGTTCGAATTCTACGGCACCCAGTTCGAGAGCACCGTCAAGCGTATCTCCGGCCGCTCGGGGTCATTGCATTTCATGCGCACCAGGAAGTTATGCTTGCCGCCCATGCCCTCCGGCATAGTGAATTCCAAGGTGAGCGTGGTGGACTTGCCTGGCCCGAGGACCATCGCACCGATGGTCGGCGTGGGCGGTCAACACCCCTCCACCACTTCAACTTCCGGCGCCGCCGCGAACTCCAGCCTCCCGCCGCCGGTGTTGGTCAGCTTGAACTCGGCACTCACCCGCTCGCCGTACGGGTGGGTCCCCAGGTCGATCGCTTCGCGATCAACGGAGGCCTGCGGCACGCCGGTGTTGCGGGCGCGGACGGCCAGGAACATTCCCGCGACGGCCACAACCATGAGCCCGATGCCCACCGTCAGGATGAACCACGAACGGCGACGCGAACGCGCGCGCTCTTCAATATCTCTCCCCACCTCTTGCATAACGCCACCTCCTTGCCACGGCTTACTTGTGGCCGGATATCCCGGCCGATTGCGAGAGGTGCTGGGATTCTAAACGATGCTACACTCCGTGCCCATCCGATCCTCCCGGGAGGCGCCATGCTCGCCGAGAATCCAAGGGAGTTCGTGGCCGCACTTCTCCAGCCCTGGCGCGATGCGCTGGCCGATCCGCCCAAAGCCCAAGCCGAAGCACTGAAGCGCTTGGTGGAAACGTACGCCCGCACAACGGACGGTGCACAACGCGGCGCGGCGAACGTGGGCTCGATCGCCGAATTCCGGCGAGCCTTTCCCATCCGTACCTATGATGATTACAAACCGCTCATCCAAAGGGTGATGGCCGGCGAGACGAACCTGCTGCTGGATGAGGAGCCGGTGGGTTGGGCGATCACCCGCGGCACGACTGAAGGCGAATCGAAATTCGTCCCGATGACCCCCACCGATCTGCGCATGCGCATCAGTGCCGGCCGGGCGATGATGAACTACACCTTGAGCAGCGGGCGCTTTGACTTGTATCAAGGCGTCAATCTGAATCTCAACTTCCCGTCGGTCGTCGGCACGGTCAAGGTCGGCGAGCGGGAGATGGAATACGGCTACTCCTCCGGCATCTACACCAAGTACGTCTCCGCCTTCACGCCGGTTCGATCCGTGCCCGCGCAGGAGGAGATCGATGCGCTCGGCGGCGGCAAGACTCGCCGCGACTGGGATGCCCGCTTCGAGCTCGCCTACCAGCGCTGCCAAGGTCAGAACGTGACGCTGGTGGGCGGTGTGGCGCCGACCGCGCAGCTCTTTGGCCGCTACGTCAAACGCGTTCACGGGCGCTATCCGAAGGACATGTGGAAGACACAGGTGATGACATTGGGCAGCGTGCCCGGCATCAACACACGCTATGAACCCTCGTTGCGTGCGTTGTACGGGCCGGTGGCCATCCGCGAGATCTACGGCGCCACCGAGGGCATGTTCGGTCAGCAGCTCGACGAGAATCGCGCCTGGACGCCGAATTACGATCTCTTCCTTTTCGAAGTGCAGACGGCGGGTGGGATGAAGATGCTGCACGAGATGCGTCCGGGCGAGATCGGGAGCCTGGTGGTTTCGACGCCCGTCCTCGCCCGGTACAAAATCGGGGACACCCTACTCGCGTTCCGGCCGCCGTACTTCCGCTGCATCGGCCGCGACCGGTGGTGGACTCCGCTGCATTACGCGTGGGACGAATTCACCACCTTCAACCTGGGTCGTTTGTGAGGCGGCCGGCGTCCACTCTATCTATGAGCGCCGCGTGACCCCGCGCAAGAGCACGTAAACGCCGATCAGAATCAGGGCCACGGCCCAAATCAGGTTGCCTGTCACAAATCCCTGCAGGCCGATGCCGATGAAGATGATGGCGACGATCAGGCTGCCACCGACCGGCCGGCGGTAGGTGGGTACCAGTAGCCGCACCGCCACCTCGGCCAGGATGAGCACGCCGGCGCCGAGGAAGATAAGTTCCCACACTTCCAGGCCGGGGATGCGGAACAGCAAGCCCATATTGTTGAGCAGCAGGGCAACGCCGGCCCAGATGAGGATGAGCGCCCAAATCAGGGATCCGAGAGGGTCCCTGCGCCATTTCTCGTCCCAGTTCTTTGCATCAGATCCTTTTTCGTGCCTCTTCTCCTCCTCTTTCTCCTCTTCCTTCTCCATGCGGGGGCGGGGTTCGCTGGGCGGCTGGGACGACATGGTGGTTGCCTCCTGTGAGGGTGGGCGGCCCGGGCGGGCCGGTAGGGCTTGGGCCGACGAAGCGGATGGAGCCCCGTGCAGGCCATCGTGCCGTGCGACGGCACGTGCCGGTGACTACCTCTCTATCATATATCGGCCCCGCCGCCCTCGCAACTCGGGCGGCGGGGCCGATGTCTCACTCGAAATCCTCAAGCAGCTCGCGCGCCGCCTTGCGCCCTATCTCCACCGCGTAGTTCGTTCCCCGGTCCCACGGGTAGACCTGGCTCATGCTGGCCAGGTATAGCCCGCGCAACGGGGTGCGGATCTCGGGCACGTTTTGGGAATGATCAACGCCCGGCACGGGCTGAGCGTACGGCGTGCGAAACAGCCAGCTGTTGATGATCCACGCCTCTTCGAACTTCGGGTTGACACGCCGCAGCGTCGGCGCGAAGCGCTGCAGCAAATCCGCCTTGGTCATTTGGAAGTACTCGTGTTCGGGCGGCAGGTAGTCGCCGCAGTAGATGATGTGCTGCCCGCCGAAGTGCTCCGGCGCGAGGTAATTAGTGTGTTCCACCAGTGCCAGGAAGGGGAACCCGGCTTCTTTCACGAGGCTGTGCCAGTAGATGCCGCTTTCGGCCAACTGGTGGCGCAACGAGAGGATGAGCACCACGGCGCCCATGCTGCGCATCGAGAGCAGCTTGGCCAGATATTGCGGAGGCAGGTCGGCGGCGAGCTTGGAGAAAAGCAGAGGCGAGGTGGTGGCAATCACCGCATCGAAAGTCTGCGGCCGGCCGCCGACCTCCAAGAGGTAGCCGCGATCCACGTGCTTGCGGATGCGCTGCACGGGCGTCCCCAGATGAATGCGGGCCCCCAGTCCTTCCACGCGCGCGGCAAGCATCTCGAGGAATGCCTGGAACCCGCCCTCGAAGGTGCCCAGCCGCGGAGTGCGGCTGTGCAAACGCGCCCAGAACCAGGCCATGGTTACGCGCGGGTAGTCCTTCTCACCAAACTTGCCGACGAACAGCGGCCGCCACAGGCGTTCGAAAACACGCGGCCCAAACCAGCGCTTCATCCACGCCTCGGCGGTGTAGCTCTCCAGCGGCATCCACCATGGGTTCAGCCGCAGAAAACCGCCCACCAGAAGGTTGCGCAGTCGATCGGGGAACGAAAGCCCGGGGAAGGTCAGCCAGGCCGGGATGCTGTCCATCCCGTAGAACTTGCCGTCGTAATATACGGCCGTGACTGGACGCTTGAAGATGACCTTCTCTTGCCACCCCAGTTCGCGGATGAGACCCAGAATCGCCCGATCGGAAGCGAACCAGTGGTGGTAGTACTTCTCCACGCTCCACAACCAGGCGGGATCGCGAAAGCCCGCCGCCAAACCGCCGATGGCCGGCTCGGCCTCGAAAATATCCACGCTGTGGCCGGCGCGAGCGAGATCGTAGGCGGCGGCAAGCCCGCCCGCTCCGGCACCGATGACGGCAATCTTCATTCGTTGACTCCGGGTAGAGGATCGAAGGTGGCAGGCACGGCCTGCACGTGGGCCATGCCGTTCGGGTCGAGTACGTTGTACGCTAGAAGTATACCTGAGGCGTGTGACGCTCAGCGCACGTAGCGATCCGCACGTGGGGCCGCGGCAATCGAGATGGGCCGTTCTCGAAGGTCGAGGAAGCGGAACTTCTAGTCGAGCAGGGCGAAGTCGACCAGCCGATTGCCGGCTGTCGGGCTCATTCCAGTGGAAACAGGTCCCTGTTCTATGGAACGCGGTTGGCCTCGAATGCGAGTCGGTCGAAATTCGCCCGGCCCGGCCGGAGAGATCCTACATGTCCGACGGATACCTGACGTTCGATTGGGGGCGAGTTTACATCAGGCTTTTGACGCGCATGGTATTACTCCTCAACCACCTGTCCGTTTCTGCACCAAAGGCGGACAGCCCTTATCTGATTGTCTCTTGGTCGGCCGGGTCGGGCTTCGGGGGGACGTGCTATTCGGCAAGGGGAATGGCCTGATCGTCGCGGGGGTGACGTGGTATTTGAGAAAGGGAATGGCGAGCTCGTCGCGAGGTGCGGGAGGCTTCTGCTCTTCGATCGCAGCAGTCTACGTTGCGGGTCTTTTGAAGAGTATCTCGCGACCATCTGTTGTGGCGGGCCAGGCATTGTAGGAACCCGCCAGGACGTCTTTCCAATTGAAGGAGGAGTTAACCGCTTCCCATCCTTCTGCGCCCAGGCGCGTCAGGACCGATGCCAACGAGACAGCGGGTCCTTTGACTTTCTCCTTCTCGCCGCCGGGCAGGTAGAGCCAGTACTCCTGAGAACTGTGTTCTCTAACGAGACAGTACTCCCACTTTGTCATGCGGTTCTCCTGCACTCCGTGGACCTCTCCCAAGCAATAGGTTGAGGCCGCCCAACGAGAGCTAGAACTATTCCGCGCGGCCCGGCGGGCACAGCCTCCATTCTATGACCTCTGAGATGCCTGGCACGTACGCGGACCCCCTGGGGTGGAAGCTGCGTCGGCACTAGCGAGTGGATAGGCGCCCCAACCAAGGAGTCTATTCATCGAGGGCTGGATCCTCATTGTCGTGGGTGACCTCTCCGGGAGAGGTTTGTGCGTCGTCGCTGGCGGGTACGACGTCTAGAGAGTTTCGCTTGAACCGACGGGTTGCTATGTTTTTCAGAGTGTAGGGCCGGGATCTGAATAGTTTGCGCGAGCCGCTGAAGCTGTCATAGCAATACGCCAGGACCTGGATTTGCGCCTCGCTGCCCATGCCAAGGAGATCCTCCAAGAGGACGCCCCGTTTGGCCGCTTTTGCCCTAACTTCGCTTGGGACGGCTTGCCACTGTTTGAGGGAGAGCGCGCCATTGGGGTGGATGAACACAGTGATGCGGTGCCCAACCTTGCCCTTTCTGGCGGGGTGGAGAATGGGGACTCTCCAAGTTGACGAGCCATCGAAATTGAGAGGGAGGTATATGGTGTTCCACGTGCCCGAGCGGATCCCCTTGAAGCTGAGTCGTGCGGCGAGCTCAATGTCGATGATGTCACGGTGGCCGGCGTTTTCAATCCTGAAGCGGTATCGGGAGCCCGACTTATCGTCATCGGATTTTGGCATTGGGATCTTGGATATGTCGTTGGAGAACCGAATGCGAGGGACCATGCCGTGGAACAGCAGTGCCCAGACTGCGAAGTTCGTCACCAACCCAATGACAATGCCAAGCACCAATTCCAAGAATGTCACGGTCTCACCTCCTGAGGCGGGGCGCTTTTTGGCGGAACGCCGCCAAACGGCATTGAACTGCCCGCGCTGGACAAGCAGGCCGGGGTGCCGCGCGGCGTGGCCGGCACGACCTCTATTCTATGACCTGGAGCACGGGTGGCAACTGCGCGTTCGCCCTGCGACGGAGGCCGCGTCGACAGTAGTGAGTGGTTAGGCTGCCGGAGGCTCCTCGTAGCATGCCACGAATGCACACAGTTCGTGTGCGAGTTGAGTGAGGCGGAAGTGAGAACCCATGCTCACCCCACTGCGATCGGGATAAAGCCGTGGGGTAATCAGGTTCTTCTCGATCAGAGCGCGTTCGTGGATTTCGACAAGTTCTGGATGATGGAGCCCGGATACTCTGGCGATTGTCTCGAGCCAGAGTATGGCCGATTCAGGGGTGTCGAGCTTGACTGAGGGCGGTGCCTTAGAGACTTCGTGGGCCGTCAGAAGGACGAGCAATTCGCCGGAGGTAAGGTTGCGACAAAGTCTCATGTATTGTTGGGGGAGGACACTCGCCCTATTAGATGCAGACTCGGTCGCTGCAACGAGGAGTATCTTCTTAAGGACCGCGAAGCGAGCGGCGTCGGGCGAGCCCTGATCGAGGAAGTCCAGCAATTCTTGCAGACAGTCCTTGTGTTGATCTGATTGTGTGTAGTCTTCCCTTATCTTGCCCTTTTCCCTGTAGGCGTTCCATTCATTAATGAAGGTGGCGAGGAGGTCACTACCGCGAAGACGCTGCAGGAGGTGGCCGAAGGAGAGTATCCAGTCCTTTCGCTCGGAGGAGGCGATGCCGGTTATGCCCTCGGCAATTGCCGTGAGGGTTCTCGATATGGTCTTGGAGGTGTCGAAGCGAGGGCTGGGAGCGGCTGGTTGCTCGGACATGTATTCCCCCTTTGGTCTGGACTGTCTAACGGCCTCGAACTGTACCTCTCGGCGGACGCGAGCAGCACAACATCATTCTAGGGCAGAACGGCGGGCAAAGCACAATAGGGCGGGAGCCAGCCCGCCGAGTCGGCTCGAGCAGGTTGCTAGGCCGAGCCTGGTTTCACTGCGAACTTCGCTGCCAGCATATTCGCCATGGCCTCGTGGTCGCTCTCAAGAGCTTTCGCGAAGTCTCGCACACCTTGCGAACTGACCACATCGATGTAGAAGCGCTCTTCGTTTTCCCAACTCTGGGTTCTCGGAGATGGATTCGGCGCCATGTATGAGAACTCAACAATGAGGCTGGGGACGCGGACGAGCTCGATTTCACCGTCCTCGCGAATCCGGGCATCCAAAAGCTGTCCGTCGAAGACAACAACAGGATAGTGGATTCGCAGCCACCTTTCGATGGGGCGATCCTTGTGAAGGAAGAGCGTGGGCTTGGTGCAGGATAGCATTGCACTGAAGATGGTCGGGGATGCATCTCTTGGATCCTTCCCCTTGAAGGGTTCGAAATACGAGTGGGCGAGACGTGCGCCCCGAAAGTAATGGTGGAATGAAAGGAGATCATCATCGGTTAGATAGGCGGCGGAGGAGTTCCTTGTTGCAAAGACGATCTTATCGGCAACTTTGCCACGAATCAGCTCTCCGAGGCGCCCGCGCAAGTGAGTCGCCTCTGTGGTGAAGAATACCCATGGCTTGTCACTCTTTTTGCACTCGATGATGAGGTAGACCCCTATCAAGAACGGGGGAGACGTGCCGGCGACAGTCCATTCCCTATATGCGCGGAGGTCATACTCCCTACTTATGCCTTCGACATCGTCCAGGTACGCCGGGCTTTGCACCACGCCCCACAATTCCCTTTGGAGAAAATCCGCGAGGCGTACCTGTGTGGGGTAACCAGTCTTAAGGATCTCCGCCTTCACTCGGGAGAGCAAGTCTGAAGCGTCAGACACCTGTCACCGTCCTTTGGAGCACTGGCTCCGCCTAACGACCTCGAACTGTGCCGCGCGGTCTCATGGACATGGCTTCTGTTCTATGATCGGGTGGGTGGCTAGCAAGTCAGCGTTCCCCTGCGGCGGAAGCCGCGTCGGCACCAGTGAGCGGTTAGGCAGCGCTGGGGGGACTGCCTGCGACATCGGGGGCAAAGGCGTCCACGATGAAGCCTCCGTAGAAGACCATCCTAATGATCGCCGCGGCCTTGCCGCCTTGGGCGATCTGGTAGTAGAACACGTCTTGGTTATGCCCGTTCTTCGGCAGCGGGGCGATGTGCTCCGATATGAAGTCGGTGAGCGATCGAGATCTAAGGTTGTACCCCTTGGGATCAGGTCCAGCGGCCAGGAATAAACCCGAACTATGGATGGTAAGGGGACTAGTTAGTTTCTGCCCATAGAGGCTGAAGTAGAGCCCTCGAGCCTGGTGGTCCATAACCCTGTCGAAGCGTTTGCGGTCGACGAAGAACGCGCCAGTCTTCATGGGGCCGACTCTGACAGGGAAGAGGCGCTCGAAGAATCCTCTAATGCCGGGGCGGTACCTGATTGCGCGAATGGTCTTCGGCGTCATCAGGCGTTGAGCGATCTCGTTTGCTTGGACGGTTGCCGCAATGACGATGGCGGCGTACTGATCATCGCCAGTCTGTCAACAGCGGTCGAAAAGCAGTCCAGAATCAGCGGTTGAAAAGTAGGCCACTTTGTACCTAGCCCAAGACGGTGGCTGGGCTAGGCCTGGGTTTGTGGTCAGACAGCTTCTTGTCTCTGAG
>Ga0315277_10003651_pt1 | contig 20835 bp, 12 predicted proteins | sample YL17G05_15_MG_FD_203695 | JGI IMG/M metagenome (GOLD analysis project Ga0315277, IMG submission 203695) | Sediment microbial communities from Yellowstone Lake, YNP, Wyoming, USA - YL17G05_15 | ecosystem: Environmental > Aquatic > Freshwater > Lake > Sediment | place: USA: Wyoming | collected... | reverse complement strand
GGCGGGTATACGTGTGAACAGTGCGAAGGGGACGCGATGAAGCAGACTCTCGTGAGAGCGACGGCGCTGGCGGCGGCGCTCGTGCTGACGGCCGGGGCGGTCGAAGCGGCGACGGCCGAGGTGCCGAACCTGCAGATCATTTCGGTGATGCCGGGGCTCGGCAACCGGGTGCGCTCCGACTCGTTTTTCCCGGTGGCGGTGGAACTGGCTGCGCAGAGGGACGCGGCGTCCGGGACTATAGTCATCGAGACGAACGCCCCGAACGAAAGCGTGCCGCGGTACTCGACCCATTTCGACTTGAGGCCCGGGACGCGGTACAGGTACTTCGTGTACCCTCACTGCGGCGGGACCCGGGAAGACTTTACGCTGGTCGTGAGCGACCAGCGAGGGAGGGTCGTCAGGCGCGAAACGCTGCTCATGACGCCGCACGAAAAGGAAGCATACCTTGCGGGCGTGCTCGGGACGCAGGGCGTGCCGGGGATGGCGAGCAAGCGCGCGGCGGACCAGAAGGCGTGCGGCCTCGACGTGACGCTGATAGCGGGGGACTTCATGCCCACGAGGGCCTGCGGCTACGACCCGGCGGACGTGCTCGTGTGGACGCATCCCGATCCTGCGGGGCTGTCGCCGGCCCAGATAGGCGCTCTCAGGGAGTGGGTGCTCGCGGGAGGGCGCCTGGTACTCGCGCTCGGCGACACGTGGGAGCCGACTGCGTCGACATTCCTCAAGGAACTCGTGCCGGGGACCGTGACCGGCATGGCCGAGGCTGCCGATCTCGGCGGGCTTGCGGCGGTGGGAGCCGCGGCTTTCAACGCCGGCGACTCGATGTCCGTGGCGGTTCTCGAGAACGTTCGGGGCGAGGTGCTCGTGTCGGCGGGACGCCTGCCGCTGGTGGTGAAGGGGAGGGCGGGGTTCGGGGAGGTCATATTCATCGCGTTCGATCCGACGAGGAACCCCTTCGCGACGTGGTCGGGGGCGCAGAAGTTCTGGAACTACCTCTTGGGGCTTGAGTTTCAGGTGAGCGGCGAGGGGCAGGGGGCGAGCCAAAGGCCCGTGCCCAACTACGGGGGCTACTACGGGCGCTGGGGGATGAGAAACAGGCTGTCGGGCGCCATGAACGAGTTCGCGGCTATACGGCCGATATCCTTCGCGTTCGTGGTGGGGTTTCTGCTGGTGTACGTGGTATTGGTGGGCCCCGTCGATTATTTCGTCCTGAAGAGGCTCAAGCACCTCGAGTGGACGTGGTTTACGTTCCCGACGGTGGCGATAGGGGCGACGCTGTTGGCGTTTTTCGTGATCGCGGCGACCCGGTCGGCGCACGTGTACATCAACCAGATGACGGTCATGGACTGGAGCAGCGACGGCACCATCGAGCGGACGCACGCGGTGAGCGCGCTCATCTCGCCGAGGAACGCGCGCTACGACGTTTCATACAGGACGCCCGGCGGGGAGATGTACCTGGCGGACCCGGTCAGCGCGGGCTACGGGATGGGCGGGTTCAAGTTCACGCAGCCTTTCGACCTCGTGGACCATCCTGAAACGGGGATGACGGCATCGCGCATTTTTCTGCCGGTGTGGGGTCCGAGGACTTTCTGGGGACGGTTGCGCACGACCGAGACCGGGAAACCGCCCGTTACGGCGAACATAAGGATCCGGCCGGACGGGACCCTCACAGGGACGCTCACCAACAACGGCGAGGCGCTTCTCGAAAATACATACTTCGTGCACAGGAAGGGCGTGCTCCGCGTGGGGATGCTCGGGCCGGGAAAGCCGTTCGAGATAGACCTGACGCGAAAGGTGTCGTTCGACGAGTTCGTGAGGCAGGTGACCGAAGGATTGCCGGCGGAAAGCCAGCCGTGGGATCACCGGGAGCCGCAGGCTTTCGAGCAGAATGCGCTGCCGATGATACTGGCGGCGTCGTTCGCGGAGGACTCAAGGTACTATCCCGCCAGGTACTGGCAGCAGTGGCGGACGCTTCTGGAGGGTTCCGACGAAAGGACGCCGCCGTTCGACCTGGAGCCGGAGCTGTCCGTGCGGTCGCTGGTGGACTCGGGGCAGGCGGTGGTGATAGGCACGTCCGACGGAGCCGGCAGGGCGCTGGACGCGGGCGTGGCGGGCCCGGTCAGACAGGGCTTCACGGTTTACCGGGTCTGCGTGGCGCTCTCGGCCGAATAGGCGACAGAGGAAAGGACGCGGTATGATTAAGACGTTTGATCTGACGAAGAGGTACAAGAACCTGCTGGCGCTCGACCGGCTGAACATGGTGGTCGAGGAGCGTGATATCTACGGGTACATAGGGCCCAACGGCGCCGGCAAGACCACGACGCTGAAGGTGCTCGCGACGCTTCTGGAGCCGACGTCCGGCCACGCGGAGATCTGCAACTACCGCGTCGGCAGAGACAACAAGCACATCCGGCCGCTCATCGGGTACATGCCGGACTTTTTCGGCGTGTACGAGGACATGCGGGTCGACGAGTACCTGACGTTCTTCGCGGCGGCTTACCGGATCCGCGGGGAGAAGCGCAGGCGGATAGTCGACGACGTGCTGGAACTGACGGACCTCGGCGGCAAGCGCGACGCGATGGTCGAGAGCCTGTCGCGGGGCATGCAGCAGCGGCTGGGCCTTGCGAGGGCGCTCGTGCACGACCCGAAAGTGCTCATCCTCGACGAGCCGTCCTCGGGCCTCGACCCCCGCGCGAGGATCGAGATGCGGGCGCTCCTCAAAGAACTGAAGCGCATGGGCAAGACGATCCTCATCTCGAGCCACATCCTGTCGGAACTGGAGGAGCTGTGCAACAAGGTGGGGATAATCGAAAAGGGGACGCTGCTTTTCTCCGGCGACATCGACGAGGTCCGCAAGCAGATAAAGAAGGGCACCTTGATAGACGTGCGCGTGTCCGGCGACAACGAGGCGGCGCGGGCGGCGCTCGAGCGCCATCCGCTGGTGAGATCGGCGGCGACGCAGAACGGAGGCATCAGGGTGACGCTCGGCGAGGAGGCGAAGGACCACACGTTCATCGCGGCGTACCTCATAGAGTGCGGCTTCGCGCTGGAACTCCTGCGGCAGGAAGAGCCGAACCTCGAAGACATCTTCATGAGGGTGACGAAGGGCGTAGTCGCCTGAGGCGGGGTGCCACGTGCAGGCCGAGGCGGTGTTTCTGAAGGACATCCTGCCGTACCTTCGCAGGAAGCCGACCTACATACGCAGGGCGGCGTACGGGGGGCTGGCCGCGAGCGCGGTCTCCCTGGGGGGATGGTCGGCCGGGTTCGCCGGCCCGGCGGCGCAGGCGGCGACCGGGGCGTTTCTTTTCGACGCGATGCTGTGGACCGTCCTGGCGGTCGGGCTTCTCGAAGCGGCGATTTTCGGGGCGACGTCCGTCTCTTCGGAGCGGCAGTCGAACACGTACGACACCTGGATGCTTGCCGGGATGGAGCATTTCGGAGTGGTGCTCGCGAAATGCCTGAGCGTTCTGGCGAGGGTTTTCTCCGCGACACTGGCGCCCCTGTGCCCGATGGCGGTCGCGCTGTACCTGGGGGGCCGAAGCGTGGCGGACGCGGTGGTGGGATTCCTCGCGGTCATGTCGATCCTCATTTTCGTCACGGCGCTGTCGGTGTCGGTGTCGGCGTTCTGCAGGAAGAATTCGGACAGCATCGCGGCGACGGCGGCGGCGGTGTTGGGATTCGCCATAGCGCCAGGCGTGCTGCTGGCCTCGTGGGGGGCGTCCGGCGGCTGGGGGAACTCGCTGGCTCGGTGGGTGATGCAGGTACACCCGTTCGCGCTTCTGGCGGGGATCGGCACGGAGCAGGGGCCGGGATTCGTGTTCTCGGCGGTGTGCGGGTTCGGGATATCAGTAGGGGCGTCTTTTGTGAGCCTGAGCGCCGCGGGCCTGCGCCTGCAGAAGGGCGCGAGCGGCCCGGGACGCCAGATAAGGCCGTTCAGGGCGCTCGACGGACTGCTCGAGAGGGTGGCGCCGGCGGCGTTTCACCTGGTGAAGCCGCGGCCGGGAGACGTGGACAAGCAGCCCGTGCGCTGGCGGGAGAGGGTGGCGCTGTCCAACTCGAAGCGGGTGTTTGGAGCGATGACGGTTTCCGACAAACTGCTCTTGACGGGCGCCGGCGTCACGGCGGTGGTCACGGCGCCGGGAGTTCGGACGCCAAGCGACTACGAAGCCCTCGTGTGGGTCGCCGTGGCGGCATTGTGGGTGGCGAGTTTCGTGTACACGGTGAGCTTCATGGTGCGGGCGTCGCAGGCGTTTTCGAGGGAGTTCGAATCGGGCGACGTAGAGCTGCTGTGCTTGGCCGACATGGGCGACGAGATCGCGAAGGGCAAGATACAGGCTTACGTGCGGCATTTCACGCCGGTGGCGGCGATGGACCTTGCGATGGGGGCGGCGTTTCTCTTGGTTTCCGAAGGTATCCCGAGCTTCTGGGACTCGGGACCGGCGAAGTTCTTCGGCCCACCGCCGGTCAGGGCCATGGGGCTGGCGCTGTCGGGGCTTTCGGCGGCGGGGATAAGCATTTTCGCGTCGCTGTATTTCCGGAAATCGACGGTTGCAATGCTGGCGTCGCTTGCGGCGTTTGCCGTGCTGCCGTGCTTCGGAGCGATGGGGCTGACGATGGTTTTCGGCGGCGTGGTCTTCGCGGGCCGAATGTGGATCGGGCTCTGGGAGTTGCAGTTGATCGTCGGCGGCGCGGCAGCGTTGGTGGCGCTCGTGTGGCAGGGCGCGACGAAGCGGAAACTGGCATCGTCTCAGCGGGAGTCGATAGTGCCGGCCGCCATCGTAGCGACGTTTGTTCCGCCGATGTGCGGCCTCGTCGCGCCGTTTCTGGTGCTCGGGACGACGCGGCGGCTCATAATCGAGAACTTCGGGCGCCTGATGGAGGAGGCGGCGGCTTCGCTGTGGCGGGGGCCGGTGAACGTGGTGGCGCTGCCACGCGGCCGGCGCAGGGTAAACGTGCTTCTGCCCCAGGCGGGCGAGAGCCTCGGCGGGCCCCAGACGGCCGCAAGGCCGTGGCCGCTTCCATTTCCGACGGTGCCTCCAAGGAATGACTGCTAAAGTGGCAAGAGCGATTAGCGGGGCGACGAGGGCCGGGGCCGCGCGCAGGCGCGCGCGCCAGGACGGCGTTTTCGAGGCGCGCACGATGGCGGTCAAGGAGCTCACCCAGATATCCAACCGCAGGCGTTTCCACGGGGAGAAGGCGGCGTTCGCCGCGGTCACGGTCGCGATATTCCTCGCGGCGAGCTATGACGCGACCGACGGCTGGCGGATGGACATACAGGCAATGAGCCAGTTCGGCCGCCAGACGTTCGTGCCGGTATCGCTTGGCGCGTGCCTGATACTGTCGCTGGTGACGCTTGTGTCGTCGACGGGGATTATCACGTCGGAACTCACCGGAAAGCGCCTTGACGTCTTGAGGATAACGGCGCTCTCGCTCAATGCGATCGTCCTCGGCAAGGGCGCGGCCCTGATGGCGCGGTCGCTGTTGGTGCTGGCGCTGCTTCTGCCGCTGTTGGCGGCGACGCAGCTTTTCGGGGGGGTCTCGGCGGGGGACGTGGTGAGGGCGTTTCTCCTGATTCTCGTGGACGTGTTTTTCTTTGCCTGCGTGGGGCTATACGTGTCGGCCGGGGCCAGGACGATGCTCGACCGGGTCCTGAGAAGCGCCGAGGTACTCTTCCTGTGGCTGACGGCCACGGGGGTGGCGGCCGGGTTTGTGACGATGCTGGGATCCACGGTGGCGGGGAAATCGTGGACCGGCGGAAAGGCAATGTCGCCCATCTGGGTGTGGGAGCCGTATCTTTCGGCGCAGTTGAGCTGGGCGGGGCTGGGCCTCAACCTCGTGTTTCACGCCGTCGGCGGGCTTCTCTTTCTGCGTTTCGCCATACGGAACCTCGAAAAGGCCGTGGCGACTGCGGAGATCATACCGGAAGAGCCCAAGGTGAAGGACCTTCTGCGGGGGATCAAACGGATCAAGCTGCCGTTCAAGCTTTTCAAGGCGAGAGCGCGGCAGAGGGAGTGGGCGGGGACGCTGGTGGGCAGCCAGTTGACGCAGACGTCGCTGGCGGCGGTTCTGCTGCCGCTGGCGGTGGGGATGCCGCAGGTGATGATGTTTGTCCTGCTGGTGGTTTCGGGGCGGGCGGACTGGTCGATGACAAGGGATTACCCGAGTTTCATAGGCGCGACGCTCGGCGGGACGATGCTCATCATGCTGGCGCTGCAGTCGGCGTCGATCATGGCGCGCGAGAAGTCTCGGCACACGGCGGAGGTGCTGGCGGCGACGCCTTCGGGGGACGCCGGGATGATCTGGTGGAAAGGTGCGGCCGTGGGGATAAGCCAGACGGTCTCGCTGGCGCTGTGCGTGGTGCTTTTTCCGCTGGCGGCGTACAGCAATTCGGGCTCGCCGGCGCCGGCGGCGGCTGCGATGCTCGGCATCGCGACGCTGGTGATATTCACGTTCGCGCTGGGGGCGGCGTTTTCACAGGTGTCGAAGTCGCCGTTCGAGGCGGTGGGACTCATGGCCGGGTCGGCCGTGGTGCTGGCGCCAGCGCTTGTGTCGCTGGTGAGGCGCGAGCCGGAATACGGGGACTTCCTCGTGTGGTGGTTGGATCCGCGCGACATAATGGCGGTGGGGTTTCTGGCGGTGGGGCTTGCGGGAGTGGTCTTGAGGAACGTCTTTGTGAGGTGGGCAAAGGTGGCGCTTGCAGGGGGCGTCGCGATGTCGATGGCGGCCGGCTCCTACTTCATGCCTGTGACGCGGGGCGACGGCAGCGGCGCCCTGCTGCCGCTTGCGCCGCTGTTGGGCGTCATGGAGGTACGGTCCGGCGTAGCCCTGCGGCAGTCGGTCTGGGTGGCGGTGGGGGAACTGGCGCTTTCCGCGGCGCTTGTCGCGGGCTGCTACGTCAACTTCAGCAGCGCATTTCTATACGGCGCGAAACCGAAGGACTGAGGACCTTCATGTACCAGTTTACTGCGATGCTCTGGAAGGAACTGCTGCAGGTTTCGAACCGGCTGCGCTTTGCGATCCAGAAGTGCGCGCTTGCGGGGGCTGTGGCGGGGCTTTTTGGGATAATGGCCTACGGGGCCATCTATGCAAGCGGCCGCGCGGCGACGTACGAGGCGATGTCGGCCTTCGGGCGCACTTTCTTCTTGGCGGCGACGGGGCTCGTGGCCCTCGCGTTGTCGCTGTCCGCGATGGCATTCGCGTCGCTCATCGTCGTGAGCGAAAACGTGCGCAGGAGACTGCCGCTCTTGCTGGTGACGCCGCTCGGGCCCGGCGCCATCGTGGGGTCCAAGTGCCTGAGCGTCATCGCGCAGATAATGTTAGGGTTTCTCGTGACGCTGCCTGTGTTCGCGATGCTGCCTGTGTTCGGCGGCGTCGACTGGAAAATGGTGGTGATGGCGGTCGTGCTCATCGCGGCCAACGTCTGGCTTTACGCCGCGATGGGCCTGGCGGCGTCGGTTCTGGGATCGAGCGTCGTATCGGCCGCGTCAGGGGCGGCGGGCACGGCGCTCGTCTGGAACGTGCTGCCGCTCGTCGTGACGCTTCCGTTTCTCGACTCGAAGATACCGGCGGCGCTCACGACGTACGTTCACCCCCTGAGCCCGCTCTATGTTTTCGCGGCATTCGTCGAGGGGAAATTGTCAAGCGGGCAGCTGGCGTACCACGCGGGCGTGAACGCGGGGCTCGGAGCGGCTTTCCTGGCGGTGGCGTTGGCGGCTTTCAGGCCGAGGGCGATGGCGCTTCTTTCCGGCGCGCCCAGGCAGAGAAGGCTCGGGCTGCACTGGTTCGGACGGCGCGGCACGGGGGGGGCGTGGTCGCGGCCGCTGGTGACGAGGTGGTTCGAGCCCGGCATTCTAAGCAAGGAGCTCGCGTGCAGGCGACGGAGGTGGGCGCTTCTTCCGATGCTGTGGTTCGGCCTCATATGGGGGATGGTCTTCATCTACGCGGTCTCAACCGGGCACGGTCCGGACCTGAGCGACAAGGAGGGGCACTGGGGGCTTTTCATAGTGGAATCGGTGGGATTCTTCTTCATCCTCTCGGTGTACGCGTCGACGCGGGTTTCGGGCGAGAAAGAGGCGATGACGCTGCAGACGCTGTCGCTGACGAGGCTGGGGGGCGCGAAGATACTCGCGGGCAAGGCGGCGGCGGTGATCATCGGGCAGGCGCTGCCGCTGGGGGTGCTGTTGGCGCACTTGGCGCTCATCCTTTGGATAGACTTTCCGCCGCTTGAGTACGCGGCGCTGTCCGTATTCGGCTTCGCGATTTCGGCGGTGTTCTCGACGCTGTTGGGGATATACTTTTCGCTTGCCGCGAAGAAGACGTCCGGGGCGATGGCGCTCACGGCAGTGACGTGGTTCGGCGGCGTGTGGATGGCGTTGGCGCCGATGTCCATCACCGCCAACGCGCTGGGAGCCAGTGACAACGCCATGGCGGCGTTTTTGGCGCCGGTCGTGCCGTTCGTGGCGATTACGCTTGCGCTCGTGCTCGCGCGCTCCGCCAAGAAGGGCATAGGCGGCGCGGGGGCGATGGCTACGTACGCGGGCCTCACCGCATCGGCATTCGTCCTCGTGTCGCTGCCGCTGAAAACCATAAGTGACGAATTCGTGGTCGCGCTTTCCATCCTGCCGACGTCGGGCCTGGTTTTGTCCGAGACGCAGGTCCAGGCGGGAAGCGGGACGGCCGCATGGTCGGTCCTGCCCATTCAGCTCGCGGCACTGGCATGGATGGCGGCGACGTGTCTGGTGAGTTTTGAGGCGAAGGCGCGGGCCGCGGGGTAGCGGCGACCTGGCAGGACCGCGGCGGGAAGCGCTGGAGCGGGGCGCGTGAACGACTTCCGGGTGATGCTCTGGAAGGAACTGGTGCAGGTTTCAAACCGCGCGCGTTTCGCGTCGCAGAAGTCCCTGGCCGCCGCGGCGCTCGGCACGATCTTCATGGGGGCGGCATATACGCAGATGTACCATGGGCCGCTTGCGGGGTCGTACGAAGCGGCGCCATCCTTCGCGCGCCTTTTCTTTCTGCTCGCTACGGCGGCACTTGCCTTGGCGCTGCCGCTTGCGGCGATGGGGCTCGCGGCGGGCATCGTCGTCCACGAGCGAACTCAGCGGAGGCTGGGGCTGCTTCTGCTGACGCCGCTTTCCGCCGGCGCCATCGTCGGCTCCAAGGCCGCAAGCGTCGCGGCGCGAGTCGCCATGGCCATGGTGATATCGCTGCCGATGTTCGCGATCTTGCCGCTCTTTGGCGGCGTGGATGGCGAGACAGTGCTGATGGCGGCGGTCTTGGTGGCGGGTAACGTCTGCCTCTATGCGGCGATCGGCACCGCGGCTTCGGTCGTATCCAGGCGTTTCCTTTCGGCGCTCGTGCTCGCCGCGGCAATTGCGGCACTCTGGAACCTCGCCCTGCTCGCCGCGGGGTGGTACATAAGGTACCTGAACTGGGGCTGGCTCAGTGCTCTGTGCCAACACGCCCGCAGCCTGAGCCCTCTTAACATTTACTATCTCTTTGCCATGGGCAGAATAGGCGGCTCTTCGTTAGCGTATCACACGTGCGCCAACCTTGTTCTGGCCGGCGCATTCCTCGCGGCGGCTTTTCCGCTGTTGAGGCGCATTGACGCAGGGTCGCTCGAAACCACGCGGCGGGCGAGGAGATTCCGGTTCTTACTGCCGAGGCGGCGGGAAAGGCGCGGGCGAGAAGCGACGACCCTTTCAGCATGGGTTGAACCTGGAGTCATTTCAAAAGAGCTATCCTCTTCGCGCTTCGTGTCGTCGCTGCCGGCCATCCTGTGGTACGCCGTGGTGTGGGGCATGGTGGGGGCAGTGTGGGTTGCGAGCCGAGGGACGGTCAATCCGCTCGGGCCGGGGGTTCTGTGGGGGACGCTTACCGCTGAGGCGATAGGGTTCTTCTTCATCCTGTCGGCATCCGCGTCGATACGCGTAGTCATTGAAAGAGAGGCACTGACGCTCCAGACGCTCGCCGTGACGCGGCTCGGGGCGTGGAGGATATTGGCGGGGAAGGGCACGGTCGCGCTCATCGAGCAGTTGCCCGGCCTGTGGATTCTTTTCATTCACCTGACGTTTGTTCTTTTCGCAACGGAAACGGCTTTGTCGCAGGTGGTTTTCACCGGCGCGGCACTGGTGGTATGCGCAGTGTACTCGACGGTCTTCGGGATATTTCTTTCCTCGATCGCGAGGAGAACCTCGCAGGCATTGCTGACGACGGCGGTGATGTGGTTTGCAGGCCCCTACATCGTCCTCGGGCCGGCTATTTTGTTAGGCTCGCGGTTCGAGGGCGTCGGCGACGCTGACGTATATTTCGCCCTTCTCGCGGCGGCGCCCCTGGCGGCGGCCGCGGCGGCATTGATGCTTGTGCTCTCGCGAAAGCGCGCCCTCGGAACCGCGAACTTAGTAATGGGATACTCCATAATTCCTGCGCTCGCCTGGGCCCTGATACTCTACACTGTCGGCGCGCACGAGTCTCTCGGGGCGGATTACATGATCTTTCTGCCTGCGGCGACCGTGGTAAATTGGACGTACACGATAAGAGAGATTCCCGCCGGCATCCTCGTGCTGCCGGTGCAGGCGGCGGCGTGCCTGTGGCTGGCGGCCGCGGGCGTCGCCGGTTTTGAGGCTGAAGCGCGTAAGGGATAATCTACGGTCATCGGGATGATCGACAGCGCACAACAGGCGGTGCTCGACTTCGGCGCGATGCTCTGGAAGGAGCTCCTGCAGATATCCCACAGCAGGGGCTTCGCGGCGTGGAAGACGGTGCTTGCCGCCGTGCTTGCCGGTTCTTTCGCCGTCGCCGCGTATTTCGCGATATACAGTTGGCCGGACGAGACGCCGTATGAGACGATGCCTTTCTTCGGCAGGGTCTTCCTTCTTGCGACCACCGGAATCATGGCGTTTGCCCTGAGCATGGCCGCGATGAATTACGCCTCGGCGATAATCGTATCGGAGGCGGTGAACCGCAGGCTGCCGTTTCTCCTCGTCACGCGGCTGGGCTCGGGAGCGATAATCGTTTCAAAGGCGGCCGCCGTTTGCGCGCGCGTGCTTGCGGTCGTCGTGACGTCGCTGCCTTTCCTGGCGATCCTCAACTGCTTCGGAGGGTCTGACTGGCGGATGGTCGCTGCGGCGGCCGCGTTTATCGGGACCAACGTCTGGCTATACACGTCCGTCGGCCTCTTCGCCTCGGTGGTTTCCAGGACGGCGCGGGCGGCGCAATCCGTCGCGCTTTCAGCGGCGTTACTGTGGTGTATCCTGCCGCCCTTCGTCTACGTCATTTTGGAGTCGCTTTGGAAAAGCATGGGACCCTCGCTCTATTGGCTGCTGCTCTTGAATCCGTTCTTCGTGTTCGCCACTTTTGCGGGGGGCAGCCTGAGCGCCGCGGGGCTCGCATACCACGTGGCCGTCAACCTCGCGCTTTCCGCCGTCTTCACGGGCGTCGCCGTGGGCCTGTTCAGGCCGCTGGCGCTGAGGAACCTGTCCGCCGGAGCGAAAGACAGGCGGCCGAGGTTCCTGCCGTGGTCAAAGCGGCAGAGGGCAGTGCGGGAGGCGCCGGCGATCCTCACAAGGTGGTTTGACGTCGGGATCATCCGCAAGGAACTCGCGTCCTGGCGCACGGGCAGGGCAATACTGCCCCTTGTTGCCTTCGCATGCGTGTGGGGCTGGGTGATCGGCGTGAGCGCGGTCGAGAACGACTGGACGATGCTCACAAGGAGCCAGGAAAGGTACATGATGTTCGTGGTTGAGGCCTCGTTCTTTCTACTCCTTCTGGCATTCAACGCATCCTCGAGGATAGCGGGCGAAAAGGAGGCACGGACGTTCCAACTCCTGGCGCTGACATCTCTCGGGGCGCGGCGGATCCTTGCGGGGAAGGCGTTTGCGGCAATCGTCGAACAGGCACCGGCGATCCTTTTCCTTTTCGCGCACCTGGCGGTCCTGTCGGCTTTAGGCGCGCCACCGGTCCCGGCGGCCGTTTGGACGGGCATCGGCCTTGCCGTGTCGACGGTCTTTGCGGCGTCGCTCGGCACCTACGCCTCGCTCACGTCGAAGAAAATCCAGGATGCTGTGGGGGTGAGCCTGTTTTTGTGCTTCGCCGGAGGGTACATGGCCATCCTGCCGGTGATAGGGTTGTGGACCGTTTTGCGCGGCGGCGGAGTCCAAGGCGGGATCCTTCCCGCTCTAATTGTCGTACCGATCGCGGCGGCTGTCCTGGCGCTCACGTTCGGCCGGTTGCGCAGGCGCGGGATGGGTAACGCTCTGGCAGTAGTCTCATACGGGCTTTTGGTCGCGTCGCTCACGGCGGTGGCGACCATACCGCGGGCGGACTACGTGAGCCAAGACTCATTCGTCACGTTTTGGGCAACAGTCGGCGGTTCGCTCATGCCGTGGACGTTCAAGATCAACGGGATTCACGCGGCGCTCGTCGGCCTGGCGGTGCAGATCGGGCTTCTCGCGTGGATGGCCGCGGCAAGCGTCGCGGGGTTTGAAGGACAAGTGCGGCGCTCGGCCTGAGGGCCGGCCATTCCTGTTGCGCGGGCGCCGGCGCCCGAGTAGCATCTATCCCCTTGCCAATGGCGGCGCACACTCTCGAGGGATTGCATTGCACAGGTACAAGATCCTTGCGGCCGCGGTGTTCATAGAACTGCTGATAGGCTTCCAGTACACGTGGCCGATTTTCGACCGCATCCTCCAGGACCAGTACGGGCTGAAGGCCGGGCAGACACAGTCCGTATTCTCGGTGGCGGTCGTGTCTTTTGCGATAAGTTTCACCATCGTGGGCCGGCTCATCAACCGCATCGGCCCTCGAGTGACGTCCATCATCGGCGCGGTCGTCTATGGGACGGGGCTCGTCGTCGCGGGGCTGGGCGGGGCGAAGGAGAGCACGCTTCTTTTGGGGACGGGGGTGCTTCTCGGCGTGGGGATTGCGTTCGGGTACATCGGGCCCATCATCACCGCAGTGAAGTGGTTCCCCGAGCACAAGGGGGTCGTGACGGGGCTCGTGATAGGCGCCTTCGGCTCGGGGGCTTTCTTCCTCGGCGGCGTGATAAGGATACTGCTCGGCTTCGGGCTTACGATCTTCCACATCTTCGCGGTCCTCGGGCTCACGGGGCTCTTCGGCGTTATCCTGCTTTCGTTCTGGATGAAGGAGCCTGTCGAGGTCGACGCGGAGGTCATTGAGCGGAAAGGCAGGCTACCCAAGGGCCTGCTGTCGAGCGGACACTTCTGGGCGCTCGTAGCGGCCTTTTTCACGGGGACTTTCGCGGGGCTTACCATCGTGGGAAGCCTCGAGATGATAGGGCAGACCCTCGGCGCGCCCGAACCGTGGCTCAAGGCGTGCGTGCTCGTGTTTGGGATAGGAAACGCGGCGGGCCGGGCGGGGTGGGGGGCCTTGATAGAGCTGGCCGGCGCGCGGCGGGCGGTCACTGCGGCGCTCGGCCTCCAGACGGTATTCATAGTCGTACTCATATTCGCGGGGCACATCGGCCCGGTCTTTGCGGCGCTTGCGTTTCTAATCGGCTTCAACTATGGCGGGAACTTCGTCCTGTACGTTACGGAAGTAGCGCACACGTACGGGGCGGACAGGGTGGGCACCGTTTACGGGCTCATCTACGTCATCTACGTTGCATCCGGGTTGACGGGGCCGGGGGCGGCGGGGTTCAGCCGCGATCACTGGGGCGGTTATGTGCCGGCAATGGCGCTTGCGGCGGCGGTGGCGCTCGCGGGGGCCGCGGCGTTTGTCGCCCTGTACCGGAGGCCTGAGAGGGCCGGCTTGTAATCGCAGGCCCGCCCGTTAGAATACGGGCGTCACTCCAAACAACGTTCGGCGAGAGCGGGGCCGCCGGACCTTTCAGGGAGGGGAAATGAGCGGGTTATTCGGAGTTGTCACGACGGGGGACTGCACCGAAACGCTTTTCTACGGGACGGACTACCATTCGCACCTCGGGACCGAAGTGGCGGGCATTGCGGTGCTCGGGGACTTTTTCCAGCACCGGATACACTCGATCGCCAACACGCAGTTCAAGTCGCGCTTTGCGGACGAGATAAAGAGGATGTCCGGCTCGAGCGGCATCGGGGTCATCTCGGATTCGAACACGCAGCCTTTCGTCGTGTCGTCGAAGGTGGGCGATTTCGCGCTTGTGACCGCGGGGCTCATCACGAACATCGACGCCCTGGCGCGCAAACTCCTCGGCGAGGGGCACTCGTTCTCGGAAATGGCGCACGGCCAGGTAAATCCAACCGAGCTCGTTGCAAAGGTCATCTCGTCGGGTGCGAATCTGGTCGACGGGATAGTGAAGGTGTTCGACGAGATCGAGGGGTCGGTGTCGATGCTCGTTTTGACGCGCGACGGGATCATCGCGGCGCGCGACAGCGAGGGGCGCACGCCGCTGGTGATCGGGTCGGGGGCGGGCGCGTGGGCGGTGACGAGCGAGACGTGCGCGTTCCCGAACTTGGGTTTCAGGGTCGAGAAGTTCCTCGGACCCGGCGAGGTCGTGCGGATAACGGCCGACGGCCCGCAAGTGGCGCACGGCGCGGGCAAGGGCTTCCAGATATGCTCGTTTCTGTGGATATACACCGGATATCCGGCGAGCACTTACGAGGGGGTTTCGGTCGAATCGGTGCGCGAGCGCTGCGGGAGGCTCCTTGCGAAGAACGACTGCATCAAGGCGGACCTCGTGGCCGGGATCCCGGACAGCGGCACGGGGCACGCGATAGGATACGCGATGGAGTCGAAACTCCCGTTCAGGCGGCCGCTGGTGAAATACGGCCCCGGCTACGGGCGGAGCTACACGCCGGCTTCCCAGGACGTGAGAAACCTCGTGGCGAAGATGAAACTCATCCCCATCCGCGACATCATCGAGGGCAAACGCATAGTGATATGCGAGGATTCGATCGTGCGCGCGACGCAGCTCAAGAACCTCACCATCCAGAAACTCTGGGACAACGGCGCGGCGGAGGTCCACATGCGCGCGGCGTGCCCGCCGCTGATGTTTCCGTGCAAGTACGCGCTTTCGACGAGGTCGGTGAAGGAGCTGGCGGCGCGGCGCGCGATACGCGACCTCGAGGGCGCCGACACCGAAGACGTCTACGCTTATACCGACCCCGGCTCCAAGGAGTTCAGGACCATGGTCGAATGGATACGCCGCGATTTGAACGTGACGACTCTGGGGTATCTTTCGATCGACGACATGGTGAAGGCCATCGGCCTGCCGCGCGAGAAACTCTGCGTGCACTGCTGGCTGGGCAGGTAACAGTCTGAAAGTCAGCCCCGCGTGCAACGGGGCGGCTCAAACGGCGGGGCAGCGCGGCTTTCGCGCGCTTATTTGTGAGGAGGTGTGTCATGGCACGTAAGCGTCTCGAATTTCCCACGGGGATCCTCGACTGCATCGACGTCACGCGGGAGAGGGGGACGATCCTCGCGTCGGCGGGCCCTGCCGGCACGAACGGCATGACCATCGGATGGATAACGATCGGGTTTGCATGGGGCAGGCCGTGCTGCGTGGTTCTCGTGCGGAAAAGCCGCCACACCTGCACGGTGATGGAGCAGGCGGAGTCGTTCACGGTGAACGTCTTGCCCGAGAAACTGCAGAAGGCGGTGGACCTCTTCGGCGAGGCTTCGGGGCGCGACATGGACAAGTTCGCCGCGGCGAAGATCACGCCCGTCAAGGGCGAGACGGTCGATTCGCCGTACGTTAAGGAAGCGGACCTCGCCATCGAGTGCAAGATCGCCTTCAAGAGCAGGATGGACCCGTCGCTGATCAGCGCAGATTACGTGCGCAAGTGTTACGGGGACGATGACTACCATACGATGTACTACGGAGAGATAACGGCGATACACAGGAGGTAGCGGTTTTCAGTTGCCGAAAAAAAACGCGCCCGCGCGGCCGACGTGCGGGCGTCTTTCGTTTCATGCCTCACAAGCGTCCGGGCGCGGAAACCCGCGGCATCAAAACGTGCGACTTGTTTACTTCGCGGCCTTGGTTTCGACCGCGCCGATATCGGGCGCCTTGCTCTCGAAGGGGAGTCCCACCTTGACGCCGGCGTCGATCGCGGGGCTGCCGGGCTTCAGGGCAAACTCGCCCTTGGCGGGGTCGACGAACCCGGGGTCGGCCACTATGTTGCCGGAAAAGGACGCGGGGAACTCCTTCTGGAGGTCGGATAACGACCAGGACTTCGTGCCAGTCTTGAAATTGTAGAGGACCATGTCCGGCTCGTCCGGCTTCTCGTGGAAAAAGAGGTTGTTGGTGAACGTGTTCCCGAACCACGTCCCAGGCGCCGCCGCCTCCTTGAAATGATAGGTGTCGAACACCATGATCCAGGCGTTCTTGCCGTACCAATCGGCAGGCGAGCCGACGACGATGTTGTTCGCGACGGCGTTGTTTGTCGAGACGCACTCGCCCTTCGAGACGACAAAGAGGCCCTGGCGGCCGGCGCCGTAGACGGTGTTATTGGCGACGAGGTTGTCCTGGGCCGCCTGAGCCTTGCCGCCGTACGCGTAAGACTGGAGCGATATGCCGAAGGCGCCGACGTTGTAGATGACGTTGTGGTGGATCGAGTTCGAGGCGGAATCGACCTGGATGCCGCACTTCTGGTCGGTGATCCTGCCGAGGTCGTGGATGCGGTTGTTCATGATGACGTTGGAATCGGCGCCGAGCGGCAGGCCGACCCCCGCGCCGGCCCACTTGGAGTCGGTCGAGTAAAGGTCGTTGTCGGCGACGACGTTATCCTTCGAACCGTTGAGGAGCATGATCTGCGAGTGGCAGCCGTTATAGCACTTGTTGCCCGAGATCGTATTGTGGTGCGCTTCGTAGTTGAGGACCACGCAGTCGCCGGACCCTTCGTTGCCGCCGCCCGTGTCGTGAAGCGTGCAACCGGTGACGGCGTTATAGGAGGCGCCGCGCGCAATGACGATGAGGGTATACCCCTGGGGGTCATAGACCTCGCAATTGTCGATGCGGTTGTACTGCGCCTTTTCGCCCGATATGGTCACGAGCCAGTCATGCTCGGCGGGGGAGTGGATCTTGAAACCCTTGACGGTAACGTAACTTTTGTCCTGGAGAAACACGACGGCGCCGAACTTGCCGCCGGTGACTTCGGGCGTCTCGGCCTCGCATGCAGCGTAGGTGATGCGGGCGTCGGCCGTACCCGACCTGACGGGCGCTATCTGGCTTTGTCCGTAGACGCCGGCGCGGACGAGGCAGGCATCGCCGGGCATGAGGGCGGCGTTCGCTTTTTCAAAGGTCTTCCAGGGAGAATCGGTCGACGTGCCGGGGTTTGCGTCGTCGCCCTTGGCGGCATCGAGGTAATAGGTGGCCGCCCGGGAGGCCGGTGCTGAGGCCGCCAACGCCGCCGCGGCCAGGACGAAGATGATTACGTGCCTCATGTGCGGCTCCTTACCTTGCGCCTTGCCCGGTCGCCGGCGCGACCGATTCGACTGCCCCTATGTCCGGCGCCTTGCCCTCAAAGGCAAGGCCGACGTCCAGGCCCGCGTCTATAAGAGGGCTGCCGGAGACGAGCCGGAAGTCGCCCTTGGAAACGTCCACGAATTCGGGCTTAACTTCGATATTGCCGGAGAAGTTTTCAGGGAATGCTTTCTCCAACTCGGGAAGAGACCAGGTCACCGTGCCATTCTTGTGCCGGTAGAGCGCCATGCCCGGCTCGCCGGCCTTTTCGTGCCAGAAGAGGTTATTCCTGAACACGTTGCCGAACCACGCGGACGGCGCCATCTCATCTATCGCCCTGTCCGTGTAGACGATGAGTATGGAGGCCTTGAGGCCTTCGAAAACCTCGGGCGACCCGGTGACGATATTGTTGACGAAGCGGTTGTCGGCCGTGATGAAGCCGCGCTTGAAGTTGACATACAGGCCCTGGCGGCCGCAGTTGTAGACGGTGTTATTCGCGATGAGGTTGTTCTTGGCCTCCTGGCCCTCTCCCCTGAAATCCATGGATTCGAGCCATATCCCAAACCTGGCGCAGTTGTAAATGACGTTGTGGTCGACCGTGTTATTGGCGCTGTCGATCTGGATGGCGTCCTTAATCATTGTTATGGCGCCGAGGTCGTGGATGCGATTGCCGCGGACCACGTTCGAATCGGCGTTTCGTACGACGTCGATTCCGGCGCCGGCCCACTTGGGGTCCGTTGAATAGCATTCGTTATCCTGGATGACGTTGTTCTTGGAGCCCTTGAGGACGAGGATCTGCGAGTGGCAGGCGTTGTAGCACCTGTTGGCGACGATTGTGTTGTGGTGGGCGCCCTGGTTCAGGACGATGCAGTCGCCGGACTGCTCGTCGCCGTGTCCGGTGTCGTGGCAGGTGTTGCCGACGATCTCGTTATAAGAGGCGCCGTCGGCGACGTCGATGCAGACGTAGCCCTGTGGGTCGGTGACATCGCAGCCCTCAACCCTGTTGTACCGCGCGTCGGCGCCGGCGACCGACACGGTCCAGTCGTGCTCGGCCGGCGAATGAATCCTGAAGCCCTTGACGGTGACGTAACTCCTGTTGTTCAAGAACACAATCGCGCCGCTCTTGCCGCCCGTCACTTCGGGCTTCTCATTTCGGTACGCGGCGTAGGTAATACGCGCTTCGGCCGTGCCCGAGCGGGCAGGGGCAATCTGGGTTGCGGCGTAGACGCCGCCTCTTACGAGGCACGTGTCGCCGGGCATGAGCGAGGCGTTGGCCTTGTCGAGGGTTTTCCAGGCGGATTCGGGCGAAGCGCCGGCGCTTGCGTCGTCGCCCCTGGCACCGTTGACGTAGTACGTCGCGGCGAGGCCGGGCAGGGCGAGAACGCAGAGAAGGACCGCGGCGGCAACAGGCGTCTTCATAGGCATCTCCCGACGGACGCGCCTGCGCTGACTCGGGCCCCGCAGCGGGCCGCAAGGCCGGCGCGAGTCCTCAGGTCATCAGATCGTATTTCTTCAGGTCGACGACGCTGTCGACCTTCTCGCCCTTAACGTAGCGAAGGACGTTGTCGACGCCGTGCCTGCCCATGACCCTCCGGTAATCGGGCGTCGGGCCGGCGCGGTGGGGGATGACCAGGCAGTTGGGCAGGTCCCGAAGCGGCGAGTCGGCCGGGAGCGGCTCCTCCTCGTAGACGTCGAGGGCGGCGCTTATCCTGCCTTTCCTCAATTCCGCGATGAGAGCCTGCGTGTCGACTACCGAGCCGCGGCCGGTGTTTATGAAATAACCGCCGTCCTCGATGAGCGCGAGGACGCGGGCGTCCACGATGTGGTGCGTGGCCGGGGTGCGCGCGGCGTGGCAGGAAATGATGCGGTTTGAGCCGTAGAGTTCCTCGAGCGAGCCGGCGCGTTTCACGCCGAGGTTGCGGAAGATGCTGTCCGGCACGTGCGGCGAAAAGGCGCTCACCTTGCAGTCGAAGGGCTTGATGAGTTTGACGTACTCCTGGGCGATAGCGCCGAGGCCGTGAAGGCCGACGCGCTGCTCAAAGAGCCCCTCGTCGACGACGCCGGGGGTTTCCCAGTAAAGCCTCTTGACGCGCATGACGTCGGTCATCTTGTGGTAATTGCGCAGGAGCGCGAAGGTCATTGCGAGGGCGCCCTCGGCGGTGCTGGCGGAGGTTGAGTCGCCCCAGTTCGTCACGAGAAGGCCGTTTTCTATGGCGGCGCGCTCGACGAACCACTTGAGCTCGCCGGCGAGGTGGACGAGGTACTTCAGTTTCGGGCAGGCCTTCATCACCTTGAGCGTGACGCTCGGCGCGCCCCAACAGGTCATGAGGATGTCCGCGCCCGCGTCCTGGAGAGCGGCAATGAGCTTTTCCTCAGGCGCTCGATCGAGGTCCGTACGGCGGACGACCTTGACGGCCGCCTCGAGACGCTTGACGTCCTCATCGAGGATGACGTTATTGAAATGCTTCTCATGTACGGCGAGCAATACGCTGTGCATAGAGACCCTTTCGTTCCATCGGGCTTTCGGAGTGGACACGTCCATTATTGGGCAAGGCTGCAAAAGTGCAAGCCGCAAGTGCGGCGGGGCGTCTTGCGGGGGGCGCGTCTTGCGCGAGAGCTGAGACGGTGTTACGATACGGCTGCTTTGCCGGAGAGACTCCATCCAGACGGCGGCGCAGGGGCGGCCTTGGACGACAAACGATTGCTCGAATTCCTACGAAGGCACTGGGACGTCATCGTCCTTGCGGCGATCGTGATCCTTGGCGGGTACCTGAGGCTCTCGCGGCTTGAACTCATGGAATTCAAGGGCGACGAATGGGTACTTCATTCGCTTGCTCTCAAGGAAGCGCAAGGGGAATTCCAGCTGAAGGGCCTCCTGTCGAGCGTCAAGATCCACAATCCGCCGATGGCGGTGTACCTGTTCGCGATCCCGGCGCTCTTCACGAAAGACCCGATTGTCTTCGCGTGGCTGCCGGCGATACTCGGGACGCTCGCGATTGCAGGAGGGTACTTTCTCGCGCGAAAGTGGATGTCCCGCGGCGCGGCGCTCGGGGCGATGTTCCTGTTCGCGGTGTCGCCCTGGGCGATCCTCGAATCGAGGAAAATATGGGCGCAGGACTTGTTGCCGTTTTTCACGGTCGCTTTTTTTCTCTCGGCGGTTGGGTGGCTGCAGAGCGGGCGGTTTCGGTACATCGTCGGCGCGGCGGCTGCACTCGCGATCCTGAACCAGGTTCACTACTCGACGCTGGCGCTGTGGCCCGCGGCGGCGTTTCTCGTCTGGCGGAGGGCGTCATGGGCGGCTGCGAAACTATGGCTGGCGGGCCTGGCGCTCTACCTCGTGCTGTGGGCGCCGTTTCTGGTGTTTCTCGCGAGGGGCGGCGCGGCCGAATTCGGACGGCACGAAGTGGGAAAGAGGGTCAGCCAGGGAGTCGGGGCGCAGC
>Ga0315277_10003650_pt1 | contig 20837 bp, 22 predicted proteins | sample YL17G05_15_MG_FD_203695 | JGI IMG/M metagenome (GOLD analysis project Ga0315277, IMG submission 203695) | Sediment microbial communities from Yellowstone Lake, YNP, Wyoming, USA - YL17G05_15 | ecosystem: Environmental > Aquatic > Freshwater > Lake > Sediment | place: USA: Wyoming | collected... | reverse complement strand
CACACGAGATCGAGGAAAAACTGGTTGCCTGGCGGCGGGAATTCCACATGTACCCTGAAGTGGGCTTCCACGAGACGCGCACCGCCGCCCGCGTCGCGGAGGTCCTGACGTCGCTGGGCTACCGGGTGCGCAGCGGCGTGGGCCGCACGGGGGTGGTGGGAGACCTGGGGGAGGGCCACCCAACGGTCGCCATCCGCGCGGACATAGATGCGCTGCCCATCCAGGAGACCAACGAGGTCCCCTACGCCTCGCGGACGCCAGGCGTGATGCACGCCTGCGGGCACGACGCCCACACCGCCGTCGCACTGGGCGTGGCGACGCTGCTGGCAGAAGAGCAGTTCCCGGGGACGGTACGCTTCCTCTTCCAGCCGGCTGAGGAGGTGAACGACGAGGAGGGGGTTAGCGGCGCGCCCCGCATGGTAGAGGACGGCGCGATGGAGGGGGTGGAGGCGGTGCTGGCGCTCCACGTAGGTCCGGCAATCCCGGCCGGCGCCGTCACAATCAGCGCAGGCCCCATGTCGGCCGGGGTAGACAGCTTCCACGCGGCCGTCATCGGCCGGGGAGGGCACGGCGCGATGCCCCACAAGGTGGTAGACCCGATCTACATCTCCGGGCACGTCATCCTGGCCCTGCACGGCATCGTCTCGCGGCGCGTGCACCCCACCAGCGCGGCAGTGGTCAGCATCGGCTCCATCCACGGCGGGCACGCAGACAACGTGATCCCGGAACGGGTGGAAATGTCCGGCACCATCCGCTTTATGGAACTGGAGGTACAGAAGGAGGTTCACGCGGCGATCGAGCGGGCCCTGGAAATCGCGCGGGTGCTGGGCGGGGACTATACCCTCCGCATTGATCCCGGCGGCATGCCGGTCGTCAACGACGCAAGGACGGCCAAAATGATCCGGGAGGTAGCGACCGAACTGATCGGGGAGGAGCACATCCTCCCCCCCAAGCAAGAGATGGGGGCCGAGGACTTTGGGGCGTTCACGGACCTGGCAGCGGGGGCGATGTTCGTGCTGGGAAGCCGGATCGAGGGGGACGAACGCAGACTGCACCATCCGCGCTTCGACATTGACGAGCGCTGCCTGCCGGTGGGCACGGCCATCCTGGCCGAAGCGGCACTGCGGCTGTTGCGGCGAGATAGTTGAGTGACATACATGAACGTTGTACAGCGAGTTCCCGATCTAGACGAGAACCTGACCGTTTTGCGGGCAGATTCGCTCAAGACATTCGCGCTGCTTGTCGGCTTGCTTGGCTACTTCTGGCTCATAAGGACCGTCTGGCCTGAAACTGGCGGGGAGATTCCTTCCATCGAGGCGCTGATCGGCAGTGGGCTGATGGTCTTAAGCGCAAGCTTGAGTTATGCACTGAGAGAACGATCTCTGCACATCGCATCACCCCTGTTCGTTGTAGGCGCCCTAGTTGCCAGTGCCTGCTGTATGTTGACGTTTCAGTCGTTCGACCTGGCGTACCTGTTCATTCTCCCCGTCATCTTCGCCAGCGTACTCCTGGGACAAGTGGCTTTCCTCATAGTAGCGTGTATGGCCATTGCCCTCACATTGACCATAGGTCTTATCCGCATAGGAGTGTCAATACCATCGGCAGCGCTCCCTGCTGTGATCATCGCGCTGACCGCCCTCGCTTCCTGGCTCTCTGCGCGCAATTTGCACACCGCACTGGCGTGGGTCTGGAGCGGGTATGAGCGCGCCCGTCATAACGAGGAGGTGACCCGTGAGCGAGCGGGTGAGCTGCGCCGGGCTCTGAAAGCATTGGACGAGGCCACCCACAGGCTGGAGCGCACCAACTATATGCTCGCACTGGCTCGGGACCAGGCCGAGGAGGCCCGCCGCCTGAAGCAGCAGTTCGCTCAGACCATCAGCCACGAGCTACGTACGCCCCTCAACCTGATCGTGGGTTTCACCGAGCTGATGACCGAGTCGCCGGAGCACTATGGAGGCACACTTGCTCCCGCCTATCTGCGCGACCTGAACATCGTACACCGCAACGCCTGCCATCTTCAGGGTCTGGTCAATGACGTGCTGGACCTGGCGCGCATTGAGGCCGCACAGATGAGCATATTACTGGAGAAAACCGATCCAACGGTCCTGGTACAGGAGGTGGTGAGCACCGCGCGCAGCCTGGTGGAGGCGCGCGGTCTGGCGCTGCACACCGAGGTCGAGCCTGGCCTTCCCCCCTTGTGGCTAGACCCCACTCGCATCCGGCAGGTGCTGTTCAACCTGCTGAGCAACGCCGCGCGTTTCACCGACGAGGGGAGCATCACGGTGGGCGTTCGCCAACAAGAAGATCAAGTGATCTTCGCCGTGGTAGACACGGGTACGGGGATTGCGCCCGGGGACATCTCCTGCATCTTTGAGGAATTTGAGCAGGCCGACGGAAGCACGCGGCGGCGCCACGGAGGGGCGGGACTCGGCCTGGCGATCAGTAAACGGTTTGTGGAGCTGCACGACGGTCGAATCTGGGTGGAAAGCCAGGTAGGCCGTGGAAGCAAGTTCTACTTCAGCCTGCCCACCGGTCAGGTTGATCCAGCCGTCACGACCAGTCGCCTGAGAGGTGTGGTCAGCAGGGAGACGCCCAAGGGCAGCGAGGAGCCTGTGCTCCTGGCGGTTGGGCGCAGTCCGGCAGCGTCGGCGCTCTTGACTCGCTATGTGCGTGGGTGCCGCACGGTGGCCATCCCCGATCTCGAACAAGCTCGGCACACGGCACAGCAGCTTATGCCCCAGGTAGTGGTCATTGATCAAGCCAGCGTGGAGCTGGATTCAGGCAGACTGGAGAGGCTGATACAGAACTGGGGGATGCCGCGCGTACCCTTCATCGTATGCCCACTGCCCGGAGAGGAATTGCTGCGACAGCGATTGGCGGTGGACGGTTACCTGATCAAACCGGTGACGCGCCGCACCCTATGGGACATGTTGCGCCAGTTCGGAGAGGACGTTGACCGGGTGTTGGTCGTTGACGATGATCAGGACTTTGTGTTACTGATGGGCCGCATGCTGGAGGATAGCCCGGTCCGGCATTACCACGTCATTAGCGCGTACAGCGGCCACGAGGCCCTTGGCCTGATGCGCCAGCATCGGCCCGACCTGGTGTTGCTTGATCTGGGATTGCCAGATATGCCAGGGTTCCAGATGGTCAAGCGTATCCGGTCGGCGCCGGACTGGAAGTGTATCCCCATCATCATCGTCACGGCACGGGATGAGCTGGACCACCACGAGATCCTGACGGGGCCTATCATGATCGCCAAGGCCGGCGGTTTGACACCAGGCGAAGTAGTGCGGTGGATACAAAGTGTGGTGGACACGACCGTCACACCTTTTCCAACGCCTCCAGCGTCGAAAGAAGCGCCTGTTCTGTGACCGGCTTCTCTACAAAGGCAGTCGCGCCCAACGAGAGGGCCAGATCCTTCTGCTTGAGCACAGAGCACACGATGACCGGGATGTGACAAGTGTCGGGCTGGTTGAGCAAAGCCTGCAGCACCTCCCAGCCATCCTGAGCAGGCATCATCAGGTCGAGGGTGATCGCATACGGCTGAAATTGAGACGCCTTATCGAGCGCTTCCTCAGCCGTCTGTGCGCTGACAACGCGATACCCGTGAGGGCTCAGATAGTCTCGGATGAGCTCTAGCATATCCTCGTTGTCGTCCACGGCCAACACGGTGCGTTCGGCGGTGGGCAATTGCACGTCGAACCCAACGATGGACTGTCCAGCATACGTCGGCAAGATGTGAGCTCCGGTCAGTGTGGCCATCTCCCCAAGCACCGAGAGCCTCTCTTCAACTTCATCAGGCGCTGCAGCCTGGACGGCTTTCGACGGTTCTACCTGCAAAGACAGAAGCACCTCCACCCCCTCACCCTGCACCGTCAGCAGTATTGCGGCCCCTTCCGCGTGCTTGATCAAGTACCCCAGCATTCCCAGAAGCATCTGTCTCAGTAGATTCTGGTCTATGGAGACGTCCGGTAGCGACTGAGGGAGCGTTGCCTGGAAATCGAGTCTGCGCTGGTACAGTATCTCCCGCAGGAGTGAGAACACGCCATCAATCACGTCACCGATGCGGGTGTAGCGATCGGCCTGGGTCAATCGAGCTGCCTCCAACCGGAGCAGTTCCAGTCGGTTGAGGGAGGACCTTTCTCCGGCACCTTGGTCCGCTTCCTCTTCCTCAGGCACAGGCTGCTGGACGACGAAACGCTCCCACAAGATACCAGCCACGTCCTCGATGGCAGCCTTGTGCACACGATAATAATGCCGAAGACTGATCGCAATTTGGTCTGCCACTGCCTGTGGGTTGAGACCTTTCACGTAGCGCAGCACCATGAGCCGATGGCGGCGCCACTCGCTGCAGAAAGCAGGCGCCTGCGGCCCCGGGTCTAGCTCCCCAATGGCGTCCAGGAGGATGTGGTGTAACTTTCTGGCTCGTTTCTTGAGGGGCAAGGAATGCTGATTCTGAAATGGAGAAGGCACCAATATGTCTACCAAGGGATGCGTACGCAGGTAGAACAGGTCGTAGAGATGTTCGTAGGCATCGGCTACCTGCGAAACGAACGCTATCTCAGGCACCCCACACGCCTCCAAAATGTCAAAGAGTGGCACGGATATGTCATAGACAGCAATACTACTCTGTGGTATGCTTGAATTGCGCCGTAGAAGGCAGGATTGGATTTGGTCTTGCTCTCAGCCGTTCTATCTCGATTATACCACAAAAGCTTCGCTGAAGAAATCTGGAGTCGCGATGCAACTCGTGCACCTCACCCCCGGCGGAGCTTTTCGGAGAGGGTTGCCATGGTACAATCGAGAACGGGAGGGGGTGAAGCGAGGATAAAAGTGTGACGTGGATCATGCGCGGAACTGACAGGCATTAGCAGCCGACAAAGCCAGCGAGTCGAAAGCTTTTCTCGCAGATCAGTAACAGAATTTAGGAGGAAACAGAAAATGAAAGAGAAGAAACTGAGCCGACGCGATTTCCTGCTCCTGTCCGGTGGCGCGGCGGCAGGAACACTGCTGGCTGCCTGCCAGCCACAGGTAATCAGAGAAACGGTGGAAGTAACGCGTCAGGTCGAAGTCGAGAAGCCGGTCGAGGTGACAGTCGAGGTACCGGCGGAAGTGGAGCCGGTCACGATTTCCTTCCTGGCTATCCACCCGGGATTTGATGATGTTCTTCCCTATTTCTACGACGACAATCCTGGCATAGTGGTGGAGCCGGACTATCTGAGTTGGGATGCCTTCTTCGAGCAGATCCAGGTGCGGCTCGCTGCCGGGACAGGGGATCCGGACGTGCTCGAGGTGGACGTCCCAATGACCGCGGCCTACGGATATCGCGATTGGCTGTTGCCCCTGGATGATACGTATACCCAGGCCGAGAAGGATGACTGGCTCGACGCAGCGCGGAGAGCCGGCACGTATGAAGGCAAGTTAATATCTGCGCCGATGAACACCTCGGCCCAGTTGCTGATGTATAACAAGAGCCTCCTCGACAGGGCAGGTATCGAGCCGCCGGGAGAGAACGAGCGCTGGACGTGGGAGCAGGTGGCTGAGGCCGCCAAGCAGCTCACGTTCGATGACGATGGCGATGGCACGCCTGAGACGTGGGGCTTCATCTGGGAGCAGGTCATCCGCATCTACCAGTTGCAGCCCATGCCCATGTCGCTTGGCGGCAAGGCGATTGGAGACGATGGGCTGACCGTGCGGGGCGTGATTGACTCGGACCCCTGGATCGAGGCCTTCACCTACTACTGGAAGGCGTTCAACGAGTGGAAGTTTGCGCCTGTGGGCGACATCGGCTGGCCGAGCGACACACTCTTCAGAACGGGCAAGCTGGCTCTGGAGCTCATGGGCACCTGGAACATCGGCCAGAATGCAGGCGCGGACCTGGACTTTGAGTGGGGCGTGTCGCGACATCCCTACTTCGCCGGCGGTGAAATCGTGACCCCGACCGGGAGCTGGCACATGGGTGTGAGCGCCACCGCCGATCAGCCAGATGAAGCCATACGTTTTGTGCGCTGGGTGACGACGGCGCGGGGGAATGAGCTGTACTGGCGCTATGGCCCCCACGACATGCCGGCCCTCAAATCGGTTCTGGCGCTTTTCAAGACCGACCCTGGGTTCGATGATCCCCCCATGTACTACGAAAGGGTCGCAGCCGATGAAGCCACAGTCAATCCCCAACCCCGGCCCGTAACGCCAGGCTATCTGGAGTACGAGGAGATCCTGGGGGACACCTTCGAGGATATGCGGAACGGTGCTGATGTCAGGGAGGCACTGGCGACGGCCGTGGACCGCATCGAGGCCGAGATGGCAAAGTATGGGTAGGTAGTTGATTCCCGTAAAGAGGGGCAAGGGTCGTGCTGCGGCCCTTGCCCTCATCATTGCTGGACGGTTTTCGGGGTGCGCGTCACCAGGCGATCGAGGGCTCAGGTTCGTCAAAGTTGATAGGAGAGCTCTCACCACAGTCGCGTGTTCACACCATCCGTGATAGAATCCTGAGCGACCGACGAAAGCATCCAGCGGTGACAAGGAGATGTTGCAGATGAAACGGGCTGAACGATGGATCCCCTATGTGCTCCTGCTACCTGCACTTATCTTACTACTCGTCTTCTACATCCTACCGGCTTTGGCAGGCTTCGGTGAGGCCCTATATACTAGTAACCTGAGCCGGACGAACCGAGCCTTCGTGGGGTTTGGTAATTTCGCCCACATACTCAAGGATCCCACATTCTGGAAATCGCTTCGCGTAACGGTGGTTTTCAGCTTGGTTGTCAATCCCCTGCAGACCGCCCTGGCGCTGGCGCTGGCTGTGCTGGTCAACCAGCGCGTTCGAGGCATCGCGGTGTTCCGGAGCATTTTCCTCTTTCCGGTGGTGATCTCCCTCAACATCACATCCACGGTTTGGGGGCTCCTGTTGCACCAGGGCGGTTTGGTCAACGGGATTCTGGTCAATCTGGGACTGCCGCGGCAGCCCTTCCTTCGCTCGCCTGGGCAGGCGCTGTGGACCATCATCGGCATCATATCGTGGGTAGGCGTCTCCTACTGGATGATGTTTTTTCTGGCTGGCCTGCAGGGAGTCCCTCAGGCTGTCTACGAGGCGGCGGCCATTGACGGGGCCAGCGCGTGGCAGATTTTCACTCGCGTGACTCTGCCGCTCTTGCGCAGGGTTATCGCCTTTGTCCTGGTCGCAGACACGATCATCAACCTTTTCCTCTTTGCGCCCGTGTGGATCCTCACGCGCGGTGGGCCTCAGCTATCCACCAACCTGCTCATGTATGACGCCTATCGCAGAGGAGTCGTATGGGGGGACTTGGGAAGCATGGCGGCGATGGTAATCGTCCTGCTGTTTATCACCTCTGCGGCTGTGGCAATGGAGTTCTTTGTGTTGCGCGGGGATAGGGAATAGGCGAGGTGGGAGGTGTGATATGGCTGAACGTGCTACAGCAGTTGCTGGGGCAAAGACCCGTCCAAGGAGAGGCGGAGCTCCGTCGTTCCGAGTCTTGATCCACCGGACGGTAGTTTACCTGTTGCTTATTGGCGTAGCTATTCTGGTGATCGTGCCGCTGATGTGGGCCTTCTCGGCATCTTTCACACCCAATGAGAAAGTGTTCGCATACGCTTTTCCATTCACGTGGCGCGCACTGTTCCCCGTGGACTTCACTTTGGAGGGCTATAAGGAGCTCTTTACCCGCCGAGAGGGGCTGTTCGGTCGTGCGGTGGTAAACACCTTGATCCTGAGTTTCTCTACCGTCCTCTTGAGCGGCAGCGCCAGCGCGATGGCTGGCTTTGCCTTTGCCCGCTTTGAATTTCGAGGCAGAAGTCTGTTGTTTACTCTGGTATTGCTGACGTTCATGATACCTGGTCCACTGACAACCATCCCTCTGTACATCCTGGTCAGCCGCCTGGGATGGATCAATACCTGGCAAGCTCTGATCCTGCCTGGTTTGGCGAATAGCCTGGTCATCTTCGTCTTTCGCCAGTTCTTCGCCGAGATCTCCCAGGATTACCTGGATGCCGCGCGGGTTGACGGGGCTTCGTGGCTCAGAGTCCTTACCAGCGTCGTTCTACCCATGTCAAAGCCTGTGCTGGTCACCGCGTCACTGCTGTTGTTCCTGGGCCAATGGAATAACTTCTTCTGGCCTTTGCTCGTAGCCCCCGATCCGGAATTCCGCGTTGTGCAGGTTGCCGTGTCGTACGCCTACGAGGAATACACGACGCAGTGGGATCTGTTGCTGGCCGGATCTACTTTCGCCGCTCTGATCCCCATCCTTCTGGTGCTGCCCTTCCAACGTTACTATGTCAGTGGGCTCGTGGGCGGACTCAGGGAGTGAGCGGGTTGCAATGAATCGTCGCGGTTTTCTACGACTGTCCACCGGTTCCGTACTGAGCACAATCACAGCTGCCTGTTCCGGCAAGAGAAAGGGAACGATCATCGTGGATACCAGGTCTTCAGACACACACAAGATGGTCCCCGTCATCCTGGACACAGACATCGGGAGCGATATTGACGACACCTGGGCGTTGGCGATGATGCTCAAGTCGCCTGAGTTAGACGTCCGGCTGATCACGACCGATACGGGGGATACGACCTATCGCGCCAGGCTCACGGCCAGGCTGTTGGAAGTCGCCGGCCGGACAGACATCCCTGTTGGCATTGGCATTCCCCGCCCCGATGCTCCCAGTCCCCAGGCCCCCTGGGTCGAGGGGTACGCTCTCTCCGATTACCCCGGCACCGTCTATGAGGACGGCGTCAGCGCTCTGGTGGATACGATTATGAGTTCGTCAGAGCCGGTTACGCTCGTGTGTATTGGCCCGGTGCCGAATATCCAGGCTGCCCTGGAACGCGAGCCGCGCATCGCGGAGCGGGCCAGGTTCATCGGCATGCACGGCAGTATCCGGCGGGGATACGATGGGAGCAAAACGATTGCTGCCGAGTACAACGTCGCCCAAGACCCGCAAGCATGTCGAGCGGCTTTCTCAGCACCTTGGGGCGTGACCATCACGCCACTCGATACGTGCGGCATCGTCAAACTCGAAGGAGAAAAGTATCTTGCAGTGCGTGACTGCGAGGACGCACTCATCCAGGCTCTGATCGAAAACTACCGCATCTGGACCCAGAACTCGGCATGGACCGGGGGGCTTGACCCGGAAAAAGAGAGCTCGATCCTCTTTGACACAGTTGCCATCTACCTGGCCTTCTCCGAGGAACTCCTGGTGATGGAAAAGCTGGGCATCCGCGTCACCGATGACGGCTACACCGTGATTGACGACGCCGCGAAGGGCATCAACTGCTCGACGGGTTGGAAGAACTTGCCGGCCTTTGAGGATTTCCTGGTGCAGCGCCTGACTGGTTGCTGATCCACCACCTGCACGCCCAGGTTCTCCGGTACATCAAGCCAGGTGCCGCCGTACCGGTAGCACACCGCACGTGCCCCCTCGGCGCTGACCTTGCAGGGCCCCACAGGGCTCTGGGGCGTGCAGACCTTGCCGAAGGGCGGGCGCCGGGTGGGAAGAAGCACGCCTGTGTATCAGGGTGTGCTGAGGATGACGGCCAGCAGGGTCGCCACCACCGCCACCAGCACACCGGCTGCGACGAAGGCGACCACCGTCCGCTCAACCTGGTGCCGGAAGCGGCCGGTGGCCCACAGGAACAGCCCCACGGCCAACGCGGCACCGCTCAATACCCCCGCCGTGTAGGTGAAGGCCGTGGCCATCAAGGCCGGCAAATCCACCCGCACGATCAGGCGGCCAAAGAGCGCCAGCGCGAAGCGGCTTCCCAGAAAGGCGTACCCGGCGCCGACGAGCAAGCCGATCGCGGTCAGCGCGATGCCCTGGAGCCGCCCCCGTCCCCGCTCCAGCCACATGGTGACAGCCCCCAGCACTACGAGCGCCAGGGCAAAGGTGAGCACGACGATGGAGATAAACTCGATCACTACAACAGCCTCAGTTGTTCGGCCTCCGCGGGAGGCTGGGCCTCGGCGATCTGGGCTGCCTGCTTGAGCAATTCAGGGATGCGGCGCATGTCCTCCTCGACGTCACGCCGCAGGCTGGGCTGGTGCAGCGCAGCCGCCGGATGATACATCGGATAGTAGATCACGCCGCCGATTTTGCGCGGCTGGCCGTGGATACTGGAGATGCGCGCGTTCGGAAAGGCCCGCGCCATCGAGAAACGCCCCAGGGTGACGATCAGCCTGGGATGAAGCAGTTCGATCTGCCGGTCAAGGAATGGCTTGCAGGCTTCGATCTCCTCCGGCAGGGGCTCACGATTGCCCGGCGGGCGGCACTTGATGACGTTGGCGATGAAGACCTGCTCACGCTGCAGGCCAATCTCCTTCAGCAGTTCCTCGAGGAACTGCCCGGCGGCGCCCACAAACGGGCGCCCTTGTTGATCTTCGTAAAAGCCCGGTGCTTCGCCAATGAACATGATCTCAGCGTTCTGGGGTCCCTCGCCGGGCACCGCCCTGGTGCGCCCTCGATGCAAGAGACAGCGCGTACACTGAGCAACTTCTGCCGCCAGCGCTTCCAACTCCGACACGCTCTTCCTCCTGTATGATGGTCTCGTGATTATAGCGTATCCTGACCGTTTTGTCCACCAGCGGGCCGTTGGGCGCACAGGCGCGCTGCCAGCGCCTGGCGCAGATGGGCCAGGTGGGTCCGGTACACGTCGCGGTTCACCTCGACCGCCATCAGCCAGGCGTCCTCGCCGTCCCGGTAATAGCCACGCTGGACGCTGGTAGAGTGGAAGCCAACCTTGCGATACAGGCTCTGGGCGACCCGGTTGGAAGCGCGCACCTCCAGGGATACGAACCGACTCCCCAATTCCAACGCTTGCTCTATCGCCGCCAGCAGCAGCAGTTCCCCCAGGCCCTTCCCATGCCAGTCGGGGTGTACGGCAATGGTGCTGACGTGCGCCTCGGCAGACTGGAACCGGAGGCCCACGTACCCAATCACCCGGCTTTCTATCGGCACTTCCGGCAGGCCGACCATGCGGCGCAGCCGGCGGCGCCAGGCTCCTTCGGCGGGGGCAGCCTCGTGCGTCTGCGGTTTCAGCAAAACCTGATAGGAGGAGTGTGAACCATAGTGCAGTTCGTACTGGAAGGACGAGGCCGGCCAGGGCGTGGGGAAAGAGAGCTGCTCAATCGTGGCGACCGTCGGGATATCGCCCGGTTGCATCGGGCGGATGGTGTAGGGCAAGGGTGGTTTCATGCGATGGGGTACTGAAGATAGATTGGAGTCAGCGTGGCCGGATCGTCGGTCTCCCCCCGGTGCAAGCGGTGCCAGGCCAGCTCGGCCAGGAAACCGGCCCGCCGCAGCCGCGCGGCCGCCGGCAGGAGCACGGCCAGTTCCCCCAGCGCTGCCAGCGCCTCGGCCCCGGCCGGATCAATCTCGCCGCAGAACAGGGTCGGGTCAGTCGTCTCCTCCACCAGGGCCTGCCAGGTGGTGAGGCGCGGCGCTTCCCGCGTGCTCCAGCCTCCCTCTCGCCACCTGCCGGTGGCGAGAGGCCTACCGGCGGCGCGCCACCGGTAAGTGGTGCGCCACCGATAAGTGGCGACGCAGATGCGCCCGCGCCCGGCCTGCAACACTGCACACAGCGGGCGGCGATCCCGGCCCTGGGCCGCCGCGACCACGTCGAGCGTCGGCACGCCCACCAGAGGAAGCCCGCGCGCCAACGCCAGCCCCTTCGCCACGGCGATGCCTACCCGCAGGCCGGTGAAGGAACCCGGGCCGCGCGTCACCGCCACCCCACTGAGGTGCTCTGCCCCCAGGCCCACCTGCTCCAGCGCGGCCAGCAGGCGCGGCACCAACTCCACGGTATGCCGGCGCGCCGATTCCCAGGTGTGCTCCACCCGCACCTGGAAGCCGTCGTGCAGGGCCAGGCTGGCGGTATCGGTGGCGGTATCAATGGCGAGCAACATTCCGTCTACGCTCCAAAGGCGACCCGGCGAAAGTCCCGCAACAGCGCCGTGTGGCGCGCCCCGTGTGCCACGAAACACAGGGTCCGCCGGGTCCGCTCGGCAAATTCCAGTTTCACCCACAGATGGTCGGGTGGCACCAGCGGCCGTGCCCGTTCCGCCCATTCGATCACACAGACGGCGCGGGCGTCTCCCAGGAATTCAGCGACGCCCAGGTCCAGCGCTTCGTCCGCGCCGGCCAGGCGGTAGAAATCTACGTGATAGAGAGTCACGACATCCCCAGGACGGCTGTACTGGCGAATCAGGACAAACGTAGGGCTGATGAGCGTGTGGCCGATTCCCCATCCCCGGCCGATGCCCTGGGCGAGACAGGTCTTGCCCGCGCCCAGCGGCCCCTCCAGGCAGACGACGTCCCCCCCTTGCAGCAACGCTCCCAGGTGCGTACCCAGTCGTTGTGTCTGCTCGGGGCTACGACTCACAAATTCCAGGGTGTGCTCATCAAGAATTGGGGCCATCGGAAACGGGTCACAGGGCTGTCCAATAGACTTGAGGGCGATTATACAACCGTTACGAAGGCTCGACAAGCAGCGTAGGACCGCAACGAGTTTCGGCCTCCAGTTCTTATGGAAGCACCGGCTCGCCGGCGTCCACAGGGCTAGCGCAAAGCGGGGAATCGGGTTATAATATCGCCCACCCTAGACGGAGTGATGATTTGGTGCGCTATCTGGTCGTATCCGATATCCACGCCAACCTGGCAGCCTTGGAGGCCGTGTTGGCTGAGGCAAGGACTTTGGGCTTCGACGAAATCTGGTGCCTGGGCGATTTGGTGGGGTATGGCCCCGATCCAAACGAGTGTATCGAACGAATGCAGGATTTCCGCCACGTCAGCCTGGCCGGCAACCACGACTGGGCTGCGCTGGGCAAACTGGACATCCGAAGTTTCAACGTAGACGCGCGCGCCGCCAACGCGTGGACACAAGCGCAACTCACGCCGGGCTCGCGCGAGTACTTGAGCGGGCTGCCCATCCACGTCGAACGGGATGGCTTTTGCATGGCTCACGCCAGCCCGCGCGAACCGGTGTGGGAGTACATCCTCGACGCCAACCTGGCCTACGCCAACTTTGCCCACTTTTCCGCCTCGGCGTGCCTGGTAGGACACACTCACATTCCCCTGATATTCGCACTGGACGAGCAGCGCCGGCGCTGTGAAACGATGCTTCCCCCGCTAAGTGGGCAACTGACGCTGGGGGCTCACCGGATGATCATCAATCCGGGCAGTGTGGGGCAGCCGCGCGACGGGGACCCGTGGGCCAGTTACGCGATATTGGACGTGGAGAGCCAGGTGTGGGAATTCCATCGCGTGGTCTACCCGGTCGAGATCACCCAGGAACGCATGCGCGCCCGCGAGTTGCCCCCCCGGCTCATCGAGCGGCTGGGGGTGGGGCGCTGACCCTGACGGGAACTTGCTGCCCGGCGTCAGCGTCTATAGAGCAATGACTTGATGAAAAGGAGACCGACGATGGGTAAGAAGATCGTGTATGGCATCATTGCCCTGCTGCTGGTGCTGGCCGTCGCGGGGTGTGCACAGGCTGCGGCTACACCGGCACCAGAGCAAGTCTACGTGGAGGTCGAGAGACAGGCCGCGGTCGAGCAACCGGTTTCCGAGGCCCCAGGGGCCGGGGCAGCCGACTATGCTGGCATCGAGCACCTGATCGTGCGCAATGCCTCGCTCAGCCTGGTGGTGCCGGACACCCAGGCGGCGCTCGACGAGATCAACAGCCTGGTGGACGAACTGGAAGGCTATATCGTCCAGTCGAACGTGTACCAGTACCAGGAGGGTCTGCAGGCCTCGGTGACGTTCCGCATCCCCGCCGACAGCCTCGACCAGGCGCTCACGCGCGTCCGTGACCTGGCGAGCGAGGTGCGGAACGAGAACGTCTCCGGTGAGGATATGACGGAGGAGTACGTGGATCTGCAGTCCCGGCTGCGGCACCTGCAGGCGACGGAGCAGCGGCTGCTAGAGTTCCTGGAAGAGGCGGAAGACACCGAGGCCGCCCTCGCCGTTTACGACCAATTGCGGCAGGTGCAGGGCGAGATGGAGCAGGTCAAGGGGCGCATGCAGTACCTGGAGCAGTCGGCGGCGATGGCGACGGTGAGCGTCGAGATCGTCCCCGACGAACTGGCGCAGCCCATCCAGGTGGGCGGCTGGCACCCGGAGGGCACGTTGCGCAACGCGATCCAGTCGCTCATCCGCGTGCTGCAGTTCCTGGTGAATGCGGCGATCGTGATCGTCATCTTGATCGTCCCGACCGTGGCCCTGATCGCTGCGCCCTTCGTGGGGCTGTTCTTCCTGATACGCGCCATCGTGCGGCGGCGGCGCGCGCGCAAGGCGAGTTAGGCCCGGCTGGCGCTACTGCCGGTATTTCACCGCAGAGGCGCCGAGAATGCTGAGAAAACTTGATCTCTGCGAACTCGGCGTCTCGGCGGTGAGAAAAACCAACAACACTTGATAGGGTGACTACCGGTCGCGAGGCTTTTCGCGCGTTTCGCGGCCTTTCCTATATTTCGTGTCCAAACCCTCCCGCTGGCCTGACACGGCTTGCCGCTATGCCCCATTTGTGCTACACTATCCGCATCATCCCATCATTGGAGCGGTAGATGCTTGCCAAAGTTACCTCTTGCGCGTTAGTGGGACTGGATGGCGTGCTGGTCGAGGTGGAGATAGATACTTCTCGCGGCATGCCGTCGTTGACCATCGTCGGCCTGCCCGACGCGGCGGTCAAGGAGTCGAGTGAGCGGGTGCGCGCCGCGGTCAAGAATTCCGGCCTGGTGTTTCCCGGCCAGCGCATCACGGTCAACCTGGCCCCGGCCGACATCCGCAAGGAAGGCCCCGCCTACGACCTGCCCATCGCGGTGGGGGTGCTGATCGCCTCTGAACAGGCCTGGCCCCAGGCGGTCGAGGATGCGCTATTCGTGGGGGAACTCTCGCTGGATGGCTCCGTGCGCCACGTCAACGGCATCCTGCCCATCGCCGCGCTGGCCCACCAGCAGTCCATCCATCGTATCTTCGTCCCGGCCGCCGACGCCCCCGAGGCGGCGCTGATTCAGGGGCTGGAGGTCATGCCGGTCGAAGGCCTGAGCCAACTGGCGGCGCACCTGCAAGGGTTACGGGAGATCCCGCCATTCACGCCCGAGACGGACCCGGCCTCGCTTTCGGCTCCTCTCTACGCGGCGGACTTTGCCGAGATCAAGGGCCAGGAGCACGTCAAGCGAGCCTTGGAGGTGGCAGCGGCCGGCGGCCACAACGTGCTGATGACCGGCCCGCCCGGCTCCGGCAAGACACTGCTGGCGCGCTCGATCCCCTCCATCCTGCCGACGATGACGGTCGAGGAGGCGCTGGAGGTGACCAAGGTCTACAGCGTGGCGGGCATGCTGCCGCCCGATACCCCCCTGATCCGGCATCGGCCCTTCCGCGCGCCGCACCACACGATCAGCCACCCCGGGCTGGTCGGCGGCGGCCACTGGCCGCGCCCGGGCGAGATCAGCCTGGCCCACCGGGGGGTGCTGTTCCTGGACGAACTGCCCGAGTTCGGCGCGCGCACGCTGGAAGGGCTGCGGCAGCCGCTGGAGGATGGTACGATCTCCATCGCCCGCGCGACGGGCACGCTGGCCTTCCCGGCCCGCTTCATGTTCATCGCGGCCATGAACCCCTGCCCCTGCGGCTACTATGGAGACCCGGTGCGGGAATGCACCTGCTCGATGCAGACGATCAGCCGCTACCAGAAGCGCATCTCGGGGCCGCTGCTGGACCGCATTGACATCCACGTCGAGGTGCCACGGGTGGACTATGATAAACTGACCGACAACCGGCGGGGGGAACTCTCAGGGGCGATCCGGGCGCGGGTGGAGCGGGCGCGGGTGGAGCAACGGCGGCGCTTCGCGGGGACGCCATTTTCGTGCAACGCCGACATGGGGCCGACGGAGGTGCGGGAGGTGTGCAAGTTGGACGAGGCGGGACGGGCGCTGGTGCGGGCGGCCATGCAGCAGTTGCAGATGAGCGCGCGGGCGTTTCACCGCATTCTGAAACTGGCGCGCACGATTGCCGACCTGGCGGGCAGCGGGCGGATTGAGACGGCGCACCTGGCAGAGGCGATCCAGTACCGGCCCAGGCGGATGATTTGATCAGCAGGCTCTTATTGACGGCCAAACTTGCCTGTGATAGAATGAGACTTGTGGGAAATCTTTGAAGCAGACAGTGTGAGCACTACCGCCAGGGAGATGTTTGGATGAATGCTGTGAAAACCCTTCCCCAAATTCAGGATATTGTCGAGGAGATTGACCGGCTGATCGCCGAAATGGCCATTCTCCGCAGCCAGGTTTCTGTCCTGGGTTCTGTCCCAGCCCAAGCGGGTCGTTCGGTACGGGAAGCGGAATATTTCGGCATGTGGGCCGAACGCGAAGATATGCGTGGGCTATCATCGCGGAAATGGCTGGAAGGCCTGCGCAGCCAGCAGTGGTCACGCCCATGACCGGCAAACTGTTGGACACAACGGTGCTGATTGACCTCTCTCGGGGCAACGCCGATGCCGCCGACTTCATAGACGCCACTCGTGCGTCCGGAACTCCACTTTTTATCTCAGTGATTTCGGCGATGGAACTGATCGTTGGCTGCCGAGACAAGAGCGAGGTGGAAAAAGCGGAAAGACTGATCGCCGATTTCAACCTCGTCCATATCTCGCCGGCCGAGTCCGCCAAAGCCTATGCCCTCACACTCGCGTACAGCAAGAGCCACGGCCTGGCCATACCGGACGCCCTCATCGCGGCCACCGCCATCACGCAAGGCTTTGAACTGGCCAGTGACAATGCTCGCCATTTTGGGATGATCGCAGGCTTGACCGTAGAACGCCCTTACTGACATTGGGCCGGATGGCGCTGCGAAATGGCTGACTGAGGCAGCAGGACCAGGCCACTATCGTAATCTCTCAAAACGAAGCCCTCGATGATGAGCCGAGGGCTTGACATACGTTCGCTTTTTCCTCGCCACCACCCTGCCGTTCCCAATAACCTCCTCGTCGTAGCAGGGCTAGGAACCATACCAGGCGATATGCCGCCCTTCGATCGGTACTATCTGACCCTGAACGGGCAGCCAATGTACACTGGCCGCGCGCCGGTCTCGCTGGGCATGATCACGGGGTACTGGCACAACCAACGGCCATAGCGAAAAGCAGTGGCCCCGCAAGCATCGCACAGCCCGCAGCGACCAGCCTGGCGTAAGCCTGGGCGGTAGATTTTGGCGGCCGAAATTGGCCGCCAAAGTTCAGAGGGAAAGGGGCACAACATGGACGGGCAAAGTCTGGTAAGCATCATGACGATCGGTGGGCCGGTGGCCGCCATTGCGGTGCTGAGTATCTGGCTGAACCACAAGTTGGTGACTCAGTGGATCAACCAGATCGAGGGAGTGATGCGGGACATGCACAAGCAGATGGGCGAGGTGGTGGAAGCGCTGAGGCACATCAACGGAAAGGCGTGACGCGATGGTACAACCGCATACGGTAGGAGAGAGCGGCCAGGGCAGGTGACCCTGGCCGCTCTGGTATTTCAGTTCTTGCTCAACCACAGCACTGCCCGCTTGTCTCCGATGTGCTCACTGGCACTCAGTATTCTTCACCTGTCCACGACGGCGCAGCTTAGGTCACCAGCGAGTCAGTCGTGCTCTGTGCCGTCGGGCATAATCGCGCCCTTGAGTGACCTGGCCTGGGCAAGTTGCTTAGGTGTCACTATAGCACCCCTCAGGTTAGTTTGAGTCAGGTTAGCTCCGTACAAGTTAACACCCTCTGGATCGAGCTCTGTCAAATCGGCCTTGCTCAAGTTGGCTCCACATAGATTAGCCCCGCATAGATTAGCATTTCGCAGATTGGCTCTACTCAAGTCAACTGCACCTATTAGGGTGACACCCTGGGGTGGCCATCGGCTCATATCGGCTCTATCCAGGTTGGCAGATTCCAGATTAGCCTTGCGCATGTCGGCTCCGTTCAGTTTGGCTTCTCTCAGATTGGCCAGTCTGAGGTGAGCTCCACTCAGGTTGGTCAGTCTGAGCTTTGCTTGGGGTAAGTCAGCCGATTGAAGGAGTGCCCCTTTTAGATTAGCACCATCCAGGTTTGCCTCAGCCAGACAAGCAAGTAGAAGGTCCCCTTGACTCAGATTGGCCCTACTTAGATTGGCTCCGACTAGGTTAGCCTGGGTCAGATTAGCCTTGCGCAAGTCTGTATAACTCAAATCGGCTCCCTGCAGGACTACCCCTTGCAAGTCTGCACCTCGCAGGTCAGCCCGCCGCAGGCTCTCTTTCCGTCCCGTAGCTGCCCACTCCAAGGCTGTCTTAAGCCAGCGCCGCCGCTCCTCGCGCCGATAGCGCAAGCCCTCAAACAGATAGCTGAACCCTGCCTCAGCTAGGCCACCCACTAGTGGGTCACTTGACATGAGGAACGCCATTCCTCAATCTTGGTGCGCCGAGGGCGTCGTATCGGGCGGCGAGTGCAAGCCCCTGAGCCCCCTAGCGCGTGGCGTCGCTGGCGGCTCCGCGCCCGGCGCGCTGCTCGTTTGCCACCCCATTCGAACGGGGTCGGATTCCGGTTCCAAGCGCGGGCGACCGCTTCCAACCAGGCGATGATTTCATCCGGCTGGGTCGGATACTGTCCTGCGAGCGCGCGCCGCTTCAAGATGCGCTGGATCGACTCGGCCATGTTCAGCCAGGAACCACCCAGAGGGGTGTATAGCGGCATGATACCGTGTTGGATCAGCCAGTCCACCAGGCTGGGCGTCTTGTGGCCCTTGAGATTGTCCCAGACCAACAGCATACGCAGCGGTGGCAGCTCAGCGGGCAACGGTGGGGGATTGTCCAGTCCGGCACACCAGCTCTTCCACAATGCCCGGTTGATCTCTGGGTCCAGGTCTTCAGGTGGTGTCGGTAGGTTGGCCAGAATGCTGCTCAGTTCCTGGTGTAACCAAGGATGCAAGACCGTATTGGAACAACTGGTGATACCTTTGACCCGCACTTGTCCGTCAGAGGGATGAAACAATGTCAGGAGTTTGGCGGTGCCGTTACGGACATATTCGTGGGGCTGGAGTTTGGGCTGACCCTCCGGTTGCCAGCTGTACCCCTCGTAAGGGATGGTCTGAAAAGGACCGGCTTCATCTTCCGTCCAGACACTCAAGCCCAGCCACTCGCCGACTGTGTACGCCTGCTCGATCAAGTTTTTTTTTCCTCCGCCTCGGGGTCGCGCACCTCAACCACCCCCTCCTTGCGCTTGCGAGTGACGGTGCCGGTCTTACACCACGTGCGATCCTTCTGCCAAGTCCAGCCCGCATCGTGCAAGACACACCAGATCGTGTAGGTACTGACACCCGCCAGCCCGTCGGGAGCCTGGCGCAGCACTCTCTGCAATGTGCTCAACGACCAGGTAGCAGTCCCATCCTGTTCACGCTCGGGCTGACGCTCGAATTCGGCCAGGATGCGCTGCCGTTCTGCTACCTCGTACACGATGGGTGGACCGCCGCCATGCTGAGGTTCGATAGCCGCCAGACCTTCACGGTTGAAGCGGCAAACCAACTGCGAGATCGCATCACCAGAGCGACGCCCAACTGCCTGAGCCGCCGCTGTGTAGCTCGCACCATCCGCAACGGCCAACAACTCCTTGGCGCGAGCCACGTGACTGGCTGGTTCGCTCTGGGCACGACTAATCTGGGTCAACACGCTTCGCTCCTCATCGGCGAGTGGGCGCAACGGGTCTTTCTGTCGACGGGTCATCACGGGACTCCTTCGGAACAAGATGTCGGTGCTGCACCCGCTATTATACACAACTCACCTGGAATGGCTACCGCCGTGACAAGTGACCCACTAGTACAACTACTGCTCTTGTGGGTTCAACCTGCTGTGAACTCGCCACGGCAGGGGTCTCCTCTGAGTTTACTAAGAAGCTCTTCCCCTCAACGAGTTCCGCTGTACCAGAAGTCAGTATATAGACTGACAACGAGGCCCCCTTTGACAGTCTAGGCATTTCGATTAACCCTTCTATCTGCCCTGCTCCTCCGCTGACTAATTCGGCAGGCTCATGGGGGCCAGGCATATATGGATCAGAATTCATCGGTGCATCAAGGTTTGACAGAACGATCTGAACATTAGTTAGAGTGACTCTGCCTCTGTTCTCGATAACTAATCCCGTGAAGAGTTGATTGCCCAAGTCATAGGTGGGGAGTATCGTGTAGGTCAGCACCTTGCTCTGCCATACTTCGTTGTAGAAAAACGTGCCAAAACCAAAAAGGGCGGCCAGAGCAACCACTGTGCCTATGATCTTAGCCCAGCCACTCCATCTTTGACCGATGCTCGCAAAGTCCCTTTGCTCGTTCATTGTTCCGTCGTGAGCGTATCACGGTGGGGACAAGAAATAGAGGGATTAGAGGCCATGGCGTTCGTTATCCGCCCTTTTTCGATGACCAAACGGGAATACAATCGAATGCCATTCCGTGACCGCAACTAACCCCCCAGATATGGGATTTTCGGCTTGCAAAACCCAATATGTGGGGGGACATAGGCGACCCTGCGGAATCACGCCATTTTCCGTTTGTCCCCAATATGATACGGTCTCCAGGCTCTTATTGACGGCCAAACTTGCCTGTGATAGAATGAGTGCGTATTCCGATGAAGTCGTCCACGAGTTCCGGGCATGTCGTCCACCAGTCGGAGCGAAGCGACGCTAGCGTGCACATTATACACTCAAGTGGTCGGCATGGGCAAGGAGGAGTTAGTCTTGCGGCGGGATTCCCCCTTGAGATCGAGCCGATAGGCGTTGTGGACCAGGCGGTCCAGGATGGCGTCCCCGATGGTGGGATCGGGGAGGCGGGCGTGCCATTCTGCGACAGGCACTTGAGTGA
>Ga0315277_10003649_pt1 | contig 20840 bp, 19 predicted proteins | sample YL17G05_15_MG_FD_203695 | JGI IMG/M metagenome (GOLD analysis project Ga0315277, IMG submission 203695) | Sediment microbial communities from Yellowstone Lake, YNP, Wyoming, USA - YL17G05_15 | ecosystem: Environmental > Aquatic > Freshwater > Lake > Sediment | place: USA: Wyoming | collected... | reverse complement strand
GAGAATAGGGGGTTGACGGAGAGAAAACTTAAGAGCATGGGTAAGAGAGCGTTTGATGGTCTGCGGAACTAACTGGGATGCTGCCCTGACACCGGAGCTCCTGAAAACGTTCTCATAGGAGCGCGCGCAGATATTTTCATGAGGATTGATGCCAGATATCAGATACTAGTACCGATTACAATCATACACAGATACGCGCGCCATTGATACGTGACTAACACGTATATTTTTATACGCGCGCGCGACAGTCACAAAAGGAGGCGCATAGAAAGATGAAGTGCTACAAGGATGAAGGCGAGATGATACCCGTAGTGATCGACTACGAGTATCATGGAATCGTCGTGAAGGGCGTGAAGGCGCTTAAATGCCCGGTATGCGGAGAGGAGGTGATCGACGTTGAGGAGTACGGTAAGATCAAGCGCCGTATCGAATCCATGATCAGGCCCCTCAGGCTCCGACGCAAGATCAGCAGCGCGGGGAACCGTCCAGCCATCTACCTTCCCGACGACGTGGTAAACGCCGTGAAGGTGAAGATAGGCGACGACGTGGAGATATACGTTGAGGGAAACCGCATCATAATAGAGCCAATATCCACGAGCTGACGGTTCACGCTCGAGAGAGAGTGGATCCTCCTATATGACTTTGGGGGCCTGAAGCCGAGCACCAGGTTCTGGACGAACCTGAGCCGTCTCGCGGCCAAATCGATGGGCTCTACGCTGATCCAGCGCAACGTCTTCCTGACCAAGAGTAGGGTCGCGCGCGCCAGCTCTTGCTCATTATATATCACTTAGAAGGCCCCTTTTAGTCACCTAGGTTAAGGTATGTAATTACGCACCTATGCAAGAGTGTTTAGAGATCCGTTTCCACGACCTTGAATATGGTCGTCCTGGCGCCGTAGTGGGCTGCCAGGCTCCTCGCGGCCAGGGCCACCCTCGTGCTGATGCCGGATGCTGTACTAATAAGCGGCGCCCTACGTGCGCTTTGTATTTGGGATATTAATATTATTTTGCTACAAGCACATCATCGGACCAGTTTACCCGACTCCTCGAAGTACTGAGTTATCCTCGGATTCTCCAGTGGGTTTTGACCGAATGGCTCGGGGCTCCACGGATACCCCATCTGGATCTTCATAATCTTGTAGCTCGATTCGAACGTTGGATAGACGATGACAACTTGGCTTGATGGGTACGAACGCGATATGAATGGAGGCAAGAATAGACCTCTTAACTCCACTTTTTCGTGCACCATGATCGTGAAGTTACCCTCCAGATACCTCTCAGAGGCCCACAGCCAATCGGCGCATTCGTTCGTCAACGTCAACTCGTGACTCGTAACGTTGTAATATTGAATGTCTGAGCCTGATACTATCCTTGTGTTGTCTCTGGTGAGGTAGATGCCAAAGTCGCCGATAAGGATCTGAGATTGACCGTATATGATGAACCATAAGGAGAGCGCAGCCACGATGCCCAGTAAGGTTGCTAGTGACGTCTTTCTCTCCATAGATGGTCTCTGATCCTATGCTTGTATGACTATTTTAAGATTTGAGGTGAAGGGGTTTGGAACTATAATCTCGCGCGCGCACCTGAGTACATCTAGATTGGCAGCCACCAGTAGTCCTTGTTAATTCAACGCCGCGCGCGCGAGACGGTTATTGAGGCCCTTGTGAGGAACTTCCTGGATGAAACAAGGCAAGCGATGGAAATTATCAGCTAGCGAAGCCCCCAAGTTTCACCTCTCCACGCGTGAGAATATGTGCATAATCTTATCCTCACTTCACGCGCGCGCCCTATATAAGGTACGTAATTACGACCTTTAAGAGTACCTGAAGTAATAGAAGTATCGCGCGCGCCGCGGCGGTAACCCAAATAGACCGCGAAACAAAAGATATATCATAGTTCAAATGATGATGTATCATATGATGGGTTATGTTTAGAAAAAATGTCGAACGTGAGAGTACCCTTTTCAAGTTTTGGAGTTCGGGACATACTGTTAAGGAGACTGCGCTACTTTCAGGAGTTCCTGAGGGGACAATAAGCCATTATTTTTCCAGGTTCAATCGAGATAAGGGAAAGTTGAACCTGGGGCGGGATGCTTATAAGGAGCCTCCGAGGTCGAGCCCTTGGGACGTCGCAGCAGCAGCGACAATTTACACGAACGTTATGAATAACGTTAATCAATTAATGATGTCTGGGGATTATTCCAAGGCTCGTGATTTCCTTCAAGTGTATTTGCTAGTGATGGATTTCGATAAGAGAATGAGGCCCATAATACAGAACACCGACCCAGAGAAGTACTCGGAAGTGATAAAAAACACGATAACTATTTATTCACTATTTGATAAGGCAAAGTAGAATTCACGATGAAGCATAACATTAAAATGCTGGGTGATACTGAGCCGGCGCGCGTATGTAAATGAATACAGAATAAAGGAAAGAGAGATTATCAATTGAGACTTAGACTGTATAGACGGCTTCGATGTACACCTTAGTGAGTCCGGCGCTTCCACAAACATTACCGATTCTCAGTCAAATCCGCACGCGGCGCGATGTCTTGGCCCTTTTATGCGAATGCGGTGTGCATGAGGAGGCTTCTGGATTTGACCTGCCAATAGACTTAAAGTGTGTAATTACGTACCTATGCAGTGGTGTTTAGAGTTCCGTTTCCACGACCTTGAATACGGTCGTCTTGGCGCCGTAGTGGGCTGCCAGGTTCTTCGCGGCCAGGGCCACCCTCCTGCTGCTGGTGAGGAGGGCGCTGTACTGGATGAGCTCCGTCTTGCCCTTGAGGGCGGATAGCCTGGCCAGGTTCGTGTAGAACTTGGTTCCGGGCTTTATCCCCTCGAAGTCGTATAGGAGAAGCCACTCCTCTCCTTCTACTTCGGGTGCGTCCTCTGCCTCCTCATAGAGGATCTCCGCTAGGCTCTTTCGGGGCATGTCCACTTAAGGGATGTAATTACGTACCTTATATAAGTTGCGTAATTACGACCTTTAAGAATAATAAAAAGGATAGATCGCTTGCACTTTCCGATAACGGCTGTAGGAGAGGTATCGATTCACCTACGCTGACTGAGAGGTTTTGGGGGCCTCATGAATGCTGTCGTTTCCGCTGTGAGGACACAGATCAGTTACCTTACTTCCCTGAGTTAGCTTACTTATCCGACTCATTCCAGTGACTTAGTGTATCCCATTTACAAGTCTATGGATATGTATAATGTAACTATAATATACGATTATCAAATTAAACTCGCTCATACAGTCATCTAGGACTCGTCCAACTACTCCAGGACTCCTCCAACTACGCTATAACCCTCCAACTACTCTAGGGACTCCTCCAACTCCCCTAGAACTCATCCAACTCCTTTAGGACTCACCCCCAACTACCTCGCGCGCGAGGATCTCTACCAGCCTTTTCGTCATTAAAAGTTAAAAGTTGTAATTACGTACCTTATATAAGTTGCGTAATTAGGTTCTGTTACCTCTTCGGTTGATCAGCCCACTCTCTCAGGCTGTTACCTTTCGGTTGACGCTATAAGAAAACATATTCCATTTTTCCAAACCTTTAGAAAAAATCTAATACACAGACAGGCTATCCATAGAAACCATGGGACTATTGGAATCTATTCTAAAAATAGTTTTGATTTTATTGGTAGGCTTTACTGGAGGGTTCTATCTAGCACTTTCCCTACAAAACCAAATCGGGATTCTTGCTGGTACGGCAATTATTCTCGCATTACTTACTTGGTTGGGATCAGGAGCTGATCTGTTGGGACTTTTACGTGAATGGTACAAGGATAAGCGTGAGGAGGAGAAAACGCCAGTCTTAGAGTTTGACGGAATATTTGTAAATAATGAATCAGTTTATTTTCTCAGGGTAAGAAAGACAAAGGGCGAAGGCATGGCAGAATCTTGTCAAGGATTTTTTACAGTTGAAGGAACAGATGTCAGCCATTCCCCAACCGTTTGGTCACATGCTGAGGCTCGTAGCTATGATATCGGCGATTATATGGATTTGAGACTGTTTAGGGTGGAAGAAGAACATCTCAAGGATGTGGAGGCATCGATGATAGGCAATGATGGTGTTGTTAATATGATAAAGGTGGGGAAATCGATATTATTCCCCTCAGCACATCTAGACCAAGGCTTAGATGAAAATAGAAAACCATACGATCAATTTACCAACAGGCGACTCACAGTCACAATTGTGGCTAAGAAAGGTCATGTTCCTAAGCCCTTCACCCAGACAATAGCACAGATATTGAAAGAAGCTAAAAGAAATTAATTTACATCGTTAGGGTGTAAGAGGTATCCGCTTAGCGTTCTGGATCAGGGTCAGCCACTTGTTATCTCCCTTGATCTCTATCCCACAGGCATCGGCGGGAGTCTTACCATTCAAGCCTTCATGCGGTCTGATGTAGTTGTGGTAAATCTGGATGCCCTGAAGGATCGGTGTGTCATTCTTCTTTAGACCCCTCATTACCTTCTCCCGGTCCCTAATCTCTCCGTTAAGCCTCTCCATTTTGTTGTTATTCTTGTCGCCCTTGAGCTTGATTGCGTTGATGTGCTGTGTCCGTGGACCCTTGAGGGTCCAAAACTCCTTCTTATAGGCGTCATGGTATGCGGGTAACCCGTCCGTGATTATTGTCTCGGGCTTCTTTCCAGTCACCCTCTTACTCATCTCGAAGAGCCTACGGGCGTCGTGCTTGTATTTTGACTCCGCGACCTCCTGAGCGATGAGGAAGCGGGTCTCGTCGTCCATGAGGGCGAAGAGATACTTCATGTCGCCCTTCACCTTCACGTATACCTCGTCGGCCCTCCAAGTGTCTCCTACGTTTGGGGTGATCTTCTCTACGTATTCCTTCATCAACCCGACATACTTCTCGATCCACTTATAGACGGTCTTATGCGACACCTGAACACCCAGCAGCCTAAGCGATCTCTGTGTGTTTCTCAGGGACTCCCCGCTGAAGTATAGTTGCATGGCTGATGTGATCGCCTTCGGATTATGCTTCATCTTCTCGAACCCGATGTTCACGCTGAAGGTCTTTCCGCAGGTGCGGCATAGGAAACGCTGGATTCCACCCGACTTGTTCTTCCTAACACCGAACTTCTTCAAATCCGCTGAGTGGCAGTAGATACAGCTTGATACCGTAACTTCTTCGATTACTATGCTTTGCTTGACCTGATCCTTGAGCTTCTGGCTGATCTCCACAGCCCAGATGTGCTTGCACTTCACGCCCCTGAACTCGTGATCGGGGCACGAGCAAGACCAATCCTTACCGATGACTGAAACCTCGTATTTACCGCGACCTGACTGAGACTTGACTAAATAGAATGAATCCTGAACCCGCCTGATCTGTCCCTCAAGATGGGCGATGGTGCTACCCTTCATCTCGCGTGCATTCATCTCCATCATATTACATTACCTACAACATTACCTATTTCATATCTCAGATATAAGCATTTAGGTAACATCATAGGTAATTTTATATATTATAAACCTGAATAGTTACCTAAGAGAAGGTAATAGAATGGGAGAAGTAACAACCCTCACGAAGGCGGCTACCAACACAACGTCCCTCAGGACAACCGTTCCCGCTAGTATTGTGAAGCAGTTTAACCTAAGCGACGGGGATAAACTAGACTGGTCATTAGACGTTAAAGAAGGAAAGATGGTTTTGTTAGTTCGTCCACTTAAATAAAAATCATATAATAAATGTCTTCAAACGACTAAACCAAATCAACTCACTAACATTTTTTCAAAAGCCTTACTGTATTCTTCTTTCTTTTTCTTCAATATCTCATCAACTCTCTCTTTTTCATTCAATGTATTCATTATTTCCTCAATTAGTTCACCCTGTTCCTTTGGCGTCTTTGGCGAGACCACGATCAACTGCTTCAACCAGTCAGGGTTAATGTTGTTCCCTCCTCCATGCTCAACGTTTCTGGAACCGGTTTGAAGGTATCTGATTTGTTCTTGCCCTAAAACTGAGTTGATAAAACTGACAACGTATAGAGGCTTAACTATTTCATTTTTGACTCTGAACCTAAGAACATAAGAACCAAAGGCGTATTCTTCTTCTTTCTTCGAGACCAACCCACAGGAACCAACTGTTCTACTTCGAGATATTAAAATATCATCTTCTTTAAGTAACTTTTTCGGCGTCGCTTTATCGAGATAACGGACGCCTTCGATGTGTATTCTTCCATCGACATCGAGATTTTCAATATTAATGAAAGATATTTTACCTTTTGTTCTACCATAATCGTTAATCCCATAATCAATTTCGCCATCTAATAAGTCGCTTAGAGCTATACCCCTCTCACGTTTTAGGGCTTCTTGTAGCTTATTTGCAGAGGGATGATTCCACTCGAAGTCAAGTCGATCATCCCGTCCATCGTTATCCTTGTAATAGAAATCTTCTCTGGTAAGCGTATCAATTTTTATTTTTGAAGGAATTATATTTTGATAATACTTCAGAGTATCGCTTTGTTTCTTTGTTATCGAATCTATTTCTTTTTCCATGATAGATAGCTTAGCTATAATATCTTCCTGCAATTCTATGGGAGGTTTAATGATTTTTATCTCTCCTATCTCCGTTGTATTTATGTTTGGTTGGTTGACATCATGCTTATTTCTATCGAATTGGATTTGACCAAGATGTGAATTGAGAAAATAAGTTAGATATTGTGGTTTTATCTCTTCTTCTATTGTTTGTATTCTGGCGACCGCTTGATTGATATTGGACTCTTTTTCATCTGCATACATCACACATCTCCCTATTGAACCAGCCATAGTTACCAAAACATCATTTTTTCCTACTTTGGAAGATTTTAACAACCCATTATGAATAGACTCGTCAATATATACTAAATCATTTAAATCAAGATACCCATTTCTGATGTTTCTTGAGCCTATGAATGGGATTCCCTTCATTCGATAAATATAATTTTCAGGAGTTTTGCCGCTGATAATGGGGTTTTTAACTAAATTTTTCAAGATCGAGATTTGGAACTTTGTTGATGAAAGAGTTCTATCAATTTCGTCAAATTTTGGATGCCAATAGTAGAAATCTAGACGATCTCCATCGCTCGATGCTAAAGCGGAGTTTTTAAAAAAATAGCTCGATGCTTCTTTAATCTTCGGCAAGGTTTCCCGCCTTCCAACCTACTTCTTTGAATTTTTCTTGGTTAAAACCGTCAGCACCGTAGCAACTTAGAACAAGTTTCTTAAATTTCATATATTCTGTGAAAAGGTCTTTCCCATCCTCGTTTAAGAGATGATTAGGACAAGGTCGTTTTTTCGTGTCTATGCCTACTTTGGAGGCGTAACCATAAAAAGTGGGCTCTTTTTGAATAGCGGTTGGGTCATCCTTCTTTATTGCGTAAAGAATTGAGGTCTTGGTCGGGGTCTTAGATACAGGTATAAAGGTGTCTGTGGTTAAGGAAATAACCGCCTTTACATAGAAGTTTCTCCTAATGAAACTTCGTGTGTCTCTGTAGTCGTCCGTGTTGAGGATGCCCTCGTCAAGAATCGTTAGGAGTTTTCCTCCACGCCATTCTAAAGGCGCATTTTGGTCCCTGACATCCTTCAGGTAATATTTACATGCGTTAACAAATAATGCGCCTCCCTTCATTACTGTGCCTGTGATGTTGCCTTCATTCCGTGGAATAACTGTCATTCTTTTATAGAAATCATCGTCATATTCAGGTGATTTGCTGTAATTCATCTTTCCGAGAGGCGGATTAGTCAAAATCACGTCTATTGTATTGTCAAGATTTCTTGTTTTATATAGTAAAAGCCCATCATCGTCCCAGATGTTTGTTTTTCCGTCTTTATGGATGTACATATTCATTTTAGCGAGTTTAGCGACGTTTGGGTCAAAATCACTTCCAAATAGGTGAGTCTCCCTTATGGTTTTTTTCGTTTCATCAACATCTTTACCTGAGACCTTGGATAACATTTCGTCCATAGCCCAAATCAGGAATCTTCCTGTCCCGCAGGCGGGGTCTAAGACAGTTTCAGTTGACTCTAACTCGGCTAACTTCGTCATGAATTGAACGACATGTTTTGGGGTGAAAAATTGTCCAACCCTAGTGTCTTTGCTTGATCTTAATGCAAGAACCTCGTAAGCTGCACCCAATCCATCAACTTTGGTAACATAGAATCGATATTTTTCTAGAGGCGTAATTACTTCCTTTAAAACGAAGTCATCGTCTAGCTTTTCAGCTAGAACATCGGTTTTAGTGAATAATTTAGACGCCTGAAACTCAGGGTCATCTCTTATTTGTTCAAACAATTTGTGTATTGCTTTTTTCGTCTTCTTTTGACCTTGGGCCTCTTGGAACTCGGTGAAGTTCTTTGATGTAAAATAGTTTTTTCCATTCTCGTTCTCCATCTTTTCCTCATAGAGCTTGACGAAAACGAGGTAGATCATATTGCTAACTGCGCGTGTAGCAGTTGCTATACCTGACTCCCTTAGTCTATTCTCAATCGTCTTCAGGTCGTTAAACAGATTTTGCTCTATCTCTGCGTGGGTTAAGGCTTCTTTATTCTCTATGTCCTTTTTCAGGTTAGTATCTGTGGGGAAGAGTTCTTCGTATATAATCCGAAGAACGTTATCATCGTTAATGTATTCGTTATGCCTAGTAAAAACTCGCGTTATCTGTTTTTCAGGATATAAAGATTTGTGTGAGGTCGATAAGCGGTCAAGTAATAGTTCAAGAGTCGAAAATTTGATTGGTATGACTATCTGATCTGATTTTTTTGACTGGTTGTAATCCATCAATCCATTAATCATACGGTAATGTGTCTCGGGGGAAGCATAGATCATGTAACAGGATTTGGCGGGGTTTTTCTGCTTCATCTCATTCAGATGGGCGGTGATTGTTGGCATCTCTCTGTCTGAGGATGATTTGGTGGAGATCGTAACCTCGACCCCGATTTGAACGTTATTCGTCCATAGTTCGATGTCTGGGTGTCCGCCGGGGGCGGGGCTATCCTCGGTTCCATTATGTTTAACGGTGAATCCACGTTTTTCAAAAGCACTTTTTAGGTCAGAGCTGATCTTCTGTTCAAGCTCTTTCCTTGGGTCCAAACCATCGTATTTACTCAAACAGTCCGCCTATTCTTAAATGGGAAGACGAAGTTGAAATTGTTTTCGGTTAAATCTCTATTACATCAACCATTTTTTACAGCTTATATGGATCAACCGAAAAGTAACAACCCCTTAGAAGCCTCCGATCAACCGAAGAGGTAACAGAGCCCGTAATTACGACCTTTAAAAGGAATGGAAGGATGGATTGTCTCACGCGCATACGCGCGCGTGTGTGAAATCTGGTCACTACTGAGTATATCCCAGTCAGAACGCTTAGTAATGGATAGAATATCGTCTTTTTTTATCTTCACTAATCTAATCTTTTATGGTCTCTTCTTCGTCTTTTATGTCACCAGTTTCCTGAGTTTCACCAGATTTGCTAGGTGGGGTAGTCTGGGTTTTTCTGGGTAAACCTTCTTTATTTAACAATCCCGCTTTCCTCAGATCGCTATGTATAGAGTATAATCGATTGTTATTCAGTACGGGGTATTCCTACCGAAACACATTGTGAAACCTCGTCTTTCCTTTCTTTTCTTGTCTTTTCTACCAAAATCTGGTAAGATAATTCTACGGACTTTCCACGTTTGAGGGTGCTTTGACCAGAAAAATTAGATAAGATACGCTAGATTACACCTGCTGTCTCCACCTTCTCCCCATAATGCCTTCTCAGGTATCCGACAGATGCACATGGCGACGACTTCGTTTCTAATGTGGTCTATCTCGCCACGCGCGCGATTTGAATGGCTAATTTACACCTCTCTTCTGCTAATTCATTTTCCATTTCGCCTAGACATCTATTGAGCACCCAACTTGGGGGCGGTTCGCGCACGCGAGTTCTCCCTATAATGCCCTATCAGATATCCGACACATGCACGTGCGCGCGAGAGTCGGGACGTCTAACTACGCTTTGCTTCCTCGGAGACTCAGGTTTCTCGTCTATTATTTTACCCGTCTCGTCTGGAATCTACGCTTTAGGGAAAGATAGGAAGAGTGTTAGCCGAGTTAGTGGACTCGGTTTTCTCGGGAAATCTCGGAATTCAAAGAACCCATTCTTTTCAATTCTGAATGTACATCATATATATCGCGTTTATCTATTCAGTTTTTGTAGGGTTTCACTAGTCGGTTTTTCTCCACGACGTACGGAATCTCGTCTTTGGTTAGTCCCTTATAGATTTTTAGACGAGATTTTCCCTACTATAGGGATTTCTTAAGCCGAGTTTCCGGAGTGTTAGCCGACCTGTTTTCACTCACCGCGCGCGTTAAGGTGTGTAATTACGTACCTATGCAGGGATGTTTAGAGATCCGTCTCCACGACCTTGAACACGGTCGTCTTGGCGCCGTAGTGGGCTGCCAAGTTCTTCGCTGCCATGGCTACCCTCCTACTGCTGGTGATAAGGGCGCTGTACTGGATTAGCGCCGTTTTACCCTTGAGTGCAGAAAGCCTAGCTAGGTTCGTGTAAAACTTGGTTCCGGGCTTTATCCCCTCGAAGTCGTATAGAAGAAGCCACTCTTGGCCATCTTCTTCAGGTGTGTCCTCTGCTTCCTCGTAGAGGATCTCGGCCAGGCTCCTGCGGCTCATATCTGCTTAAGGGATGTAATTACGTACCTTATATAAATTGCGTAATTACGACCTTTAAGAGTGATAGAAGTACGCGAGCCTGAAAACAATATATTTAAAAATATGAAATTAATGTTTTGCGCGCACGCAGTCAATTAGATGAATAAAAAGAGAAAAAAAGATAGTAGGGATTACTTGCCTTTGAAGGTGGCGATGCATCCTGCATAACGTTGGCTGCTGCTGATTGTTGTACCACTATTTGCCGTGCCAGTAGCAGAGACAATCTTCTCAAGATACGCGACGGACATTTGTTGGTAAACGGCGCCATCAAGTAATGTAAATCCATTCGTTGGCGAAGTTTGAGCAGAATTGTCTTCGACCGTTATGCCGCCAATCCACAATTCTGAAGCTTGGGAAGTAGTGGCTGTTGTCCCTGTGCTGGTGCTCGTGCCGGAACTTGCTGCCACCGCTGTTTTATCTAAGTATGATGATGTTGCTATTCCACTATATTCACAAACATCAGCTATTTCATATGTTGTACCCGATCCACTTGAGGTAGTGATAGTTATAGTTCTGCTCGCTGTTCCAGAAGTGACTACTCCGAGCCAAATCTCCGTATCTGTAGCTGTGCCAGTTGTTGAATCTGTTTCACTTGTTTGATAGCTCCAAGTTACACCTGTTTCCGTAATGCTAGAAACGGTATGAAGAGTGTCAGAGCTACTATGATATAACCCTATGACTGCAATAAGAACATCGCCACTTGCTGGTGTATTAGTTAAAGTAACCGTGAAGGATTGTGACGTTGACGTTTGTCTTACAGGTCCTTGAACCCGCGTTATCTGTACCACCCAGTTCCACGTGATGGTCGCAGGGCCACTTATCGTGAACGTCACGGTGTTAGTTGAGCCTGTAGCCGGGACTCCACCGGTTCCACCACTCCAACCAGTGCAACTGTACTGAGTACCCGACTCAGTAACCGGCGATGTGACACTCTCCGTAACAGATGAGCTGGCATCAAACCAGGAGCCGCTGGCGGGGTTAGGCGTGTCGTGAGTCGAAGTCACCGTAAGCTGGTACTGGGTCTTGTAGGTTCCAGTCACCGTGGTGGCGCCGCCAAGCGTGAATCCGGACGCCGGTGAAGGAGCAGGCGTGGTGAGTACGAACTGCTTACCCGAAGTGGAGCTAGCCACGGTGGATGTGAACGTGTAGGCTATGGTGGTGCCCGAGTCAACGTACCCGAAGTCCTTCGTGAAGTCGGTGTAGACCACATTGACCGCGGGGTTGGCGCCTATCGTCACCGAGACGACGGTGCCCTGGGCAGTGCTGTCGAGGCCTGACTGGGCGAACTTAAGGTTGTACTGAGCAACCCAGTTCCATGTGATACTTGAAGCAGCACCTAGTGTGAACGTCACGGTGTTGGTTGACCCACTCGCAGGCACGGAGCCAGTCCCCGTCCAGCCCGTGCACCTGTACCTCGTCCCCGACTCGTCAACCGGGCTCGTGACTGAAACCGTCTGGGATCCGGCGTCGTACCATCCACTCGTTAGTGTGGGGGAGTCGTGAACCGAGGCCACCGTCAGGTAGTGCTGTGTCTTGTAGGTAGCCGAGTAGGTTCCACCAGCCGAGATAGGCGAAGACCCTGACTCACCTGTCTTGACGAACTGCTTACCCGCACCGCCTCCAACGGTCGACGCCCAGCTGAAGGTAGTGCCAGCGTCGACGTAGATGCCGCTGGGCAGGGCATCGTAGGCATAGTCTGTCGTGCCGACGGTGAGGACGATGTTAGTTCCGGCGGAGCTGTCGATGCCTGTCTGGCTGAAAGTCACCAGGTACTGTACCTTGCCGACCGTCAGCTGCTCCGCGTCGTCCGCGCTCTGTGAACCAGCGTAGGTCGAGTCGCCGAGGTAGATGGCCCTGAAGTAGACTGTGCCCTCAGCCGTAGTCGTATACTGGTCTGAAGTAGCCGAACCCGAGGCCAGATCCTTCACGGCGCCTAGCTGAGTCCACGTGCCACCGACGCCGACCTTGTACTCGAACCTGACCTGCCCAGTCGGCGTACCGCCTACAGCCGTCACCGTCGCCGTGTCCGTCACGGATTCGCCTATGGCGACGCTCGTGTCCGAGAGCAGCGTGGAGGTCAATGAAGATACCTTGCCGACCGTGAAGGGCTCAGCGTCGCTAGTATCGCCGTTGTTGTAGGTATCTCCGCTGTAGACAGCTAAGAAGTAGTAGTCTCCTGCAGAGTCGACCGTGAACGGGCCCGAGGGGGGAACAACGCCGTTTATGACATCCTTTACGCTCGGATCTCCGACTTGAACCTGACCGCTCCAAAGTGTGTAGGTAACCGTGCCACCGGCTGTTGCCGTGGCTCCGTTAAGCGTAGCGGAATCCACGAAGGCGACATTCACGACCGCGCCTGATGGAGGCGTCGTTGAGAGGGCTGGATTAGCCATACCCTGCACGAACGTAGCCGTCACACTCGGGTCAGCATCTATAACGACCATCTTAGTGCTCTCTGTCCCTGTCAAGTCCCCATCCCAGTGGTCGAAAGCCCAGCCCTGAACTGGATTAGCCGTCAGCTGAACCGACGCACCAAGAACATAACTCGACTGATCAGGCAACTTCGCGACGCTGCCGCTCCCAACCACGACGATTGTGAGGCTATACGTCGCAACGGTAGGACCTGATCGTTTCGCGTTGAAGCTGATCTGCGTGTCGTCGACGCCGATCAGTTTAATCGTGTGTGTAGTCGTTCCGAAGTTAGCCAAGTAAGTTATCGTGGTGGAGCTCACCTGACTCTCATCTATCTTTAAGGCAGTAAAGGAGGTCACAGAGACTCCGTCTACATACACCGATTGAAGCTGGAAAGTCGACTTACCAATGTTCCTGACATAGACCTGGAGTTGATCGCCGGCCGTGTTAAAATTGTAGGTGTCGAGTGATATTGCTCCCATCGTCTGCGGGCCGCCGAAGCTGCCCAAGTAGCCCATCATATACGCGTAGATGACCACCCCGGCCGAAACCGCGAGCACCATCAGCAGAAGCGTAGCTATGAAGGTAGAGATTCCACTCTTCTTCTTACCCTTAACTCTATGTTTAGCCATAAATCATTCATTCCTGATTAAGTCTAGCGGGTTAACTCTCCAAGTGGAGCCTTTTAAAAGTATTGAAACACTAATCCATAATACTAATTCTAAATATAATTCCCATAAATCGTTTATTATTCCAGTTTCCTGTAACTATACAGGATCCCGATTAACTTCATTTGATCTCCGCAGGCACGATTCATCGCTATATCAGAGATAAAACACCTTCAAACGCTCTTACATGCCCCATCTCAAACCTCATCCAGCACCCAGGGCAAACCCATTACCGAGGCTCGTGCAGCCCCATCTAGACCAGCCTGTCCCGACCCGTCTCGGCGAGACGCTACCTGACCAACCAGACCATGGTGGCGTCAGACATCTCACCGGTGTACCCGGGGAACCTGTGGAAGCTGAGTCTCTCGTCCGCCTGCCGCTCAAGCTCCAAGTCTAATAGGCCATAACTGATCTCGAGGATCAGAAGCTTTACAATCATAACTGGGTCCATGTTGAGCCATATTCCGTGAGGGTTCAAATTGTCTCAGAGGCCCTAGATGACTGGTCGCGCATGCATATCACATGTATATCGCGTATATACTACAGGGAGAAATATGCACACGATCAATTTTATGCATAATAATTATATCAAGTAAGAAATATAGATTAACAATCCATTATATTTATATATATTATCTTCATAAGAAGGCTAAGGAAGTTTAGACATTGAGTAACAAACCTGATAAGAATGAGAGATCTAAACTAAGCTGGTTAAACAGAAACAACCTGATCTACATCACACTTGTCTGTATCTCGATTTCGGCTCCGCTGGTATCCTATGCAGGAGTCTCACTCATCTATCCTAGTTCAACCATAACCAGTAGCGTAAATTCCTCTCCGCCAATCACATGGACGCAAGGCACTGACTATACCTCAGCCTCAGCATTGGGCTTCGCCGGATCCTTCGCTCAGACAAACAACGCGGCCTCATTCACATTAACCGTAAGCGGACTCTCAGGAGGAACCGTAACCATAGACAAGCTTGTGAACGTTGTAGCCACCTCAGGAGTAGCCACATATAAGATACAGATCACCACCGCCCTAGCCGGAACCCTCAGCCCAGCACCGACAACGCTGAAACTCAGATTCTGGACAGGCGAAACCGCTCCGACTGCAGATGGATCTGCCGGCGTCATCACGGTACTCGACCTCAAGAGCGCCTTGAACACGGAGACCGCAGCCACCATCGCAGGCAACCAATCCGTGTTCGTCCAACTGGTATATCAGCTGGCGTCCTCCACCACTGGGTCCTCGACCGTGTCTATTGCACCCAGCAGCATCACAACCACTTAGACTAGCGAAACCTGAGTGTGTGAGTTTGAGAGACTGGCAGAAAAATGAAGCCAATGAGCGACCGCGACGACTACAAGGATATATTGGTAGATAAGCGGCTTCGCTTACTGGCCACCGTCAACATTCTTTCATTTATTATCCCTTTATTATTTTCCTCTTTCACTATCCATTCAACCTTCGTTATCGCATCTAACAGCATGACGCCGACACTCATGCAGGGCGATCTAGTTCTCGCCCTTCCAAGAGTCGACGAGATCACTAACGGCACCATAATCGTTTTCCAAAGCCCATTCGGAGGCTTCGAGGTCCACAGAGTCGAAGAAGTAAAATCGATCGAAGGGAACATATACTATAAAACTAAAGGCGACGCAAACAACCAGACAGATTCGTTTCTCGTATCGAGAGAGCGCGTCGTCGGCCAAGTCAACTACATCATACCAAAGCTAGGAACTCTGTTCTTGATCCCCCGAGAGATCATGTTGCTCGCAGCGATTAGTCTCACCGTTTTTTATCTCTTTTTAACTTACACATCCAAAGGCGAACTAAACCAAAGTAAACTAACAAATCAGATTAAAGAGAATATCGGAGGAGAAAAAAAAGAAAAGATCTTCCAAACGTGTTGTGTTATAAGCATCCTTATTTTAACGAACGTTTTAAACTCCTCCGCCTCAGTAAAACTCACTTACAGCTCTTCACCAAACACTACTTCCCTGACATCTCCCAAGGTTGTGCTACAGAATGGAATAGTTGGAAGCAGCATAATATACGACAACGGAATCAGCGCCAATGTAAACGTTAAAGCTTGGTTATCTTCTTGGAAAGATAGGAGAATAATATCTATTGATCATAATGACGTTACTTCCCCCCTTTCCAATTTTCCCATACTTGTACATCTGTCTGGAAGCTCAGGTATTAGTAGTGCTGATGTAACTAGCATTTTCAATGAAGTTGGTTCTGACAGCAAGAAAATAGCCCTAACGACGAGCGACGGAATTACCCAGTGCTATGTCGAGATAGAGGAGTGGGTTTACCCTTTGACTTCAGCAACTGAAACCTTGCGGCCGAACGCTGCTGGTGATGAAACCGGGATTTCAAGTGTATTGCCGGCTGGTTCATCACACTGGTCTGTTGTAGATGAAGTAACAGCAAACGGAGCCACTGACTATGTTTATACATCTTCGTCAAGCTACCAAAGAGATTTGTATAATCTTCCAAGTCCCACGGGCTCGGGGACTATAAATAATGTTGTGGTCTACTTCCGTTTTGCACCTAGTTCTGGAGTGACCAGTTATGCCCGAGCCGCTATTAAGACGCACGGAGCAGTCTACTTAGGAAGTCAGGAAACCCAATCCGCGTTTGCATGGGTAACAAAGTCATACTCTTGGACTAGCAACCCTTATACAAGCTCATCTTGGACTTGGACTGAAATAGATGACCTGCAGGCTGGTCTCGAACTGAAAAACTCTGGTGGTGGCTTAGGTGATTGTACTCAAGTATACGTTGAAGTAAACTATGTTCCTCCCGGCGGGGAAGCTTGGCTGTGGGTTAAGGTTCCAAGTGTAAGTAGCAGTGATGACACGGAACTCTACCTATACTATGATAAGGACCACGTCGACAACACTAACTACGTCGGAGATACAGGTTCAACTCCAGCGCAGAATGTTTGGGACAGCGACTATCAAGGAGTCTGGCACTTAAAGGAGAATCCAACTGGCACAGCCCCTCCAATTAAAGACAGTACCTCAAACAACAATGGTGGTACTTCTGCTGGTTCTATGACAAGCAGTGACCAAGTAGCTGGGCAGATTGATGGAAGTTTGGATTTTGATGGAAGCAACGACGAAATCACATGCGGGAATGAAGCAAGCCTCCAGATAACAGCAGCGTTGACAATCGAGGCATGGGCAAAAACCAGTTCGACAGGTGCAATTCGTGGCATAGTAAATAAAGAGGTATCATCCTACAATGGCTACCAACTACGGAAGTATAGCGACAACAAATATCGTTTTGCGATAGGTGATCCGAGCTTACATTACGCAGCCAGCAATTCTGCGTACACTGACAGCAACTGGCATTACATAGTCGGTGTGAAAAGCACAACAAACTACTTGTACATGGATGGGGTTCAACAGGCAAACACATTCACCCGATCAATAACTGATAGTGGCGCTAACTTCGACATCGGAAGGGCGTACTCAAATTACGACGGCTATTGGTGGAACGGGCAAATTGACGAAGTCCGTGTCTCGAATGTGGCCAGAAGCGCAGCTTGGATAAAGGCGTCGTATGAAAGTGGAAGAGACGATCTGCTTGACTTCGGGACTGAGGAAACTTATCAGCTTTTCACATATGACTACGTCCTGAAAGTCGTCAACCAAGTTTCACAGGCTTGGAAAGTAAATCTCCAGGTCTACGATAGCTCCGGTCTTAGTCGCATATCCTCAGCCACAATAAGTTTTCACGACGGGTCAGCGAGCGATCAAATAATCGTCAATGGTGGAGCCATAACACAGTCAGAGGGGCTACAATACGATCTCAGCTCTTCTTCCACAATATGCATAAGTATAAGCGACTTGCAAGCCAGCACCACTGGTACATCGTATCTCTTTGTATATCTGAAAGCCAAGAATTCAGACAGTGGTGTGTACACGCTGTACGAGATAGTTCTAAGAATTGATTAAAGTATAGCGTGCGCGTCAATCAGAGGCCATGGAACTGGGCCAAGTTGGCGCACACGCCTAGGAATATCTGTCATTCATTGGTGCTAGTTGGCTGAGCTTTCTTCTTTTTCAGGTGTTCTGCACGCTTACCTGTTTAGAGATTAAATAGAACATCGGGTATTTTTCTAAAGTTAGGCTGAACGTTAAGCGTATGCTTGACTTACTCAACTTAAACCAAATACGAACAGAGTTAGCAGACCACTACCAAGGCAAAACGGCAGGCAGAAAGCCCATCAATCTACTCTCAATATTAAAAGCCGGGCACGCTTTTTTGACTGATTCACTTACTGTGTATTTTTATCGAGTGGTAATAAGGAGCCTTACTCGATAACCTCTATATATAGGGGTCGTAGGTCACTTACACGAGGTCTACATAAATGGTTACGGATAAAAAGAGAAAGGGTATCTCTACATTCATAGCTACGCTTCTACTGATGGTCTTAGCAGTCTCAGCCGGCGTAGTCATCTACGCCTACACGATGGGCTACCTAGGAGGCTTCGGTGGCCCACAGACGATGGGAGCAATATCACTCGACACATACAATTTTGCCAATAACACTCGCCTCGAGGTCTATGTCAGGAACATCGGGAAGTCGACTTTCGAGCTTCAATCAGTGTACATAGACGGAGTCGCAATACCAGGTCCAAAGGATACGGGGTATGCTGGTCCCAAATGGGCCCCGCTTACTTTAGATGAGAACGAGGTGGGCTCCACTGTTATACCTTACGTTGGTACTGGCTTCGGAACGACTACACACGTAATCAAACTGGTCGGCGTCGACAACACGCAGATAAGCTTCAACGCGAAGAGATAACCTTGACAACCCTTTTTTATAGACTCAACCTTTTTTTTCTTTTAAAAAGTGACCTTCGTCAGTTTACCGCATTGAACAATATTATAATCCTTAATATTGTTCACGGAGCATGTTCACTATCTCAGCTCCTGAAACCATATACAGAAACCTGCAGGTAATGGACGTGATCAACTGTGATGACTATTGGCAAGGAGAGGAAGGGCGTCTCCACCTTCATAGCCGTGCTCATGCTGATAGTCCTAGCAGTCGCACCGGGTATAATCGTCTACGCCTACACATTAGGCTATACAAGAGGACTCGAAGGGTTGCCAACACTCGGATCAATAACGGTGGATACCTGGACCCTAACCGAAGATGCAGCAACACCCGCCACAGATTACTACCTCACGCTTAACATCAAAAATACAGGAAAAACGATATTTGAACTCGACAAAGTCTACGTGAATGGGTTTGAAGAGACCCGCTTCACGCCAGCGAACTTCACACTCGCTGATGGAGTTGTCGGCAGCCTTGTGATCAAAGGCGGCTTCGAGGGCTCTAAGACCTACGAGATCATGCTCATCGGCGTCGATAGCACCCAACTGATCTTGCAGGTTAAAAAGTAACATGATTAACATAATATGATTGAAAGGTGATGAGGCATGAAACCACGTAGAGGCGTAAGCGAAATCTTCGCGAGCCTGACTGTGCTTATCATAGTCAGTGTGCTGGGGGTAATGCTTTATAACATATCAATAGGAACAATGACTGACCAGCAAAAAGACCTGCTGAACCAACTTAGATTCGAAGAACAGAAGGCAATGGAAAGATTCGAGATAGTCAGCGTCGAATACAGCGGTTCCAACTCGATCAGGTTGTGGTTACTCAACTACTCAAATGATGAAAACTTGAAGATAACCATCAGCAGCATCTATGTCAATAGTCAACAAGCCTCTTTCGAGGCGACAAATCGAATAATTGAGAAAAACATCGTCAGCCCCATCACGGCGAACCTACAATTTGATCTAATCCTGAATAATAGCTACAACATCCTAGTCGTAAGTGAGAGAGGTGTAGGTAATGCATATACATGGATATACTCTTAGGAGTCGAAGAGGGTTAGGCTCCATCTTAGGCGGAGCCTTCCTGTTGCTTATAATGCTCATAGGATACACGATCTATACGTTTAGCATCCAAGCGATCAACGACCAACAGCAGGTTCTAAGCGATATGCGCGCCTACGACATTGAAAGGTCTCGGGAGGCATTCAAAATATACGGCAAACTTGAAGAGAGTACAGACCATCTGAATGTCTCAATACAGAACATCGGCCCAATGACGACAAATATCATATGGATCGGCATATGGGATGGAACACAATGGGACTACTCGCTCACCAAAGTGCAGGTTTGGAATGAAAAAGAAGAGACTTGGGACGCATTCAATCCCCCCATAATAATAAAATCGGGATCCTACAAAAAATTTGGCGCGACCATCCCGGGGGTCTCGGAAGGCGTCGGAGACTGGACCTATAGACTTCAGTTTCTGACCGATAAGGGGACAATATATGAGGTGGGATATCCCGATTCCCGCTTCTCGCGTGCGCCTTGATATGTAGGTGATGATATTGACTGAAATAGATAAGAATCTCGTGGAAAATGGAAGCACTGAATCAACATTCAAGGAGTTTTATCCGGTTACTCCACCCTTCGGTTACGTGGGCATCAAAGTCGACGACGTCAGCGGAAAGAAGCTGTACAACGTCATCGAGCCCACAATAACCGAGGAGGAGGTTGACATCCTCAAGTCAATCAAGGAGGCTATCATAATCAACGTCGGGGTCCCACTCAAGGTCCTCAAGGACGACGCCCTGATGAGGGAGTACCTCGACACCATGATCAGGAAAGTCCTGAAGAAATTTAAGAAGAGGGTTCCTAAGGAGTCCGAGGACAAGCTCAGGTACTACCTGATCAGGGACTTCCTCGGCTACGGCAAGATCGAACTCCTCTTCCACGACCCCAACATTGAGGATATCTCCTGCAACGGCGTTAACACACCCCTCTACATCTGGCACCGCGTCTACGAGTCCCTACCCACCAACATCATCTTCCCAACCGACGACGAGCTCAACTTCGTCGTTACCCGCCTCGTCTACAAGACCGGCAACCAGATCAGCATCGCAAACCCCATCCTTGAGGGCACGTTACCCGAAGGCTTCAGGGTCCACGTCACCCTCAACGA
>Ga0315277_10003647_pt1 | contig 20855 bp, 27 predicted proteins | sample YL17G05_15_MG_FD_203695 | JGI IMG/M metagenome (GOLD analysis project Ga0315277, IMG submission 203695) | Sediment microbial communities from Yellowstone Lake, YNP, Wyoming, USA - YL17G05_15 | ecosystem: Environmental > Aquatic > Freshwater > Lake > Sediment | place: USA: Wyoming | collected... | reverse complement strand
CCGTTGCGCCCAAAGCGCCAAGGCCGCCGCCTGCCTTCGGCAGACAAGCTTAAAAGAAGACCGCTAAGGCCTGCGCTGATGAAAAAGAAAAAAGGGAAAGCCGCTCCATCCCATCCCTGCCTGCCGGGACATTTTCTGATTTAAAAATGGGTGGGGATATAATTCCGGATATAAAACATTATCTATCAGTCTTGTTTTGATATAGAGAGAATGGTACAATAAATTTAAGGCGATGAGGTTCGCCTTAAATGCCCCGTTTCTTTGGGGCTGATAACCTCTACCAGAAGCGAAATAATTTGGTAGGGGTTTTTGTTTAATGAGGGATTTAAGCTTGTGAATGACAAAGAAAAACATATGGTTTTCCATGCGTTAAAAGACGCCCTTTCGCGTGGCGATTGTCCAATCTGTTTCTTGGCCGAAAGGAGCGTCGCGCGCGATATTGATGGGTTTTTCCACGAAATGGTTAACGACTATGGAGTAGCTGTTAAATTAAATAAATCCGGCGGATTTTGTGAAAAGCATTCGGAGCAAATCGTGAAAACCGATGAAACCTTGGGCATAGCGATTATTTACAAAAGATTACTCGATGTATTTATCGGCCTTCTGCAAAAGGTCGCCGTGATTCCGAAACTCGCAGCTTGTCCCCTCTGCGGGATATATTCGGAGGCAGAGAAAAGATACTTAGATGCCCTGCTGGATCACTGGGATGAACTAAAAGAAATATTTATCGCCACCTCGATCCTTTGTGTTAATCACACGCAAAATGCCCTGGCCGCCGCCGGGAAGCGGAGCGAAATAAAAAAAGGATTGCTTGGCGTTCAGATCAATAAACTAAGCGATTTGTCTGCTGAACTTGAGGAAATATGCCGCAAGCATGATTATCGTTTCAAAGATGAAAAATGGGGGAAAGAAAAAGACGCCTGGCAAAGGGCAGTAAAACTTATGTCGGTTGTGCCCAGTCGTTGGAGAGATTAGATGAAAGAGGGGGATTAAATTATGGAACAAATATATCTGATTGCCGCCATCTGGCTCGCGCTTGCGGTCTTCTCCGCTATTATCGCCTATCATCTCAAAGTTTCGATCGCATTGGTCGAAATCTGCGTGGGGGTCGCCGCCGCAGCGCTGGCTAACAATTATTTGGGTCCGAACGCCCTGGGAAATAACCTAGAATGGCTTCGTTTTCTAGCATCATCCGGCGCTGTCTTGCTTACTTTCCTGGCCGGAGCGGAACTTGATCCGAAAGTCATTAAAGTAAAGTGGAAAGAGGTTTTGATCGTTGGGTTGGTCGGATTTGTGGCGCCATTTTTAGGTTGCGCGGCGGTAGCCCATTATTTCCTTCACTGGAGCGGACCGTCAAGCTGGCTGGCAGGCGTGGCGCTCTCCACTACTTCGATGGCGGTCGTATATGCAGTAATGCTGGAAACTGGGTTTAACAACACCGAATTCGGCAAAGGCATTTTAGGCGCTTGTTTCATTAATGACCTGGGAACGGTGATCGCCCTGGGCCTTCTTTTCGCACCTTTCACTTATAAAACAATTATTTTCGTTGCCGTAAGTGTTGTGGTATTAGCCTTATTACCGTTCTTAACTTCTTTGTTCACAAATATTTACGGCAACAGAACGGCCGCGATCCGAGTAAAGTGGGTCGTGCTGGTATTATTCGGGCTGGGGGCACTTGCCACCTGGTCGGGGAGTGAAGCTGTTTTACCCGCTTATCTTGCCGGGATGATCCTCGCCGAGTTTGCCGCCCAGAACCATCTCTGGATCAGACGCCTGCGCTCGCTTACGGTCGGTTTTTTGACGCCGTTCTATTTTATCCGCGCCGGATCATTAGTGGCGCTCCCCGCCTTGATAGCAGCTCCGGCAGTATTTTTGATCCTTTTTGCCGGGAAGGTAGCAACGAAAATATTCGGTCTTTATCCGATAATCGGCATGTTCCGAAAAGAACGATCGGAGCGCTGGTATTATACCTTGATGATGTCGACCGGTTTGACCTTCGGCACGATCTCCGCGCTTTACGGCTTTGCCCACGGTATAATCAATGAGGCCCAGTATTCATTCCTGGTAGCTACGGTGATCGGCAGCGCTGTTATTCCGACCTTGATCGCTAATTTTGCTTTTCTGCCTAAGCATTTATTACCTGCCATTGCGCCTAAGAAGCACGCGGCCGCCAGGGCCGAGGGACCGGAAGAAGAATAAAAAGAGGTGAATAAATGGGAATAACCGAAGGCCGGGTATTGCTGAAAATCCGGGTTTATTCTAATGCGACAATAAAGGGCGTTTCCCTTTACGAAAGAATTGTTTCAAAAGCAAAGGGACTCGGCTTGGCCAGAGCCAACGTTATGCGCGGCATAACGGGATATATTGGAGATAATAAGATAAACAAACCAAAGTTATTCAGTGTCACGGAAAGTCAGCCGGTAATAATTGAAGTCATGGATACGGAACAAAATATTAATAAACTCTTACCCTTTCTTGATGAATCGATTAAAGAGGGCTTGGTTGCGTTGATGCCTATTTCGGGCGCAGGCAATATTAAATAAGGAGGAAAAGAAAATGTCTGAGAGAATGAATTATTTCCCATTGAGAGGACAAAGGAAAACAGGTTTTGAGATCGCTGGTTTGAGAGCCAGGCAAATATTAGATTCTAGGGGGAATCCGACTGTTGAGGTAGATGTGAGGTTAGATAATGGCGGCTTTGGCAGAGCTTCCGTTCCTTCCGGAGCATCAACCGGGACAAGGGAAGCGCTGGAACTAAGGGATGGCGGCAAGGGCTTTGAAGGGAAATATGTTTTAACCGCAGTTAATAATGCTAATACTGAAATTGCGGGAAAAGTTAGTGGAATGAACGCACTCGACCAGGAAGCTCTTGACCGCAAAATGATCGCACTTGACGGCACAGAAAACAAGCATAGGCTGGGAGCGAATGCGATCCTGGGCGTCTCTATTGCCGCTGCCCGCGCTGCGGCTGACGCTCTTCATATCCCGCTTTATCAGTTAATTGGCGGACCGGATGCGCACATCCTTCCTGTCCCGATGTTTAACGTGTTGAACGCCGGGGCGCACGCCAATTGGGTCGCGGAAATCCAGGAAAAGAAGATCATTCCCGTTAACTTTAAAACTTTTCGTGAAGCACTCTTTGCCGCCGCTAAAGTGTATCAAGCCTTGCTAGGACTATTAAAAGCGGATGGTTATCCCACCGGGCTGGGCGATGAAGGCGGGTTTGCCCCTCCACTGACCTCAAATGAGGCCTCACTGGTGTACATCATGCGCGCCGTTATTAAAGCCGGATTTAAGCCGGGGCGTGATTTCTTTATCGCTCTTGACCCGGCGGCCAGCGGATACTTCAAAGACGGCAAGTATCAGTTGAAAAGCGAAAACAGAGCGCTGACCCCGGCGGAAAAAGTCGATTACCTGGCGGAATTGGTCGAAAAATATCCTATTTTATTGATTGAAGACGGGCTGGCTGAAGATGATAGTGAAGGCTGGAAGCTCATAACCGCCAAGCTCGGTGACCGGATCGAATTGGTGGGTGATGATCTATTTGTTACTAACCCTAAGATACTGGCTCAGGGTATTCGCGACCATATAGCCAACGGTGTGCTTATCAAGGCCAACCAGATCGGCACGCTTTGGGAAACCTATGAAACCGTGAATATGGCCAGGGAAGCGGGGTATGCCCAATACTGGTCGCATCGAAGCGGAGAACCGGAAGATAATTGGCTGGCGCATACCGTCGTGGCCGCGGGAAGCGGGCAATTAAAAACCGGCGCCCCGGCCCGAGGCGAAAGGACCGCCAAATATAATGAACTATTAAGGATTGAAGAAGAACTGGGCGCAAGAGCCGTCTATCCCGGTATTTCGGCTTTTTCTGAAGGTGTTCGTAAATTCGCGGAGGAACGCGCCGGAAAATGGGACAACTGGAACGGTTAAAACTAATCTGTGAAGATCGTCCTCTTGCCCTTGCTGATCGGACTGGTCTTAAGTCCCTTCGCCGGGATAATGGCGTTTTTAATCACTTATCATGAATACCAGCGGCATTATGCGGATAAACAGCGGCCGTTAAAAATCGCCCTCGAAGCAGCGTTATTTACCTTCGCTTTCTTTATGATCATAAGCGCAGTTATCGGTTTATTTTTGACTAGAATTTATTAATAACACGCTCAATCAATTCTTTAACCTTCGATCCAATCTCATCTCTTGTTTTCTTGAATTCTTCGAATGGTTTTCCTTTCGGGTCTGCTATTTGCCAGTCAATTTGTTCCTTTGCCGGGAAATAAGGACAAACATCTTTACATCCCATAGTAACCACATAATCATATTTGTTATAAGGAAGAGTTTCAAAACCTTTTGAGATGTTTTTGGATATATCAATGCCGATCTTTCTCATCACTTCGATCGCAGTTGGGTTGACTATCCCGGATGGTTTTGAGCCGGCTGAAAACGCTTCGATCTTATCTCCGCCGTATTTATTGGCAAAACCCTCCGCCATCTGCGAGCGGCAGGAGTTCTCAACACAAACAAATAGAATTCTTATCTTTTCCATTATGGATTATTCTTGATGAGGTCTTTGATCGCGGCCACGGCTTGTCCCGTGGTCAGATTTCTCACATCAAAACCAACATGCTTTGCGGCATCAAACCCATCCGCTGCAAAAGTATCCTTAAACAATTTCTTCTGCATCAAAGGATCACATCCGGCTATATATAACTTGTCGACATCTTTATTATCAAGTAATACTCTCATATATTGGTCCCCATCATCGGCGCATAACTGGGGGTGCAAAGCTACAAAGTCCACCAGCTTCTCGCGGCGGATAGCATTTAATACCTCCATCGTATTCATTTTGTTAAATGACGGGCAGGTACCCTGACAGACGCAAAGGATCAAGCCTTTTTTATTCGCCATGTTTCTCCCCCTTAGTTATTGTCGCCATAATACGTTATCGCTTTCTGATCACATATTTTACCGCAACCCTTACAGAATTCAACGCAGTTTTCGGGATGCACTACTACAGGCTTGTTGTCCGGCCCCTTTTCAAAGACATGGTGAGGGCAAAAATCATAGCATTGCATACAGCCAATACACTTATTGTAGTCTATTAAAGGATACCAGTTCTTTGCCATTTTATCTTAACTATCCTTCCTTCTCATTTTATCAATCAGGTCAGGATGCAAATCCCTTGTTTTTAAGCCACAAGGAGACATTTACCAGCGAGATCATGACGGGTACCTCAACCAGCGGTCCGATCACTGCCGCAAACGCCATTCCTGAGTTAATCCCGAAAACCGCAACCGCTACCGCGATCGCGAGCTCAAAATTGTTGCTGGCGGCGGTAAACGAGAGCGTTGCGGTCTTGGCATAACCGGCATTAAATAACCTACCCATAAAGAAGCTTAACAAAAACATCACCACAAAGTAAATCAGCAAGGGGATCGCGATCAACAAAACATCAAACGGGATTTGGACAATAATGCTCCCTTTTAAACTGAACATTACTACAATAGTGAACAGCAGAGCAATAAGGGTGATCGGGCCGATCTTCGGCATAAAATGGGTGTGATACCATTTCTCCCCTTTGGTTCTGATCAATACAAAACGGGTAATAAATCCGGCGATGAAAGGAATGCCCAGATAAATAAAGACGCTTTGGGACACCTGGCCGATACTGATCTTGACCGCCATACCAGTCAACCCAAAAAGCGGCGGCAGGACAGTTATGAATAGCCAGGCATAAACGCTATAAAACAAGACCTGGAAAATACTGTTGAAGGCGACCAGGCCGGCGGCATATTCCGTGTCGCCTTCGGCCAGCTTGTTCCAGACGATCACCATGGCGATACAGCGGGCAATCCCGATCATGATCAGGCCGATCATGTATTCCGGATAACCGCGTAAAAAGATGATTGCCAATAAAAACATCAGGACCGGGCCGATAAGCCAGTTTTGGACCAGAGATAACCCTAGCACCTTAAAATCCCTAAAGACATCTCCTAATTCCTCATATTTTACTTTGGCCAGCGGCGGGTACATCATCAAAATGAGCCCGATCGCTATCGGGATATTGGTCGTTCCAACCGAGAATTGATTAATGAACTTTTCTATTCCGGGAATTAAATAACCGAGGGAGACTCCGCCCGCCATAGCAAGAAATATCCAGAGGGTCAGGAACCTATCCAAAAATGGCAAATGCTTTTTCATTATTCCCCTCCCTACCTTAACATCCCCTTAATTATCAAATCGATCGCTTCGGTTTGTTTTAACCCTCTGGACATCAGGGTTTCCAGTTGCGTCTTGTCAACGCTCCCGATCGCCGCCTCATGCGTAACTTTAGCGGACTCATGAAGCACTTCAACAATGGGGATAGCGCGGGCTTTCCCTTTATCCTGCAGAATCTCGACACAATCAACATGACCGCGGGAATAAGGCCCGTAGGCCGATATTTCTGACACGACCTCGCTTTCGGCTTCTTCTTTTACCGCCACCCGGCTCTTGATGATCCCCCGCGAGCCTGCTCCCCGCAGAACGCATTTTTCCTTGATCCGTATCTTGTCGTTGCCGTAACCATAAGCTTTGGCGATCATTTCGACCACCGAATCTTTACCGGCCTCTACTTCATAATCAATATCGAGCGTCCCGACTCTTCCTTTGATCAATTGGAAGTTGGTTTCCAGGCGGGCGCCTTCTTCAAGGATTATTTTTGCCTTAGGAGCGACTTCGATCCCGCCGCTCTCGCCGTGGAAATGGACCTCGTTATAACTATAATAGCCGTTCTTCTTGACCAGTATCTTCGCCTGCATTAAATGCCGGACCTTGACGGCATTAGGAAAAATGCAATGGGCTAAAAGAGCGATCCGGCTTTCTTCCCCGATCTCCGCGTCAATGTTAATGATCTGGGTCCCTTCTTCGGGCAGGACGCCGAAACAGAGGTGGACAGGATATTCGATTTTAATTCCCGGCAGGACCCGGATGGACAGGTCAACTCCCTCGGGCGTTTCCCGCGGCGAGACCTCCAGACCAGGGACCAGATGCTGGCCGACAACCTGGTTTTTATGGACGACAAGATGAGCGATCTTCGAATCGGCAAAAACGGCCGGATTGCCTTCTGCTTTCTGATAAGCCTCGAGCATCATTCGATAATCTTCATTAAGATCGATCATTGGCCGTTCTCCTCCGACGGGTATCGCTTGGTGGGGCAAGGTTTGCAGTGTTCTTTATAATAATCAATTATTTCCGCGGGGCTGCCGATCTTAAAAGCCAGTCCGCTGCACATCAGCGCCGCACGGTCGGCGATCTTAATGACTTCTTCATCATGGGTTATCAGGATAACCGACCCGCCGTAGCCCTTTATTTCGCGGATCAGATGGACAACCGCTTCTTGGGAAAGCATGTCAATGCCCGAATCTGGTTCGTCCAGGATCGCCAGTTTGGGCTTCATGGCCAGGATCGACGCCAGCTCCACCTTTTTCCGCTCGCCGCCGCTTAGAGTCTTATCAGTCTGCCGGATTCTATATTCACTGGGCGTCAGACGCATCTGTTCGAGATATTCTTCCGCCAGGGTATGCCCTTTTTGCGCGCTGCCCAAAAGAACATAATCGAGGATCGAAAGCCCTTCGAACCGGGCTGGTTCCTGCCAGGCCAGGGTGATCCCCAGGCGGGCGCGTTCATCAATGCTTTTTTGAGTAATATCGGTCCCGTTAAAAATGAGCTTACCCGCGTCCGGCCGATAACCGGCACTGCCCATCAGAGTATAGGCAAGCGAGCTTTTACCGGCCCCGTTGGTGCCTAAGATGCCAAATATCTCCCCGTCAAAGACCTCAAAGCTAATGTTATTGATAATTAGCTTGCCGCCCTTTTTTAAATTAAGCGCTTCGATTTTAAGCATTTACTTGATGGTGCCCTCTTCTTTTAAAATCGCTTTAACTTTCGGGTATACCCCTTCCCGGATATAGATAGCCTTGACCGTTTTTATGTCCTGAAAAGAGATGGCGTTCCCCTGGCACAAATTGGCGCAGGTGGAACAGCCAACAACACATTCGTAAGGCCGGGCCACTACCGGCTTCCTTTTTTCCGAAACCCAATCGTAAACATTTTTGCCGCAGTTCATGCACATCCCGCAGGAAACGCATTTTTTCTCGTCAATTGTCGGGAACCATTCAACTTTTTCCCTAGGATAACCGGCTAACCATGGCATAGCAATCCCTCCTTTTATCAGCAGCAGCCTGATTTATCGATAAATTCCTGGCTGACGGGCTCTTTCCCTGTTTCTTTCAGCGTTTTATTCACAACATCATAAAAGACACTGGTACAGCAGTTCCCGGTAGGATTAAGCAGATTACACTTACAGATCGGCTTCTTTCTGTAAGCGCCGACGATCTCCTTCCAACTCTTTTTCCCTGCTAGAGCCTGTTCTCTTACTTGTTCAAAGGTTATATTATTGCAGTAGCAGGCAATTTTCTTTGCCACCCCTTTCTTATACCAGAGCGGCACTTTAAGGTCTTCGGTTTTAAAAATGAGGTTTCCCTTCTTATTGAAATACGACACCGAACATTCGCTATCCATACAAAGAAAATATTTGTCGTCCTTGGCTAATTCGCCCTGCTTATCAGGCTTAAGCATGTTTTTCACCAGAGCGCTCGTCACCGCGATCGCATCCTTGCCGCAAACTGGGCATTTATGCGTTTCGTTGTCCTTTTCCCCGCCACAACTGCAACCGCAACCACAACTATTATTCATTTTTATAATCTCCTTAAGTTTATTGTTTATTCTCTTCCTGTATCCATTCTTTGATCTTCTCTGTCCGCGGCAGGGGCTTGCCCTCATGTTTTAATTTCTCGTTAATAACCAGCCCGGGCGTTGTCATGATATATTTTCCCATTTCAGCATAGTCAGTCACTTTGACTACCGTGGCCTGGATATTCAATTCCTGGATCGCCTGTTTAACGCGCCGTTCCAAATCCTGGCAATTGGCACAGCCGGGGCCCAATACTTTTATTTCCATTCTTTTTCACCTCCCTGTTCCTGATCTAACCTTAAAATCCCTGCCGACATATTTCTCCATGATGATCCCGATAATGATAAAGACCGGCAGGGTGAAAAGAGTTCGCAAGAGCGTGAATTTTAATCCGAGGAAGCCGATCTCAAAAGTGAGCATCGGTATCTTCATCGCGCTGAAAACGCCAAGATAAATAAAGATATTGCGCACGCTGGCGCCTTTATGAGAAAGCAGATAGGCCACCGGGAAGGCGCCGTAGAGCGGGCCGGCCTGGAGCGTGGCCAGCAGGACGACCCACAAAGTCCCGCCGATCCCCGACTCATGACCGATATGCTTTTCGATCTTTTCCTTGGGTATCCAGACATCAAAAAGACCGACCAGCAGGAACATCAGCGGCAGAAAAGTGATCATTTCCAGAAAGAACTGGCTAAAATTAGCGTAAATCTTTAGTCCCGGGTCAAAACTGAGGGAAAGGGAACCAATAATAAAAATGGCAAATAAGATAACCCCAAAATAATCCTTTAATAGCTTTTGATTTATCATAAGAATAAACCGATCAGGAGCCCGACAATTATGGCTCCAAAGAAGCTCAAAACATTCCTCATGATCGCCGCTTTTTTCCCGAAATACTTAAATTCGACGGGCAAGGTCAAAACGCCGACCATGATCAAGGTGGTGATAAAGACCGCCACCACCGTGTAGGAAACACCTTTGACCAGAAGTATCTTAGCCAGGGGAAAAGCGATAAAAGCAGGGATGAGAGCGATAGATCCCACCGCCGCGGCAATAACTACACCCATGACCCCGCTTTTGGCACCCAGAAGCTTGATGATCGTCTTATCCGGCACCAGATAAAGAAAGACGCTGACCAGAATTAGGACGATGAGCAAAGCGGGGAGTAAATTCAAGAACATTTTCAGGCCGCGCTTTATCCCCTCAAATGTTTTCCTCTGGTCAACCGCCAGGGAAAGGATCAGACAGACAACTGAAATAAAGATCAGTATTTGCATTTATCTCCTCATCTAAGGCATTAAAAACAACACCGCAATACCAATCAGCACAAAAAGCGCACCGCTAACTTTATGGGCATAGACTGAGAAAGAAGCAACCTTCCGCGACTTCAGGAATACTTCCGCCAGGCCAGTGGAGACTCCAACCGCAAATATGAGGACCGTGTGCGCCAGGGCGTAAACAAAAAGCAGGGAGGCCCCATACGCCAGATTATGTTTTGAAGCAACAAAGGTCAGGATCAAGGCTAAAACTGGGGTGGCACAAGGGGAAGAAGCAATTCCGAAAAGCATCCCCAGCAAAAATGCGCCGATCAGCCCTTTTTGTTCGGTCTTGACCAGCCTGGGGGTCGGTATCTGAAAGTTCAATAATCCCATCATCTGCAAACCCATAATAATCGCAACGGACGCAAGAATATATTTCCAAAAACTGCCGACATCGCCAAGCAAAGTCCCCATTAGCGAAGCAATCGCCCCGAGTACGGTAAAAGTGATAGAGAGGCCGACGACGAATGCCAGGGAAAACGAAAAGGATCTTTTAATATCGCCTTCGGCATAGCCGCCGACATAGCTGATGACCAGCGGGATCGTTATCAAAACGCAAGGGCTGAAAGCCGAGATCAGTCCGGCAACAAATACGCTCAAATAAGCTATTAAGGGATTGGACAAGTCCATTACTTGTTCAGCCCTGCCTTGCCGGCAGGCAGGTCCAAGTCAGCAACCGCTTTTAAAAGCTCCGTTTTATCCATAAACCCCTCTTTTTTAGCTTTGGGCTGGCCGTGTTTGTCAAAGAAAACAACCGTAGGAATGAGCCGCACACCGTACTTATTTGCCAGATCACGATTTTGATATACATCTAGAGCCAAAAACACCGCTTTGCCGTCCTGTTCGGCCGCCAGCTCCTTAATGATCGGATTCATCGCGATGCAGGGACGGCATTTGTCGGAACCAAGCTTCAATATTACCGGCAGACCGGTTTTCAGCGCCTCATCAAGACTGGCTATATCCCTGGTAGTTTTGGCCTTTCGTTTTACAGCTGTTATTTTGATCGGTTTCTTAAGAGCAACGCTTGTCTGGGCAAAAGCGTGATTTTCGTCGTCGGGGATAGTCCCAACGACAAGCAGGAAAGCGATAAAAACCAGGACTTTTAAAGGGGCGTAACTATTTTTCATTATAATTCCCTCCTACAGCCTTCTTAATCCGCGACAGAAAAGAATTCAAGGCCTTATTGTTGATCCGATAAAAGATATATTTACCTTTGCGGAGGCTGGTTAACAGACCAACGCCTCTTAACGCTTTAAGATGATGGGAAGCCAGATTGTGAGGGACGCCCAGCGCCTCAACTATCTCACAGACACAGCGCTCTTTTCGTTTAAGGAAACAAATAATTCTTAAGCGATTGGCTTCCGCAATTACCTTGAGCAATTCAAGCAGATCCGAATAATCATAATCAGCACACTTACATTTAATTTTATTTGCCATATTAGAATATCAAGTTAAACAGATAACCAATAATGACGATCCCGGCGGCCACCGTCCCGAAATAAGTCAGGAGCAGCCGCGGCTTTAATACTTTGCGCAAGATGATGAATTCCGGCAGAGAAAGGGCGGTAACCGACATCATAAAAGCGAGAGTTGTCCCTAACGCCAGCCCTTTACTAAACAAGGCCTGTATAACAGGAATTGCGCCGGCGGCGTTGGAATAAAGCGGGACGCCGATTATAACCGCAATAATTACAGCAAAGGGATTGCCGTTACCCGCGTATTTAGTCACAAACTCAACCGGGACATAGCCGTGAATAAAAGCGCCTAAGCCCACCCCAAGCAGGACATATATCCAGACTTGCGAGAATATTTCCCGCACATATTCAACCGCGTAAGACAACCGGTCGTTCCAGCCAAGTTTTTCCTCGCTCCCCTCCTGCTTCGCTTTTACCTTAAAGACAAAGTCTTCGACATACTTCTCCATTTTCAAACGGCCGATAATAAAGCCGCTGACGATCGCGATAAACAGGCCGCTTAAGATATAAATAACAGCGACCCGCCAGCCGAATAAGCCCCAGAGCATGACCAGCGCGACTTCATTGATGGTCGGCGAGGCAACTAAAAATGACATAGTCACGCCAAGCGGCACGCCGGACTCAAGCATCCCGATGAACAGCGGAATAGCGGAGCAGGTGCAAAACGGAGTAAATATCCCCAGGGCGGCCGCCAAGACATTGCCGCTGAACTCGTTTTTATGGCTAAGCAGCCCTCTTATTCGTTCGGGAGGCAGAAAGGTGCGGATGACCGCGACACAAAAAACGATGACCGCGAGCAAGAAGTATATTTTGGGAACGTCATACAAAAAGAAATTAAGGCTATCCGCCAGGTGATTGCCCGGCGTCAGCCGAAGCAGCCCATAAGTCACATAATCCGCAAACAATTTAAACATATCATTTCAACCTCCGTTGTAATGATAGCAAGACAAGTACTTCGCTGTCAACTCCGCGACCAAAAAATAAGCCCCCTACGCCCTAACGGGCTTCGGAGGCCTATTTCTGTCAATCAAACCTCGGCGTATTTGTACGATATGCCGTATTCAACCTGATTCTGGATCGCGTCCAGGCAGCCCTGGCAGATAAACACCACCCTTTTGAGCCGATCCGGCTCGAAGCCGATATGATCGATCCCTTCATTGCACGGAACAAGGAACGTATGACAAATGCAACATGTTCTCATATAAATCACCTCCTTTTCCTTTTAATGACAAATGACCAATGACAAATGTCAAATGAATGTATCCGCTAAACCTGATGCGATCTATCGAAAACAATGCAGCGGGAAGCAAGATCAGGCGGCAGAGAAGCACCACCACCGCAGAGGAAGACAATGACCGGGATGCCCCGGGAAACCGCCTGGCGCACCGTGAAGAGAGACCCACGGGAAGGACCGAAGAGAAAGGCCACGAGGACGGAGCAGGAAGCCACGAGGCGCTGATTGCGCCCCAAAAGGGCAGACACCGCCTGCTGGCGAGGCGCACCGGGAGAAGCCGAGCCCCAAACGACCTGGCCGCCAGAGGAAAGGAGCTGGCTGACCTGGGGACGGACCGAAGAAGGGAAACCAGAAGCAGACTGCCAAGCAGAGAAAACAACGCCAGAAGAAGCAGCCCCCTGCTGGAGCAAAGCAGAGAGAGCGAATGAATCAGCCCCCACTGCCCCACCAGAAGCAACCCGGAAGCCGCGGACAAGGAAGAGGGAAACAACCGAGGAAACCAGCGGAGCGAAAGAAGCGGGCAAGGAACGGGAACCAACCACACCGACAAGACAAGACATGCCAACCACCTCCCCAAAAAAGATGAGGTGGAAATAGCATTTTTTCGCCCCTGTCACCCGGAGCCGCATCTGCGAGTTAGATGTCGAGCGGATGCGGCGGAGGGCGCGGAGGAGGCAAAAAATCACCCTTAATATTTATTTAATGATTATTTGCCGACGGAGCAGAGGGGCGAGAGCTACAAAAGAAGATTAATCAGATAATGTATATCAGCGAACGACCCCTTGACAGGGAGAAGGCGAAAAAATGCTATAATTGGAATGCTGGGAGCAGATAATTCTTAATTGTTTTCCAGCTTCAGCCCATACAACTGACACACCAAACCATCGATCTTCTTCCTCAGATAATCAACGTCACTTTGCCGCTTATTATCTTTCTTTAGATCATGAATTTGCTTAACAAGCTTCTCGACTTCGCCGCACAACATGCCTTTCCCCTTATCATTCTTATCTGGCAAATAAATGGGCAACTGTCTAATATATTTGTTTTCATATGAAAAGTAACCGCCCCTTAACGCCGTAGAAATAGTTTGTAAATATTTATCTATTAACGAAGAATTAAGAACGCCTAAAAGGTATTCATAGCTAATATTTACTTCTTTTTTCAATAAAATGCCATATGCGCCAGATACACCTGCGCTAAAGACAAAATCCCCTTTATCATCATAGGCAAATGAACTACTAAAAGCATTAAATGGGGTCAGGATTTTCTTTTGATCAAGAATTTGCATATTTTGAGGCCGACTATATGACCACCATATTTTTCTAAATCTGCCGTCCTCGCGTTCTAATAAGATATCCATATTTGTCTTATCAGACAAGTATTTATATGCCATAGGGTAGGAATTCAACATTATTTTCTCCGAGAAAAGGGAACCTGCGGCATCGTAAGGGAAAACAATATATTCATCGCCTCGTTGAATATAATATTGTTTAATGTTTTTCCCTTTAACATATGGCTTAAGAATAGCCGTTTCAATAAATACTTCACTTTTGAGGGAAGCCGAGTAGCATTTACATTTTTTGCTGCCATAATCGATCATTTGCACTATAAATACAGGGTCAGCTCCAGCTTTTGGCCCTTGGAAGATATTGGTTGTAATGTCTTCAAGTGTTTTATTGTCCCCCTTAATCTTCAACATATATGCTTCTTTTTCCTGATCAATAAATACCCAGCTCCCTGGCCCTAATTTATTCGTTGGCACCTTAAAATACTTGATGCCGGGTATGAGCTCATGAATATCCTCAACTTCGTCCTTGAACTCATAATAATCAAACGCCTTATTAGCGGATTGGGAGAGAAACAATAAACACGTGTAAGTTGTCGCATTATCAAATACTTGGTTTATCCCAAAATGCAGTATTTTTGTTATATTCTTTCTCTCCGATATCAGCCTTCGTATATTAACCCCATAATTTGAATTAAAGAACTTATGAGGACATATATATCCTATCAATCCATCCGTATTTAATAAATCTAATGCTTTTTCTATAAATATAATGTAAATATCGAAATTGCCCTTATTGGCTGATTTGTATAGTTTCTTATAAAGCTCTGTTTCTCTGGGCTGGAAGCTTTGCAATTCCTGTGTTTTGATATAGGGCGGGTTACTAATGACACAATCAAAGCCGCCATGTTTTGCAAATATTTCACCGAATCCATTCTTCTCATCCTTCCAGTCAAAAGCCTTGAGATCATCTTCGCCAAACATGTTTTGCTCAAATATTTGGTCCCTGCTAATTAAGGAGTTTCCGCACTTTATATTGCTAGTCATGTCTGGCAACACATGTCCCTTTAAAAAGAGCATGGTCTGCCCCTTATCAAATCCGTCTTCTAGCATCTTAAGATATAGGCTCATAATAGCAACTTCAGTTGCCTCACGGTCAATATCAACGCCAAATATATTGTTTCTAAGTATTTCGCCCTTTTTCTTTAACGATAATTTGACAATGTTGTATTTGTTAATAAAATAATCGTTTTTATACTTTTTAAGAGTCTTTCTCCCGGCATACCACTTCTCGTGATACTTAATCAGATGATCAAAAGCCCCAAGCAAAAAGCTTCCTGACCCGCAAGCAGGGTCCAATATCTTTAATTCCGCTATCTGTTCGGGCGTTAAGCCCTTAACTTTCTCATCAACAGTATTTTCGACAATATAATCAACGATGTATTGCGGCGTGTAATAAACCCCGCCGGCATGCCTTACTTCTGGCTTAACCTCTACTTTGGCCTGGTGGCTTTCAGTCAGTCTGATTTTTGATCCTAGAAACTGCTCATATATTCTTCCAAGTATTTCTGGCTCAATCACATCAAACTGGAAGGGGGAAATCGGGTAGCACATTTTGTTGATGATGTCTTTAAGAACCTTGTCATCTATTTCTACTTCTTCGCTAAAATGCTTCTTAAATAATAGTCCGTTATAATCCTTATCTAACCTGCCAAATAATGGCAATAGTTTTTGATATATATTTTCATTACTTCTAGTAACATCATACAAAGTGTTTTCGGCCTCAATTTCTCGATCTTCTAGGTTTCTGATAAAGATTAATCTATCTAATATCCTTTGTACCGCTTCATTTACCGCATCAACATCAAGAGATTTGTTCCTTATTGCAACATTTTTGGCTAATTCCTCCCGCCATTGGACTATATCCTCTAAGAATTCATCATCAAGGGTCTTCGTGCTTTTAGTTATTTTCCCCGCTAATTTAATAAGGCTGCCGTTAGTTACGGCCTCTTTTGAAAAGACGTCATATATTAATTCCCATTTGTCCAAATAATCGGTATATTTCAGGTCTAATTCTTTAATTAACCCTTGTAATGGGTTGTCATAGATTGGCCTCTTTAAAGAATTAAAAACCCTAAACTCATGAAAGTCAGTAATAATAACAATTGGGGCCTTGCCATTGGTAGAGAAAGCATACCTTTTCGCTTGAAATACCGGGTCTTTCTCGGTTAATGGGACCCAAGGCGCTTTTGCCTCAACAAAGAATTTAACTTTTTTGTCAATTCTGAAAGCATAATCCGGTTTTTTAGTTGATGATTTGTCTTTTTGGGAGAATTCTCTGTGCACATCCCAAAGATCGCGATTTAATGCCGTCTGGTCAAATTCCCAACCTAATGCCTGAAAAAAGGGATCAATAAAACGACTTCTGGCTTCTGTTTCCATGAATGACTTATCCATATAAGTCTTCTCATTCTGCTTAAAATCCTTAATTTTGCTTTCTAATAATATTAATCCGTCTTTTTTTGACAAAGCCATGTTGTTTTTTTCTATCCTATTATTTGCTTTTCATTTATGCAAAGTCGCATATATGCCGGCAGCAACAGCCGTCCCGGTAAGCACTTTATACCAATTATCCTCCCACCAATCCGGTTTTTGGCCAACCTCAACCGAAACGATATCCCCATTACTGATCCGGCCGGTATAATTCCTGCCGGCCAATGCTCTTGCCTCATCAACCGACTTGGCCTCCTTCACATCCCAGGTATTCTTTTTAATGTCATGCTGGACAACATAAATGGATCGAGGTATTAAATAAACCACTACCTGCGGGTTTTTGATATATTTGGCAAACTCTGCAGAAAGATAGAGCTTAAAAGCTCCAAGTGTCTGTCCCTGGGCGGGAACACTTCCTAATAAGGGGAGGGAAATCGTCCCATCAGGGGCTATGGCCTGTTTTGTATCCAGGTCCTTTTGGCCGATTATTTTAACTTCAAGCTGGTCGTTAGGGGCCAAAGTATAATCAGCAGCTAAAGTTGGCGAGCAATATCCGAACCCCATAAGGCAGTTAATCGCAACAAGGAGTAAACATATCAATTTCTTCACGATTTAGCCCCCTTTATTATCAGCATATTTCCACAAGGCCTTATCGACCACCCGGATATTCAGCTCGTACTTTTTTGATAAAGAGCTGATGGTATTCATGTATTTATGGTAAAAATCAAAAGTATATTTGGCCGGCTGCTTGAGATCAGTAAATCCCAGCCTGCATAATGACCATAATACTCGCCAATCAATTATAGGATACTTGTCAGGAAACGCGAAATGGAGAATAGTTGAGGCAACGGGATATTGAACGCCATTTAATAAGGTTAATACCTCGATTTTAAACCGATCATTTGATGAGGAAAACGACTGCGTTGTGATAAATTTAATGTAGTCTTCCGAATTATTGGAGTAATTTCTCTTATTTCGCTTAGCCTTCCAATAGCATATTTTGTTAAACTCGTCTTTATCTAGGTATAATTTGCCTGCCTTAAACTTTTTGTGCAGGTGTTCTTTCATGGTTTCTTCAATTTCCCTGTCCGATCCATGCCAGTATTCCTGATCGTATTCGTTTTGCCATTTCAACAATAAGTTTTTATTTAATTCAGCCATGTTTATTGTCTTAAATATACTTCTCCCGAAAACACGAACTTCCGGGCATTCATTTTGACCTTTAACTCGTCAATTTTAACACTTATTTCACTAGCCTGACTGGTCAATTCGGCAAGCTGAACCCTCTGTTTTTCCGCATCTTCTTTGCTAAGCAATAATTGCCTGCCAAGAGGGGTTAGTCCTTTACCTGATTCAATTTCGCCAATCTGCGCTTTAACCTTATCTGATTCTGCATATAATCGGGATAGCTCCGCCTTATCTTTCCTTGTTTGCAAGTCAAAATACTCGTTGAGGGCCAACTTTTCGATTTGTTCCTTTGAGGCAAAAGAGAGGATAAGGTCGCCACCTTTCTGTTCCATCGTCTTATAGGCACCTGGATTAGCAGGAAAAGTGATCTGCATATCTTCCGGCAGGTGTACAGTTCCGGAAACCATGGCTCCTTTCGGGATTTGGGAAAGCAAATATTCCCGGCTCTCATTTTTGAATTCTTTGCTCTCGGTTTTAATGGGTATATTGGTCTTTTGAGCTCTGACATGGGAAGCGAAAATATCAGCAGCAAGCTCATCGCTCAAAGTATAAATATTACCCTTGAAAAGAATAACCAGCCGTTTATTATTAACATCGAGGATCTCGCCTTTCCCCTCAACCGGCTCCCTGGTTTCCCCCATAACACCTTTAAAATCAAGGTAAGTATGATTTTTCATCGTTTTAAACTCTTCGATAGCTGACCCTGGCGTGGCAAGAAGCCAGCGCAGTGAGCTGACAATGCCATACTTTGAAATAGGAAACGCTAAAAACATCAAGGCTAGGAGGATCAAGAATATCAGGACCTCTACTTTTGAGCCCGATTCCGGCCTGAATTTTGGATTTTTGGGGATTACGTCTCTACCGGGATCAGGCCAGAACATCTGAGAACCACGCTTATTAAGCATATCCAGCACCAAATGGGAAAAGTAACTGATGCTAAAAGCTGCAATCCATCTTGGGGCCAAATCCGAAAAACTAAATCCGAAATTCGGAACAAATCCTAATATCCAAATCACAAACAGGACTAAAATAGTAAATATGGCACTAAATATAACCCAGCCAATAAGCGAGTGGGTTATCGTCCGATGGCCATAGCGGCGCTCAAGAGGGGCTGAGATCGGATAGAATATCTTGCCTATTATTGACCTGGGATGATCTATATCCGGAATTATCGATCCCAGGATAGCAAAGAGGATTATTGTCCAGTGGAGTCCCCACTGCACACCAAAGACCGCTAAGATGATTAGCGTTAAAAAGATGCCGAAAACGCTATGTGTTGGGGCTAACATTCTATTTGACCATCCTTAAAAACCTAATCGTTGTCATCAAGGCCGCGATACCAACGCCGGCCATAATATAGCCTTCAAAGCTATGAGTACCTAAGGCGATAAACCTGAAAACCATTGCCATACCCCAGAGAAGGATCAGAAATGGGGTCCAGTCTCTGTACCTTATTCCGGCTTCGTGGTATACCTCGCGAACAACCTCTCTCGTTATTACCGGCTGATGGCTAACCTGGTGGATCATGTCCACAATGGCAAGGGGAAGGCCGTTTGATAAAGTAATCACCCTTGTTTCGAGCATTTCATAATCGCTTACAGCAAGGTTCTGGGTCAAATACTTAATAAGTTCCTGGGAAGATTCGTGACTTAGGTTGTCTAGCTTGATCTGTTTGAATTTATACCAGAGCTGTTTGAGGCGGTCGGGGGTGTCTTCGACCGCTGTGATGATTGTAAAATAATCGAATAGCCTAATCAGCATATCCGCATCGTTCACCTTGATACGACCAAGATTATCAATAATCAATATAGGGGCATGTCCTATCTTGCCCGGGCGGTTCCTTACAATATAATCAAGCATCTCTTTGGTCGAAGCCCGGGCCGGAAGCTGCTTCTTCCAATCTGGTTTCAATTTATCCAGTACTTGAGTTAATAAAAGTTTTATCGGGGCCGGGGAATCGGTAAATATGGCGTCCGGATAGAGGTGGCTAATGTATTTGAGGCTGTGGGTTTTGCCCATTCCCAGGGGGCCGATCAATAAGGTTGGGTTATTCCGGCCAATGTTTGATTTGATCTCTTCAACAACCGATTCCCGGCCGAAAATGACCTCTTCCGGGTTGGGGATAATTGGGCCTTTTATCGCAGTGGTAGGCTTGGCTACCTTTGGCCTGGTCGGGAATATCCGGCTTATCGCTTTAGCAAGCTTGGGGCGAGTATCAATGTGGTCGGGTATCTGCGGAGCCGGCGATTTGGCGGCTTTGATATAGCGATTGATCGATTCGGGGTCGGTGATGCCGAGTATCGCGGAAGCTTTATCGATCCCAATCTCCCTGGAGAACAACCGGACAGCGAAAGTGTTGCGTAGTATCTGGGAATTGACCTTCCTTTTAAGCCCCGCCTGGTCCGCATACTTACGAACCAGCTTATCTACTGCCCTGTCGGATAATTCTTTGACCTTGCCCTTGGTAGTAATGAAAAAATAGTTGTTTTTAACATCGGCACGATCTTTTGACCATCTGGCTATCGCTTCATAAGCCTGCTCATCAAGCGTAATATCGCGTTTTCTGTTCCCCGGCACATGGACCAGATGTTTATTCCAATCGATAGAATTTACTTTTAGGTCAATGATCTCGCTGAGGAACAGACCCGCATTGAGAAAAAGGGTAACGATGGCAAAATCGCGAGTATCATCGATTGCCTTAAGTAATGCATTTGACTCATTGATCGTCAGGTATTCAATACTCCCCGGCATGCCAGCATTATAATACCACTGGTGCGACTTTTCCAGCTTATAGTGCGGTTCATCCGTATGGTTAGTGAGGAATGACCGTGACTCATGTTTTCATTGAATTATGGCCGAAAACGATAAACACCGAAAACGACAAAATTGGGTGTGGCACGATAACGAAAAGGCACTCGTAAACCTGAAAGCTGGGAACATTGTTATTAAAATTCCGGATAAAAAAGTCCTATTGGCGGGGTGGGGATTTTTAAATCAGAAAATGTTCCGGCAGGCAGGGATGGGATGGAGCGGCTTTCCCTTTTTTCTTTTTCATCAGCGCAGGCCTTAGCGGTCTTCTTTTAAGCTTGTCTGCCGAAGGCAGGCGGCGGCCTTGGCGCTTTGGGCGCAACGG